>Ga0247779_1001201_pt1 | contig 12885 bp, 10 predicted proteins | sample UWRJL221509R5_FD_179925 | JGI IMG/M metagenome (GOLD analysis project Ga0247779, IMG submission 179925) | Plant litter microbial communities from Arlington Agricultural Research Station in Wisconsin, United States - UWRJ-L221-509R-5 | ecosystem: Environmental > Terrestrial > Plant litter >...
CTTCTGTATCTATCCATACACAATAAATGCTAAACGAAAGCTGAAGTGGATAGTCCATGCTATTATGTAAGTATATAACGAACGCTCAAATTCTCAGTATCAAGCGATTAGCAAAGAGGATGCGCAACGGTGCTTGATGGCGTTTGGAAGAGCTGTACTTCAGCAGCACGGCGTCTGGCGAGCCCAGAGGATACTTTCCCTCCTGCTTTGTTGAATCTTGGGATCTCAGCAGCGGCGACTGTGTTAGGATCTTCGCCGTTATTCAGGCGCTTCAAGAGGGTGGATGTTTGCACGGTACCGCATCCAAGGTTGAAGGCGAACGAAGTCAAAGCTCCGAATTGGTTGTCGTTGAGGGTGACGGACTTGCTGATGAATCCGTGCAAGCAGTTAACGAATTTCGATGCATCTTGCTGGAGGAGCTGAGTGGCAGTTGCCTGGCTGAGGGGGAAGGAGAAGGGGACTTCAGCGCAGTTGGCTTTGATGCATTTGTGTCCGAAACCAGCGGTGGGCAAGCCGATAGGGTCTGGCTTGGGGCTGGGGACAAATCCTTCGAATTGCTTGATCAATGCAACTGTGGCATCATTGGGACCAGTGGCACCTGAAGCGCAGTTTCCGTTGGCGTTGGTGTTGGCATTTGACGAACCGGTGTTTGAGTTGCTAGCAGGAGGTGCAGCTGCAGAGCCTTTGGAAGCGGCAGCATTGGAACTGGCAGCATTTGAGGCGCCGCTGCTGGGGGTAGCGGTGCTCGTGGAGTTGGTAGCGGTGGAATCTGAATCGTCAGTGGAATCCGAGTCTGAGGAATCATCGCCAGCTCCAGATGTATCGGTGCTGTTGCTTGCACCTGAAATGTCACCAGTGGTATCGTCGGTTCCGTCAGCGTTATCCGTGTCCGTGTCGTCAGTATCGTCGGTGCCGTCGGCGTTGTCAGTACCGTCAGTATTGTCAGTGCCATCCGTGTTGTCATCGCCAGTGTCCGTGGAATTGTCAGTATCGTCGGTACCATCATCGAGGCCTGCATCTGCAGTATCGTCGGTGCCATCGTCTGTGCCATCATCGAGGCCATCAGTGTTATCGAGGCCGTCGTCACCGTCGTCAGTACCGTCGTCGGTGTTGTCTAGACTGCCATCGTCGGCTGAACCATCATCGGCTGTGGTTCCATCGTCCCCAGTGTCGAGACTGCCGTCATCGAAACCACTGTCGTCCCCGGAATCGTCGCCCTGGTCGTCTGAGGTATCGTCCAGCCCGCTGTCATCATTGTTATCGTCTGCACCGTCATCGCCTCCATCCTCCTCGTCGTCATCATCGGCTGCTGTGTCGTCAGAATCGTCAGACCCATCATCGAAGCCAGAATCGTCTCCGGAGTCGTCAGACCCATCGTCGAAATCATCGTCCTGTCTTGCGATGATGCTGCGCTTGGAAATTGGCTTTAAGTCAACCTGACGAGCAGAAATGGCGACTAAGAAAATATATCAATGTTCAATTCACAGTCAAGAAGTAACGAATGAACATACAACTGTCTGCATTGCTGACTGCATTGACCGAATCACTTGGTCTGAAAAGAGGTGCGGCTCGCGCAAGGGCAACAGCAAGAAGAATGAGTGTGGTTGACTTCATTTTCGTTTTTCAAAGAACAAAAACCTCGTCAAGAGGGTAAAAGAAGGACAGAAAAGAAGGGACGAAAAAGTAGAAAAATGAAAGAACGAAAATCCGGGACTGGAGAAGATTTTGCTCGCCAGGAAACTCTCTCATTTATACCCCGCGGTGGAACATACTCATCAGTATTAATTGTCCCGAAGCTAGACAGATCGATGAGGACCTTGGTGGGCCCATGTCACGTACCATCTGGTACTGCCAGACGTCGATGTCATTTTATTGAATGATAATCTTTCATGATAATGTTATTTAACCGTAAACATTGGCTCTACCGTGGGATAAGTACTCTCTCCTCCTCCTCTTCCTCCTTATTCAGCCTGGAATAGCTTGTCCTCGAGAACAGAATACATTCAGCAAGAAGATTTACTCGTTGTCAACTTCTTCCCGCGCTAAGAGTACGCATAAATATAATGAATCACGGATGTCGACGCATTCTTACTATTCAAGTAAAAATAGAACATGAAGTTGGGTCCCTGGAAACGTTGACACACCGCTCAATGTATATCACGAATAACTCAAAGAAGGATCTAAAATTGACGCACAACGCATGGGCCAGAGCTCAACAGTAACCAGCTGTCTTACTTTGGAGTGTGACCATACATACGTCTGATGTGCAGAGCGCTGCGCGATGGAGTTCACTATATCCCACACCTATACATTTATCAAGCTGCTTGAACTTTGGAGTTCCTCGTGTGTCATGGATACGACTGTAACGCCCAATACTTGAAAGTTACTTGTTGACTGGACGCTTGCGTGATAGATGAAGTCTGGATGACCGCGCTGTGCAATTGGAGTCACCTTTAGACAAGGCAAAATGAATCTGTCTCAGGATGGTTTTGCGCCTTGCAACGAATCAGAAATCTTGGCTTGAGCCCTTGTTGTGTTATTCCTCTCATTACTAAATATCCTCATCCAACAGATATTTCTTCCTGGACTTAAAAGATCAGGCCACCCCGAATGATCATCCTCAGTTCATCTTAAGTCAGGATCATCAAAATATAGATGGAAAGCAACTTTTCATCATTTCGACAGTCTTGCATAGCAAATAATTGCATGGGCACCGGGTAAGTATCGATCAGTACAGCCAATCGAGATGATATACATCAAGAATAAGGAAAGTCGCAACCCTGGGGAGAGAGCTCCATGTTAGCAGCTGTGCAAAGGTTGTTCTCTAAAATCGTCGTCTTGCACAAAGCGTTGAATCGAAAAAAAGTTCCCCCAGCAGCTCGGATTGATGCTTCATGTTATCCTCAACGACACATAAAAAGCAGGAGTCAGGGCGAGTCCCTCTTCTCAGAAATTTGAATTCAAGTCATACGACCGTAAGTCGGAATCAGTGATGTTGACGATGATAGGTTCTTCACCTCCTCCAACAGACTACGAGCAGCAGTCCCACAATTCAGTATGGCTTGTCACAATTCGCTGAGAATGCAGAACAAAGTGGGTAATTCTGATTTTCGGGGCAACATAGTCTGGGCCAATTTCTTCCTACCAGAATTCCTCCATAACCAGTGGGATGAACTTGGGGCAGAAGCGGCGGACCACGCAAAAATTTGGCACCTCTATAATGACGAATCCTCAAGATTGGATGCTGTGACACTAGACGGATGCAATCGTGGAATAGATGTTTTACTTGTATTCGTACGTGTTCAAGCTCTTCGTGGTTTATGATGGAAAGCACTGATGTTTTCATAAAGACTGGTCTGTTTTCAGCTGTCCTAACGACCTTTATCATCCAATCATACCAGCAGATGATGCCTGACCCTTCTGACACGACTAATTTGCTTCTTCAGCAGCTTATATCGGACTTACGAAGCTCGAATGTCTTGAATATCACTAATACGCCAATCAATTTGTCCACACCAAACTCTGATGATGTTCCCTCCTTAAATCAGCTACGTTGGGTTAATGGGCTTTGGTTTGCCGCACTCGCTTTCAGTTTATCAGCCGCGCTTATTTCTATGCTGGCGAAACAATGGATACAGCCCATACCCAATGTTTCCAGTTCACCCAGGCAACGTGCAAGAGGACGTCAACGTTGGTATATGCAATTGCAGAAGTGGCAAGTTTTTGTGGTGATCAACGCTTTGCCCTTGCTCCTCCATATCGCTCTCTTATTATTCTTTGCGGGAGTGCTCGTATTGTTGTGGTCGGGGAACATAGCTATCATGGCTGCCACCTTTGCGATTGTTGCCTTAGCTTACATGTTTTATCTCGGTTCCATGTGGATGTCCTTGGTGGATCCAAATTGTCCGTTCCAGCACCCTATATCTGAGCAACTGCGTCATTGGAAACAACGGGGAAACCCGTCTCGCGAATCCGGTGACCTTGAGAATACAGTCGACAAGAATTTCAGACCTACGTACGTTCTGAATGTCTTCTCAGTGCATACTATTCGACTGTACACTAAAAGTGGTTAAATTTTGCTTATGTAGACGTATTTCAATGGCATGTGCGGATGACAACTACGACGATTACATAGATGCATGCTGTATCACCTGGCTACTACAGCACAGTTCCGATGACGATACTATGAAAACCGCCTTGCAGGCAATCGGTGGTCTTCCTCGAGCATTTTCGGCGTTTCATGTCCTCCGCGAGGCCAACACCATCCAGATGGTACTCCAACAATTTAACTCCTGCTTTCGCCGCGATCCTTCTTTCGGGATGCACCATTGCACCGTCTCAGACCCCGAAAATGCCGAAAAATATTGTCGAGCTTGGATACGACTAACTCACGGCACATCCGAAAGTTGGCCACGTTACCTCCGTGGCCCTCTTGGAATGCTGAAGGATTTTGACGATAACCTACACGTAGCCGCCATTGCAACATGCACACAAGCGTTAGATGCCTTAATATACCGTGGACCTCAACTTACTCTGTTGTCACATCTTGACCGCTTTGCCAATGGGGAGGCATGCTATGATAACTTTACCGAAAGTTGGCTTCTAGAAACATTCCTAGAGTGCTCTCTGAGCTGGGAGCTTCACACATTGGTGGCAAATGACATTGCTAAGAAGGCGATCCCAACTCTTCTTCAGTTATTGCAACGAGCATCGGACACCTCATCTCTACAAAATCGCACAACAATTACCTTAATCCTTCATACATTGATTTTGGGGAATGTTGACACAAGACTGCTTTGGGACGAAGAACAACGCAGCATTAGTTATCACAATGTTCTTATACCGTCTCTTGCATCTATTATTCAGCATCGGGACCACTATGGAATATATGGGCAATTATTGGATTTCATCGTTTCCGAATTTTCGCGACTTGCTGCACCTGCCGCAGTACGCTCTAGCCATTTCCCTACAAACATAAAAAACATCGCTCGACAAGGATTGTCGGACCTTTACCTCAGTGGACGTATTGGTGTCGGCCTACTTCCGGACTCAGTTCTGGCTGATATGCTCCAATTACTCTACCCTCCTACCAACGTCAGTGTCGAACAAAGACCGGTGTTTGTAAAAAGCCTACTCAAGACCTTGAGCGATTCAAAAGACATAAATGTAGCGACATGTTCTATTCGACTACTAGAACCTCTTCTACTTGACGATTACGGCACCGTCCTTCAAGCCTTTGAAGACGGAAACGGTATCTCGACGCTTTTGCGTGCAGCATTGACAGGTGATAGCGACAGCCGTCGCCTCCAATTTGATTGCATACGGACCCTATGCATATTCTTTCAAAGGAGTTTTGGATCACAACCTGATGATTTCATATGGACCCATTCGGTACGACTGGAAAAGCAACTAGACGTCATTTTCCAGTCGGACTTCTTCAACATAGTGGTTTCTACGATAGGTGGGCGCAAGTGGTGGCTTTCGGAAGTCTCCCTCATTTGGCTACCTTCATTGCTGCGACTATGCGAGATTAGACCACAAGAGGATGTCTGGAAAACCGTAGAAAGTGCCTTCAGAGCATTCGCGGAGGAAAACATCGGAGAAGATGGTTGTGATCAATTACTTGTAGGCCTTGATCAGATGAAGAAAATGATCCAATTGCATAATTCATTGGAATGATAATTGTTTGGCAAATAAAAGCGCATCCTTTCCCTTCATTTTATCATCATTTTTACTATGAGGTTGGGCGATTCCACCAGTCTGTGATATCAATACGCAGCAGAAGGTGGTGCAATGCTTCCAACCCACCAGTTGGACGATGTCCTCCATCACCAGAAGCGATGAACACAGGCAATGTCGAAGATGATGAACCTTTGTCGACAAGGCCTTTCAACACGCGCATCTGAAAAAATGGAAATGCCTCAACACATATGAACAAGAAACGTCTTATCTGATTCACTTACAAGGGTTGCTATTTTTGCACAAAACTTCTGATGAAGCTCTTCTATCATTGGCGCTGCTTGATACTCCTGAATACGGCCTCGATGCAATTCTCCAACGACGATGGTGAATTCCAACACTATTTCCAGACAATGACGAAGAAGATCTCCCACTCCTCTTTGACCAGACCTTAGTAGGCAAGCGCTGAGAATGTCGTCCAGCACAGCAGAATGGCGCCCTGCTAGTTCGAAAACATCGCTAAACCTCTCGTGTCCTTCTTTTGAAGCACTGTTATCCGGGGTTAACTTAATCAAAAATGGATCAAAATTTCCTCCTATAGCAGTGTCATAAACATATCCCGAAAGGCTGGACACGAAAGCCTGCGCTATAAAACGAAAATGCAGCAACAGCTTCCTCGATTGAGCCAAAGTCGGAAACAGGAAGTTGACTGTGGTCCTATGGGTTGACATACGAAACAGGGACTTCAAAGCACTCTCAACTGCAATTTAAAGGGTTTAAATGGTAATCAATAAGAGAGAAATGTTATATACATACCTCTCAGAAGACGTAGTATGAAGGTGAACATGCGTTGATACTTCGATAAAATATCATATGATACCAGTATTTCCAAAGGGCGAGGTGGTTTATAGTCCATGTAAAGAAAATCAAGAGCCCTATGAGAACATTAGGCAAAGGTTAGGAAATAATATCCAAGATTTAGCTTACTCGATGCCTGTCGAACTGGGTCAGCATGCATGCATTGCGTTTCTCATTGGCATTCGACGTACGAAGAGGATCCAACCATTTATCGCGTCCCGATCCAGTAGGCAAATCTCGGATAGCAAATCCAAGTCTCCAGCCAGCTTCGCTCAACACCGGATCGCTTGAATTATTGTCCCCTGATATATCTGGCTTTTGTTCCAGCGAGTCCACAATGACGGTTCTTAGGAAGAAGCTTAAATCGGAGCCAACAGGAGGCCACGTTTCCCGTTCCAGGAGGTCAGGAGACAGCCCTACAGCCCAAGGCTGTTTGCTCTCTTTGATATTTTTTCCTGCTCTGCGATTGATAGATTGAACTGACAAAGAATGGGCGCTTTTCTCGACCCCGAATTCCGCAGCGTCAGAGAATAAAGCGCTCAAAAGTCGTGATTTGAATGGGGGCAAAGAGAGTAATAGAAAAGATCGCAAAATGAGAAGATGGGAACGGAAATTGAGGACACCCAGTGAATCAAGATATATCGACAGTAGAGTTGTCGAAAGCAAGGACGAGTGCTTCGCGAGATCTTTAAAAACAAGAGACGTAAGCTCCGATAATGTAGGTGTAATAGGTGGTAGTTCTTCCGGAAATGTTTCAACCAAGTTTGAAAGTCTTGCGAATGAATTATTTTTCAATTGCAAAGACCCAGCAGAAGTTGTACCAGGTTCAAGATCAAATTTCTGGAAGTCTAAAAATTCTGGCTGATAATGAACAGTTGGTGCAGCGGAAGGAGAGGGGTCCGTCAATGGAGATGATGTAGCGATCTGCGGAAAAGGCGTTTCATTCCATGATGCAAGTATTTCGTCCGTTGACCACAGCCAATGGATAGAAACATTTCCTGTGGGATTCGAGAGCAGAGGATGATCGTTTTGCGCAATCTGGAGCAAAACCAACGATTTTTGTGCGGCCGGAAGTATATGTAACACTTTTTTTGGGAAAAATGTTGGGAATGATGTTGTAATCCGGTCAAGGAGATCAGAGATATCTTCTTCTCGATCTTCATCTTCATCTGCATCGTCTGCATCGAGGTCGTACTGTCCTGTCTTATTCGTTGAAGGTGAGAGTAGGGAAGAAACCCGGCCACCAAATCCTACTGAGTTGGCTACGTCTTGCAGATATTGCTGCGACGTAACAGTTAAAATGAAAGCAAAAATTGCCCGAGTAGTCTTTCCAGACTGTCTGTCGCAGTGCGCATTCAAATGATCATATATGCGCGAAAGTATTGACACCGGTGTTAAATCTAGGAGAGGATACTCGTCAGGTAAGAATTCCCAGTGCTGCAAAAAGAGGCAAAGTATGAGCTGATCAACTCCTTTCCTGGGTGAATAGAAAACATACACGAGCATATAAATCAGCTAGTGCACACATAATTTCTTCGTATATTGCGTATCTACTCCAGATCCGTTGCAGTGGGAAATCGTCGCAGTTGGCCTTTATGTCATCCACGCTCGGAGGGCATTTAGTGATCAGGTCTCTCATAAAATCAAGAGTCGTTGACAGAGAATGGGCCAGCGCATGGACAGTCGGTCCTTCCTTAGAGGATCTAACAACAATCAGGTTTATAGAACCTTTCCATTGCGAATATTGGTCACCTTTCTCGCAAGCGCGACAAAAATATTTCTAAACGGCGCAGCAAAGAACCTATCTTCAAAAAGCGCATAATTATACTTGGCAGGATATGAGTATGTGATGTTGAGACAAAAAAAACTAGGTCAAGTACCTATTACTGATGACTTCATCTTTTCCATGAATAAATATATTGCCGTTTATGTTTTCGCCAAGCCCGTTGTTTTGAACAAAACGTTCGGATATCGGTTCCCATACATGATATCGAGAATTTACACCCAAGGTCGTCATTTTCAACGACAGTAATAACGCCTTCTGCGTAAGATGTATTGCATTATCCCTTGCATTATACAGACGCGGCTGGACGCTTGAGGATATTAGAACTTACACACCTTGGTTGTCCAAACAGAAACTTACTGGTTCCTAGCAGCTGTAGAGACTGATTCTCTTTGCTCGGACATGAAGGGGGTCGTTGAAGCCTCGTCGGAGTGCGAAGGTCGTAGGGCATCCCATGATAGCAGCCTGCTCCTCTAAACATCACCAAGTCAGACGAAAGATCGTTTACTGTAATTTCTGACGAACCTTAGGCTCAGACACGTTTCCCCATAAGTCCCCAATCGGTAGTTTGTCCTTTTTTATTTCTCTCGTAATGAAGTCCAAAGTCAGAGCCTCCAGTTCTTCGGGCAGCTGCTTTGGTGGTAAAGGCATAGGGCGTATATTCATATTCACCTTCTCGAGCTTCAGGCTTTCCATTATTGGGTTCTGGGGTTTATTTTCCAGAGGTGGGACGAAGAAAAATGGTGATATTCGAGGCAATTCATCGAGAGCAGGGGGAAAGTCGAGATCGTGGCCGAAGTCCAAGTCGGACTGCTGCTCGACGGTATGCCATTGTGAGAACATAGGTATCCCTAATACTGTCTTTATATGACCACTATCGCATGTATCGTGTCTGCGTAAAGATAACAACAGGGTAAGATCGCGCCGATAAATCAATGCGTCGTGGTTTACTTGGAGTTGAAGCTTGGAGGTTGAAAGTAAGTCACGGACTCACGGTGCGGTATCGCGTCAAACGCGTTTGGTTTATTTATTTACGCGTCAGGGCGTGGTAATCAAATTTCAAAATTTCAAGGACGGTCGGACCAAGGTCAAGCACCCTCACGTAGTCATCTTCAAGGCAAATTGATATATTTGTTTAGTTAAACTACAGGAGAGCTACAACGTATAATGGACTAGAAATACATGGCGAAATAAACACATACATATTTATAAGTTTTAATTGATTTATTTAATGGAAAGGAACGAAGTCCCAAATAAACAGAACGAAATTGAACCAATTACTCTGCCTTCAAGTTTAATCAAGCACTGTCTGAGCTATCGCAAACCGCGGCCATGAACATCTGCATACTTTCCAGATCGTTCATCAATTGTGCGCAGCCATGTTTCCCTTCGTTGGATTCTGCGAAATTCCTCAAAGTTGGTTGCACAGTTCTCCAAACGCTTTCTCCTGGACGAATTTCGCATAATTTAACCAAGGCAGGCATCCAAATCTCGGAAACTTCGGGAAGCCACCATCTGCGGGCTACGACGATTTGGTTGAGAGTTGGGAAAAAGTCAGATTGGAAAATATGATCCAACCGTTCCTCCTTCGTTATCTTGACTGCTTCGGATAACGATGTGTCCGAAGAATAGTACTCAGTGACAACACGGACGAACAAACAGATGTTGCGGATGCAATCCAGTTGTATGCGTCTTCGTCCTGTATCTCCTATATGAGCTACTCGAAGCAAGGCAGCTATACCCTTCCCTTCAATGAAAACGTCGAGCACTGCGGGGTGACGATTCAAGAACAGAGGTTCTAGAAGCCGAAGAGCGCCAACCATGACTTGCGGTTCTGTTGCAGACCAAATCGTGCGTACTAATGACTTGACAAATCGCGGGTGTTCAGAACGTGGAAGGGCAACCGGAGGATACATAATTTGAAGGACGTCTGCTACAACCTCGTGTGGTAGATGTTTGATACGGCAATCAATATACAACTTCCATAAACCACGTTGAGCGATAGGCTTCAATTGATGCCATTTAGGCCGTTGTGCCAAATGGTCAGGAGAAAACGCGAGGGAGGTGAGTCTGGAAAATTCCCTGCCTATCAAATCCAACAATGTTTCATCCGCTCCGTAGTCTGCAGGATCATTGATGATGACGGAGAGTGAAGGAATAATTAATTCGTAGAACTTATCGCGACGTTTGTCCTCGTTGTTGAATAAAGCTTTATCGGCGCTACCGTGTGTCAAATAGCTGAGAGATAGTGCAACAGCGCTCCGCACATGGGAGGCCATCGCATGCTTGGTGAAGTGTAAAAGATACACCAAAATTGGGATGGCTTCCTTCACAATATGATCTTTAGGTCGAAAGCAAGTTTTTGATACGAGGGAACTTTGCAAAAACGTGTCAATTAACCAGCATTGCATTTCATGGCTGAAGTGAAGGGGGTCCTTTGTACAGCGCTCGAGGTAGCAAAGAATCAGAGATCTGCCATCTCTTGATTCTAAGGTCGCGATAGCGCGTGTACAGGCGGCTATCACTCTGACGTGGGATGGACCGTCGACTACTTCCAGAGCCTCCAAAGGCTTGAGAAGATCAACTGGCCACCTTTCGGCTGTATTGTATGTCAAGCGCATCCAAGCCCTACAGTATTTCTCTGCATTCTCGGGATTCGTGACATAACAATGGGAATCGAGGGTCGAGTCTCGGTGGAAGCAGGCTCTAAATTCCTTCAAAACCAATCTGATCGCTCCTGCCTTCCGGAGTAGATGGAAAGCTGTAAAGCTTCGTGGAAGTCCAGCTATTGCTTGGAGAGCCGTAGCAGTTGCGTTTGGGTTGGGACATTTCTCGAGAAGCCATATGAGAGAGCACGCGTCAAGTAAATCACATGGATTCACTTCCGTTTCTATGAGACGGTATCTCAACATCAGTAAAGTCACAACACAACGAGTATTATTCTTGCTCCAACTAACCAGAAGTTTTGCTATCCTGCAGTAGGTAAGGATATCCTAGATGACTTTCTCGGGACACACCCGAAGAGCCTCCGTTGTAACGCCAGGTAATCCAATGTCGCAGCTGTTGTGAAATAGGATGTTGATACGGACAGTCGGGGTAAAGCATCGATAATAACATTGACCCAAAATAGCATACGAAGACCAGGGCTACTATAGCACTAGTGGCAATCGTAATGGCGTGATTTCCAGTCCAAAGAAGGACAAGTAAACCTGCAAAAAACAGTAAAAGGGTCGCATGCAATAGCAGGGGCAATGCATTGATGACAGCCAGGACATGCCAAGTTTGCATCTGCATATAGCGACGCTGTCGCTGCCGAGCTCTTTGCCTAGGAGAGCCAGAAACATTGGGTTCTGCTTGAAGCCATTGCTTAGCCAGCATAGAGAAAAGGGCAGTCGAAAGACTGCATGCCAGCGCAGCAAACCAAAGGCCATTCACCCAACGTAGTTCCAACATAGTTGGGCTAACATCGGGTGGTGCAGAAAGGCTAGATATGGTTCTTTGTTTCTCTGTATCGTTTTCTGATTGGGCCTGCGAGAGAATAAATTGTGTCAACAGCATATTTGTGGCATCCATTGGGTTTGGAATCATTAGTTGATATGATTGGATGATAAATGTTGTAAGAACAGCAGAGAACAATCCAGTCTATTATAAAATGGACTGTGTTATTAACTATCGTAAAGCACACTTGTTCACTTACGAATACGAGGAGGACGTCGATGCTTCTGTTGGAGCTTTCAACGATAGCCGTGTCAAATTTATCACTTTCTTCCATGTATACTGTCCATACAGGAGCGTGTTCCGAAGCTTCTTGACCAATCTCATCTAAATGAGTTTGGATATTGGTTAAAGAAAGGAATAGGGTGGAAGGATGGAAAAATATTACCGTATTTGATATCAGATACTCGGGCAAGGACTTCGGTGACGGGAGTAGGAGAAAGAACGCTGGATTGCAATTCTAGCTGCTAAGATTGAGCGTCAGCCTAGACGTATGATCAAAACGCAAAAATAAAGCGTACGTCAGAACTTGCTTCAGTATGCGGCCTCCCTTGAGAGGTTTGAGTGTTTATTGGATGCAGTTGTTGTAAAGAGCTTTCTGGACCGTTGGCCTTGTTCATTGTAACGGCAAGGCTGCGCATTCTCAAATCGCGCAATGGTCTTTATAGCCTTCTCAAGGCTATAAATTGAAAGACATGAATATCAGATGAAGCATAGCCTAGTAAAGGAGCTTAAAATAACATCCTGATGTATAACAAACACCAGCACGGGTATAATAATAATAAGTTCAGTTACTCACTCAGCAATCTATTTTTCCCTACCCTTCTGGAAGACATTATGGTGACCCGTCCGACAGCCTCGGCTACTAGGCTTTGCATTGATGATTTCTAGCATTAGGAATCACGATTTTTCCGAGTCCCTCTACAAGGTCCTCGTACTGTCTCGGGTGTGGTAAATCAAAAAGCACCATGGCGCCCGGCGTTAACTAAAGAAAGTAAGTATAAGGATGCAGCGCTTAGCATAAGACCGATTGAGCATGTGACTCCCGGTCTTGTCTGGGGTAACAAACA
>Ga0247779_1001202_pt1 | contig 12876 bp, 10 predicted proteins | sample UWRJL221509R5_FD_179925 | JGI IMG/M metagenome (GOLD analysis project Ga0247779, IMG submission 179925) | Plant litter microbial communities from Arlington Agricultural Research Station in Wisconsin, United States - UWRJ-L221-509R-5 | ecosystem: Environmental > Terrestrial > Plant litter >...
ATATATTTAAGCTATATTAGCTCCATGATATCGGTACGTCCTTGTGTCTAGAATAGCTTCGAGATTTAAAATTGTTCAAACCAATTGTGTATACTCCTTTTACCGCGGCATTAAATATAGACTCCTTGAAAGGTATTGTACATGGCGCACGAGAATGCTTAATATAGCGTTCGAGGTCACTATGTAGCTGAGCTCTCCCCAGTGTAAGATTAGGATCAAACTAAAAGAAATATGATGATTATCACACCCCGAGATATATAGAATATCGCCAAAGAAGCTACCAGGCGGAACGTTACCAGAAAGCTCTTACCCCAAAATTGGCGCTACACATACCGCAGTCTAGACACCTAACTATAACACTAGTAGTCCATTTCCGTCCTTGCATTTATTTTTAGCTTCGGCGCGTATGGGTATTCATCACATGGCCGCGTCATCATGGCCAAGGACGGGGTCCGACATAGATTCCGAATGCTACTATGACAAAATGACTACTTCCCCCGTCCGATGCCGCAGGCACGAGTCGTTACTCATAGATAATGATCTACAATCAAGGAACTGACATATGAGAAAGCGTCACGAAGTCAGAATTCTCTTCACTACCCCGCGCGGGATAGCGCTTTCACCGAACGACCCAAATACCAAACTAGCTTACAAGAAAAATGTTCTATATTTACGAAATATTTGTTCGAACCCAATCACAGGACTGAACGTATGAATTCCACATACGCGTGAAGCTACGTGGAATTCGAGTTGTTGAACTATAACATTCGGTTTGCCTTTCATTAATTTGTAACTGATGGTTACTGATTGAACGTGATATGTAATCAGAGCAGGGCCCTCGTCGCATCTTTCAATAATAATGAGAGGAGGAGACAGGTTCGAAAAGCTGAATATCAAGAAATCTGACTCCAAAATATTTTATTGATTTTCTAGGTACTATAACCAGTACTACGCGAATGCATGACTGAGAAATGTTTCCGGGACGACGAATACCGTAATAATGACAACCATGTAAGTTGCAATACTAGTGTTGATCTATGCAGATGTTTGTTGGATAATGAAGTTGGATGCATGACTGAGATAACTAACCTAGTATGCTTCGTACGCAGCAAGAGCGGTGTAGTTCTGCGCGGCGTGCAAGTCGGCAATCGTTTGGGCAGAACCCGTTGTGGTTGGAACCTTGATAGTCTTCAAGCTCCCATCTTCAGCGTGGTACTCGAAGAAGGTGGGTTCAGCGCATGCGGCGCCAGCGTTCTCGTTGGCACGCTCAGCGATGGCGACCGAGCGACGTTGAGGGGAGTGGAACCAGTTCAGGTGAGTGACGCGGGATCCTCCTCCGTTGAAGCACTTGGTGCCAGGTCCAAAGAGGCTGAATGCAAAGTCGGTGCATCCTCCGCCAGTATATCCTTGGCCTTGGGTACCAGCAGGAAGGTTATCGAACTGTGCTGAGAAACCGAACCCGGTTGGGAGAGAGCAGCAGACGGCACCGCCATCGCTGCATCCGAATGCGGAGCCGCTGCAGGAGACAGTGCTGGCGTATCCACGGTAGTTAACGTTTTGAGCAAGTGCACCGGTGGCAACGGTGGCGAGAGCGATGAGGCTGGTGAGTGTGAATTGCATTGTTGATTTCGAGGTGCTTGAGTAGACTGAAACTTTGTGTAGTTGAATGTCTGTCGTTTTCAGAATTTGTACGTCCCTTTTTATACGCCTTCCTCGACATAACTATTTTGTCTTTCCCAACTATATATAGACTTCCCCAACTTGGAACTTTGGATGTCAAGATGAAATTCAAATGATGATTATCACTACACGGCATTCACACACGGAACACACGCAGAATACCACGAGATGATCATGATGGAACTATCTATCGGTCTTCCACGGGTTTGCCATCATTTTTTACCCCAGTCTTTGGTGAGAGAATTATTTTTTAGTCATCTTTCGACTAGCGCTCGCTGAAAAGCTGAACCCATGCGTGGATGTTATGTTAACTTGGATTATAAATTTAACAATGGAAGAAGTTAAGTTGACAACAGGTGACTCGCACTTCTTTTTTACCAGAAATTGCCTTCATAATCGGAAGCTTTGAGCCGTGTACGTTTAACAAATCTACAGAGGATGCCATGATTATGGGTATCCGGCACGGTGGGCGGAAGATAAGTGTACAGCAATGTATAAACCAAAAAATTGTATACATTGATCCAATATTGGCGATATTTCTTTTATCTTGCAACTTCGTAATAGTTGTTTTAATTAATGACCCACAGCAGAGACGAGGACATGGAAGAACTGGACCCTTTCCATAGGTGAGTATGTAGTCGACTGTTTGTAATTGCATGATAAAGCTTCAAATAGAAGACTTCCAGTCAGAGTCAATACAGCTATTTCTTCACACGACTGAAACTTCTGCGACTGACTGAGTCTAGTCTGCAGTCTAGCCGTCAACCTGGGCTTATCAAGCTGCCACAATGTACACAGGTAAGAATGGATACTATACGTTAGATGGATCGCGTTAAGATAAAGATCAATGGGCAGGCTTATGAATGTGGATAATTATATTTACCCTGCCGACGGAGTACGCTGGCACTCCGTAGTACGTCGGTGGCTACCTCGTTGACTACTGCTCTAATATCTCATACTTATTAGATGTTTTTTGATGCATTTACATGACAATGTTTCAACAACAACAAGGAATCGGCCCCGGGGAGGTAAAAGACAGTTCCTTCCCTTCGAGTCTTCAAGGGATTTAAATGGGCTTATCCAATGTCGCTCGATCCATCTAAGTATGTTTGATCTATTCTAATTTTATCTTCTAAATATATATTTGTCCAGGAGTGTATTTCCAGTACTCGGTCACATGAACGTGTCATCTCGGTCAAAGAGACTGGATTTGCCATTCAACGTTCAACGCGGACCCCTCTGTCAAATACACTACTAGACTCAGCCTTGCGAGGCCGCAGGAATTTGTCTTTGATATGTCTATCCATAAAATGAAATTCAACTGAAAAAGCGCATGGCCCCGTGCGTAGTACTCTGGAAGAATGAAAGCCCTTTCAATCACTGACGGGGGTAGCATTAGAACAAAGAACAAGACATCTATATACGTGAAAAATCACTTGCCTATAAATCGGTTTCCCTTGGTCAATGGATATTAACATCAAGATGTTGGGTGTTAAAAATCGTGTATTCATATAATAACTGCGACCAAACTGCGACGCTCTCAACTTTTAAAGTGTGGGGTACCTTTCTTGTCCCCGCCTATGGCTCCTACTGCAGAAAACATATATTTAGAGTATCATGGACGGGAATGCTCCCAGGAACAGTTTCCCTTCCTATACTTAGCGATGAAAACTTACACATCATCTCCATGGGAAAATGTAAGATTGAACTTATGTCAAGATTAGATTAGATCGGATCACTTTACCGGATGCCAGCGCGACGCGCTTTCCCGAGCTGGAGCTTCTTGCCAGCTACTGCAACTGCCATCTTTGCCATTCTGCCTGCTCGCTTCTCGACGCGTTCGAGAGCCTTTGAAAGCTCTGCGCGACTATCAGAAGAAAGAGGCCCTTAACAACTGTGCACATATGTATCCGTATCTGTGACATAATATGGTTAAACGATCGTGTCAATGATTGGTAGTATGTATTTGTAACATGGTTGAGCTTAATTTTCGTTCAACTATCCTCGGTTTCTTAAGTTTAATTGGAAACGAGCATCTTTTACCGACAGTTGTATTATGGATTTTCTAGATATATATGTTCACTACCAACGCTTAACCAATATTCAGGGGGAAAGAATCCCGGACACTGATGAATGATTCCATCAGTGGAGGATAGAAGCATCATAACTCCCCAAGAATCTAGGTATGCACTGTTAGCAACTATACTGGTGCAATAGCTGATTCCTCTCACCTAGTATGCCTCGTAAGCAGCAAGAGCAGTGTAGTTCTGCGCAGCGTGTAAGTTGGCAATCGTCTGGGCAGAACCCGTTGTGGTTGGAACCTTGATAGTCTTCAAGCTCCCATCTTCAGCGTGGTACTCGAAGAAGGTGGGTTCAGCGCATGCGGCGCCAGCGTTCTCGTTGGCACGCTCAGCGATGGCGACCGAGCGACGTTGAGGGGAGTGGAACCAGTTCAGGTGAGTGACGCGGGATCCTCCTCCGTTGAAGCACTTGGTGCCAGGTCCAAAGAGGCTGAATGCAAAGTCGGTGCATCCTCCGCCAGTATATCCTTGGCCTTGGGTACCAGCAGGAAGGTTATCGAACTGTGCTGAGAAACCGAACCCGGTTGGGAGAGAGCAGCAGACGGCACCGCCATCGCTGCATCCGAATGCGGAGCCGCTGCAGGAGACAGTGCTGGCGTATCCACGGTAGTTAACGTTTTGAGCAAGTGCACCGGTGGCAACGGTGGCGAGAGCGATGAGGCTGGTGAGTGTGAATTGCATTGTTGATTTTGAGTTGCTTGAGTAGACTGAAACTGCTTGTGTGGGCTGTTGTCTGACGTTCCAAGGTATTTTATGTTCCCTTTTATACGTTTCGTTTAATATCCTTACCAAGGGTGTTCAGTCCATAGACATGCTAAAAATTACTAGCAACAATCTCCATTTGGAGCCGAAGATTGATTATCACTAGGGGTCACGCATCGAAAGCAATTAGTAAAATACCGAGTTATGTACCGGTTTATTATGGAAGTGTCGGTCTTCTACGGGCGCTCGCTGAAAGGTTGGACCCATAAACTTGCGGCCCGGGCAATTTTTGTTAACGTTGAGCGACTTATTAACCAGACTACCTATTTACGAATTGGGGTTATTTTTCGTTCTGTAGGATTGCAGCATGATGGGCCGAATTTGTAATTTACTAGTAATAAGCATCAAAATTAAGAAGTCTGAATTGTGGACTGTGCTATTTGATCGACATAAAGAGGTTAGTTCGAAGAATGTGGAGAAATATAGGCAGATGGTCACTTTTAATTCATCCTGCTCATCCACAGAACTTGAATACATAAGTTCACCCGGTATATGCTATATAATATTAATTGACTCAGCAATGTTAGCGTCGCATTTAGGCAATTAACACTACCCGTACTATAGTTTGTCGGACCATAGACCAATACCTGTATGTTAGCACATAAGCTATGGAATACATGTTACCGGGCATTACCTACGTATAATTCATTAGTCTGTTTGTCGGAAATAAAGCCGTCGCATGCCAGCATGACAAGTATCTATTTCTGTTCCGCGGCTTACATGTACTCTTCACATGGCCCAGATGCTTGAAGATTGAAGACGTACCAAGTTGTGCTGGAAGTCCAGACGTACTGCTCGATGTATATACACACGACGTGTTATCAAAGCTGGGAATATTCTCGGCATAATAGCAGTTCCGATATGAACACGAACTATGTATTTATAGTTAGAAATTCATGGGCGGCATAATGTGAATACAAATAGCAGCGCAATGAAGTGTTGAGTCGTTGCAAGTTGTTGCAGGCTGAACGCTGAAGACTTAGGGTACATATTGCTGTCCATGTAAAATATTCAGAGAAGCAGTGTGTTCAAAAGCCTTCGCAAAAAACCTTTGATCACACTACGAGGCGCAACAAAGAATCAAAAATTTTAGCAAATTCCTGGGACATTGAATTTAAGCGTGTTGATGTCAAAATATTTAACTGATTTTTTCTACACGACCAAGCTACTACAGGGAAGTAAGGAACAAAAAGGATGAGGCATGAGCCTGACAATGTCCTCCCAACGTTTAAGAGAAATCTGTTTGTTGAATGTCAGGAATGTGTGTCAGATGAATATATACCCAAAATAACTGACCTAGTATTGCTCGTAAGCATCAAGAGCGGTGTAGTTCTGCGCAGAATGCAAATCGGCGATGACTTGGGCAGAACCGGTGGAGGAAGGAGCTTTGATGGTCCTCGAGCTGCCATCTTGGGTTTCGTAGTCGAAGAACGTTGGGTCAGCGCACTCAGCATCTGCATTCTCGTTGGCCCTCTCGGCGATGGTGACCGAGCTACGTTGAGGCGAATGAAACCAGTTCAAGTGAGTCACACGGGATCCTCCTCCGTTCCAGCACTTGGTGCCAGAACCGAAAACACTAAAGGCAAAGTTACTGCATCCTCCGCAAGTATATCCTTGGCCTTGGGAGCCACCAGGGAGGCTGTCGAATTGTGCTGAGAAACCGAACCCAGTGGGGAGAGAGCAGCAGACGGATCCGCCGTCGCTGCACCCGAAGGAAGAGCCACTGCAAGCGACAGTGCTTGCGTATCCACGGTAGTTGATGGCGAGTGTACCGGTGTTGACGGTGGCGAGAGCGATAAGGCTGGTGAATATGAACTGCATTATTGGTTAGATTTGTTTGAGTAGAATGAAACTGCTTGTATGGGCTGTTTTCTGTCATTTTCATAATTTGCACGCTACCTTTTATATGCCTTTCTTGATATGCTGAATTCCTTTCCTCCATGCATAGACCTCCACAAACCTATCTACAACAGCCTACATTTGGGGCTATGGACTACAAAGTGATTATCACTCCACGGGATTCACACATCAAAGGCGACAGGAATAACGTATTTTGATGGAACTATCGATCAATCTTACACGCGTTTGCTATTGTATTTCAGTCGTTATTTGTCTGACCCATGTCCTACACCAGAACATAGGAATTGCAAGACTGAAATCCTGCCATAGGTGACGATGTAGTATGCGATTGTCTGTAATCTGACATGATGAAAGTGCAAGCACGGAAGGCTTCACTCATATTAAAGAGCATACAGCTTTTTCTTCACACGGCCGCAATTCCCGTCACTGAATATGTCCAAACCGTATGTTACTGGTGAACTTGAGATTATCGAGGCTCAAAGGTGCCTCGAGCGGCCGCCACGATGTTAACGTAACAGAATGGATGCATTCCGTTAGACGCGTCGCGCTGGCATAAGGTTCAACGTTCAACATTCAGGGTTTTGAACGTGGATATTTATATCTACCATGCCGAAAGACTCCAGAGTGCACTGCCACTCCGTATGTCGGTGGCTACACTCGTTGTATCCTAATCCGATAGCTCGTAAATATTAGGTGTCTTTTGATATATTTGCAAACTTGAGAAACATAAGGGACGGGGAAGTGAAAGTGACTTCCTACACTTCACTTCAAGTCTTCAAGCAATTTTGAATATGCCAATGAGTTGATTCCGACGTCGCTAGATCCCTATAGTCCATTCTAATTATATTCCTGTATGAGCGTGTATTCTCATATCCCTATCACATGAGCGCGTCATCTCGGTCGAAGAGGTCAAATTCGCCATTCAACGCGGACGTCTCTTTTGAAATACGCTAATAGCCTCAAACTTGCGAGGCCGCAGGCATCATTTATCTCTCATACGTGTATATAAAAAGTAATATTTAACCGAAGAAATATCGGGAAATATATTTACATGACCAAGCTAGCTTCAAAATGTTCACGATTTTTGGACATCGCCCCGTGCGTAGTATTCTGGAAGAATGAAAGGGGTAGGACCGTCTGCCACTGAAATATATATATTAACATTTAAGATTTAGAGCATTGAACGTAATTGTGGTTTTCTATAATAACTGTGCTGAAACGATGTGAACCGTTGTGAGTTCGAAAGAAAAGGGTGAGACGAGGCGAAATCGTCTCGGGGCTCTAATCCCTGAGGTGATGGTGTGTAAGGAGGTGAGAAGGAAAGGAAGAGGCGTTGAGGACTAGCTCTGCGCGCTTTCGTGTCCTGTGGTTACGGTTCTGAAGATTTCTGAGTGTTTTGGAAGGATGAGGATGATTTTTCAGTCAAATGTATGTCATTTTTCGTACTGAGGGGATACTGGGATTAAAATGGGGTCTACCAACGAGTAAGATACGTATAAATACTAAATATACTTGTTGTAAAAGCGAAATGGTAGGATGTAAAGTAAATGAGAGTGGGGAGAGAAAAAAAATAAAGAAAGACAAATAAAAAAAATGAAATTTTACTTAGCTCCGGCGTACCACATGGAATGCGTCGTCCGCAGCATGAAAAGATACTAAAAGGAAAAGTTAAAACACTTGGGGGTGATCCCCAAGCTCGTGGCTTAATGACTGCCGATGCGTATAAAGAACAATGGTGAAAAAATCACTAAGTCCGTTTTAGGTCGCGCGCATCAGTACCGTGGGAATGCGCTTTGGCAAAGCGTCGAGACAGTGCGTTTGGGACGGTTTCCGAGTGTACGCTTGTAGCGTGCGCTACAGTGCCACCCTCAAAGTTGGAGGCACTTTTCCTGCTCCAAGCGCCAATGGCTCCTCGTGACGATTTAGAGTATTACAGAAGGGGGTTACTCCCAGGAGCACATTTCCCATCCTATACTTAGCAATGACAAATCACACAACCCCAGCATTTCCATGTAGCTCCACGAAGAACACGGAAATAAAAAGGTTTCTAGAAGTCACAACGCGAAGTGTTGATCCACTGAATTGGATCCAGACTTGTTGTATGATGACTGAAGTACTGAAGATCGGAACGCGCAGCTTGAGATTGTCTCTCTGTCGATAACTTCTTGTATTTTGTCAGGTCATCCTTGAGGCTTGACTTGCTTGAGACGGGCCGCGTCTTGCTGTTTCACGGATTGAAGATCGCTTCACTTGTTATAGAGGGTAGTCAGAACATTATCCTATTATGAACTTGGTCATCGTTCAACAGTCAGAATTTTGACAAATATTATATGTAGGTAATATATATCAGTTATTAAAACCTCCAGATACTAGTACATATCCATACTTGTAAGCCCTTTTTATACCAAACATAATCCATATCCGCTATGTTTTAATAGACTGAACCACGATCATTTGATTGCCCTATGTCCTGATGCAAGGATAAAGCCTCTATGTCAGAGGGTAGAATAATTGATGATCTCTGCGTGACCACCCTCTCCCTTTTCTCCGATGCAATAGTCAGCCTAGCAACCATAATTGTTGGTGCAAGTCCCTGTATCAGATCTGCCATAAATATCCCCTACGTCTCAAAGCATAGAATGACTGTAAAAACATACCTTCATCACAGCCAACATTGTTTCAAAGTAATTTTGTACGATGATCACCTTCAAATCCGAAGTATCAATATCGCCCGACACCATGAAGGCGCAAGTCGTGGTTACGAGTACGACGGTGGTGTACATGGCAGATGACTGTATGAGAATATCAGCAATCTGCTTGTATTGACGCCTAGATCGGAGGTTGTGCGGCTGGCTCGTGTATATGAAATGACATATGATGGCGGTTGCAGCCAGACTGGTCGCTGCTATTGACACGAACATGGCCCCGCCTATGTGGTCGATTGTACGGTCCCGAGATATGGTTTCGAATCCAGGTTTTAAGAATGTTAAGAAGTCGAATATGACGTCTACTGCTACGAGAGCTGTGGAAGAATGGAGTTTAAGCTTGAGTATAAGTAACTAGAAATGAGACAATGTGCCAAACTCACCAAATTCTGCGATAAAAAATAACATCGGCAAAGCGAAGGTGACAAGCTGCCTACAAATCTGGAAACATCTCCATACCTGGTATGATTGACATACGAAATTAATAAAGCCTGTCAAATCAAACGAAAACGAGATAGTTATACCATAATTCCGTCAGCAAGGAGAAATCCTGCAGATCCGAGGATTATTGACATCGCATTGAGTACAGGCGATGTAGACGCTCCCGTTGCACTGGCTACAAATATCGCTAGTTTCGAATCTCCTTGCGTGGAGAAAGTGGTTGTAGCATAATACCAACCGAGGCCTACCTCTGCCATAATTGTGCTATACAATAATGTCAAGGTACCAGTGATTATGCGCTTGTTAGACAGTGAAGCTTCATGTCGGTATACTATCCAAGTCAGGTTATCAGCTTGGAAATTCAAACTGACGCCGCAACGTGTCCTCGTCCAAGTTGAACACGTACGATATGTGTACATGGTTACTGCGTATATCGCAGTGTATATCCCTGCGATAACAGCCCGGTTAGAATACTCGTCTTGACTCTTCCAGCATCCATAAATGTATCTACCTGTGAAGAATTGAAGAACCAAGCTCGAGTTTAGGTTGGCGCTTATCATATCATTTTGAAGAGGAATAGGAAAGTCTTGGGCACGAGTCATCTTGGGGATATGCTTCATTAAACTATCATGAAGTGGAATTTATACTAAAAGCTTAGTTCTCACAGTATTGGTTCCGGGTTACCACTCAGATCAAGGATAGGGACAGCGAACATTCAGAGATCCACATGAGACAGCTGCTCATCTGTCCTTTCCATATCATGCAAGCTTGCCCATGAACAACATTTTCCGATGGGCCACCAACCCAAAATTTGATACGTCACGACGCCTTGGGAACTTAAAGTTCAGATAGGCCGCCTAGGAGATGGTAAATACTACGACAGGGTGGTGACAATCTGAGGATTCTAAAAAGAGGAGCTGATTGCTAATCCATTGAGGATATATACATATTAACAAAGAAACTCACAAGCGTCCGGCCTCAATCAAGTGTAGAGTTTGATAATCCACCGTTGCTTGTGCTGAGCCCAAGATTCAGAACATAGGAATATGAAAAGAAGTACGTGGTGAGAATAGGAGTAAATCTGATTTAAGACGTTTAAAGCCTAGGAAAGGGAGAGCCTTTGCCACAGTCGGGAATGCAGTTTGAATGATCAATCGAAGGCATCGGGACGCTGTGGCAGTGCATCCTGCCCTGTCCACCGATTAGATTAGATAGAGTACAGATGTGACAGCGCGACGCGCCTTAGCCGAATATATCATCCTTGACCGCTACCGCCGTCATGCGAGCTGCTCGACGCGTTCCCGAGCACAGCTACCCCAGTCCAAGCCATATCGGACTGCTCCATCTGGTGACAACAGAGCGATTCGACTCTGTCTGCTTTTACGGACACCACACTCAGCTTTTCGGGACTCTGCTTTTAGCTGCCAGCGGAACACCCACATTGTCGCATTTTACAGCTTCAGAGTATCATCTACTACCTCATATTTCTGCTTGAAACCATACTTGGCAACTTAATACTCGGAATACCTACACTACCAGACTTTACAAACCAGACCAGATACCCACGGAATCCCACATCCCAGATACAGCTCTAGCCCCTATTTCCATAATGCCAGCAGCAACCGCTGAGAAACGCGCTCGACAACGCGCCAACAGACTTCTTGCGAAGTCCGCCGCCATACCTGACTCTGAAGCAGCTAATACTACTCCTTCCATGCCGCTTTCTTCGTCTCCATTAACCGTAAATACAATTAATACCCGTTCTGTTACCGTGTATCCAGTTTATGAACAAGGAAGGTCCTGGGAGGTGAATCAATATTTTGTACACAATTTTCATACATTTACTGGGTAGAGAGAAAAAAGTGGAGCATGCCTAGAGTAATCAAAAAAATTCGGCAGTGCAATGTAGTAAATGGAAATAGATTTTGGGGTCGTAGCAAACGAATTTAAAACGGAGATCAACAAAGGAAAAGGAGATACACAAACGTTGAACCGGGAGTGAGAAAATTGTGTGCACTCAGCACGGACCCGCTGGTTTATAAATCTTGCAGATACGACCAAAGTCCAAAGCGGATGGCTGTTCAGCACTTTCCACAGGAACTACGACTCCAGGGACTGCTGGGGTCATGGTAAATCTTCCAGGAAGGGCAAAAGCGTCGGAACGGTAGTGCATAATGGAGGTGGTATCGTACGGTCCGGAGAAATCGTTGACACCTGCAGGGGTGTCGAAGTTGGACGCGGCTTCGCAGCATCCAAGTACGAGGTTTCCGCAGCAGGTGGCGCCAAGGGGTAGGTTGGCACACATTGGATCCAAGTTCTGGCAATTGTAGTGAACGGTGAGTTCTCTGTCAGGTCTCTGCTGCTCGTGAAGAAGGCCTTTCAAGGAAGATATGTGAGTATCCTTTTGCATCGAATATGTTATATGACATGGGACTAACCTAGGATGTGGCCAAACTCATGCGTAGCTTCAGCAACATCACAGCCAGATGGGATACCACCGCACGACTGTTCGAGGTTCATGAAGTGTCCTCGGGCAGCACCGAGATATCCGACACTCGCATAACATCCAGAACAGGTATTGGCCGTGATAGTGACGGATCCCTGGTCAGGAGCATTGTTCGGCAGCTGTCGGAAGTTGAGGTATGGCGCTTTGGCTAGCCATCGATTTATGGCACTGTTAACCACGTTGGTGAGCATAGTTTGAGTGTTGTTGTCTGCGAACTTGTACAGAATGGTTGCATTGGGCCACGATTGAGCTCCTCGGAATATGGAGAACGAGCGAGGATCGACGGCCTCATCGTCTCCGTCAGTGTAAGAATGAGCACGGAGATTGGTGAGTCCATCAGGATAGGAAACGTCGCCATCGATTATGGCTTGGTTATCGGGTGTAACAGAATGCCGTACATATCATCCTTGATACGGAGAGTGTCGGTCGTGAAACGATATGAACCGTTGTGAGTTCGAAAGGGGTAGAATCAAAGACGAGTCGAAATCGTCTTGAAGGTTCCAAGCCTTGATATGGATTGTGTAGGTTGAAGACTGAGATTTAAGGGATGAGGACAGCGATTGGGCTCGATATAACGACGGCGCCGACGCAACACGGGTGGAAACAGTAAAAGGAGAGGAGCTGGACGTTGAAAGCAATGGTAAAAACAATGGAAAGCGAGAGATTAACAACGAGAGCAAAGAAAGCGATGAGAGCAGAGATAAATGATAAAAATGGGGAGTATATTTCACTGGCTTGCTACAGCATCGTAGTACCGTATTTATACTATTCTACGAGCTGTAAATTAGTCACAAAGTCCGTAATTTATGTTGCTGCATGACGATGAACTAAAAGACAAAAA
>Ga0247779_1001203_pt1 | contig 12872 bp, 7 predicted proteins | sample UWRJL221509R5_FD_179925 | JGI IMG/M metagenome (GOLD analysis project Ga0247779, IMG submission 179925) | Plant litter microbial communities from Arlington Agricultural Research Station in Wisconsin, United States - UWRJ-L221-509R-5 | ecosystem: Environmental > Terrestrial > Plant litter >...
AACAAAGGAGAATATCAAGTAATACCACTGTACACATCCTTGACCCAAAATAACAATGTATAACGCCGAGAGGAAGGCAATTATTGGACGTCTCCCTACGGGATTCTGTACTGCAGCTATTCGAGTTCTGTTCAGTATGAATTTTGTTATTAATATATCGCTGGTGTAACGCACAATATGTAAACAACGTTGTTGCGTATACTCCACTGTATATTCCTGGAAGGAGAATTAAGCATATACAAAGATTAGATTAATTGGGACATTACCCATAAGAAAGAGCAACAACAACGTAGAATTGAGGCTCGCACTGTTGGTCATATTTTGAACTGCGTCTGACGGAGGGCCGTCCATGACTGAGTTATCAGAAAGACTTAAGGAGATGATGGGTGGACATTATGACTGCTATTATATATATGCCTGTCGCACAAAGCTTTAATTATATCACTTGATCTAATGATCGATTAAGATCTGTTTGAAGGGATGAATTTCGACTGTAGTGACTACACCTCGCCTCACCTAGGTCGCCTTATTTATGAACAAATCCCTAGATGATTGGATCAGATTATGTTCAGATGTTCTTAGATATTGTCCTCCAAGTGCGAAACGTCCAGCGCTCGGCGCTCAGTGTGCGTGTGAATACTTAATCTACATTCCTGTTCAGTTGAGTTCATTCCTCGTACCATATTTTTTTAATATTGGTGCTTCATCTACCTCTGATCAGAGGATGTGCTTGAGTACTATACATGCCGCATCCGATACAAACCATACCGACCGGTAAATGCAACATCATACGCTACATTTTATTCATCTAGATATTTCCTGGCAGAAACTTCGCTCAACTTGAAGAATATGACCTTACCTTACTAGCCACTTGGCCTCTGGATATGCGTAAACAATGAAGTATTTGGCATCCTGTATGTTTGCTGCAGAACGCCTCATAAATACCTACTAGAGGACTCAGGAATGCGTAACAACTTTGGTTCGCTGTTTTCTCCGGCGCTATGGCTGGGTTGCGACCCAAGTATCATTTTCACCTGCATTCCTTATTATTCACTATGGAGATCATAATGTACAAAGGCCACTGAGCTACATATTGAGCAAACGAAGAGAAACAACAAACGTCATATTAAACACACAGTGACAACCGAGAGAATGACTCGGATAAAAGGGTCGTAATGGCACTAACGGCGAACTCAACAACCATTGGAACCGGTTGCGAGGACGGGAGATGGGAAGATGGAGACGTTCCGTTCGCAAGATATGATTTTTTCCATCCCTTTGTTATTCAGAAGCCCAACAAATCCGCATTTATGTTCATCAGTAAATTTTTAAAAAGAATAACAGAAACCTGGGCCACGAACTTCTCGAATGTTTCCATTGATCGTGCCGGGTGTGCTGTCCATTAGATTAGGTTACATCACGCAGACTGCATGCCAGTGCTACGCCCTTAGCCGAATCAATCCACTCTCGCCCGAAACTGCCATCCTGCGCGGCTGCTCGACGAGTTGCTCCGCACAGCTACCTCAGTCCGAGGCAGAATGGACTGCTCCAGCATTGGACTTTTATTGAAGCCGGAAGGTACGTCAGGGCGCAGATCTTATGCATCATCGTGGTACGTGGCAGAATTACAATATCAGATATGATATACATGATATGAAGCTCAAAGGTAGTCTCACCTGAAATGAGATCATTGACTGATCTTGCATTACTTCTGATCTAGTCGATCAGCTGCATTCTGCTTTGAAGGAAATGCCGCTGATGAACGCAATTTTCAAACAAAAGCAAGTACAAGATCATTTAGAATCATAATTCTCGCAATATATAACCAGGGTATAACACGATCCGCCAAAAGGTAGTAGCATCTTGCTTTTAAAGTCCCCCGCCCCCGCTCCACCCCCGTTGTGCATTCATTTTCTAGACTTTTCTCACCATGGAAAGCAGCGCCTTTGCAATGATCAGTGCGGCTGTGGCATCAAACTCGACGCTGTACCTCTCCGCTCTACATTTGGAACTGACACGTTATTTCAAAGGTCTGTCTATAAATTATTGTCGGACATATACACTATAAAGCTGTGTTAGTACTAATTGTTCCCCGCTTCATGCATGAACCAATTTCCAGTCGTAGGGTATTCCATCATTGTATATGAGCTCTGTATGTTCAACTCTTTTTTAATGATCATGATTTAATTGCTTACAGTGCTGTCGCCTCAGTGATCAATTTCGGAGACGAGGTAAGGCAGTGTTGTAGGATGCTCACCTCGAGTTACTACGACTTGATAGCTCACAACTCGGACATAAGGTGGAATATATATGGGTATTTGTCAAGTTATATGCACTATTCGGTCTTATTGACTTATGTGATTATATAGAAAAGTAACTGGTCGTTGCTCAAAGTCTTGTACCTGACCGTGAGAATCTATTCTTATTTTGGTATTCATTGAGATGTAGACTGTCGACTATCTTATCTGAAGATCAGATATTATGTTTTGGGCGCAGAAGCGTGGGTTCTCGCGTTATATTACATAAGATATATCTTCTAACTCCTAGAAGATTTGGAATATATGGTGCTGCCAAACCTTATCACCGTTAATCGCACAGGAATGTATCTATTGATCTCCTATCACAGTTCTTTTCAGGCCTTACATAACTCTTAAAGTAAGTTCTTTTTATAAAAAATCTTTTCCGAATCTTAGCTTATAATGTACTATGCCCCAGCTGTTCGTTTGAAATGCTAAAATTTCCAAACACATGCATTCATCTCGCTTTTCTTTAGATGTATGTAGCTTAATATTCCTGTGATTTTTCCCTTTGCCTGACTTTTCCAGGCTTCGATTACTACATTTCAGAAATTTTTACATTTGGCTTCGTGGCGTTCCTTGTTCAAGGTATTGTGGTATCTGCTCTTAGAGGTCGTTATCTAACACCATGACGCCCAGCAATTCTCCAGATTCGAGTTTATGCCATTTACTCTCGCGGTAAAAAGGTCCTCGCATTCATATTGGTGTGCTACCTCATGACGACAATCATTGGGATATGGCCTTTGGGAACAATCCTGGGTGCTCTAAAATGTACCAAAAACAATCTCGATGGTTCTAAAGCCAGTACTAACTACCTTTCTTAGCCAGTGTTGATCTTGTCGAGATGCCCACAGGGATATTATCTTGCCCGTCACCGCCGTCCTCCCAAACGGCTCTCCTTCCGTTTTTCGTTCCTCAGCTATGTTTCGAAGGTATTCTGTGTATATTGGTCCTACATAAAGCCTACAAAAGTGCTTTGTCCATCAACCAGCATCAACGATACACCCTTCTCTTTATAAGAATTATTCTTCGTGATTCAGTGGTTTATTTCCTCCTGTACGTGTATGACTCTTCTTATATGCATATCTATATTTTTTGGGGAAGGATGCGTCACTAAAAAAACTATATCTCAATGCAGTGTCGTCGCTATATACACGTCAAGCATGATCATATGGGTGACGAGTCCTGTAAGTGCCAAGAAAAACCCGTGTCTTGTTTGTCGATCTGAACCATTCTTTTTTTATTTACCGGCAGAGCTATATCTATGATATTTTGGCTGGTTATCCTGTTGTTATAACCTACGTTCTGGGAACTCGGATGATTCTCAATCTGAAGAAGGCCGGGAAAAAATCAGTGACAATAATGTCAACGGACGGAGTGACATTATCAAGCATACGATTCAGCAATTCCATTCCGCAAAGTCAGATGTAACCGGGTATTCATTCGCCATGCTTACGGACGAAATCTTTTTCGTTATTTGAGCGTTCCTATGACTGTACCACAAGTAATTTATATCTGTGACTGTCAAGAATTGCATTGACCCTTACAGTCATGGACGATCCTATATTATTCCACTCTTTTGCTTTTCCGGTTCATACAATATTGTGGCTCGTCACATTCGGCCGTCCGTATGTCATTTCCTCACATTATTCCATCATACCCCTTTGTATTTCTGTTTCAAGTTGGTTCCTATTTACATAGCAACACAATTTATGGACCTTATGGCTAAGTTACAACTCGTGGGTAACATAGATATAAATACTCAAATTACTCATCTGTACCTACCTCCCGAGTGAAATAGACTCAAGATGTATTTATCTACTCACCACCGTTTTGCTTCGTTTCCCATCGTTCCATATTGTTCCGCCATCGTTCGTTATGCATGTCTTGCTCGTTGTTCTGATCGTCTCCATCGTTCGCTTCTCCTTCCCTTTCCTTTCCTTTTGTTTCTTCTCCCTTTCTTACCAACACAGTCTATCATACCTCGGATTAGAATTAGAACCCCTGAGACGACTCCGGAGTCCGTCTCGTATTAAACCCTATCACTAACTCAAACGATTAACTATCAATATCGTTTCAGACGAGTGAGACGAGACCAGGGAGAGATGAGGAGCACCACATACCAGAACTTGAGCAGGTGGGAGAGTTTAAGGAATGTAACGACAAGGGACAGAGAGGAATGTAGGGTTAGGTGAAACTAGTTGGGTAAGACGTGACAAGGGAGTACCACGGGGATAAAGGTCTGCGAGTACCTATGCAGGGAAGAAGGGATGCAAGTTTGGCAGAAAGAAGGGTACTAAGGCGGCCACAAAGAGACTAGGGGAAGGGAGGGAGGATAAAGGCGCACCTCGCCCGGTCATGATGCACTATCATTGACTTCGATCCAAAAAAACCAGAACAGAAGATGTCATCGCAACTTTGAGCCGCAGCTGTAGCTCATCCCTCCAGGCTCCTTACCCCTGCCGGACAGTCTAACCGGTGCAAATGAATCTCTGAAAATTTTCTTTTTTCTAGGTGTGTTTATATGTAGATCTCAGGGGCCTGGAAGAAACCGACTCACTCGTCAGGTATTCTCCTTCGCTCTTGCCCGAAATAAAGACCATAAATTGACTGTACCTCACAGAGTAAAGAGTCGTAAATCAAGTAAGTCTTCATGATCCCGTATTCTGAGACTAGGGGGGTGGTGAAATTATTGCCGATTTTCCTGCGTTCTTCTGAATCAAACGAAGCAAACTCACTTGAACGTTTGGTCCTGACAATGACTTAGCCTCTCCAGCAGTCGGTCATTATAAGCCGCTTTTTACGCTTAGTTAGTTAGTTCGTAAAGTGCGGGCAAAATCCAGCATAGTCATAATAACAACGACACTCGAGTGGACCAGCAGCCGATTAGGGATTAGCAGCAGTACTAACGCTAAAACAACTCATGCTGAAAAGAAACACGCTTATGTCACAGTAGTTCGCCACCAGCGGTGTTACCGTGGACACCACGGCCATACCGTGTATGGATAAACAGGAAGAAGTTTCATGCATGCATACTACCGCAAAAACAGTATAAAGAGACCTCTCACCACTAGCAGTGCAAAACCCGCATTCATATTGAATACGTCAGTAAACAACATTGATATGAAACTCGCTTCTATAATCTCCTTTGGCGTTACCCTCTTTGCCACTACCGGGATGGTCGTATCACACCAGGTATGTTGTTAAAACTTGCTTCACTATTCCCGAATCCCAGTGAGCGCAATAACACATTGCGGTTCAAAAAAATCAAGGTCGATGTTGAGAGCGGAACGAGCATGGAAGGATTCCTCGCAGGCTTTGCTGATACATTTTGGGGTACAGGTAAATTTGATTTTACCCGTATAAAAGGAACGAGAGTCTTCGCACATCGTGTGCTTATGATCGCATCATAATAGGGAGGTATAAAATCGACATTGACGTCTACCACCACGATGTCAAGCCACAGATGATAACAAAGTTTGTGGCTGAATTCAAGAAACAGAAAAAGGACTTCAAGAACCTGTGCGGGACCAACCCCAATTTCGTAGTCAACAGAAACGGTATAGTGAATCCTGAACCAGTCGGAAAGAAGTCAACCCTATGTCCAAAGGTATTTATTTGTACACGTACACTTTGAGATACTTGATATGACAATTTTATTTTTCTGCCAGAAAACATTCAATTTGGATTTGGGCGATTGGTTACTTGGGTTTACTGCTAAAAAAACAGATAACGACAATGGCGGTGAAGCAAATCAAGACGACCTTCCTGGAACGTCGAGAAGCAGTGGGAGCGGGAGTGGGAGTAGGAGTAGGAGTAGGAGCGGGAGTAGGAGTAGGAGCGGGAGTAGGAGTGGGAGTAGAAACAGGAGTGGCAGCGAGAGCGAGGGTGCGGCCGGAGATTCTTGATCCATGACGAGTCCAAATTCATACTTGTTACTCGTACAGTTATCGTTGGAGTTGTTGCTTCATTAGTGGTGATAATAACGAAAATAGTAGTAAATAACCGTATCTAGGCTCTTCAGAAAAAAATCAAAAACATGTTCATGTAGTCATTCGTCAATGCGGCTTGCCTCTCAGCAGAACATGGGTTTCCGTACCAGGAGATGTATCGCGTATGGTGTAACGGGTAACATTTCCGCCTCTCAATTAAGTATTGCCGCAGCCAGGGGTTCTACCCAATACTACTCCTAAAAGAACACGGATTCCGAAAGAGAGGAAGCTGAGAACCTGCATAGACTATGAGAGTCTGAATCGAACACAGTCCAGACGAGAAAGGAATAAAGCCAAGGCCAGGGGCGAGGGTATCAGTGACATGCGTCATAGTCATCGATTCATCGAGACGGGGGGGAGGGAAACTGGTTGAGCAAGGGGAAGAAGAGGAGCGCGCTGGAATGCTGGACACTAAACAGAACCACCGTGGCGCAGCCTTTGGAATGAAGGAAAGTAAAGCAAGAGGGAAAGAACGGATTCGGAGAGAGGGGACTTACATCATCGGATATACGTCGTCGTTGAAGCTGTAGGAAAAGGGAGGACGTCAAATCAATGTTGACCGTATTGGCATAGAGTGAGTTGCACAGAAGACAGGAAAGGGATAGATAAAGCGGCACTGAGGTGGATAGAACACAACGCTGGAGAAGCCACGGACATCCGTCGTCGTCATAACCGACGAGGGAAGGCCGTCGATGGAGACATTAGAGGTACGCTTAATGTTGGTTGGTTGGAGGACGTTGAAAAAAAACAAAATCACGTGTACTTTCTTCGGATCAAATTTAAATTACCTCCGAGTCCGAGCACAGCATTTTACGTAGTTGAACTCGACATTCCACGTTGGACAAAGTTCTTCGATCCATCTCGCGCACGTCGCACTGGTTGGCTAATGGCCATATATACTTTCATCTTCAAACAGCTATTGACTACGTGTATATAGTACCACACAGCAAAGACACCTTACAGCGCCTTCCCTCGAGGTCTCAAAGCTCCAAGCTCCACGTTTACTACTGATATTCAACCCTGGAGCTGACCGGTATTGAAATTCACCCAAAAACCAGTCTCTACTCATGCTCGGATCTACTTGTCCAGACAGGTAAAGATGTCTGCGGATGTAGCGAGCCCGCTGACACTTATCACTACGAGGGAGAAGAGACTGAGAGCGGTGGAAAATATGTAGCCTTTGCGTATTGTGATTTATAAAAAGAAATAAAACCTGTTTCAACTTGGATATAGGTTGTAGAAACAGGTTTGTACTCGAACCGGTAGGTTTTTATATCTATCTCACCATCGTGTGTACGCTATTCTGGGACGAAAAACGAGCTACATGCTACATGCAGAACGAATCGTAAGGTAAGTACACCAGCGCGTCCTTTTTTTAGCCTACGAGGCATATCACTATTGTGCGTAGCGTAATTGTAGAGGTAGTAGAGCACCAAGCGACGTCAAACATATGGAAACTTCTATTCTTGGTCGGTCGTCGAGTTCAAACTAAGTAGTAAGTCCCAAGAGCCCAAAGCCTTGAGTGTTAAGGTTGCTTCTTGCCTTGTTAGTGTTACATAAATGTAGCGCATGGCAGAATAAAAATATCGTTTAAGCGGTTCAGCTCGGATGAAGTAATTTGGTCGGTCGTTCATGAATGAGTTCGTGTACGAATCCGAAAATACTATCCAGTCTGAAATTAAAGTGATGCATATCACTTCGGCCACGCGTGAGGTTGATCACCGAGCATAGGTGTTATCGAGAATTCACTAGTAGCATTTAGCCGCTTTGGAACTCTATGTGGGAAAAAGGATGTCGATTGGACAACATGTGTACGTATTAACTTAGAACACGCTACGGCAGGATATGAATGTTAACGCGTTAACGAATCATCGTGAGCTTGACAAGACACCGGTCCGACAGTATATATACCATACCTTGCAAGTCTCATGGTCCCGAATATCAACCAGGAGTATTGTTACACTTGATGCATATATTTACCACTGACTAAAGGGTTCACGATATGTAGAGTACGAAGGCATCCACGTGAACGCATTGATAATTCGTGTGATTTGGGATTGTGGCCACTGTAATGTTGCGTGGATTAAATCTGGCGAATGAAAAGAAAGAAATGATTTCGTTCATCATGCATACCGCCAGATTTATGTGCCTATCCTTTCCCTCCAACCCGCATCGTCGCAAGGTCGCATAAAAGAGTCTGATAATCATTTGCACCTTTGATCCAGCCAACACGCATTCACATTGAAACAGGAGTGTAGAGAATAATCCCTTAACATCGATGACTCGCTCGCTGAGAATATTTGCTTCTCTGTGGGAGTATAAGCACTGCCCCGCGCCGAACGTTGAGAACTATTGGTTGGACTATGGAGCGAATAAGTGCCGTGTATAGTCGTGTCTGAAACTACTCTGGTTCATGAGACAACCCACGTTCCAAAGTTAACTAGACGGTATAGTGTATGCTTGAAACGCCAGACAAATGATTGTATGGTATACTACATGATAAGCTACGAAGAACTGCCATCTACTCTGGGTTTACATCCTTGAAAGTTCTTTGATTTTACCTGGATCCTCATGGGAGTATACCTAATTAGAGTTTGAGGACCTTCCTGACCCACTTTAATTATTTTATGAAAGAGTATAAAAACAGGAGTTATAGAAGTACTATTACTCAGTAGTCCTTCGTCTACATTCTCTACTTATTTGATACACCATGCGCATTTTTACTGCCTCTGCCTGTGTCATAGCTTTATTGTCCTCATCTAGTATCGTGGCGCTATCTGTTCGTTCCCCGTCTGTGACAATATCTAGCGATTCTCCGTCCGTTGCACCAAGAGCTCTTTCAGATGTTCTTGGAGTTATATCATCCATCGGGACTCAAATCAATAAGATGAACTCACTTGCCAAGATGACTCCTTCGGTTGGGGTGGCTCTTGTAAGTCCACAATACACCGAATTCTTGCAATCATTCGCGTTATAATCCTAATATCATTGACCTTTACCAGGCAATGCATACTACGGCCGGAACGTGGCAAACTTTACTCGGAACTCTAAACAATGATATCAATGTAAAGGAAGCATTTCACTCCCTTTACAGGCACTGTGTACTCATGTAAAAATTAGGGTTTGGCACGACCAGTGCCATCAAATGTCGCCACTTCATTCATCGACTCCTACCTGGACTTAAGTGACGAAATTATCGATACCATGACTCTGATCCAGAAAAGCAGTTCCGGCTTCAAATCCGCCCTCGCCGGCCTTTCCAGTATGTTTTTGACCGATCTAAATGCAACGGCAGAGGCATGCATCCAAGTAGACAACAATATGGAGAGTATCGCGTCTGTTCGTATTCCATCTCACTTTTTTCCTTAACTCCCTTACTAAATATTTGGCCGGTGTAGGCGAATAACAACTTACGTGATCTAGAAGTTGACCTGGTCGACGATATGCAGGCGGTCTACGCATCAGTGGAGCTGGCGATGGCTGCGTTCTCTTGAAGCTTCACCGATTGATTTTCTATGCCTATTTTTGAATACATACCTATGACCGTGCGAGTTCCGTTTTAAAGCTTCGAAAAATGATAAAACAGAGACTGTTCGAAGATGGAAAAGGGTAATAGAAAATCCTTCACCTGTGCCGTACCATTCACCTTCGTTTGAAATATCATTGATTTATTCCACTTTTTTCGTGTCAGAGCGCAGAAATGGTATACTTACAACCAGTCGCACAGAAGGATTGTGTGCAACGTAAAGCTTTCTGTCCGGTGACGCAATACGATCCTGAATATGATATGTACACATAAATTGATTGTGTACATAGACCAACCAAGGACGTCAGGTTAAGTTAAGAGGATTCTCACCGTTATCGCAGCCGCCTTTTCCTACCGCTAATTTCTGAGGATAGTGTAACGACTGTGTTATGATGAAACGATCGAGAGGAATAGACCACAAAGACGGATGACGACGAAAACGGAAAAGACTGCTGTGATTGACATAGAGTGAGTTGGAAAAAAGAAAAGCCAACTCAGTAAGAAACGACGTCGAAGAAGCCAGGTACCAGGGACATCCGTCATCGTCATCGATTCATCATCCCGCACATAAAGACGCTGTCAAGCGACTCGCGAAGTGCAATATATTTAAGAACAAATCCTGAAAGAGCACGCATTCTGAAAGAGAGGAAGCCGAGAACCTGCATAGACTATGAGAGTCTGAATCGAACACAGTCCAGCGCAACGAGGGAAGACGAGAAATGAATAAAACCAAGGCCAGGTGATGATTATAATGGCAATAAAGTAAAGACTTGACTCTCGACGGAGACATTAGAGGTGGCACAGAACCTCCGCTGGTACGTTTCATGTTGCTTGGTTGAAGGACGTCGAAAAAAACAAAAACCAACCCCCTTAAATTACGGGCAAGATCGGGTAGCTCACGTGCACTTTACTCGGATCAAATTACCTCAGAGTCCGAGCACAGCATTTTACGCAGTTGAACTCGACCGTATTCGACGTTCGACGAAGTTCACCGATGCATCTCGCTCACGTCGCACTGCTTCACTAATCACTATACCCACATACTTTCATCTCTTCAAACAACTATTAGCTACGTGTATATAGTATAGTACCACACAGCAAAGACACCTAACCCATCCTACAGCGCGTTTCCCTTGAGGTCTCAAAGCTCCAAGCTCCAAGTGGTCGATCACCGAGCATAGGTGTGATTGCTGCGTTGCTCATCGGTTGGTCACAGGAATGTCTAGATATCGAGCTTCCGTCTGTAATCAGGTTGGATACCCTACCCTACAGGATATCAAATTCAACGAGAATTTAGTAGCATTTAGCCGCTTTGAAACTCTACTATATGAGGAAAAAAAAGATGTCGATTGGACGATATGTGTACGTATTAAGTTAGAACAAGCTACGGCTGGATAAATATATTAACGAATACTCGTGTGAGAGCTTGACAGGACACTGTTCCGAAAGTATATACACTATGCCTTGCAAGTCCCATGATCCCGAATATCGACCAGGAACATTGTTACATTTGATGCATATATTTACCCCTGACTAGGGAGTTCAGTATATATAGAGTGCTCTGTCATCACAATTTTTTTAGAGACACGACGCATCCACGTGAACGCATTGGAAATCACTTCGTTCATCATGTATACCACCAGATTCATGCGCATATGATCCTTTCCCTCCAACCCGCATCGTCTCACGTCGCATAAAAGAGTCTGATAATCATTTTTACCTTTGATCCAGTTATAATGAGGGCACTTTGGAGCGGGAGTGTAGAGAATAGTCCCTTAACTTCATCGCTTCGCCGAGAACATTTGCTTCTCTTTGAAAGTATAGACATTGGTCTGCGTCAAACCGAGCGTGCAGAGATATTGGTTGGACTATGGTGCGAATAAGAGCTGTGGTATGGTCGTACCTGATACTACTCTGGTCCATGAGACAACCCACGTTCCAAAGTTAAATATGGGTTTCTACATCTTTGAAAGTTCTATAATCTTACCTCGATCCTTATGGGAATATACATAATTAGAGTTTGAGAACGGCCCAGAGCCATTTGATTTATTTTATGAAAGTGTATAAAAACTGGAGTTACGGATATCATATTACTCAGTAGTCCTTCGTCTACATTCTTTAATCATTTGCCAATACACCATGAGGATTTTAAATGCCTCTGCCTGTGTCATAGCTTTACTGTCTCTATCTGGTACCGTGGCACTATCTGTCCGTTCATCGTCTGTGACACTACCACTCGAATCTCCGTCCGTGGCGCCAAGAGCTCTTTCAGATGTTCTTGGGGTCATAACATCCATTGGAACTCAAATTGATGAGATGAACTCACTCGCCAAGCAGACCCCTTCACTTTCGGTGGCTCTTGTGAGTCCACAATACACCATCAAACGCATTAAAATGCTAATATCATTGACCCTCTACAGCAAATGCATACTACGGCCGGAACCTGGCAAACTTTACTCGGAAACCTAAACAATGATATCAATGTAAGACAGGTATTTCACTCCTTTTACAGGCACTGTGGTACTCATGTAAAAAATTAGAATTTGGCACGACCAATCCCATCACTTGATGCCTCTGCATTCATCGATGCCTACCTGGAGTTGAGTTCCGAAATTGTCGACACCATGACTCTTCTCCAGAGCAGCAGTTCCAGCTTTAAAGCCCTACCCGTCTCCCTCTCCTCTTTGTTTTTGACAGATCTAAATGCAACGGCAGCGGCATGCATCCAAGTGGACAACAATATGGAGAGCATCACCTCTGTTCGTATTCTTTCGCACTTTTTCCTTGACTCCCTTACTAAATATGTGGCGGGTGGTAGGCGGATGACAACTTATTTCTTCTAGGACAATCCCTGGTCGGCGATATGCAGGTCGTCTACGGATCAGTTCAGGAGGCGATGGCTGCGTTCTCTTGAAGCTTCACCGATTGATTTTCCTTGCCTATTTTTGAATACATATACCTCTGCCCGTGCGAGTTCCGTTTGAAAGCTTTGAAAATGATAAAACAGGGACCGAAATGTAGGTGTACTATTATTATTAGGCACGTAGTATGTTGTGC
>Ga0247779_1001204_pt1 | contig 12858 bp, 9 predicted proteins | sample UWRJL221509R5_FD_179925 | JGI IMG/M metagenome (GOLD analysis project Ga0247779, IMG submission 179925) | Plant litter microbial communities from Arlington Agricultural Research Station in Wisconsin, United States - UWRJ-L221-509R-5 | ecosystem: Environmental > Terrestrial > Plant litter >...
CGCGCAGATTCCGGCAGCGATGCTGCCGCACGCATGGCAAGACCGACGCGCGTGAAGCGGAAAAAACCGTAAAGCAAAAGTAACAGCACGAGCGTGACGCCGATCATGCCGGCCTGATGGGTGCTGATCAGCTGGCTACCGAGGAAGCCGGACGATCCGAACGGCGAGGGAAACTGCTTGATGGTGAAATCCCAGGTCAGGCCCGCGACGCTGTTGAGAATGGCGAACAGAGCGATGAAGCCCGCGACATGGACAAGAACGGGGGCATTGGTCAGCGGTTTGAACAGCGTCCTTTCGATGGCGATGCCGCCGACAAATGAAATGACCAGCGTGAGGAGAAAGGCTGGCCAGAAGCCCAAGCCCCATTGCATTAGCTGCCAGGCGATGAAAGTCGAAAACATCGCCATTTCGCCTTGGGCGAAATTGAGGTGATCGATAGCCTGGTAGATCATGACGACGGCAAGGGCCATACATGCGTAGATTGCGCCTGTGGCGATGCCAGCCAGGACTTGGTTGGTGAACAGTTCCATGGCCGATCCCTTGGTGCCCCGATTCCGACGTTCGTATGTTCTTGCGGCACTCTCTGATACGAACGTCGGAATCAAAGGGCCACCAATTTCGTAATTTAAGCTAGTGCGGCTTTGGATTTGACGTTCGCATGAAGAACTCGCCGAAGCATGGAGTGAACGTCAAATCCGCCGCACTAGTATCCGAGATAAGACTTACGGATATTTTCGTCGTTCGCGATCTCGCTGGCGTTGCCCGACATCACGATGCGGCCTGTTTCGATCACATAGGCTGTCTGCGCGATTTCAAGGGCGAGTTGCGCATTCTGTTCCACCACCAGGATCGAGACTTTGTCCTCGCGATTGATCTTGCCGAGGATGCCGAACAGGTCGCGTACGATGAGCGGCGCGAGACCGAAGGACGGCTCGTCCAGCAACATTAGCCGTGGCCGCAGCATGAGCGCACGAGCGACCGCCAGCATCTGCTGTTCGCCGCCTGACAACGTGCCCGCCTGCTGCGTGTGTCGCTGCTTGAGCACGGGGAAATGCGCATACATGCGCTCGATGTCGCTCTCGATCGCCTTTTTGTCGTTCCGGGAGATTGCGCCGAGCTGGAGATTTTCCTCAACCGTCATATTGGTGAAGGTGCCGCGGCCCTGCGGCACATGGGCGATACCGAGGCGAACGATGTTTTCGGTCGACTTGCCGGCGAGCGGCCTGCCTTCGAATTCGATCGTGCCGGTTGAGCGGATCATATTGCAGATCGAGCGCAGGGTCGTCGTCTTGCCGGCGCCATTGGCGCCCAGCAACGTAGTTACACTGCCTTCGTTGAGTGAAAGTTCAAGTCCGTGCAGCGCTTGAACCTGTCCATAGTAGGCGCGCAGATCCTTGATCGTCAGCAGCGTGCTCATGCGTCCTTGCTCCCGAGATAGGCCTTGATAACGTCGGGGTCGGACTGCACGGCGGCAGGTGTGCCTTCGGCGAGTTTCTTGCCAAAATTCAGAGCGACGACGTGATCGGCGATCGACATCACCAAACCCATGTGGTGTTCGACCAGAAGAACAGTGATGTCGCGTTCGTCGCGAACGCGGCGGATCAAATCACCAAGGCTGTAGACTTCCTCGTGATTGAGACCGCCGGCGGGTTCGTCGAGCAGCAGGATCTTCGGTTCGGTCGCAAGCGCCCGGCCGAGTTCGACGCGCTTCTGCGTTCCGAATGGAAGCCCGGCAACCTCGCGATCAGCAACATCATGCAGATCGAGATAGGTGAGGATTTCGTCGATCTTGATGTTAAGCGCGCGTTCTTCGCTCCGAACCCACGGCAGCTTGAGCGCATCGCTGATGATATCGCTCTTTGTCCGTGAATGTCCGCCAACGCGAATATTGTCGCGCACTGATAGGCGGGGAAACAGCGCAACGTTTTGAAACGTGCGGCCGATACCAGCAGCTGCAATCTGTGACGGTTGACGATGGAGGATGCTTTGCCCCTCCATCAGGATGTCTCCTGTGGTGGGCTGATAAAGTCTGCTGAGGCAATTGAAGAGGGTGGTCTTGCCGGCGCCGTTGGGACCGATCAGGCCGAGGATATGGCCCTTCTTCATGTCGAACGAGACGCCATTCAACGCAACGATGCCGCCGAACACGACGCTGACGTCGCGAACCGCAAGCAGGGGATCCTGTCCCTGCGAGACCTGTGCCTGCGTCATACGCGGACGCTCACAGCCTGCAAACCGCAGCTGCGGCGATTATCCAATCCCCTCAATAACGCGCGCAACTTTCCCTCCTGACGATTTCAGTTTCTTTGTGTCGGCAATTTCTTTGTTGTGTGGTCTGCGCATGACGTTACCCGTCATTGCGGCCTCGATGTTCCTTACCATTGCGACAAGACGTGGTCCAATGTCGTTCAGCAGCGCTTCTTCGGTGAACCTAAACGCCGGGGCTCCGCAGTTGAATGCATAAGGTCCAGTGCCGTCATTCAACTTTAGTGCGACGCCCACGGCATGAATGTCGTTGTGCCATTCGCCCGCAGACATGGCGAAGCCGTGCTTGGCAACCGTTTCGCCTGCGCGTTCAATGCCATCGCGGATTTTCGGCCAGCGGTTTCCCACATGTTCCTTGATGCCGTGCATCAATTCATCACGCTGGTCTTCCGGCAGCGCCCAAAGATATGCGCGTCCCATGGCGGACGTTGCAATCGGAACGCGCGAGCCGACATCAAGCATCACGCCCACAGTTAATTCGCTGCGGCTCTGTCCGAAATAAATCATGCTAAGCCGATCGCGCGCGCCTATCGCAACCGCGCCGCCGGTTTCGCGCATCAACTGATCGCGATAGGGGTCGGACACATGACGAACGCCCATGTTTGCGAGCGCGGCATAACCGAGCGCCATGGCGGCCGGAGCGAGCTGATACTTTTCGAATCGCGGTACCTGCGTGAGATAGCCGAGTTTCGTAAGCGTGTAAGTCAGCCGCGAAATGGTTGGCTTCGGCAAATTTGTGCGTGCTGCAATCTCTTGATTGCCGAGAAGTCCGTCGCTTGGACGAAAAGCGCGCAGAACTTCGAGGCCTCGCGAGAGTGCCACGACGAAACTGCGATCGGTCGCAGACTTCTTTGGTGCCCGTTTCATGTTCCGCTGCATAGATGGTCTTCGTTGACAAGGCACGTGCTTCAAAATATGCCTCCGTGTCAAGGTGTGGAATTTAGTTCCGCTCTGCGAAACGAGCGAAAAGACCTCGATTTAAGGGAGAGTTGCGTGAGCGAAGTGGTCAAGCTGGAACGTCATGACGCAGTTGCAATCGTCACAATCGACAGTCCTCCAGTAAATGCGCTGAGTGCTGCAGTGCGAAAGGGTATTCTTGAGGGCGTTAAGAGTGCCGCTGCTGACCAAAACGTTCAGGCAATTGTCATTGCGTGCGCAGGTCGCACCTTCGTTGCAGGCGCCGACATCACCGAGTTCGGCAAGCCGCCGCAGTCGCCGAGCCTGCACGAGGTGATTGCCGAGATCGAAAGTTCTCCGAAGCCGGTGATCGCCGCTATTCACGGCACTGCACTCGGCGGCGGTTTGGAATTGGCGCTCGGGTGTCATTTTCGCGTCGCGGTGAAGGATGCCAAGCTCGGCCTTCCCGAGGTGAAGCTCGGTTTGTTGCCGGGCGCTGGGGGCACCCAACGCTTGCCACGTGCAGTTGGTCCGGAACTCGCGGTCAAGATGATCGTCACCGGTGATCCGATCGGCGCGCCTGACGCGCTGAAGGCTGGCTTGATCGAAGAAGTGATTGAAGGTGAGCCGGCGGTTGGCGGCGAGGCGTTTGCGCGCAAGGTTCTGGCGGAAAAGCGTCCGCTGCGCAGGCTTCGCGATGATGATGCGAAGCTCGCTGCTGCGAAGGCTGATCGATCAATCTTCACCAACGCGGCGGCTGCGGCAAATAAGCGCAACCGCGGTCTGGATGCGCCGCTCGCTGCAGCCGAAGCAGTCAGCTTCTCCCTCGACACGCCGTTCGATGAGGCGCTGAAGAAAGAGCGCGAGTCTTTCCTCAAGCTGATGAATGGCGATCAGTCGAAGGCGCAACGTTATGCGTTCTTCGCAGAGCGCGAGGCTGCGAAGGTGTCCGGTGTTCCCGACGGGACCAAGCCACGCAAGGTCGAAAAGGTTGCCATTATTGGCGCCGGCACGATGGGCGGCGGGATCGCGATGTCCTTCGCCAATGCCGGCATCCCGGTGACGCTGATCGAAACCGGCGAGGAGCAGCTCAAGCGCGGCCTCGGCATCATGCAGAAAAACTACGAAGCTACTGCAGCCCGCGGCGGCATTCCGGCAGATGCGCCGGCCAAGCGCATGGCGCTCGTCAACGGTGTTGTCGGCCTCGAAAACGTCAAGGATGCGGACCTCATCATCGAGGCCGTGTTCGAGACGATGGCGATCAAGAAAGAGGTTTTCACCAAGCTTGATCAATACGCCAAGCCAGGTGCTGTGCTCGCCAGCAACACCTCGTATCTCGACATCAACGAGATCGCTGCGATCACGAAGCGTCCGCAGGACGTGTTGGGCATGCACTTCTTCAGTCCAGCCAACGTGATGAAGCTGTGCGAAATCGTTCGGGCTGAAAAGACCGCGCCGGATGTGCTGGTGACGGCGGTTGCGGTTGCCCGCCGGATCGCCAAGGTACCCGCCGTGGTCGGTGTGTGCGACGGCTTCGTCGGTAACCGCATGCTGGCTGCTCGTTCCAAGCAGTCCGAGAAGTTCCTGTTCGAAGGCGCTTTGCCACAGCAGGTCGACGCAGTTGTCACCAAGTTCGGCTTGCCGATGGGACCGTTCGCCATGGGCGATCTCGCCGGTCTCGATATCGGCTGGCGCTCGCGTCAGGATCGCGGCATCAAGTCCGAGATCGCCGACGCGCTTTGCGAAGCCGGCCGCTTCGGCCAAAAGACGAGCAAGGGCTACTACAAGTACGAAGCGGGTTCGCGTGCACCGCTGCCGGATCCGGAAGTCGAAAAGCTGATCGAGGAAACCTGCGCCCGCCTTGGCCTCAAGCGCCGCACCATCAGCGACGACGAAATCCTCGAGCGCATGGTCTATCCGATGGTCAACGAGGGTGCGCGCATCCTTGAAGAAAAGATCGCATCGCGCCCCAGCGATATCGATATTATCTGGCTCTATGGTTATGGCTGGCCGATCTATCGTGGCGGTCCGATGTTCTATGCCGACCAGGTCGGCCTAAAGCATATCGCGGACCGGCTGTCGTTCTACGCCAAGCAGACCAATGATCCGTCACTCGAACCGGCGCCGCTGCTGAAGCGCCTTGCAGACGAAGGCAAGACATTCGCATCGCTCGCCAAGGGCTGATCGATGATGCACCCCGGGGAGCAGTATTACCCGGAAGGTGTTCGCTGGGATGCGTCTATTGCCCGCGGCACCCTGCCGGGTCTGCTGTCGAAAGCGGCTTCCGATTTTGGATCGCGTACCGCGATTGAATTTCGGGACCGCCCGATCACCTTCATTGAATTGAAGGGCATGGCTGACGTTGCGGCGTCAGCCTTTCTGCGTGCTGGATATGGCAAGGGCACGTCGATCGCGCTGTTTCTCGGTAACACGCCAGACCATCCCACCAACTTCTTCGGCGGGCTGACGGCTGGTGCGGGCATCGTTCATCTCAGCCCGCTCGACGGTGAGATCGCGCTGTCGCACAAGCTGACGGACAGCAGCGCACGTGTTCTCGTGACCTGCAATCTGGCCGCATTGATGCCGATGGCATTGAAGTTTCTTAATAAGGGACTGCTCGATCGCCTGATCGTTTGCGAAGATTCAAGATGGGGTGACGTCGGCAACACCGTTGCCGCGATCCCGGATGACCCGCGGATTGTGACCTTCAAGCAGTTCGTCGAAGGCGCGCAGCCGCCGGCGTCGTGGCCGTCCATCAGTCCCGATGACATCGCGCTGCTGCAGTATACCGGCGGCACTACGGGCCTGCCCAAAGGCGCGATGCTGACCCATGGCAACTTGACGTCTGCGGTGTCGATCTATGATGTGTGGGGCGCGAAGCAGAAAGCTGAGCGAAACACTATCGAGCGTGTCATCCTCGTTCTGCCGCTGTTCCATATTTATGCGCTGACGGTGGTGTTGTTGCGGAATATCCGCAACGGCGACTTGATCTCGATGCATCAGCGCTTCGACGTTCACGCCGTGATGCGCGACATCGAAGAAAAGCGCGCGACGTATTTCCCCGGCGTGCCGACGATGTGGATCGCCATTGCCAATCTGCCGGATCTCGACAAGCGTGACCTGTCGTCGCTGGCAGCCGCGGGTTCAGGCGGCGCGCCGTTGCCTGTCGAGGTCGCGAAGGTTTTCGAGAAGAAGACCGGTCTGACGCTGAAGAGCGGTTGGGGCATGACCGAGACCTGTTCGCCAGGCACGGGCCATCCTCCGGAAGGGCCGAGCAAGCCAGGCTCCATCGGGCTCATGTTGCCAAGCATCGAGATGGATGTGGTGTCTCTGGATGATCCGAAGCAGGTGCTGCCTGTCGGAGAAACCGGAGAAATCCGTATCCGTGGTCCGAACGTCACGCGCGGCTACTGGAATCGGGAAAAGGAAACCGCTGAAGCCTTTGTCGGCGACCGTTTTCTGACCGGCGACATCGGTTACATGGATAGCGACGGCTATTTCTATTTGGTCGATCGCAAGAAGGACATGATCATTTCCGGCGGGTTCAACGTTTACCCGCAGATGATCGAGCAGGCGATCTATCAGCATCCCTCGGTCCAGGAAGTCATCGTGATCGGTATTCCGGACGAGTATCGCGGCGAAGCCTCAAAAGCTTTCGTGACGCTCCGCTCGGACGCAAAACCATTCGCTATCGAAGAACTGCGCGAATTTCTCACTGGCAAACTCGGCAAGCACGAGTTGCCGGTGGCCGTCGAATTCGTGAAGGAACTGCCGCGTACGAGTGTCGGAAAATTGTCCCGCCACGAGCTACGCTCTCAACAACGCAAACAGTCGCAACCACTTGTCACAGGAGGTCACCCATGACCGAGGCCGTTATCGTTTCCACCGCTCGCACACCAATCGGGAAGGCCTTTCGTGGCGCCCTCAACAACACCGAAGGCGCGACCTTGCTCGGTCACGCCATCTCGCATGCGGTGTCCCGCGCCGGCATTGAAGGCGCCGAAGTTGAAGACGTGGTGATGGGTTCGGCTCTGCAGCAGGGCGCAACCGGTGGCAACATCGCGCGCAAGGCTCTGCTACGCGCAGGTCTTCCTGTCAGCGTTGCTGGCACGACGATCGACCGTCAGTGTGCCTCGGGCCTGCAGGCCATCGCGCTGGCCGCCCGTTCGGTTATCTATGACGGTCTCGATATCGCGGTTGCCGGTGGCGGTGAGTCCATCAGCCTCGTGCAAAACGAGCACATGAACAAGTTCCACGCGGTCGATCCCGAACTCGTAGTGATGAAGGGCGACGTCTACATGCCGATGCTCGACACCGCCGAAGTGGTGTCGAAGCGTTACGGCATCTCGCGCGAGAAGCAGGACGAGTATTCACTCGAGAGCCAGCGCCGCACGGCCGCTGGACAGCAGGGCGGTCGTTTCAAGGAAGAGATCGCGCCGATCTCGACCAAGATGGCCGTGATGAACAAGGACACCAAGGAAGTGTCGTTCAAGGACATCACCTTGTCGCAGGATGAAGGTCCGCGTCCGGAAACCACTGCCGATGGTCTCGCCGGCCTGAAGCCGGTCCGTGAGAACGGCCATATCACCGCAGGCAATGCTAGCCAGCTCTCGGACGGCGCCAGCGCGGCGGTCGTGATGAGCGACACGATGGCGGCCAAGAAGGGTCTCAAGCCGCTCGGCATCTTCCGTGGTTTCGTTTCCGCGGGCTGTGAGCCGGACGAAATGGGCATTGGCCCAGTGTTTGCGATTCCGCGCCTGCTGCAGCGTCACGGCCTCAAGATCGATGACATCGACATCTGGGAGCTGAATGAGGCTTTCGCTGTGCAGGTCATCTATTGCCGCGACAAGCTCGGCATCGACCCTGAGAAGCTTAACGTCAACGGCGGTTCGATTGCTGTCGGCCATCCCTATGGCATGACCGGCTCGCGTCTCGCTGGCCATGTGCTGATCGAAGGTCGTCGTCGCAAGGCGAAGTACGGTGTTGTGACCATGTGCGTCGGTGGCGGCATGGGCGCGGCCGGACTGTTTGAAATTCTTCAGTAATTCTCCAGTAACGGATTTCAACGCTTAAGGAGGGTCCGATGGATCTCAGCTTCACCAAGGAAGAACTGGCGTTTCGCGACGAGGTGCGGACCTTCTTTAATGAGAATGTCCCGGCGTCCACGCGCCTGAAGATGCAGGAAGGACGGCACCTCGGCAAAGAGGATCTCGTCAACTGGCAGCGCATCCTGAACAAGAAGGGCTGGGCGGTGACGCACTGGCCGAAGGAATACGGCGGCACCGGCTGGACGCCAGCGCAGCACTATATCTTTAATGAAGAAATGCAGATGGCGCCGGCACCGTCGCCACTGCCATTCGGCGTCAGCATGGTTGGCCCGGTGATCTACACCTTCGCCAACGAGGCGCAGAAGAAATACTTCCTGCCGCGCATCGCGAATATTGATGACTGGTGGTGCCAGGGCTTCTCCGAGCCAGGCTCTGGATCGGATCTCGCCTCGCTCAAGACCAAAGCGGAGCGAAAGGGCGATGTCTGGGTGATCAACGGTCAGAAAACCTGGACCACGCTCGCGCAGTATGCCGACTGGATCTTCTGTCTCTGCCGCACGGACCCGACCGCCAAGAAGCAAACGGGTATCTCGTTCATTCTCGTCGACATGAAGTCCCGCGGGATCACCGTGCGTCCGATCCAGACCATCGACGGCAGCCACGAGGTCAACGAAGTTTTCTTCGACAACGTTGAGGTGCCTGTCACCAATCTCGTCGGAGAGGAGAACAAGGGCTGGGATTACGCCAAGTTCCTGCTTGGTAACGAGCGCACCGGCATTGCCCGCGTTGGCGTGTCCAAGGAGCGAATTCGCCGTATCAAGGAATTGGCCTCCAAGGTCGAGTCCGGTGGCCGCCCGATGATCGAGGACGACAAATTCCGCGAGAAACTCGCCGCCGTCGAGATCGAGCTGAAGGCGCTCGAGCTGACGCAGCTGCGTGTCGTTGCAAACGAAGGCAAGCACGGCAAGGGTAAGCCCGATCCGGCATCGTCGATCCTTAAGATCAAGGGCTCGGAAATCCAGCAGGCCACGACCGAACTGATGCTCGAAGTCATCGGGCCGTTCGCCGCGCCTTATGACGATCATGAGCATGGGGCGAACGAGCCGATGGATTGGACCGCGCAGATCGCGCCGAGCTACTTCAACAATCGCAAAGTCTCCATCTATGGAGGCTCGAACGAAATTCAGCGTAACATCATCACCAAAGCCGTTCTCGGTTTGTGAGTTGAGGAATTAAAATGGATTTTGATTTGTCCGAGGAGCAGCGGCTCCTGAAGGATAGCGTTGACGGTTTGCTCGCCGATTCCTACGACTTCGAACAGCGTAAAAAGTACGCTGCTGAGAAGGGCGGTTGGAGCAAAGCTGTCTGGAACAAGCTCGCGGAGCAAGGGTTGCTCGGTTTGCCGTTTTCCGAGGAAGACGGTGGATTCGGGGCCGGTGCAATCGAGACCATGATCGTCATGGAAGCGATGGGCAAAGCACTCGTGGTGGAGCCTTATCTGGCGACCGTCGTGCTTGGCGGTGGCTTCCTGCGCCGTGGCGGCTCTGCCGAGCAGAAGGCTGCTTACATTCCGTCGATCATCGACGGCAGCAAGACGCTGGCATTTGCACAGTTGGAAAAGAACTCGCGCTACGATCTGGGCGATGTCTCGACGACAGCCAAGAAGAAGGGCGACGGTTGGGTCATCGACGGCGAGAAATTTGTTGTCCTCAATGGTGATACGGCGGATACGCTGATTGTCACCGCGCGCACCAAGGGCGGCCAGCGTGACCGCAATGGCATCGGCCTGTTTCTGGTGCCGGCCGATGCAAAGGGCGTCACCATCAAGGGCTATCCGACCCAGGACGGCCTGCATGCGGCTGACATCACGTTTGCTGGTGTCGTGGTCGGCGCGGATGCCGCCATCGGCGATCCGGAAAACGCATTGCCGTTGATCGAGCAGGTCGTGGACGATGCGCGCATTGCCATGTGTGCTGAAGCCGTCGGTGCGATGGACGAGTCGCTAAAGTCCACCGTCGAGTATCTCAAGACGCGTACGCAGTTCGGGGTTGCAATCGGAACCTTCCAGACCCTTCAGCACCGTGCGGCAGACATGTTCGTGGCGCTCGAGCAAGCCCGCAGCATGTCGATGTTCGCCACCATGGCAGGCGACTTCACTGACGCGAAGGAGCGCGCGAGCGCCGTAGCTGCTGCAAAAGTGCAGATCGGCAAGTCGTTGAAGTTCGTTGGTCAGCAGTCAATCCAGCTTCACGGCGGCGTCGGCATGACCATGGAGTTCAAGATCGGCCACTACTTCAAGCGGCTGACCATGATTGAGAACACCTTCGGCGACACCGATTACCACCTGCGCCGCGTCAGCGAGCAGGGCGGCTTGATCTGACAGCAACCGGAGATGCAGCCGTGACAAAGTCGCCATTCGATCTGGCGGGGAAGGTGGCTGTCGTCACCGGTTCAAGCCGGGGCATCGGTCGTTCCTCTGCAGAACTTCTCGCCCGCATGGGCGCGAAGGTGGTGGTCTCCAGCCGCAAGGCTGATGCCTGCCAGGAGGTTGTGGAAGGCATTCGTAAGGAGGGCGGTGACGCACACGTCATCGCCTGCAACATCAGCCGTCGCGACGAGGTCGAGGCGCTGATCAGCGGCACCGTCAAACACTATGGCCAGCTCGATATTCTCGTCTGCAATGCGGCGGTGAATCCGTATTACGGACCGTTGCTCGATATCACCGACGAGGCGTTCGAAAAGATCATGGGATCGAACGTCAAGAGCAACATCTGGCTATCGAGCCTGGCGATCCCGAGGATGGCCGAGCGTGGCGGCGGTTCGGTCATCATTATCTCCAGCATCGGCGGCCTCCGTGGTTCGACCGTCATCGGCGCCTACGGCATCTCGAAAGCAGCTGATTTTGCGTTGTGCCGAAGCCTGGCCGGCGAATGGGGCCCGAAGAACGTGCGGGTGAACTGCATCGCGCCGGGGCTCGTGAAGACTGACTTCGCCCGCGCGCTATGGGAAGATGAAGCCAATCTCAAGCGACGCACGGCGACAACACCGTTGCGCCGCATCGGCGAGCCGCACGAGATCGCCGGTGCCGTGGTCTATCTGGCGTCCGACGCTTCGACGTTCATGACCGGTCAGACGATTGTCATCGATGGCGGCGTGACCACGGCAGCAGTTTAGTTCTTGCTTTCAGCGATGTTTGAAAGGGCTCCTTTTTGGGAGCCCTTTTTGTATGAGGCGCGCGGGTTGACGGATGGAGTGGCTTTCGGTTTGCTTGCGTCCAACAACCGAAACGAAAATGTTTTGAGGAAACGACATGGCGTCTCACATTCTGGCCATTGACCAGGGCACAACATCATCCCGCGCCATTGTCTTTCGCGCCGATATTTCAATCGCGGCGCAGGCGCAGCAGGAATTTCAGCAGCATTTTCCGGCGTCCGGCTGGGTCGAGCATGAGCCGGAAGACATCTGGACTTCCACCATTGCGACCTGCCGCGAGGCCATGCGCAAGGCCAATATAAAAGCGGCCGATATTGCCGCCATCGGCATCACCAATCAGCGCGAGACCACGGTGGTGTGGGATCGCGCCACTGGCCGCGCCGTGCACCGGGCCATCGTCTGGCAGGACCGGCGCACGGCGGAGTTTTGCGCCAAATTGAAAGCTGAAGGACACGAACCCGCGATCAGCGCCAAGACCGGTCTGATTATCGATCCTTATTTTTCCGGAACGAAGGTCGCCTGGATTCTCGACCACGTGCCGGGCGCGCGTGAACGGGCAGAGCGCGGCGAACTGATGTTCGGCACGGTGGATAGCTATCTGCTGTGGCGGCTGACCGGTGGCAAGGTTCATGCAACGGATGCGACCAACGCATCACGCACGCTGCTTTTCAATATCCACACCGGCCAGTGGGACGACGATCTGCTTAAGCTGTTGCGCGTGCCGCGCTCGATGCTGCCGGACGTGCGCGATTCATCGGCCGATTTCGGTGAGAGCGTTCCGGAGCTGTTTGGTGGAGCAATCGCGATCCGCGGCATCGCGGGCGATCAGCAGGCGGCAGTCATCGGTCAGGCGTGCTTTACGCCGGGCATGATGAAATCAACTTACGGCACCGGTTGTTTCGCACTGCTGAACACCGGCACCACGGCGGTGGCTTCCAAGAACACGCTGCTGACGACGATTGCCTATCAGTTGAATGGCCAGAGGACCTATGCGCTGGAAGGCTCGATCTTTGTTGCGGGCTCCGCAGTGCAATGGCTGCGCGACGGACTCGGCATCATCAAGCACGCCAGCGAGACGGGACCGCTTGCCGATCAATCCGATTCCACGCAGTCGGTCTATCTCGTCCCCGCTTTTGTTGGGCTCGGCGCCCCTTACTGGAATCCGCGTGTGCGTGGGGCGTTGTTCGGGCTGACGCGAAATACCGGGCCAGCGGAGCTGGCGCACGCCACGCTGGAAAGCGTGTGCTATCAGACCTACGATCTTTGGGCTGCCATGCGGGCCGATTGGCCTGAGGCGTCGGATGCAAATACAGTGTTGCGCGTCGATGGCGGCATGACGGCATCGGATTGGACCATGCAGCGTCTCGCAGACCTGCTCGATGCACCGGTGGATCGGCCCATGATTCAGGAAACCACGGCGCTCGGCGCAGGCTAT
>Ga0247779_1001205_pt1 | contig 12835 bp, 9 predicted proteins | sample UWRJL221509R5_FD_179925 | JGI IMG/M metagenome (GOLD analysis project Ga0247779, IMG submission 179925) | Plant litter microbial communities from Arlington Agricultural Research Station in Wisconsin, United States - UWRJ-L221-509R-5 | ecosystem: Environmental > Terrestrial > Plant litter >...
TCAGCCGCCTTTTGGAGATGATGCCTGTCCATGGCCGGCTTGATCTCCGCTGTGCCTATGGCGCGCCTTGGCGCATTGCCCAGAATCGCGCGGCGGCAAGGGAGATTCCTTATCATGTCGTGCTGAGCGGATCGGCCATTCTGGAGGACCCGGCAGGCGGCCCCTCGCGGCGTTTGGCGGCGGGCGATATCCTGCTGATTCCGGATGGCGAGGCGCATATCCTGCATGATGGCAGTGGCGCACCGGCGGTTCCGGCGCGAGATCGCCTTGGGCATAATCTGATCATCAGCGAGAACAGCGGACCCGGTGATCGTCTCGATATGCTATGCGGTCACTTCGCTCTGACGACACCACAGGATCGCTTGTTGCGCGACTACCTGCCATCCCGACTGGTGGTGCATGGTAGTAACCAGGGCACTTCAACCGAGCAGTCCGGATCAGGCGCGCAACTTGTCGGGTTGGTTTCGCTGATGCGAAATGAGGCGGCGGCCGATAGTCTGGGTGGCCGGGCCATGTTGAATGCATTGTCAACAGCGCTGTTTGCATTGACGTTGCGTCTTGCCAGCGAAGCAACTGATGCGGCGGCGGGGCTGCTGGCATTGGCTGGCAACCCGCGCTTGGCCCCCGCATTGATGGCGATGTTTCAGGAACCGGCCCGGCCGTGGAATTTGCCTGAGCTGGCGCGTCTCTGCCATATGTCGCGGGCAACTGCCGCGCGTCAGTTTCAAGAAAAATTGGGGCGATCGGCCAGCGACCTGTTGACGGATATTCGCATGACCATGGCAGCCAATGAATTGAGGAAGTCATCCGCTTCCACGGGTGCGGTGGCGGAAACGGTCGGCTATCAATCCGAAGCCGCCTTCCAGCGCATTTTCAAGCAACGCATCGGCATGACGCCAGCCCGTTGGCGGCGAGCCTCGCGCACGTTAGACTAGCTATCGCCCGCAAAAGAAGCCGGCGTTTGACAGTTTCACTCTGCCTTGAACGCCCCCGGCCAAGACAGCGCCATTCCAACGCCAATTTGGCGCGTGCCGTTGGCGATCGACTCATTTGCCAAACGCTCAAGTTCCAACTTGGTGCTTTCCGGAATCGGAACATAGCCGTCGTATTTCTCCAACGCGTCCTCGGCTGGCGCGGCATCGAAAAAGCGGATAGGCCCACATCCGCGCTGCACGAAGATACAGGTGACGTCCGGATTGCCCACTGCCTTCACACGGAAACAATCCATTGGCGCGATCCATTGTGCGCGCTGCACAAGAACAACCGGGGCTTTACTGTTTAACTGTGGAATCGACATGGCTCGTCCTGCTGGCGGTGAGGCAAATTGGTCATTTTCAAGAAGCCTCAAAAATGGACATTACCTTTTTTACCCTCACGCGGACATGCGAATCTGACAACACCAGGAGGGGCTTTTTTCGGGCTTGGATACTTTCGTCGATCAATGGCTGGGCTCCGGGTCCTCTTCACTTGCTATTTCTTGTACGAAATCAAGAAAGGCTCTGACCTTAGCCGGCGGTAGATGCCGAGAGGGATAATAGGCGTAGAGAGGATAGCGCTCCCCTGACCATCGCGACAGAATTTGCACGAGTTCTCCGCGGGCCAACCATGGGCCGAGGCCCATCGCAAGGCTTTGAAATATCCCCTGGCCAGCGACGCAGGCAGCAATAGCCACCGATGGGTCGTCCATGACCAATCGGCCTTCGGCTTTGATTTCGATTGTCTCTGCGCCGCGATGGAATTCCCAAAGGAACGGGCGACCTGTCTGGGGATCGCGGAACAGAAGAGCTTCGTGGTGTGCCAACTGTTGCGGAGTCTTGGGCTCACCGCGTTGTTTCAGATAGGCCGGAGCAGCACAGGTCAAGATGCGGGTCTCAAGCAGCTTGCGGACGATCAGGGACGAGGCGTCGGGTGGCCCGAAACGAACCGCTACGTCCATTCCAGCCATCATCTCTTCCCGGTAGTTGCTAACAGCGAGATCCACCGACAGCAATGGATGCCTGGCCATGAACCGTGGCAGTCGTGGCGCCAGCACCATGCGCGCAAACCAGGGATCGACCGACACGCGCAGCCGACCGGTGACGACGGCGGCCGAACCGGCAGCATCGGCGGTGGCTTCTTCGAGGCCGGCCAGCAACGGCATGACTTGCGCGTGGAAGCGGCGCCCCTCTTCGGTGAGGCTCACCGCTCGGGGGCTGCGATCAAAGAGTCGCACACCCACACGCGCCTCTAACCGCGCCACGGCTCGGCTTACCCCTGACGGCGTCAATCCCAGAATTTCCGCCGCCTGGGCGAAACTTCCAGCCTCGGTAACCGCGGCAAGCACGCCCACCCCGGTGAGCAATCTTGCGTCAAAACTCATACGCCCCTCCCGTCTCTGAAGCCCCGCGCCGCAGGCGGAATTTCCTGTGCCTTGCGGCCGTCACGGCGTCTTTCCTCTGGCCATTCTAATGGTGATTTTGAGTCATCTCTATACTGACCTTAATGCGTGTGAATCACGGGAGGTTTAGGGCTAAAAACTTTCATATCGCGGCCAGATAGGCCGGCAGCCTAACGGGCACCGCCTGATTATTTCAATTTTACAAGGTGTTAGTCATGAGCGAGATCACGCGTAGAACGGTGCTGGCACGGGGCAGTCTGCTCGCCGGGCTCACCTACATTCAGGCGACCCGTTCGGGTACTGCGCTCGCGAAGCCAGTGACCGGCGCAGGCGGTTTCAAGGCAATTGACGATGCCATGCTGCGCGCTGTTGACACGCAATCCGTCGCCGGGGTCGTCGCTGCGGGCGCTACGGCCCAAGGCCTCGTCTACGAGGGGGCATTTGGAAAGGCCAATGTCAGCACGGGCTCGCCGATGACCTCTGACACGGTGTTCTGGCTTCTCTCTATGACCAAGGCCTTCACGGCGACAGCCTGCATGCAGCTCATCGAGCAAGGTCGTCTGCATCCCGATGAGGATGCATCAAAATATCTGCCGGAACTCGCCGCACCGATGGTGCTTGAGGGCTTCGGTGCCGATGGCAAGCCCCGCCTGCGTCCGGCCAAACGGGCGATCAAAGTACATCATCTTCTGACGCATACATCCGGCTACACATACTCCATCTGGAGCGATGCCCTGGCGCATTATGAGCAGGCTACCGGCATGCCGGACATCGCCACGTGCAAGAATGCCGCTTTCACCGCACCGCTGGAATTCGATCCCGGCGAGCGCTGGCAATATGGCATCAGCATGGATTGGATCGGCAAACTCGTCGAAGCTGTCTCGGACCAGTCGCTGGAAGTTTATTTTCGGGAGAACATCTTCGCGCCGCTCGGTATGAAGGACTCAGGCTTCCTCATCGGCAGCGAGCAGAAGCGCCGCGTCGCGACGTTCCACAATCGCACCCACGATGGAGGATTGGAGCCAGCATCCTTCGAGATGCCACAGCGGCCAGAATTCTTCATGGGCGGCGGCGGTGCCTTCAGCACGCCACACGATTACATGCTCTTTCTTCAAATGCTGCTTAAGGACGGCAGCTTGAACGGCGCTCAGCTGCTCAAGCCCGCGACCGTGTCCATGATGATGCAAAACCAGATCGATGGCTTGAATGTTCACGAGATGCATTCCGCGCAGCCTGCTTACTCCAACAGCTTTGACCAGTTCCCGGAGCAGCCGCACAAATGGGGCTACTCGTTCGACATCAACACGAAGCCCGGACCGCATGGCCGGGCTGCCGGCAGCATCTCTTGGGCAGGCCTCCTAAACTGCTACTTCTGGCTCGATCCCGTCCAAAAGGTCACCGGTGCGCTCTTCACCCAGATCTTGCCCTTCTACGATCAGCGGGTTGTCGCCCTCTATGGCGAATTCGAACGCGGCCTTTATGCCGGCCTTGCTTGAACAATTACTCCCCCAATAGAATTTATGGAGAACCAACATGTACGCAATCACTGGAATCACAGGTAAAGTAGGCGGCGCACTTGCCCGCTCCCTTTTGGCTGACGGTCGCTCCGTCCGAGCTGTTGTGCGTGACGCGGCGAAAGGCAGCGCCTGGGCCGCACAGGGCTGCGAGGTGGCATTGGCCGATATGGAGGATGCAGCGCAGCTTGTCGCGGCTTTCGCGGGCGTCGAAGGGGTGTTCATTCTGCCCCCATCCGAATTCGATCCGGAACCCGGCTTTCCTGAAGCCCGCAAGGTTATCGACGCTGTAGCGAGCGCGCTTCGGGCTGCCCGACCCAAGAAAGTGGTTTGCCTGTCGACCATAGGTGCCGATGCGCCGCATGAAAATCTGCTGACGCAGCGCACGATGCTGGAACAGAGTCTGGGCGACATCGGGATTCCCGTGACGTTTCTGCGGCCAGGCTGGTTCATGGAGAACGCGGCGTGGGATATTGCTCCGGCCCGGGATCTAGGGGTTCTGCACAGTTTCTTGCAGCCTGCGGACAAGGCCTTTCCCATGGTGGCCACCGTTGACGTCGGTCGTCTGGCCGCCAAACTGATCCAGCAGGAATGGACCGGAACGCGGATCGTCGAGCTGGAGGGGCAGGCCCGCGTCTCGCCGAATGACCTTGCGCATGCCTTCGCCACGGTACTCGGGCGTCAGGTCCGTGTGGAGGTCGTCCGCCGCGAGACATGGGAAAATCTTTTCCGATCGCAAGGAATGAAGAATCCCGGTCCTCGACTGCGCATGCTCGACGGGTTCAACGAAGGCTGGATCGAATTTGTCGACCACGGTCGATTGGCGATCAAAGGGACGACACCTCTGCTTGATGTCGTCGCCTCGCTTGTCGCTGATCACAAGGCGAAACAACCGACCTGAGGCTGGCCCGATGGTACAGCTGCCCTGCGGGGCACTGACGTGCTGTGAAAGGTTGATTACTTGCGGGAGATGTGCGGAGACCGGGGACCATATCGGGGGCGACTGGTCCGCTCAGCTCAAAGCCGGGAGGACAAAGCTTTTCGGTCTCCGCGATCTAGTAACGCTCGGTCAATCGGACTTGTTCCTGGTCTCTCGCAAATTCTCCGAGAGCGCCTGCCGAGCATCAGAAAATTACGCTGTGGAAGTGAACGCCGGTCGCGCGGGAGCAAAGCCGCGCGGAGCTGTCAGAAAAAAAGTGTGGATTGACGGCGGGCGAATGCGGGCAGTGATATTTGACGATCAGTGCCGCCCCCGGACAATCTTCATCGGGATCGCCACATCTCGCGCATCTTCGCACCGACATCGATGCGAACATGATTGGCGGAAGCTTGCGCCTCTCTCGATGCGGCAACAGCCGACCAGGTCGTCCTCTCAAACAAGGATAGAAGGTCCGCCGGGATGAACCGGGTCCGCGAGGCATAGACGTGACGATCGCCCTGGGCGCGCTGGCCATGGGTATAGAAGCGCTGCGGAATGATCGCATGAAGATCGTCCTTGGCGCGTGTCATGGCCACGTAGAGCAGGCGACGCTCTTCCTCGATCTCGGCTGTTTCCCCCGTACCGAGATCAGAGGGCATGCAGCCATCGACGACATTGAGCACGAAGACCGACTTCCATTCCTGACCCTTGGCGGAATGGATGGTGGACAGGATCAGGTAATCCTCATCCAACAGGGGGACGCCAGACTGGTCACTGGTGGCATCCGGCGGGTCCAGGGTCAGTTCCGTCAGGAAGCGCTCCCGTGACGGATAGCCGGCGGCGATCTGCTCCAACTGATGGAGGTCGGCTATCCGTGTCGTCGCATCCTCATACAAGCGCTCCAGATGCGGTTCGTACCAGCGCCGGACCAATTCCAATTCGGCCGGCCAGCCGCTGCGGCCCAGGCGAAGGTCGGTCAGCGTTTCGACGAAGCCGGCCCAGCCATCGCCGGCGCGTGGCGGCGGCGGGGCCTCCGTCAAGGCGCGAATGGGGTCGATCGCATCGAAGATATAATCGAGAACGCGCTGAGCGGAGGCGGGACCGATACCGGGAAGCAGCTGCATGAGGCGGAAGCCGGAAACCCGGTCCCGTGGGTTATCGGCAAAGCGCAGCATTGCCATGAGGTCTTTGACATGGGCGGCATCCAGGAACTTCAAGCCGCCGAACTTGACGAAGGGGATGTTCCGCCGTGTCAATTCGACTTCCAGCGCACCGCTGTGATGCGATGTCCGGAACAACACCGCCTGCTGCTTCAGAAGCACGCCGACCTCGCGGTTCTCCAGGATCTTGGCGACGACATATCGGGCCTGATCGCCTTCATCCGGCACGCTGATCAGCTTCGGCAGATCGATCGATGTTCGTTCCGTCCACAAATCTTTGGTGAAGCGCTCGGCCGCGAGACCGATCACGCCATTGGCGGCGGCCAGGATCGGCTGGGTCGAGCGGTAATTCTGATCCAATGTGATGATCTTGGCCTCTGGCAAAAAGGCCTTGGGGAAATCGAGGATGTTGCGAATGGTGGCCGCCCGGAAGGAGTAGATCGACTGCGCGTCGTCGCCGACCACGGTGAGGCCACGGCCATCCGGCTTCAGGGCAAGCAGGATCGACGCCTGCAGCCGGTTGGTGTCCTGATATTCGTCGACCAGGATGTGGTCGAAACGGCCGCCAATTTCCGCCGCCAGCTCAGGATCGCCGACCATCTGTGCCCAATAGAGCAGGAGATCGTCGTAATCGAGGATGTTCTGTCGCTGCTTCGCCTCGACATAGGCGGCGAAGAGTTCCCTCAACTCATCGGCCCAGTCGGCACACCACGGAAAGACGGTTCGCAATACCTCGTCGATCGGCAGCTCCGCATTGACGCAGCGCGAATAAATGGCAAGGCAGGTCGCTTTGGTCGGAAAGCGGTTTTCAGTCTTGGAGAATTCCAGCTCATGCCGGATCAGGTTGAGTAGATCGGCGGAATCCTCGCGATCATGAATCGTGAATGCCGGGTTGACGCCGATCTGTTCTGCATAAATTCTCAAAAGCCGGGCGCCGATACCGTGATAGGTGCCGGCCCAGGTGAGGGCGCCGGTGGCCGCGGCCGCCTTGTCGCCCATTGCCTGTCGCGCTATCCGCTCGACGCGCTTGATCAATTCGCTCGCGGCACGCCGGGAAAAAGTCATCAGCAGGATGCGATAGGGATCGGCGCCATTGAGGATGAGATGGGCCACCCGGTGCGCCAGGGTGTTGGTCTTGCCGGAGCCGGCACCGGCGATGACCAGCAGCGGCTCGCCGATATGGGTTTGCGTCCCATGGGTTTGCGCCCCACGAGTTTGCGCCCCATGCATTTGCGCCTCTGGGAAGACACCGTGCTCGACGGCGCGTCTTTGCGCCGGGTTGAGCTTGTCGAGATAGCCTGTCGATTTCGTGTTCCCGATATCGCGCTGGACGTGACGCGTACCCTTCTCTCGATCTTCCAAAAGAAGGTCGGTATTTTCCATGGCGTTCAGCCCAGCCGGTTGATATAAGGTAGGAACAAAAAAAGAACGTAGCAAGACTGAACCGTGTCGTCAAAATCTACCTGGTCACGTCAAAGGATCGGTCGGAGCGCATCGCTTGCTCCACGGGCCTGACGAGGTCCTCGTGATAGAGGAAGCGGGCCTTGCGAGGCCGTTCGAGCTTGGGTTTATACACCTAAAACCTTCCGACCACTTGCGCCGGCAACTACCCGCACCATTTACCATCCATGTGGATGGTATACGGATGGCATACGGAGGTAGAAGAATGGCCTTAAACAAAGAAACCCCGGAAAAGCGTGCCGTGGCGGATAGTGAGAAAATTACGATCAATCTGGGCTTCGTTGATCTCGGCCACATCGATCTTCTGGTGCAGGAGGGTTTTTACTCCAACCGCAGCGACTTCATCCGGTCGGCGATCCGCAACCAGCTGGAGCGCCAGGAAACGGCTGTCAAACAATGTGTCGCCAGGCATCACCTGGATCTTGGTCTGCGGCGCTACAGCAAGCAGGACCTGGAAGCTTTACGTACAGCCGGTGAAAGCCTTCACATTCAAGTCCTCGGACTTGTTGTCATCGCGCCAGATGTACCGCCGGCACTTGCCCAGGAGACGATTGCCTCGATCCATGTCCTCGGTGCCTTGCAAGCAAGCCCGGCAGTGAAGGCGGCACTCAGTGACCGCATCCGATAGACGCTCACGCATGCGACATTCCCGCAATGGCGGCCTCGACGAATATTTTGTGGGGCAGGCGAAGCCCGTCCTTATTCCCCCTTCCATCAGGAGCAACTCATGAAGGCCCGATCAGGAATCGATATGCTGAAGGCGACACGCCTGACCTGTGAGGGGCGGCTCAGTGAAGCGATGGCAGTTCTAAGGGGAGAAGGCGACACGTCGGAGCCTGATGTCAAACCCGAAGCGTCGACAAAAACGCCCACAACCCCATCGCCCGCACCCTCATCGCCCGTATCCCCGGCGCCCGTCATTGACATGGTACCGCCATCAACGTCGACAGGTGGTGCATGGATGCCAGCCGAAGAGCCCGGTAGAGCGGACGCTCATGATGCCGGAGGTCTGACGGCAGGAAGTGTCAGCGATGCACTCCGCAGATTCGTGGGAATCAAACCAAAATTCACCACGGGGAGCCCGGCTGGGTTTAGCCAGCCGAGGACGGAGCATCACCTCGCACCCGAGCGGCGAGGGTCGCGCTTTGAAGAGTTCAACTTTGCCAGCTCCGGTGGAAGCCGCACGTATAAGCTTTACGTTCCCAGCGGCTATGACGGCACGCCCATACCGCTCGTTGTCATGTTGCATGGCTGCACGCAGTCACCTGAGGACTTCGCTGCGGGTACGCGTATGAATGATCTTGCCGAGGAGCAGATCTTTCTTGTGGCTTATCCGGCGCAGCCCCAGTCGGCAAATCCGTCGAAATGCTGGAACTGGTTTAATACCGGCGATCAACACCGCGACCGAGGTGAACCTGCGCTCATCGCCGGGATCACGCGGCAAGTCATGCGTGACTTCAAGGTCGCTTCTGATCGCGTCTATGTTGCCGGCCTGTCGGCTGGTGGTGCCGCGGCAGCGATCATGGGGTTTAATTATCCGGATCTCTATGCAGCCATCGGCGTACATTCCGGATTGGCCTGCGGGGCAGCATCCGACATGTCATCTGCTTTTACGGCGATGCGCCAAGGTGCGGACACCATCGGAACCGGCTCGCAATTCCAGCCACACCCGCGCAGCGCAGTCCCTACCATTGTGTTTCATGGCGATCGCGACATGACCGTGAATGCGATTAATAGCGACCAGGTCATCGCCCAATCGAAAGGCGACCAGGAGTTGTTTTCGACGGTAATCGATGGCGAAGCGGCAGGTGGGATCAAGTTCACACGAAGGGTGGAGTCCGACAGCGCCGGGCATGCCGTCCTTGAGCAATGGACGCTTCACGGAGCCGGCCATGCCTGGTCCGGGGGGAGTAAAGCGGGGTCGTTCACCGACCCAAGCGGACCGGATGCCAGCCGGGAAATGATGCGATTTTTCCTCGAGCACAAGCAGACAGCCGTCGGCGCCGTGCCATGAATGTCTTCACGTTGTTGTGATACCGGCTGGCCGAGGCGCTGTCTTCTCGATTGGATCGAGTGACGGCAGCCTGAATCGCATAAAAGCTTTATCCAGGCGCAGCTATAACTCGAATATCAATGTAGATTGACAGCCTAACCAACCCCCTGCCAAGTTTCATCGAACGATCCCCCTTTTTTCGAGAGATCCATGGCACTTGTAAAGACGTCGAAGCTCTCCGCCGGTGCGTCAAAGACCAACGTCACGCCCGCACCATCTCTCTCTACGAAGGGTAAGCCGGCCGCAAGCAGAGGCAAGCCTGTCTCTCCCCAGTCGCGGCAAGAAAAAGCAGCGGAGCGAATGGCAGCGGCAACCGAACAGCTTGCCAGCGGCCTGACTGAATCTGCCTCGGCTGCTGAGGAATTGCGCCGCGCCATGGAGCAGATAGCTGCCGGCGCGGAAGAAGCTGCCGGTGGCTCTCATGAGCAAATGATGGCTCTTAAGGGTGTGGTCGCGAGCCTTGGCACCGCTCGGACGGACGCCGAAAGCTCCCGGCGCAAGACGGAAGCGCTGCAAGTCGCCCTGGCGGAAGCGGCAGTGCAAATCACGACATCGGTCCGGGCGATCGAGAAAAACGCAGAGCGGCAGCAAAGTTCTGTCGCCGTGATGAGAGAGCTCGAACGACGCGCTGGAGACATTAGCGAGATCTCCGAAGCCGTCAGCCGGATTTCCGATCAAACGAATCTTCTCGCCCTGAACGCGGCAATCGAAGCAGCCCGTGCCGGGGACCATGGCCGGGGATTTGCCGTCGTCGCTGAAGAAGTCAGTGCGATGGCAGAAGTCTCTGAAAAGAGTGCGAAGGATGTTCAAGGATCTAGCGGCGGCATCCAGAGCCAGGTCGGCGAGATCGTCAAGGCGGTTACGGACTGCGCCAAAGCGGTGGTACACGAAGCACAAGCGGGCGGCGCCATCGTCAAAATGCTTGAGGCAATGCGCGTGGACATGGCGCGGATATCCGACGGCAGTCAAGATATCCTGGCCGCATCAATAGAAGCCGAGCGAGCAGCAACCGAAGTACAGCGAGGCGCCGAGCAAGTTTCGTCCGCCGCTGAGGAACAATCTGCAGCCGCGGGTACGGCTCAGCTAGCGATACAAGAGCAGGCGAAGGCGCTTGACCAAGCCCAGTCTGCCTCCTCCTCTCTGGCACAGCTTGCCGAAAAAGCGCGATCGGGCCGGTCTGCTGCCGCGATTGAGCAAATTGGCGCGGCTGCGGAACAGCTTTCGTCGACAATTCAAGAGCTGTCCGGTACCGCCAGCGAGATCTTGGCCTCTGTCAGCCAAATTGACAAAGGGGCCCAGCAACAAGCATCGGCGACACAGCAGACTTCCGCGGCACTTGCCCAGATCGAGAAGAGTGCCCTCGTCGTGCAAGCGAAAGCAGGTACGGCGCGTCAGCAAGTCGGGCATATGGAAGCTACGCTTCAAGAAGGTCGAACCTCGATCGACGGTCTCGTAACGGGCGTCACCAAAGCGCTGGTGGAGACCCGAGCCAGTCTCGACATGATTTCTGCCCTTGAAGCTATCGCACATAAGATAGAGAAGAACGTCGATGGCATTTCCATCGTCGCTGTTCAGACGAGTATGCTGGCGGTGAGTGGCGCGGTGGAGGCCGCACGCGCCGGTGATGCGGGACGCGGGTTTTCCGTCGTATCAAGTGATATCAGGCAATTGGCGCGCGAGGCATCCGAGAGCGCCGACCGGATCAAGGAAACCGTGCGAAGCGTGGTCGAACAAATCAGGTCAGTGCGGCGAGATCTCGAATTGATCATCGCTGCGGCGGAATTAGAAGTCGACAAGAACAAACTTATGTCCGAGGTCTTTGAGAGAGTAGCCGGCGACGTTCGAGCACTTGCCGCTATCAACGGGACGATCTTTCAGGGTGCTGAGGCGATTTTAGGATCTGTCAGAGATGCGGTTGGCGGATCAAGGCAGATCGCCGCCGCGGCCGACGAGGCGGGAACCGCATCGCGGGAGGCAGCCACTGCTTCGGCCCAGCAAGCGCGGGGAGTGGAGGATTTGGCCGCCGCGATCGAGGAAATTGCTTCTTTGGCAGACGAGCTGAACACATCAAATGGCTGAGGCTAACCGCGACACTGCACCGGTGACTGGCTCGGATTATGGCCGATACCTCCTTTTCCGTGTCGGTGAGCGCGTTTATGCGCTACCGGCCAACGAGGTTTCGGAAGTCATTCGCGTCCCACGCATTGCGGCTGTGCCGCAAAGTCCCCCGAGCCTATTGGGGGTGACAAATCTCCGCGGCACGGTTATTCCCGTAGTGAGCTTGCGAATTTTGCTGGGGCAGACGCAAGCAGGTGGACCGGTAAGCCGCGCCATCGTTCTCGACGGGCAGGAGCCAGTTGCGATCACGGTCGACGCAGTCGAGACGTTCGCCGCGGTTCACCTTCAGAAAGTGGAAACGAGGCAGGCGGCGCTGGCGACTGAGTCCGGTGAGATTCTGCGCGGTGCCTTTCCGTCGGACTCTCAGTGGGGAGCGGCGAAAATTATCGACATCCAAGCGTTGCTGGATATTGCGTTCCGAAAAAAGTCAGAGAAAAATTTTCGTGCGACAGTGCGACACAGGGACGCTGCTCAGCAGAGTGGTCAAGTCCATGGCGAGCAGGAAACGCTTTTGCCATTCGACGTTGCCGGCCAGGAATATGCGCTATCCTTGGATACTGTCTCGGAGGTGATTTCGCTGCCGGACTCGATTGCAGCGATTCCATTTTCAGAGACTCTAGTGCTTGGCGTGACGTCATTTCGAGATGCCCTGCTTCCCCTGTTGTCACTTCGCGGATTGCTTGGATTCAGCATTTCCCAGGACGTGCGCAGGCGGCAAAAGGTGATCGTCACCTCCGTCCGCGGGGTTGCTGTCGGACTCGTGGCGGATGCCATGCGATCCATCGTTCGTGCGGATCGGGCTTTGATCGAATCAACGCCGCCATTGCTCGCGGCCCGCGCCGGCGGCGAAACCAAGATCAACGCCATTTTCCGGGGAGAGAGCGGGAAGCGACTCATCTCCATCCTTTCCCCCGACACGCTCTTCCGAGGCGATGTTATGCAGCGACTAGGGAATCATCTCGCACTTTCGAAACCTCATGGGGTGGATGCGTCGGGGGCTGGCGAGGAACAATCTCAATTCATCGTCTTTCGGCTCGGCAGTGAGGAATTCTCATTGCCGATCGAAGTCGTCGATGAGGTCACGCGCGTGCCTGACCAAGTTACCAAGATTCCTAAAACGCCGAAATTTCTGGAAGGTGTCGTTAATTTGCGGGGTGACGTTCTTCCGGTCATCGACCAGCGTCGTCGGTTTGATCTTCCGAAATTCGATGGCGACATACACCAGCGTCGACT
>Ga0247779_1001206_pt1 | contig 12829 bp, 12 predicted proteins | sample UWRJL221509R5_FD_179925 | JGI IMG/M metagenome (GOLD analysis project Ga0247779, IMG submission 179925) | Plant litter microbial communities from Arlington Agricultural Research Station in Wisconsin, United States - UWRJ-L221-509R-5 | ecosystem: Environmental > Terrestrial > Plant litter >...
CGTTCACCCTGAACTACCCCCGCTTGTCGTGTTGTGCCACAGGCTTACTGCTACAGGCTTCCTGCACTCTAGGGAATGAAAGCCTCTCAGCAATAGCATTCCACGCCCCCCAAAACGCGGGTGGCTGCGGCCGAATGCAGGTGATAAACGCCGCTGACCAGCATATCTTGGGTTCCGCGTCGCCGCATCATCCGTTTCTTTCGCTGATGTGAATAGTCGTGTCTGGTAATCCGTAGCCGCAGCCCCTTCCGGGCCTCTAATTCACCCGCGATTTACCGGCCGTTCATTTCCAAGTTGCAGCCCGTTCGCCCGGCTGTAAGACTCGTCCGCAGTGGACATCCAGCTCATGGTCGCGCTAGTCATCGCACTGGCACTCTTTTTCGACTTCACCAATGGGTTTCACGACACGGCGAACGCCATGGCGACGCCCATCGCAACCGGCGCGCTGAGCCCCAAAGTCGCCGTCGGGATCGCCGCGGTGCTGAACCTCGTCGGAGCATTCATCTCGACGACCGTCGCGAACACGATCTCCGGCGGACTCATCAATGAGGGGCCGAGCGGCGTGCTCATCACGCCGACGCTGATCTTCGCCGGCCTCCTCGGAGCGGTGCTCTGGAACCTGGTGACGTGGGTGCTCGGACTCCCATCGAGCTCGAGCCACGCGCTGTTCGGCGGACTGATCGGAGCCGCGATCGTCGGAGCAGGCTTCGACTCGATCAATCTCAGCGTCCTCCTGTCGAAGATCGTGCTTCCTGCCGTTCTCGCTCCGATCACGGCGGGGCTCGTCTCGTTCCTCGCGACCCGACTGGCCTACAAGGTCACGAAGAAGCGCCAGCGCGAAGGCTTCAGGGTCGGCCAGATCTTCACCTCGTCGCTCGTCTCCCTCGCACACGGCACGAACGACGCGCAGAAGACCATGGGCGTCATCACGCTCACCCTGATCGCCGGCGGATTCCAGAAGTCGAACACGCAGCCGGAGTTCTGGGTCATCCTCGTCTGCGCGGTCGCGATAGCGCTCGGCACGTACTCCGGCGGCTGGCGCATCATCAAGACACTCGGCAAGGGCATCACCGAGATCGAGCCTGGCCAGGGATTCGCCGCAGAGGCTGCCACGACGGCGACCATCCTCGCCTCGACCCACCTCGGCTTCGCTCTCTCGACCACCCAGGTGGCGTCTGGGTCGGTCATCGGAACGGGAATCGGCCGGAAGGGCGCGTCGGTGCGCTGGCGCACGGCCGGTCGGATCGCGCTCGGCTGGCTGATCACCATTCCGGCCGCGGCCGTCGTCGGTGCGATCGCCGCGTTCGTCGCGGGTGCCGGGCCCATCGGCATCGGGGTCGATGCCGTCGTCGCGACCGTGATCATCGTCGGAATCTTCGTGTACTCCCGCCGCTCCCGCGTCACCTCGCACAGCCTCGCCGTCGAGCCGACCCAGTTCGTGCGACCGAAGAAACGACAGAAGAGCAAGCGACCCTCGAGGGGGACACCGTGATCGAATGGGGAAACTTCCTGCTCGTGCTTGTCGGCTCGATCGTGGGCGGCTGCGGGGTGGTGCTCCTGTTCTCGCTCGGCCTCCGGTTCGCAGGCCCGGAGACGGATGGCCGCTGGCGAGCACTCGGCGTGATCTGCTTCGTGCTGTGCGGGCTCCTGATCGCGGCGGGCGTGTGCCTGATCATCCCGGCGTTCGCGCCGTTCTTTGCGAGCCTGTGAATCGTCCACACTCCAACGGCGCAAGTCGGTGATTTGGTCATCCCCTGGCACTAAACTCGTGCTTCGCCAATCAAAGGAGATTGATCGATGTATGAAACGACGCCACAAGCGTTTGATCTACTGACAACCATCAGTGAACAGTCCATTGAAGGGGACGAAAACCTCGTGACCGACAGTGACTTCAGCAGTACAAGCACCAGTACCGGCAACGACAGCACGGAGGGCACGGCCCCAACGCCGACCAACGGCCCGGCGATCGGCAGCGAGGAAGTCGCTGCCGCCCCCGCCACGAGGACCGAGACCGATTCGCTCGGCAGTCGCGAGGTTCCCGCCTCGGTCTACTGGGGGATTCACACCGCACGCGCACTCGAGAACTTCCCGATCACGCGCCGTGCCATCTTCAACTATCCGGATCTCATCACCGCTCTCGCGCGGGTGAAGCAGGCATCCGCCCGCGCCAACAAGGAAATCGGCGTGCTGGATCCCGCGAAGGCCGACCTGATCGACCGGGTGTGCCAGGAGATCGTCGACGGCGCGCTGCACGACCAGTTCGTGGTCGGCGTCATCCAGGGCGGCGCTGGCACCTCGACCAACATGAACACCAACGAGGTGATCGCCAACCGCGGCCTCGAGATCCTCGGGTACGGGCGCGGCGAATACTCCCACCTGCACCCGATCGACGACGTGAACCGCAGCCAGAGCACGAACGACGTCTATCCGACGGCGATCAAACTCGCCATGGTGTTCTCGCTCAATCGACTCCTCGACGAGCACGCGCTCCTGAGCGCGTCGTTCGCCGCGAAGGGCAAGGAATTCGCGCACATCCTGAAGGTCGGTCGCACGCAGCTCCAGGATGCCGTGCCGATGACGCTCGGCCAGGAGTTCAACGGGTTCGCCGTCACGCTTCGCGAGGATCACGACAGGCTCAGCGAGGTCGTGCCGTGGCTCAACGAGATCAACATGGGCGCAACAGCGATCGGCACCGGCATCACCGCGGACCCGAGGTACGCGGAGTCCGTCCGCAAACATCTCGTCGACCTCACCGGGATCGAGATGGAGACCGCGCCGGACCTCATCGAGGCGACCGCGGATGCCGGCATCTTCATGACGCTGAGCGCGACGCTGAAGCGCGCCGCCGTGAAGCTCTCGAAGATCTGCAACGACCTTCGCCTGATCTCGAGCGGCCCCCAGGCGGGCCTAGGGGAGATCAACCTTCCGCCGCGGCAGGCGGGGTCGAGCATCATGCCGGGAAAGGTGAACCCGGTGATCCCCGAGGTGGTCAACCAGGTCGCGTTCTCCGTGATCGGTGCCGATGCAACGGTGACCGCGGCCGCTGAGGCCGGGCAGCTGCAGTTGAACGCGTTCGAGCCGGTCATCGCGCACTCGATCCTGCAGTCGCTCGCCTGGATGATGAACGCGTGCCGCACCCTGCGGGTCAACTGCATCGACGGCATCACAGCCAACGAACTGCGGCTCTCCCAGCAGGTCGGATCGAGCGTCGGAGTCGTCACGGCACTCACGCCGTACATCGGCTACGCGGCGTCTGCGACTCTCGCCCACACGGCACTCACGACCAACGCATCGATCGCTGAGCTTGTTGTCGACTCCGGGCTGATGTCTCGGGAAGACGTCGATCGCGTGCTCTCACCTGAGCGGCTGAGCGGCGTTGCCGCCGTCACGGACGTCATCCAGGTGATCAAACCTGCAGACGAGGTCTAGGCCCCCGCTGCGCTAGGCGCTAGAGCGTTTCGTCGTCGTCGCCGAGGTCCTCGAGCGCTTTGTCGCGGGCCTCGCCGACGCGCGTCGCTGCGTCACCGACGGCGGACACGGTGCGGTTGCGTGCGTCCTGCGCGGCGCCGACCGCGCGATCGCTCGCGGTCTTCGCGGTGCTTGTTGCCCGGCCCGCGACATCCTTGGCCGCAACGCTCGTCCTGTCTGCGACGTCGCGCGCGACGGTTGCCGTCCTGCCCGCGACATCCTTTGCGGCCGTTGCCGTCCTGCCAGCGACGTCTTTTGCGACGACCTGCGCTCGCTCGGCGACGACGGGCGCCTGTTCGCGGGCGTACCGTGCAGCCTCCCGGCGAGCGCGCGCGACGCGGGGATCCTGCCACACGCCGTTGGCGCGGGCGACGATCTGGTCGTAGCGTTCGCGGCCGGCGCGGGCCCCGAGCACGTATCCGGCGGCAATTCCCAGGGCGATGATCACGAGGCTCTTCTTCATGACTTCGACCCTAGGCGCATCCACCCACGCCTGTCAGGGGGTTGCACAGCCTGCACAGGCCTTGTTCAGCCCTCGCGCACCACGTCGCCAGCCGCCTTGTCGGTGCGCCAGCCCCGCCAGGTCGGCTGGCGCAGGCGTTCGTCACTCGTCCACTCCGCAAACTCGACCTCGCCGACGAGCGTCGGCGTCACCCAGTGCGCGTCGCGGGCGTCGGTGGCAGGCACGTCCGCGAACGGAGTCGTCGCCCGGCCGAGCCTGGCCAGCCTGGCGAAGATCAGGTCGAGGTCGCGGTCTGCGAATCCTGTGCCGACCCGGCCGACGTACCTGAGCGTGCCGTCGATCGGAACGCCCATCAGCAGGGACCCGATGGTGTTTGCTCGCCGCCCGTTGCCTGGTCGCCAGCCCCCGATCACCACCTCCTGGGTCTTGTGGTGTTTGATCTTGATCCACGCACGGGACCGTCGCCCGAGTGCGTAGGTGCTGTCGCGTTTCTTCGCCACGACGCCCTCGAGCCCGAGCTCCCTGCTCGACTCGACTGCGGCATCCAGGTCGCCGTGGAATGCCGGCGGGATGTGTACGCGCCCACCCTCGCGGACGGTCGCCTCGAGCGCCCCGCGCCGCACCGTGTACTCCTCGCCGACGATGCTGCCAGCCCCGGCCGCGAGGATGTCGAACAGCATGTAGTCGACGGGAATGGCCTTCACCGCGGGCTCGACATCGCGAGGACGAGTGAGTCCCATTCGCCCCTGCAGCCGTCCGAAGTCCGGGCGGCCTGCCTTGTTCAGCGCGACGATCTCGCCATCCAGCACCACCTCGGCGCCGCCGTGTGCGTCCGTGCCGACCCTCTCCGCCAGCGCCGCTACGAGATCGGGATAGGTCGCCGTGACGTCGTTGCCGTTGCGTGTCGCCAGCGTCACCTCACCACCGGACACCGTGGCGATGGCGCGGATGCCGTCCCACTTCATCTCGAACGACCAGCTGTCGTCGCTGTCGTCGACGTCCGCCACCGTGCCGAGCGTCGCGAGCATGGGCGTGATGGGGCGTGCCAGCACCCGCCCCGCGGGGTCCTGCGGCATCGTCAGCTCCTCTTCATCAGGTGGATCAGCCAGTTGTTCTTGGCCCTGCCCTCACCACCGGTGTGGATCAACGCGTACTTGTGCGTGCCGTGTTTCGTGCCGTGCAGCGTGGCGATGATCTCTTTGCCGTCGCGCCACTTCTCGAGCTCGTATTCGCCGGAGTCCCAGATCTCGACGTGGCCGCCGCCGTATTCCCCGTGCGGTATGTCTCCGTGAAAAGCGCCATAGTCGAGCGGGTGATCCTCGGTCTGCACGGCGAGATGATTGGTCTTGTACCTGGTCGGCACGCCCTTCGGGAGCGCCCAGCTCACCAGCACGCCATCGTGCTCAAGGCGAAAATCCCAGTGCAGGTGCGAGGCGTGGTGCTCCTGGATCACGAAGGAGCGTCCGGTGGACTTCTTCGTCCGCCCGGTCGGGACGGGCTCCGGGGTCTTCAGCGCGTCGCGCTTGCCCCGGTATGCGTCGAGTGGATCCGACCGCGATGCGACCCGCTTCATGACCTCGTCGAACTCGAGGTGCTTCAGGTCTTTGGATGCCAGCTCCCGCCAGGTTCTCGGCGCTGCCACCGTCGGCCGCAGTCGCCCGCGCAGCGAGTACGGTGCGACCGTCGTCTTGTTGCCGTTGTTCTGGCTCCAGTCCACGAGCACCCGGCCCTCGCGGAGCGTTTTCTTCATGTCGCTCACGATGAGGTCAGGGTGATCGGCCTCGAGCGAGCGTGCGAGTTCATGCGCGACCGCGGCAACCTGGTCTGTTGTCTGCCTGCCGTCGAGAGCGGCGTAGAGATGGATGCCCTTGCTCCCGCTCGTGACCGGCATCGGATCGAGCCCCATCCCCTTGAGAATCTCCCGGGCCAGGCGCGCGACCTCCGCGCACTCGAGGAGGGTCATCCCGGGGCCGGGGTCGAGATCCAGCACGAGACGGTCGGGATTTCGCATCGCGCCGTTCCGGCCGAACTGCCACTGCGGCACGTGAATCTCGAGCGCGGCGATCTGCCCGAGCCAGGTGAGGGTCGCGAGATCGTTCACCAGCGGGTATTCGTTGGAGTGGTCCTTGTGTTCGATGGTTCGGCGCTTCACCCAGCTCGGCGCCGACTCCTCGAGGTTCTTCTGGAAGAACACCTCGCCGGGCGACTTTTCCGTGCCGACGCCGTTCACCCAGCGCTTGCGGGTCGCCGCGCGATCCATCGTGTGCGGGAGCATGACCTCTGCAACCGCGGAATAGTATGCGATCACGTCGGCCTTGGTCGTGCCGGTCGATGGATACATCACCTTGTCGAGGTGGGTCAGCTTGATCCTGTGGCCGTCGACGGACACGACCTGCTCGCTCGCTGCGGTCATGGCTCCACTCTGGCGAGCCCGCGATCGCTGCGCTACCCCTTGCATCTCAATCCCGCGACCGATCTCAACCCCTTGACCGGCGGCGAACGGCGGCGAGACTTGATCAGTATGAGATCGATTTGGAAGGGCGCAATCACGTTCGGCCTCGTCAACGTTCCGGTGAAGCTGTATGCGGCAACGGAGGACCACGACGTGCACATGCACCAGGTGCACGACAAGGATGGCGGTCGCATCAAGTACCAGCGTCGCTGCGAGATCTGCGGAAAGATCGTGGACTACGAACACATCGACAGGGCATACGACGACGGCGATCGAACGGTCATCCTGACGGAAGACGATCTCTCGACGCTGCCGGAGGAGCGCAGCCGCGAGATCGAGGTCGTCGAGTTCGTGCCGAGCGACCAGGTCGACCCGATCATGCTCGATCGTAGCTACTTTCTCGAGCCGGACTCCAAGTCGTCGAAGGCCTATGTGCTGCTCCGTCGAACCCTCGAGGAGACCGACCGCACGGCGATCGTGCACTTCTCGCTTCGCCAAAAGACGCGGCTCGCGGCGCTCCGCGTCCACGACAAGGCGTTAATGCTGCAGACGCTGCTCTGGGATGACGAGGTGCGAGAGGCGGACTTTCCGTCCCTCCAGGACAGCGTTCGCATCAGCCCCGCCGAACTGAAGATGAGCCAGCAGCTCGTCGATTCGTTCGCGACCGACTTCGCACCGGAGAAATTCAGCGACGAATACCAGGAGGAGCTGCGCCAGCTCATCGAGGCGAAGTTGAAGAAGGGCGACGACGTCTCGACGGAGGAGACATTCGGCGAACAACCCGAGGACGACGATGATGGCGGGGGAGAGGTCATCGACCTCATGGAGGCCCTGAAGCGCAGCGTGGACGCGAGCCGCGGCAGGAAGTCGGCGCCAGCTACGAAGAAGCAGGCGGCCTCGGCTCCCATGGCAAGCAAACCGGCAGCACAGAAGCCGGCAGCACAGAAACCGGCTGCAAAGAAGCCCGCCGCAAAGCGGGCTGCGGCAAAGAAACCGGCAGCAAAAAAGCCCGCAGCGAGCAAGCGAGCCAGCTGACTGGCCCCGCGCCCCTGGCTATTGGCCTCGAGCCCGCCTGTCCGCGTCTTCGCGCAGCCGCCTGCCGCGGGCGACATCCTGCGACAGGTGCTTCGCCATCCGCAGGTCGCGGTAGGTCGATCGAAGGGGCAGCTGGATCGACTCCTCCGCCACGATCCCGGCCTCGAGCTGGCGGACGCGGGCGATTTCGGCGTCGACCTCTGCGCCGAACACGACGACCCAGTTGCTGAGGAACAACCACAGCAGCAGGATGATCGCTCCGCCCAGCCAGCCGTAGATCTTGTTGTAGTGGCTGACGTTCAGCACGTAGATGCCGAATCCCACGGTCGTGAGCACCCAGGCGACGATCGCGGCGAGAGCTCCCCAGGTGACCCAGCGGATCCTCAGGTGCCTGACGTTCGGCGAGTAGTAGTACAGGATCGCGACGATGAACACGGCGATCGCCGCGAGCACCGGCCACTTCGCGATGTTCCAGGTGACGACGACCCAGGCTGGCGCGCCGATGTTGTGGGCGACGACCGCCGCTACCGTCGGGGTTCCGATGAGCAGCACGAACATCGCGGCCATGGCGATCACGAGCACGACCGAGATCAACACCATCGTGGAGCGCAGCAGGAACCACTGCCTGCCCTCCTGTACCTCGTACGCCGCGTTGATGGCGCGGCCGACGGCCGTGAGGTACCCGGACATCGCCCAGAGCGTCAGAACGAGTCCGATGGCGAGCGCGATCCCGGGATTCGGCAGGCTGAACAGCTGGTCGAGCGGGGCGCGGATCGCCGAGACCGTGTCACGCGGAGCGACGCTGCCGACGATCGTCAGGATGTCGTCCAGGGCGCGTTGCTTGTTGTCGATGAGCGCGAACACGGACACGACGGCGAGGGATGCGGGAAACACGACGAGCGCCGCGAAGAACGCCAGCGTCGCCGCGGAGTCGAGTCCGCGATGCCGCACGAACCCGTGCAGGGCCCGTCTCGTCGCGAGTTGCCACGCCTCAGAGGTCAGGTTGCGGCTCGTGGGGATTCGGGCGGGCGGCATGCACTGATGTTATACAGGCCAGCCGCTAGTCATACGGCCGCCGTGCTTCCTGGGCGTGCTCGCCACAGGTGCATGCCCGCGTAGCTGCGCCACGGCGCCCAGCGCTCGCCGTACGCGTCGAGGTCGCGGGGCTTAGCGGGCAGTCCGAGGGCTGTGGCACTCTGCACGATCACGAGATCGCTCGTGAGCAGGGTGTCCGGGTTACCGAGGACCCGCATGGCGAGGTATCCGGCCGTCCACGGGCCCACTCCCGGCAGTGCGACGAGGGCTGCCGTGAATTCGTCGACCGGCGTCCCGACATCCAGCGACAGCCTGCCACTCGCAATCGCCTCCGCGACGCCCACGATGGACGACACGCGATTCGCGGGACCCCTCAGCACCTCGTGTCCGTGTTCGGCGATCTGCGCCGCGGTCGGAAACAGGCCGGCAGAACCAAGATCGTGCGCCAGTCTCCCGAGGACGGTACGCGCAGCGGGCACGGAGATCTGCTGGCCGATCAGCGTTCGAAAGAGCGTCTCCTCCGCGTCGAGCGAGCCGGGCAGCCGCACGCCGGGCCTCGCCGCGACGAGGGGCGCCAGGATCGGGTCTGTGGCGAGCGCTTCGTCGATCGCCACGGAGTCGGCGTCGAGGTCGAACATCCTGCGCACCCTGGCCACGAGGGTCGCGACATCCGCAACACTCTCCAGGCGCGCCGAGCACCGGATGCCCGCGTCGCCGTCCAGCGTGATCGAGACGGCGGCCGCACCGTGGGGCAGGCGCACGGCCCGCTCGAACACCGTCGCATCGCCCGTCTCGAGACCCGTGACCGCGTGGTCGGAGAAGAAGCGCAGGAGTCCGTCACCGTCGAAGGGGGCACGCGCAGGAAGTCGCAGGGAGATGGATGTTCCGACCTCCCCGGCGGGGCCATCACCCATGCCCGGTACCCGGGTGTCCGCGGGGGAAGGCGCGTTCGATCCTCTCCGTGCGGTCTTCGCCCTGCTCCAGCGCTCGCGGATCTGCGTCGGCGTCGTCTCGTAGACGCTTCCGATCGTGTCATTGAACTGCCGGATGCTCGAGAACCCGGCAGCGAATGCCACGTCAGCCACGCTGAGGTCTGTGCTGATGAGGAGGGTTCTCGCGGTCTGCGCCCGGTGCGCGCGGGCGAGGGCGAGCGGCCCGGCGCCGAGCTCCGCGACGAGCACCCGCGTGAGATGCCGGGTCGTGTAGCCGAGTCGCATGGCAAGACCGGGGACGCCCTCGCGCTCGACCACGCCGTCGGTGATGAGCCGCATCGCGCGGGAGGCGAGGTCGTCACGGAGGTTCCAGTCCGGGGAGCCGGGCACGGCATCCGGCTGGCATCTCTTGCATGCACGCAACCCGGCCTCGTGCGCCGCCGCCGCCGTGCGGTAGAAGGTGACATTGCGGGCGTGCGGGGTCATGGCAGGGCAGCTCGGGCGGCAGTAGATGCCGGTCGAGTGCACGCCGGCGATGAACTGGCCGTCGAAGCGTGAATCGCGCGAAGACAGCGCCCTGTATTGCGTTTCAAAGAGAGCATCATGGGAGCGCGTCGCCTCGTTCATGAATCAAGCCTCGCATCGGCCACCGACATTGACTAGCAGAATTCGGACATGACTCGAGGGGGCCATGGCGTCGTCGGCGAGCTCATCGAAACCGGGCGGCCCCGCGAAGGTAAGCGGGCACAGTGAATTAAGCTGGCACGGTGATTGACGTCGATCCAGCAGTACGCGAAGAGCTAGCCGCCGTCCTCGGCGATATCGTCTCGACTGACGAGGCCGATCTGGTCGGCGCAAGGGCTGATCGATCAGGCCGCGTGTCCGAGACCGCGCCGCTCGCGCTCGTCACCGCCCGCACGATCGACGACGTGCAGGCCACCATGAGATTCGCGAACGAGCGGCGCATCCCCGTCGTTCCCCGGGGGGCAGGCACGGGCCTCGCCGGTGGCGCGATCGGCGGGCAGGGCGAGATCGTGCTGTCGACGCTCGCGATGGATCGCATCCTCGGGGTGAATGTCGACGACGAACTCGCCGTCGTGCAGCCCGGCATCATCAACGACGACCTGAACGCGGCGCTCGAGCCGCGCGGGCTCTGGTTCGCGCCGGACCCGGCAAGCAAGGCGATCTCGACGGTCGGCGGCAACATCGCGACGAATGCGGGCGGGCTGCTGTGCGCCAAGTACGGCGTCACCCGCGAGGCCGTGCTCGGCATGAAGGTCGTGCTGGCGGATGGTCGGCTGCTCTCGCTCGGGCACCGCACGGTCAAGGGCGTGACGGGCTACGACCTGACCGCGCTCATGATCGGATCGGAGGGCACTCTCGGCGTGATCGTCGAAGCGACGCTCAAGCTGCGCGCCCTGCCGTCCGGCCAGAAGGCCACCATCGGCGCCTACTTCGACACGGTCGAGCAGGCCGCACGCGCATCCGCGGTCATCACGGCATCGCGGATCCGGCCCGCCGCCATGGAGCTGATCGCACAGTCAGCGTTGCAGGGCATCGGCGACTACCTCGGGCTCGACCTTGGCCCACGGGGGTCGTACCTGCTCGTGCAGATGGATGGCGCGGCAGCGGCGATCGAGGCGGAAGCGGCGGTCGCGATCATCCGGTCGCTCGGCGGCGACGCCGAAATCACAACGAATGACGCGGAGGGAGAGCGCCTCTTCGCCATTCGCCGCGCGTTCCACCCGGCGATGTCGTCACAGGGAACGGCACTGATCGAGGATGTCGCCGTGCCGCGCAGCCAGCTCCCCGCGATGTTCGCGGCGATCACGAGGATCGAGGAGAAATACGGCATCGTCATCCCGACGGTTGCCCACGCGGGCGACGGCAACCTCCACCCCAATTTCGTGTTCCCTGGCACGGAGGTGCCCGCACACGTCTGGGAGGCTGCAGACGAGCTGTTCCAGGCCTGCCTGCGGCTCGGAGGAACCCTCACCGGAGAACACGGAGTCGGCCTGCTGAAGCGCCGCTGGCTGCGCCAGGAGCTCGGCGATGACCAGGTCGACCTGCAGGTCGAATTGAAGCGCGTCTTCGACCCGAACGGCATCCTGAACCCCGGCAAAGTGTTCTGATTGCGCGGGCTGCTGCCGCACGCCGGGCACCTTCGCGACGCCACAGTCAACTCACAGCGCACGTGGTGCTTTGTGGGAATAGCCACGCCAGATCCAGCGTTTGCTATGGCAGTGGAACAAATCATGAGCACCCAAAACCTTCAGAATCTCGAGCACCCGCAGCCCAAGCCGCAGCGCCAGCTCTCTCTGCGGCGCCAGCGCCAGCTTCTGCCGCGCCCCGGCATCGGCGAGGTGCGCCTGAACCTCGGCGCGGTCGGCCTCAGTCGGCTCGGTGTGCAGGCTGTCGGAACCGTGGATGCCGTCGGCCGTGACGCAGTCGGTTTCGCCGCGGGAGACCGCGTTGCGCTCCGGGTCCCCGGCTCCAAGCCCGTGTTTCCGCGCATCGCCAGCGAGCGTGACCTGATCGGCATCCCGAAGGACATCTCGTTCGACGACGCTGCCGCGATTCTTCCCGCCGGCCTGATCGCCCGCACCATCGTCAAGCAGCTTCGCCCGATCGGGCGCGGCAATCGTGTCTCGATCGAACGCGACGACTTCGGCGCGGGTCGCTTCGTCGCGGCCTGGGCGCGTCATCTCGGTGCGACAGTTGTCGCGGAGGGTGAGACCTCCGACGTGACCGTGACGGTCGCCGACTTCGAGTCTGCGCGTCGCTGGAAGTTCGGTCACGGGCTCGGGCAGCTCGCCGCCGCAGATGTCTTCCAGCTGATCCGCGAGGGCGCGTTCGCCGACCTGGATGTCAGCATTCACCCCCTCGGCGACGCGACTCGCGTCCAGAACGAGATCGAGCAGCGCAGGACAGCTGGGCCCGTCGTCCTGATGCCGGGAGACGTCACACTCGCCGCCTGAGTCGGCCGTTCGGCGCCGTCGGGATGCACCGCCTCTAAACTGGGGGCGTGAGCACCGACGCCGGCCAGATTTCTCCGTTCGACGAGTGGTACGCACTCAGCGAGGAGCTGGTCCCGTTCATCGGTGAGCGCGCATACTCCCTGTTTGCGCACGCGGTCTTCGAGTCCGCCGGTGCGACGAGCGCCGCGAACTATTTCCGCGACCAGCTGACCGGGACCGGCACGGACGTCGAGAATCCGCAGGTCACCGAGGCGGAGCGCCTTCTCATCGACTCCGGCAGGCTCCTCGCGAGGGGCGACGGAGCGATCACGGCAGCGTGGCGCGGGCGTTTCGATGCCGCGTTCAACCCGAGACTGCGCTCAGCGCTCATCCGGTTTGCGGCTCTCTCGGTCGCGACCGCCGTCGTCGAGATCGCCAGCGCACCGCTCCTCGAAAACACGACACCGTGACGGCGCCGTGGGTCATC
>Ga0247779_1001207_pt1 | contig 12827 bp, 13 predicted proteins | sample UWRJL221509R5_FD_179925 | JGI IMG/M metagenome (GOLD analysis project Ga0247779, IMG submission 179925) | Plant litter microbial communities from Arlington Agricultural Research Station in Wisconsin, United States - UWRJ-L221-509R-5 | ecosystem: Environmental > Terrestrial > Plant litter >...
TCACCCGGGGACCCTGGGCTATCTGGGACCCATTAGTACAACTATTGCTGTGAGATAACCTTAAATCCGATCTCTTCAAGATTTTTAGGAGACAACGAGTGGGTAATACGACGAGGAATTTGACTGCGAAAGGAAAGAAAAAGGTGGGAATCATAGGAATTGTTTCGAAGTACAACCTTATGTTTACCGGATATGATATCGGTGTATACCAAATATAAGAGAATTTGCGCACTGGCGGACGTACTATGAGATGTATAGTCAGTTTGAGGTTATAACACTACGTCGAACCGACCCCCAAAGCACATATTTCCGACTCTGATGCGTTCGCAGGCAAACACATATTATTCACAGATGGAGGCAATTAATGGGCCGCCCAGTACCTATAGCAACAACAGGATTGAGCGGTAACCCCTCGGGACTTTTTCATGGATCTATCGGGTGCGTGGAGGCGGGTAACCTTGTCCTACTACGTTAATGTTTATGTACGGCGTGTGTGAAACAAGGGACAAAAAGGTGGTCGAGAAAGATGCGAAGAGATAATCGCCCAAAATTTAGATTATAAATCACAAGTGTGGCAACACCCAAATAAAATACCCCAGAGTCGTCATTTTTTCTCTTTTCACCCCCCACCATCGAATCCTAGCCAGTGATGGAGCTCGACGATAACTTGATATGGACAATTGCGCTTATGAACGCCAGCGATAACGCTTTTCACAAGCAGCACAGACTCACCACGACTCGGATCACGTCCCAAGTATGTCGGCAGTGGAGGCAAGTGGTGTTGAGCTCCACTAAGATGTGGGGTAGATTGATACTAATCGAGTCGAGGCAAAAGATCGAGTGGATAGAGGAAGTTATGAGACGAGCCGGACCCACATCGCTGCTATGGATCGAATTCAACAGCCTGGGGTTATTGGGCCATTACGAATCCCGCTTATCGCTACTTTCCAGAATACTTCAAGATTGGAACAGAATAGAGTCTCTCACAATAATAACACGGTCGGGATTGTGGTCAAATATTCTGGATCCGAGGACAACGTCAGCTCCTGTACTGCGTTCCTTCTACATAATCGATCCGAATTTCTTGATCTGGGACGAGGCCGTAGATGTGATTCCTGGGAATCTCTTCTCAAACTCTGCACCGCACCTCAGCACATTTTTCTGCACTGGTTTTTCCATTTACTCCAATAAAAATTTGCTTTCAAACCTCAAGACGTTGCACTTCTCCCCGGAAAATGTGGACGACATATCAGACGTATTTACATGGGCACCTCAACTTGAGAGGATAGGCATCGATGCCAGATCTCGATGTTTCCAGCTGCAAGATGCTACAAGCTGCGCTGCTATAACATCTCTATCCAGAGCAATCCTACCCCGTCTATCGCATCTCAAGGCGAAAATGTCTCTGAGCGCGTTTAGTGCTCTTTTGAGTACGCCATCACCATTACCTCCAATAACATTCATCGAAATTATCATTCTTCCCGGTGACGACTTGAACACCGAAGGAATATTACCAAATACCGTGAAAAACATCTTCCAACATTGTATCGTCGCACCCACAGACCCAGGCGTTACAGTTTCATGGTCCATCACCATTCGGCCATCCAGCCTCAGCTTTCAGGCTGAGTACATCTCCGGACCTACGAACATCACACTTTGTCTCGACTTCAAGTGGGAAAACGCAGTATCTCTACTGCTAAAATGCCTCTCACCACATATAGCGAATGTGACTTCTCTTGTCCTTGATTTTAGGTATCAGTTCGAGATGTTCCCATCGAAGGACCTTGGCGACGCGTTCCGACAAATTGCTGATGTCACAGCTATTGTCGTCGATCAAAGTTCCATTGGATTTTATAACAGAATCGAAAGCTCTGGAGGATTACTCTTCCCGGCGTTGAAGTTGATGAAGTGCGACGGGACGGTTTACAGGAATCATGGGTATATGGAAGACTTGTGTTCCTTCCTCCGAAGGCGAGTCGAAGGGGGTCTAGAAATTCCGTCAGTCCAAATCATTGAAGTTTCCAACAGAGCAAGCAATAAGAAGAAACTCTGCACGGACCTCTCTAAACGCTGGTTCGGTACTCGAGTCGAGTTCGTTTCTTCTGTTATGATAGAAAGAGCCCATCGCAATCAGTTGATCCAGTAGTCTATTGTTAGACGTTGCAATTAACCTGTAGTTAACTTCCCATGGTTTTAAAACATTGGGGAAGCGCCTAGCCAGGGTAGAGCCCCTTGTTGGAAGCGTGCCATCGTCGAAGTTGTACCTATGTTTGTCTAGATCTCGGTTGCAGCACCATAGAAAGAAGAATTAGGCAGTATACTTCAAGGGAGAAAGACAGTGTATGCTTACAATTTATCTCGTCGCAGCCATTTAGCTCGAGTAAAATGTATCAGTCTCCCACGAAAGAAACCAGAATTAGCAAATCCAACATCGGGATTCGTCATCGGGTGTATTCGGATACACAGAAGCCGAACTCGTGGATCCCAAATTGGCAATGCCGAGGCTCAGCCAGGGCTTACATAACACCTCCTGGATGTTGCGTTCCGACGTCGTGGTGTCTCTTGTGTATCGCCACGTCAAGCTTCGTTGCTCTAGGAGCTCGCTGCGCGTAACTAGTATAAAAAAGAGCTGGTAGACCACAATCCCTTATCACTTCGTCGTCTTCAACTTCCCACAGGAAGAACACATCATTTTGACATTGGGCCGGCACATTATATCTTTCCAAGTTTTCCGTTAGTTCTGTGAATTTATACATACCATCATTGTTACTAACTTTCCAAAATCATATGTACATATACTTATATATCGTGTAACATTATTCAAATTTTGTTGCAGATGAATTTGAAGGACCGGAAGACTACACCTGGAAATCCCATAGAAGTCGTTACCATCCACATTTAGACCGGTAGTGTTTACTTTTTGGAAATACATAAGCTCTGTGAATCCAGAGATAAATCTGTGTTATAGGACACGTTATGGAGGCTTGGAAGTCTTAGCATACTCTCCCTCCGCCTCTCTCCTGATAACGATATCGTATAAACATTGAGTTTCATATAAGTATGTAATTAGAGACGTACCACATTTCAAATCAGAGACACAATTCCTGCCGTATACTCCTGGGGCTACTTCAACAGCACCATACTGCTCCCTAACTTGCAAATCGGACATATATAAGGCCTGTGGACCATCGTTGACCTTCAGTGTTGCGGTGTATCCAGAGTTCTCCTGGATATCGGAAGGGATTGTCAAGACAACGAACTGGGCTAGATTCGAGTAGAATATCTTTGACTCGTAGGTAGCATTTCTGGATAACAACTTTGCAATCCAGTCGACATTAGAGGACGGGCTCTTTGGGATGAGTGACCAGTACGAGGCCACTTCCACATCCAATGGGTCTGAAGAGTTGTCGGATCGGCACTTGAACTGAGCTGAAGGCAGGTTCTCTTCAGCAATCTTGATCCCTGTACATCGCTCGCTTGGATCATCCACGTTGAAACCCCACCATACGGCGCCGTAGATATCTGTTTCAGATATCCTTGATGCGTATTTCTTCTGCTCCGAGCTTTGCGATTGCTCACTAGCACGAGACCCGGTTGCTGTCAATGATACCTGTGGGTGTAAGGATAATGCAGCGGAGACACCCCCAACAGCGCCCCACGAGACCTTGGATGAAGAGATGACCTTCGATTCTTTATTAAAGGTAAAAGTATTCTGAGGTTTAATGTGGTCCATTTTGGCGTTCCGTCTTCGTGAATCCATCGTGACTTGAAGATGGTACTGCTCAAAGGCAATTTCGGCGGACGGAACACTGACAAGTCTACCTTTTTTAAAGTCGATTTGGTAGGTTTTGAAAGGCGAATCCTTGTCAATCTTGAATTAAAATATTTAGCACTCAATAAAAATATGTGCTTGTGAAATATAGTGGGCATACCTGAATACTTATATCCCCCTCACTCTTGACATATTGGAATACCTGCCGGTTATGTATCGAACACAGCTCGGACACAACCTCGAAAAATATCATATGAGGCCCGGTATCTTTTGAACTGCTTTCCGTTAGATCCCCTGCATTGCTGTGATTATCACTGTTGTCTCCATTGGAGTCGTCTCTACCACTATCTTCCTCTTCGTTACCACTGTCCCTGTCAATCGAATCCTCATCTTTTCCAGATTTCTCCTTTCCATGAGAGAACCCAGCATGGAAATCGTTGCTGCTTGGCGTGTTAGACCCCTGGGACTGTCCTGTAGAAAAGCTTACAAGCGTAGGATGCGCTGTCCCAGACAAACCATGATCAATTAGCTTTGAAGCCGTTGCGAAAGTGAATTCATCAAAATCCCACATGCTGCTATCCTGCTTGAACACAGGAAGCTTAGTGCGCGCTGATGGTGTGAATAGCTCAGCGGAGTAAGGGGAACATAATTTGCCGAGTCGGGTGAGCAAAGGAGAACCTGTACCAATGTCGACGCAGGAAAAGACATGGATTTGCTGGAGATAGCCGATGCCTTGGCGGATAAGTGTCTCATTGAAGCCGGCCGATAGGGCATACTGAGAGCTAGTGATTCCATAATCACTCATTATAGTGTCCAGTTCGGTCAATTTTTTTGCTATATGTGCAGCCGCTTTCTCTGCCGCCATCCAGCACCCGACAGCTAGGTATAAAAAGGAGACGTGTTTAGTAAGAGCCTCGAGCCAAAGTTTAGTGTGATTATGCTACTACCTGAGGGGCTTTCAGCAGTTGCTGACTCCTGTGAGGATACCTGAGTTAATTTGGCCATGGTATCTGGCAACCCTTTGACTAATGGAACGGCCGAAATTGGTTCGAAGGGGTCTAGCTCTCGGGTTTTTTCTTTTCGTCGACTTATGCGGGGTTGTATTACAACTGAGTCAGCCTATAATATATAGAAAAGATGAATAGTGTCAGAGGTATTTAGCGAAATATCAAAAGTGGGGCACAGAATTATTTCTCCCTGTTTCGCTAGGCAGGTTGATGGCAATGGGATCGTACCCACCAGCGCCAATATTGGAAGTTAGAACCTTGCGACTTCAAAAACACTTACATGTGGGAAATATTCTTTCCTATACTTTTCACTAGTGTGAACGTCCCGGCCACTATGTGTAAGAATCAATTCAGAAAGATTTGGTCGTGCGCCGCAATAGAAATTTATTCACCCTATTTTGTATATACCTCCGACCTTTATATAATTAGGGCCCATAGGGAATGTAGGCTTTTTTGTCGACTTGGAGTCCCTTTTTGGCCAAGTTATGGGATCATGGTAGGGATTTGAATTATGTGCATATTGGTCAAGTTTATTGAATGCTGCTTTATGAGAACTAGTACGACAAAGTATTTCAGATAATGAAGTAGAAAATGTATATTAAATAGTTAGCTTACCACGTCTTCTGTGCGCTATCAGACACAAATCCAAAATTCCGACAGTATGCGCATGAAATTGATCGTTCTCTGAGTTCAAATTCCATACCAGGTTCGACTTGTTCATGGAAATTTTCCCTATTCAAAGCTTTACCCCCACCCAGCAACTCATAGTTGCCCCTTTCAATGTAGGATGTTCTTTTATGATGCTTGAAACGGTGTTTGATAATGAGATGAATAGTCTGTAAGAAAAATATGTTTAGTTAAATATCTAGGTACTTCAGTACCAAATGACTTACCTCCCATGAGGTACAGTATTCGACAGGAATGAGGATTTCGGTCCTGCTAGGAACATTGATGCGGATAATTGCAGTGCATAGCGCAAGTTCTGGAACTCGTTTTCCTATAATGGCTGCATGCATGTTGGATTTGTCAATGAATCGAAGGCTATATGGTATCGTTAAGGTACATGGAATCATAATCTGATGCAAAAGCAAAAGTTGAAATCATACTGAGTTAAGAAGGCTACATGTCGCTCAAGATGATCTCGAATACTTGAAAGCTTTTTGCAAAGTGTATCAGCTTCAATTGTAGTTGTCCGTTGAATGCGCCGGAAAAGCGCGACGAGAAAATGTGACTTGGCATTCTGAATATTGGCGCAAAATTCGTCCACATGCAACCGGTACTGTGCCACTTGAGGAACAATTATATGAGAAATTGCTTGCCCAAATGAGGTGTTATGGTAACGTTCAAGAATGGGTACTAGTATCTCGACAGTGGCAAACATTGATTCGATCTCGGATACAAGCGACCGACATTGAGCAGGGTTATTGTTAAGTGCCGGAACAATTTTTGCGACAAGGCCTGCAGTAGTGACATTATCTTTGATGGAGGAGCCTACTCGTGCAGTTACAGACATGTGGGCTGGTGCGATTGAAAGTAAATTGAGGGAACCGTCCACCTATCTTTATAACCCCTTTGTCTGCCTCGTGCAGGAGAGCTCAGATTCATTTGACACATGAGATGATTTCGAAGCCTTGAGCTACATAGGAGATAGAAAATAGGAAATGAAAAACAGATATCGTGCTAGCAGTAAACAGCGTATCAAAGCTTCTCAAGTTCATCTTAACTCGCCGAATATGAAGATTACCATTCTGATTCATCATATGAAGTGGGCAAATACAAATACGATATCTTGATGTATATGACAAGCCATGTACACCGTCTACTGGGAAGAATGAAACATGTGAAGCGTGGGCCGAATTTAGTGCACTTGTGGCACAAACTCCGCTCCGATAGCTAGGGATTTCGGTAATTTAAAGTCTCATATTAAGACGCTGTGCACTTCGAAAATGTACGTACCCATTCGATGAACTGCAGAAAAAAGACCAAGAGATAGAACATGGATGCAACCTGATGGATCCATTTTGAGTATTGGAATCTTCGTGTTGAACGCGCTGCCTTGAACCTGCTTGGAGGAAGGTATCCATGACTTCAGGCACACATGGTCATAATTCACCACCATGAAAAACCAGTGTCAAGGCTATGCGGTTCGACCGAGCAACGAGAAAACTGCGTGGCACTGCACGCACGTGCAAACCATTTCACGCACCGCACCGCACCTTGCATGCACCGCCACGCACCGCCACGCACCGCCATGCATCACCTTTAGTAAAATTTTGAGATTTATTTTAGACCGGATGAAGGAAGGTATCATGACAGGAAAAAGATGCACTGTGAATTGGGTCATCACCTTGCTCAAAGCCGCCTCATCTCTTCAATGCTCCCCTCTTATCTGGATAGCTTTCTTTCTTCTACTCCAAATGTCATCGGTGGGTGTCAAAACCAGTGATACCGAAGAATCCTATCAGTCCCAGGTGGAGTAAAGAACATTTTCGGGCAAGATTTACATAGGATGGATAGTAGCGCGCACTATTTAAGTGACTGTCCGAAAAAAAAAAGAGGGAATTGCACAGTGCCAGGTTTATCAATTCAGAAGGAAGAACAACGAATCAAATTACTGATGGCGGCCGCAATGTAATTTAACTTTACATTATCTGTCGAAGCTCAAGAGTCAGAATCCCCAGTCCGGTCAAATCTAGACCTCGAACGATATCGTTGAAAAGCCTGTATTTCATAGGACAATTAGCAGCGCGAGCCCTCCAAATCAATGCCCCCCAAAAAACCACGAATCAAGTTAACAAAATCCAGTGGTCAAAGAATATTTCTGTTTGATTTCATATGTTCGCGGGCACACACACGAGAAGCAAGGTCACAGACATGGTTTAACTGAAAAGAGCACCCGATACATAGTGGAATCACCAGGATCGGACGGTGGCCTTTCACTGAGAGTGGGCCCATTGATTGCTCGTGTGCGTAAAAGTGTGAAATGGAAAATGGCAGATAAAACCGTCAAAGAGAAGGACAAATACGTGGCCAGCGCAATGAGACTCAGCAGATATCAGCATGTTCGTGAAGGCAAAACATGAAAGTACATATGTAAAGATTGAGACTGGGTAAGGCGCAACGGAGGAAGGAGGAACAAGACCACTCGAAACAAGTGGTTTACGAGGTAGTGACATGATGTAAGCGGTCGGGTCTAAGTTACATGAGCACATTATAACTCTGAGTCAGAATGCATAACTAGACACGCGCATGAGCTCTGGTCAAATGGTGGCATGGAAGAAAGGATCGTCCATTTCCCGAAGCCACAGCCAAAAATTGAGAGAAATTTTCTGGCTTTGAGTTCCTCGCGTTCATGATTCCAATGTGTTTATGCGGCTGGGCAGATGAGAAGATGATAAACGCAGATAGGCGAGGTAAATGGAAAAGAATGGGACGATATTCCACGAGAACCGTGAAGATGGAACTGTGAGAGGCGGGAAGGCGGGAAGGCGTATATGCGAGGAAGGAAGTTATGGTCGTGTTATCCCGAACAAGAGAAATCGGAGCCGGATAATACCTTATGTGCGCACATGCATACGCACATGAGAGCACAATAGAATCCGGAATGAAAACACCGCCCGTAATCACTCCATGTTACTGAGGTGGGTGGCATGCGCTGATGAGAACAAAGAGGGTCGGGCGGGAGTCCATAAGCTGAGGGTTCACTTCACAATTGCGTGAATGCGTAAGCTTAAGCGTTTAACGTTTAAGAGTCAATCCGTGCATGGGTTACGTAGGGAGTGGACGGGTTCCACGGACGGCGCATGTAAGGGACACATTGGACAACGCAAGAATGCTGAAGGTTCGAAATGAGTAAAGGAAGGTGAACTGATTCCTGACATGCTGTGCTGGACGTTGTGCATTTACCTGTCCAGGTACAAGTTGTCCAAATAAAAATATCCTTTGATATAGGTTTGTCGTTTAAAGACAAACGTAGGATTTGCAGCGGATGAGGAAACAGTATGCTGAATGAAAGTTGTTTCCAGCAATCATTAGAATACGTGCTGGTTGAAATCGAATGAAGCAATCTGAAAGGACAAAAACGCCACCTTGCTCGTAAGTCACCTCATCTCCTCTGTATCCCTTTTCCTATCCTTTCAGTATCTTTCTTTCCTACGAGAGTATAAGAATGATGGTGAAGAATGTCGATGTCGATGAATCATATCGTTCCTAGGTGAAGGAAACAAGTCAAAGGAAAGGAGCAATTAGCGAAAGCAACACCATTAATTGTCATCGGGCGCTGCCGGAGTACACAAAAGTCGAACTCCGAGATCCCGAATTTAGTAATGCCGAGCCCGAGATACACGCTTACATAATGATGCCCCAACGTTTGTAATGGCTTGTCGCGTTCTTTTCGATTATTGTTGACGCTGCGTGGGTGCTATCTATCACACGATTGAACCCACTGCATTACCTTCCTCTCAACTTCATGGCATTTCGTCGTTTTCTTTCTAAATTTCCAACGGATAACATTTAACTCGATTGAACTCAACTCAAGCCGATACGGAGAATTATTTTGTTCAAGGGTTTCGTGCGTCCTGCCCCAACCTCTTGTGTCGCGCAAACTACACCTTCTTTAAAGACAATGGTTCCCTCATGGTCCACCCTGCAACGAAATTTACTCCCCGTTCTGCGTCCCTCAATATTTTCAGGAGCCCCTAGACTAACCTGCCTTTTTATTTATTTCTCAGGCGTCCTGATATATTTCTAGCGTACCCACGAAATTCGAGGAACATTGCCGCTGAGTGAACGCCAACTGAACCAATCCACCGTACTCTCTTTCTCTCGTCTTCTCATTTTCATAATTTCTCCAGATCATAATATCTCTACTTGTATTTTCCTTTGAATAAATTACGATCAACGGTTCCGACTCAAATCAACATGAACATAAACTCCATCGCAAAATACCTTATACCCGACGTCCTCGTGTAATGTTTGCTTATTATTTCCGTAACCTGTATGCGCGCAGATATATCAAATCCATATGTACGTTTAATATCGTTCATATTTAATATTGAAAAAATCAACCATAGCATTTTCAAAGAAAAATGGGACTACGGAAACAATTTTACTGCGCCTATAGTCTACTTCTCAGTGGAGTAGTCCGGTCTGCCTAGGACTGGGGTAGCTGTGCTTGGGAAAGCGTCGAGTTTCCTGAGCAAACGTTTCGAAAAAAACTCATGAAGTCCTATTTTCTTTTTCTTAGCGCCTGTGAACAGATGCTTGTCGACCGGGACCACCAGAGATGGAACCAATTCAATTAATCTTTCGTCCGGTACCTTGACGAGAGTTATGCGACGGAAGAACGCAATATCTTTTTTGGATGATACAGGCACAGGCAGCCATATCGCTGGTGAGGACTCAAAGGGAGATTGAATGACCCTAGATAGTTGCAATACAAATTCTGTAGTCAATACGCGGACCTGGAGCAGAGAGATGTTAAACACGCGTACATGGAGGACGATAATGGCGCTGGTTGCTCCAGCTCTGCGGATGCGCTGGATTGGACTTTTACATTTGCATTGCAATATAGACTAGTAGCAGAGTCGTCGGAATGAGTAAGTACTTTCACAGAATGATCAACATTCAACGTACCAAATCTTCCAAGATCCGTCAATTGAAAAGTTTAACGATTAGCAACGAGGGCATCGAGTCGATGTTATTGACTTGATAACAATGCTGATTTCGAGCTTATTCCCTGCTGTAATAGCGCCTCGAAAACGCTTCCGATCCAGTGTTTCATTACCTTCCTCTCTCAGTACCTCGTAGTCACCCCGTTGAATATAGGAACTTCCTGCACGATCCTTTGAATACCCCTCAATGATGGAATGGAAGGACTTAGAAAACATATAGTTCAGATGAGCGGTTTGAGAATATTCTGACACATTGATAATCTTACCTCCCAAGATGCGCAGAAGACAATAGGAACGGGAATTTCAATTCCGAGAGGATGCAAAACGTGTACGACCTTCTCTTGAACAATCCTCAGGGGTGTAGTGTGGTTTACGTTGTTAGCTTGACTTCGGAGGAGCTTTGCGCCTGGGTGACTGCCCTCGAGAAATCCGAGGCTACAAAATATGTTGAGATCAGCGATGACATTAAATTGTCCGAATGAATAGTAGCTTACGCCAGTAAGGAGAATAAATGAAATATCAAGTTGCAGCGAATTCTGAATAGATTGTTTCTGAGAGTTTCAGCTTCGCTAGTACCCGCCCATACAACGCGCTTCCACATAGCAGACCAGGAATTTAAGTTAATATTTTCGATTTTGGTGTGAAAATTGGCAAGGTCAATGTGGCACTGTACCAGTTGCGGCTCGATGACATGGGTCAAGGTTTCCCCAAGTGATGTATTCTGGTAGTCTTTCAAAAAGGATTGTGTCAAGCTAAGAATGGGAAATAGGGATTGCAGCTCCAATAGCAGTTTCTGGCATTGCCGTGCAATATCATGATTACTTCGAAGTGTTCCAGAGATTTTGACAATAAGCTGTAGAGCTTCAAGAATGTCTCCGAAGGAGCCAACTGTAAAAGCGAACACAGACATGAGTTGGGGTAGAAGGTCCAAAGGATTGAGAATGGAGGGCACTTGCACGGGTATATATCATCAACGCCTGCCATTATCCACGCATCGGCGGCAATGTCCGAGGACACAGGAGTACACAGCCTCACATTAGTTGTAATTCGATTTTCAGGACTGCCAGTAAATGGGTTTGGAAGTCCGAAATGAATTAATGAACAGCATTCACAATAGCATGAAAGTGCGTGTTGGGCACAGCTAATAGCATGTTCTAGTGGAACACGTGGAGCAAGTGGAACCGATGTCTCCGGGGATATGCTGAGAGCACGGAGTAACTGATTATCAAGCTTAAGCCAAGCCGGTCAAAGGAAGGATGAGCGCCTGAGCGCTAGCGCTCGAAAACAATCGAAGTGCGTTCACCTAGCCACTTTAGCTCGGCTGCGGATTCGTGACGATATGAGTTTGATGCTGAAATCCACGAGATGCTGCTGTAGAAAAAGTGAATTGTGTATGTAGTAGAGCGTAGCTAACGCTAGACGTAGCATCCAATTCTCTTGAGACTGACTGGACAAATGCGAAGGGGAAAAGACGAACCCGTGCACGGTCATCTTGTTCAAAAGTCACCTCATCTCCTCTATGTTTCTTTTCTTATCATTCCAGCATCGTTCCCTCTCATTCCTGGAGTGTCGTCGTGAAGGTGAGAAATGACGGTATCGAAGAGTCGTTCTAGTAGTAGCAAATGGAAGAAAGAGGTCAAAGCGAAGGGAACCAGAATGTCATCGGGCACTCTCGGGTACGCAAAAGCCGAAATATGCCGCTATCTGAGTTCTAAAATTAAAAAGGGCCGATACACGTAACCTGTATTTTAAATGCATCGGCCTTGCTATATTTGGTATGACCGAAGAGTAAAAAATACAGGTTACCTGTATTTTTTAGCTGTATGTCAGAACTACAGCGATCAAAGCCCGAAGTGTTGTCCTGTTTCTGTTTTCGTGTCTCTTACAGTATTCTCGTTCTTGGAAGGTTAAGTACTCAGTTCATTCCTACTTCACCGGACGCATGAGCTCCCTGCATCGAACTTGTTGCTCTCGGTATACACGTTCGTTGTTTCACCCACAGCTACCAAACACATTGGATCACATATACTTATATTCAATTTTAAAACAATACCAGGGCTCGCGATTCATCGAATAAAAAAATATCTAGCTAAATCATGATGCAGTCAGGGTGTTACACGATGCGTAAGCTCGATGTCTTCAAAATTGACCAGGTCCTTTTATTAGATAGGCATGCAGCAGGTGAGTGGAATCTACTCACTCGAATGAAAGCCCATTCGCTTGATTAAGGATACCATTCAACAAAAGAGGGCACATCTGCAACAAAACATCAAATTGGGTTTAGAGTTTCCCAGCGGAAAACAATAATACTCACCTCGCCAATGGTCCTGTTCCGCAGCACTTCAAAGGCGCATTACAGCGCTGTGTAGTATTATC
>Ga0247779_1001208_pt1 | contig 12821 bp, 15 predicted proteins | sample UWRJL221509R5_FD_179925 | JGI IMG/M metagenome (GOLD analysis project Ga0247779, IMG submission 179925) | Plant litter microbial communities from Arlington Agricultural Research Station in Wisconsin, United States - UWRJ-L221-509R-5 | ecosystem: Environmental > Terrestrial > Plant litter >...
GTCGCGAGCAAGCCACGAGATAGATCACATGATCAATGACAACCCAATCACTTCTCGACAACCAATTTCAATTTGACATCATTATTGGTGTTCAGCTACGTTAAGCATTTTATGACCTCGACCATTGGATCGACCCCTGGACCCAATCATTGAAAGTAACAGTGTACTAGAACATCCACTTTCACGCTCAAATCCGTTTTGCTTGCTTGACCCACGCCTAGAAAACCTATCAACACCTCTATTGCACCTCTGCAAATTTTACCCTAATAGCGCGGCGCAGCCAAAGCCTACCTTGGCAATTATATCCGGTCATCGAAGGTCCACGAGCTCATATAGTGTGCTAATTAAACGCATCGAAGTATCGATTCTATTCTAATGGCCTCACAATCTACTTCCAAAGCTGCTGAGGAAAGAGATGCAGCAGAAATAAAGAAAGCATTGGCGACAGGGGCCAGTGCAAAGGAGGCGAATCTTTCATCTCGTGCGTTTATGAATCTGCTTTCAGTTTCCTACGCTTATCATTTCTTTTGATAATGCAGTCCCACCTATACTATGTTACTGTTTCGCTTCTATTCTAATGACTGTAGTCAACAAGGTATTTGCTCTTCATATAGTCGCACGTAACCTTCAATATCAAAGACACCCAGTTTGTTGTATCAGGAGCGAATTTCTCGATGAATTTTCTTTTGCTTTGCATGCAATCGATTGTTTGCGTATCATGTGTTGTGTTGGTGAAGCGCATAGGCATCATCTCGTTCAGAGCATTTGATTGGCAGGACGCGAAAGCCTGGTTTCCAATCAGTTTCCTTTTAGTTAGTGTCATCTATACAGGTTCGAAGAGTCTGGTAAGCCATTTTTTGGAAACCAAGTAGTACCCGTGCTAATGTATTCCATGTTTAGCAACACTTAAGTATCCCGGTGTATACTATTTTCAAAAACCTCACTATCATACTTATTGTATGTTTATCTACGCATATAAACATTCCTAAGCCAATGACTTTTCACAGGCATATGGAGAAGTGATCTGGTTTGGTGGAACAGTAACTACCCTGACCTTTGTTTCCTTCATTTTAATGGTAGCCTTTTCGTATGAAAAAATATGTTGCATTTTGCTAATTATTGGTCACAGGTAATATCCTCCATAATTGCAGCTTGGTCAGATGTTTCCAGTGGAATTACGAGCTCGATATCTGTAGTTAACCCTGGTGTCAATGTGTATACGCTTGACCATATGACGGGTGCTGTGCGCAACCTCAATATTGGGTACTTCTGGATGCTCGTTAACTGCTTAGCGAGCGCGGCGTATGTGAGTTTTTGCTATATTGGTCTGTTCCTGCATAATCTTAGGACTTCTTTCAAGGTCCTTTCAATGAGAAAGAGGATCAAATCGACTGGGTTTTCCGATTGGGACTCCATGTTCTACAATAATTTATTGAGCATACCGATTCTCGCCGTATTCTCGTTCATCGCAGAAGATTGGGGCACTGAAAACCTGGCGCGGAATTTGTGAGTAATTTTGGTGCTCGAAGTCAACGTGAAATTCATTTTCAACCTGTCGGCAAATAGTCCTCCAGCAACCCGGAGTGTTCTACTAATGGCTATCGCCTTCTCTGGTGCAGCGGCGGTTGGTATATCCTATACGACCGCATGGTGTGTACGTACAACTAGTAGTACGACGTACAGGTATGGCCAATTTTCATCAATTTCACACAACTAACTCTGGCTGATGATCGTTTCAGTATGGTTGGTGCGCTGAACAAGCTCCCGGTAGCGGCGTCAGGGATGCTGTTTTTTGGTGATCCTGTTACCTTTGGATCGGTGTCGGCCGTTGGGATGGGTTTCTTTGCAGGACTTGTATACGCTGTGGCAAAAAATAACCAGAAGAAAATGGAAAGTAGACACCAAGCAGATGCGATCCTTCCTCTTACGAATCGGAAACCATAGGAGCTCACACGGACGGAAGGGCGTTGTGGACGAGTATCGTTCGCCTTCTCGTTTTCCGTTCCGTGGATGACGTTCGGGTATCACATGGCTCCAGGTGTCAGTTTCGGAATTGTGAAGTGATGGGAACCTCGGTTAGATTACTACGTCAGTCGTCCATCTCGCGAGATATGTGTACAGAGAAACGGTTGGCAGTGTACATAGAAATATGAGTTAGAATAACATCAAGTAGGCGGCGTCCAAGGAGTGGAGATGTGCGGGGACCGCTAAGGGCCCGCCTTAATGCCGGATGCGGTAAGGCTTGGTATGTACGATGATAAGTCGAAAGGCAATCTTATTTTTTTAGATATAGAAACTGCGGTTAGGCTAGAGTACATAAGTCTGTACTCCTCCTTTTCCTTTCTTTCTCTCGAGCCCCTGCCGTCGTTGCGAGATATATTGAGTAAACCGTCAAATTTCACCCAGCCGTCTTGGCCTACGTCTTTACCAGCCAATTTCATTATCAGATCAATCCTTTTCCGACCCGATATTTTCCATCGCGGCCGAACGAACGAGTTAGCGTCGTACACAGCTTGAACCACAACCGCCTCGATGGCTGCACAATCCTCCACCCTCCACCCTCCAAGGCTCGCCGCCATGTTTGCTGGGTCCCCCAGTGCACCTGGCACTCCAGTCCATTCTATCCAGACCATGAGAAGGAAAGCGGCCGGTCATGGGGGCCCTTTGACGAAGATCCTCGTTGCTAATCGTGGAGTACGTACACCTTCGTGTCTAGACCTTCCATATTTCTTATTGAACCTTCTTCCGCCAGGAAATCGCGATCAGAGTGTTCCGAACCGCGCATGAGCTCGCCATGCACACAGTTGCGATCTACTCATACGAAGATCGCTTATCAGCACATCGCCAAAAAGTGATTTTAAGTCGATCATGTATGAAATGCGTGTAGCTTACATTTCTTTCTTATCTAGTCCGATGAGGCATATCAAGTTGGAAAGGGACTTACACCTGTCGGCGCTTACCTCGCTCAGGACGATATTATCAGAATCGCTTTGGAACATGGTGTTGACATGATCCATCCAGGGTATGTGTTCAAAAATATATTGATTTCGCATCAAACTTGACTCACTTTTTTTTTCTTCTTCTTAAGTTATGGATTCTTGTCTGAGAATGCTGAGTTTGCGAGAAAGGTAGAGCAAGCAGGGATCGCCTTTGTCGGCCCTAGCCCAGAGGTTATCGATGGTCTTGGAGACAAAACTAAGGCAAGGACTCTCGGTACGTTTACTGGTTTTAAAAAAATAGACAACGTACCGATTTCCCATGTTTAGCCATGAAAGTCGGAGTCCCTGTTGTCCCAGGAACTCCAGGACCGGTCGGTTCGTATCTAGAAGGAGAGGCGTTCATCCAAGAATATGGTTTTCCCGTCATCATCAAGGCTGCTATGGGAGGAGGTGGACGTGGAATGCGTGTCGTGAAAGAGCAATCCGAGTTTAAGAGCTCGTTCGAACGCGCTGTCAGTGAAGCCAAGGCAGCCTTCGGAGATGGAACCGTCTTCATTGAACGTTTCCTTGAGCGGCCCCGTCACATCGAAGTCCAAATTCTCGCCGACGCAGTTGGAAACACCATTCATTTATTCGAGCGTGACTGCTCCGTTCAGCGTAGACATCAAAAAGTCGTCGAGGTTGCCCCCGCGACTCACTTGCCCGAAGAAGTCAGACAAGCCATCCTCGCAGACGCCATCAAGCTAGCCAAGAGTGTTGGATACAGAAATGCTGGAACAGCAGAGTTTTTGGTTGATCAGATGGGAAGACATTACTTCATCGAAATTAACCCCCGTATTCAAGTCGAACACACTATCACGGGTGAGAGAATGTTGTACTCGCTTCAGGGTCATCTTGCTAACCGATGTTTAGAGGAGATTACCGGGATTGATATCGTCGCTGCTCAAATCCAAATTGCCGCTGGTGCTACCTTACCACAACTTGGCCTCACGCAAGACGCTATCACCAAGCGTGGTTTTGCTATTCAGTGCCGTATCACCACTGAAGATGCTGCTCAAGGCTTCCAACCCGATACCGGAAAGATTGAAGTTTACCGTAGTGCTGGTGGAAATGGTGTTCGTTTGGACGCTAGCTCAGGCTTTGCCGGTGCTCAAATTACTGTGCGTTTTACAAAACACTTTCGTTCAAGCAACTTTGCTGAAGTTCCGTACAGCCTCATTATGACAGCTTGCTAGTCAAGTGCACTGTTAGTGGAACTACTTACGAGGTTGCTCGCCGAAAGATGTTGCGCGCTCTCGTTGAATTCCGTATCCGCGGTGTCAAGGTACGCGTGAAGCTTTTATTATTGTGGAACAACATTGATCTCAATCTTGTAGACCAACATTCCCTTTCTCTTCCGTCTCCTTACTCACGATATCTTCATCGGTGGAAAGACATGGACGACAGTATGTTTCACACTAAGTACTTTTTGCATGGCTCACACTTTCTTGTTAAGTTCATCGACGATACTCCCGATCTCTTTAAACTTGTGCAAAGTCAGAATCGTGCCCAGAAGTTATTGGCATACCTTGGCGATCTTGCTGTCAACGGCAGCTCCATCAAAGGACAAACTGTAAGTTGAATGTTATCGGCAGGATGTGTAACTGTCTAACTCATGTTATAACGTAGGGCGAACCAGGCTTAAAGACAGAAATTGTCGTTCCTAAACTCCAGAATCGTGAAGATCCCAACGGACCTCCCCTTGATACGACTTTCCCTTGCGAGGTTGGATGGCGTAACATCATTGTCGAGAAGGGTCCAGAGGCTTTCGCAAAAGCCGTTCGTGAATACCCAGGAACTTTGATTATGGACACGACGTGGCGTGATGCTCACCAGTCTCTGCTGGCTACCCGTCTTCGTACCACCGATATGGTCAACATCGCTAAAGAAACCAGTTACGCTTTGGCCAACGCATACAGTCTTGAGTGCTGGGGTGGTGCTACCTTTGATGTTGCTATGCGCTTCTTGTACGAGGATCCTTGGGAGCGTCTCGTAAGTCCATAGCATGGATAGAAGCAAGGTGAAACCGTGCTTATGTTAAATTTTAGCGTACCCTTAGAAAATTGGTTCCCAACATTCCTTTGCAGGCTCTCGTTCGTGGAGCTAACGGTGTTGGATACACGAGCTACCCGTAAGGAATTCCTATTGTATGACTCACAGTCGCTGTCTGGCGGTGCTAACTTTTTTGCCTAGCGATAATGCTATCTACGATTTCTCCAAGAAAGCCGTCGAGAACGGTCTTGACATCTTCCGTGTTTTTGATTCCCTGAACTACTTCGGTGAGATCTTTTTTTCTTATTCGAACAAGAGCAATATGAATAATATTCTCTTACAGAAAATGTAAGCGCTTATCTATCCGAGGAGGCGGGCGCCTAATTGACAACCAATATCTCCCAGATGAAACTCGGTATCGACGCCGCCAAGAAGGCCGGTGGTGTTTGCGAAGCTGTAGTGTGCTACAGTGGAGACGTCGCCAGTCCCAACGAGAAGAAATATACTCTTCAATATTATCTCGATTTTGTTGATCAACTCGTTCAGGAAGGTATCCACGTTCTCGGTGTGAAGGATATGGCCGGTTTATTGAAACCCGAAGCTGCCAAACTGTAGGAACTTTTGTTGTCATACCTTCTGATATTGTCACTAACTTTTTTATCTTCAAACAGTTTGATTGGCGCTATCAGGAAAGCCCATCCCGACCTTCCCATCCACGTCCACTCTCACGACACTGCTGGTATCGCTACTGCAAGCATGCTCGCCTGCGCAGCTGCTGGCGCTGATGTTGTTGACGTTGCAATCGACAGTTAGTTGCATTTCATTCTGCCGTACTATTTTTTCATTTTGAATGTCCTTGTAAAGGCATGTCTGGATTGACTTCTCAACCTTCGATGGGAGCTGTCTGCATGGCGCTTGAGCAGACTAACCTCGGGACTGGTATCCGCTATGAGGATATCCAAGCTCTCAACCTTTACTGGAGTCAAGTTCGCATGCTTTACAGCTGCTTCGAGGCGAACGTCCGCGCATCCGATTCCAGTGTTTTCGACCACGAAATGCCAGGAGGTCAATATACTAACTTGATGGTATATACGTTTTTGCCCGCGGAAGTATAAATGGCTGACGTTGCTTTTGCTAGTTCCAAGCTTCTCAGCTTGGACTTGGAACACAATGGACAGGTATGTTATATTTGTTATCTATTTGTCTCAAGGTCCAGGCGTCTCAACGGTTGACAATGGGTAGTGATTAAACAGAAATATATTGAAGCAAACGAACTTGTACGTCATTTATCCTTCCACAGCTATCCTGTTATTGACCATGAACCTTTAGTGCGGCAACATCATCAAGGTAATTAGAGTCTAACATTTGTTGAAGTGTTGTTCATGCCTCTTCAGGTCACGCCATCATCAAAAGTCGTTGGTGACTTTGCCCAATGGATGACATCTAACTCCTTCAGCAAGGAAGATGTTCTCGCCCGCGCTGATCAGCTTGATTTCCCCTCTTCCGTCGTTGAATTTTTCCAGGGCTACTTGGGACAACCCGTGGGTGGCTTCCCAGAGCCTTTGCGCACCAAGATCATCAGAGATAAGCCTAGAATTGATGGACGTCCTGGTGCGACAATGGAACCTTTGGATTTCAAGAAAATCAAAGCAGAATTGCGCAGCAAGTTCGGAAAGCACATCACGGATGCCGACGTTACTTCTTATGTTATGTATCCCAAGGTATGAAGTACCTCTATCGTCCAAATATTGATGCTTACCCAACCTAGGTCTTCGAAGAATATCAAGGCTTTATCGAGAAATACGGCGACCTCAGGTATTTATGTCTATTCTCTCACTATATGACCACTTTTGAAACCAATCCCGCAGCGTTATTCCCACTCGCTACTTCTTGGGACGTCCTGATGTTGGAGAAGAAATGCACATCTCCATCGAGAAGGGCAAAACGTTAATCATTCGTCTCATGGCTGTTGGACCTGTCGTTGAAGGTCGCGCACAACGTGATGTTTGGTTCGAAGTTAATGGAGAGGTGATTGAGTTAGAATAGGTTACGTGGTTACAGCAGGCTGATTTTCACTTCTTCACAGATTCGGGCTGTCTCTGTCGAAGATAAGAACTCTGCTGTCGAAACCGTTTCGCGGGAGAAAGCCACATCTGACCCTGGATCTGTTGGTGCCCCGATGTCCGGTGTAGTCGTTGAGGTGCGAGTCAAGGAAGGTCAGGAGATCAAGAAGGGTGATCCTGTTTGTGGTATGTGGTCGTACTTTGTTTTCTATTCGAATACCGGCTAAAACATGACCCGCTATTCAGTTCTCAGCGCTATGAAGGTCGGCTTTCGTCCCACCTTTCAGTTGATGTCTAAATGCTGACGTTTTTTCTTCTTGTATTCTCAGATGGAATCTGCGGTCACTGCACCCGTTTCCGGTCACATTAAACGAGTGGTCGTACAAGAAGGTAAATTTCGTACAATTATGATGGTGAAGAGCGTATCTCAACTATGTTTTTTTTTTCATCTTTCAGGCGATTCTATTAACCAGGGCGATTTGACTGTGGAAATTGTGCATTAGTAAATCATCATTGTAAATTGTATTCATCGTTTTTTTTCTTTGTTGTTATCTTCATTTCCAAACATAAATGCAATCTGTGACTTGGGCTCATGAACCGTCGTATGTATGGATATTCAGAGTTCGGTCAAACTGTGTCTTGATCTTGATGAGCGCAGAATATTCATAGGAAAATAGGTGTGCTTGTGCAAAAAATAGAGTGCCAAATCCAGAATGGATCTAACAAATTGGACTTCAAAGTTGAAAATTAAGACTCACATCTGTTTGAGTGGTGGGCTGGTTGAATGTGTAGCCATAATCTGCGTTTATTCATCATCAAGAGTCCCACAAAGGTGGGAAGACGCTGGGCCTCACACATGTCTGTCGTCTAGTTATAAACGTTCACCCTAGTATTGGACTATCATTACATATATTGAAAAATATCCATGTTAACATGTAACACAATGGATACAAAGCACGGACTCAAACGATCAATTTCGATGCATTTTGTAGGCTGGAAACACATTCAGCATGCAAAATTTCCACCATTTCCTACAGGTCCCTAACTCAGCCACTGCCGTAAATTATAAAAATAAAACTGACCTTGGCTGGCATAATTTTCTTCATCTGACCAACGCCAGAGCCCGCCCAAACCACAATCCTGTTGTTGTCGTCTGTCTTGACCGCATCTGCATATTTTTTCTGTATAACGGAAATTTCTTCCCCTCGTTCGTAGTCGTCGACCGTGTCTGTTCGATTACGGGGTCAGTCCTGATGTAACAAAAATATTGAAAATCTGAATTACCATTCCGGAGACCGCGTCCATCGATACCCTCCGGCCAACCCAAGGTATTTCTTGCGTGGTCAAAAGCCATAGTCCGTACAGATTGGGAGGATTCGGCATCAAGAAGGGCTTGACGTTGAGCATTTGAATACAAGCTCTCAGGAGACAGGAGAAATAATGTTCCCAGGACAACTCCAGAAGCCCCAAGTGTGAGCAGTGACGCAATCTGGGACCCAGAGGATATGCCACCCGCTGCAAGCAATGGAGGTCCATTTAGATAGGAAACCACGCCGTCTAGCAACGGCAGCAGGTTCAGAATAGGGAGACTAGCGCCAAGACCGTGACCTCCTGCTTCGTTGCCTGCGAGGTAATATAAACATTTGTCAAAAAAAAAAACGTGTATTTTTATGTAAGTTTATGTTGAATGAGATTTAAACTTGAGGAGTTTTGTTTCGCACCTTGGGCGACGATCACGTCTACTTTCCAGGTTTGAACTGCCTGAATGACTTCATCTGTGATTGAAGTCTGGATGAATATCTTGCAAGCATCCGCAGATGCTGTTCGAGAATCGTTTTCGCGTACAAAATTTATCCAGCGGCCTAAGTCAGAGCCAAAAGATAGCCATATAGCCTTCACGCGGCTCTCCAGGGCAGCTAAGATAAGTTTTTCACCGGCAGCGGGGGACCTTTCGAGCTGCCAAACAAGAAAGCCTACGCCGATAGGGAGAGGAGTCCTTGAGTTGATGTCAACATGTAAGAGTTCACTAGCAATGGCAATCTCGCGCTTAAGATTCTCGACAGAATCATAACCTTGAAGATCGACACAGATTCCATAAGTCTCATTATCGAAGGATGATTCAAGTCCATAGGTACCTGCAGAAAGAAAGCCAAAACCTCCTGCTATAGTAACTTGCGCAGCTAAAGCACCTATAAAATCCAAACCAGTCAGACCTGATTATACTTGACAGTCGTCTCTTGTGCACCGTACCGCCGCTTGCACCTGCCATAGGTGCAGCTACTATGGGTGTTTTAATACCTTCGGAGATATGTTAGATTCGTTAAATCTAATTTCAGAACTTTATGCCTGCCTAGCAACTTGGTCAAAGAGGTGTTTATTGAGGCCATGAAGTCGACTTTCGAATGTTACAAGATGAGAGGAGGGGAGGAGTGGAGGAGTGGTTGCAAGAACATGAGTAATCTAGCACTTTCGAGATAAATATGTTTTCTTGCATAGGTATTAGCAAGCACGGCTCAGCAGGATCCGAAAACTATCATAAGCTTGGTCGGAAGAACGAGTATGTGGCTGTGCAAACATCAGTGAGGGCGTTCAATGGTTTGTGTGCAGTTGTTTGCGGGCGATCCAGAAACCTTCGTCCACCAGCCTTCAACTTGAACGTACGTTTCCTACACGCGTCGTTCATCATGGTATGTCGTTGGATTACTTTGAGAAAGGAGATCCTGGACTCTGATCGTGTATCTTATCATTATAGCCTCCCCCAAAATCGAAAGGCGGAAAGATGCTCAGTCTCATCAACTGGAGACTGAAAGTTACGATTAACGATGGTCGTGCTTTGATAGGCCAAATGCTGGCATTTGACCGGCACATGAACTTGGTCCTTGCTGACTGTGAAGAATTCAGGAGAGTTAGGCCCAAGAAAAAGCCGGGAGAGGAGACCGCACCCGAGCAAGACTTGAAGCGATCTTTGGGCCTCGTAATCCTCAGAGGAGAAACCGTCGTCAGCATCAGCGTTGAAGGACCACCCCCAGTAGTCGATGATGATAAAAAGAATGCTGTGAGTGCATATCCTGAACCTTTTGGACGCTGAGATATAAATGTCTGATAAAACTGCATTATTAGTTGCCCGTTGGTCCGGGGCGTGGTATGCCTGCTGGACGTGGAATGGGTATGATGCCCCCAAGTAAGCCATTTTTACTGATATATCATTATTATTATTTTGCCTGAACTTGGTCCTTTTAGTGGGTCCTCCATCACTGGCTCGTCCGCCCATGCCTTTCGCCCCACCGGGTATGGCAGGTCCTCCTCCTGGCTTCCGTCCCCCCGGCTTTCCTCCAGGTATGCCTTTCCCTCCTCCGCCAGGCTTTGCTGGACCTCCCCCCGGGTAAGCATTTGTTTCTATCCACGGTTCATCCCTATATATCCTTATATTGACGACCACCGGTCCAATAGGTTCCAACCACCCCAGTAGTGATGTTGCCTGGCAGTTGTAACCGTATGTAAAGGAAACGAGTTTAAAAATAGTGTATGTATTCGTTATCACGACATATATCTTGGTCCGTTTGCTCCTAAAATCCAGATTCCTTTTTTTTGAAATACCTTTCTACCGGGAGTTATTGACCCTCCTTGCGCTCTGACTGAATTTTTAACTTTTGTTTTCGCTAAATGCAGTCAAGTGACCGATATGTCAACGCTCAAACAAAGCTTTCGACATGGACGACGAAAGCTTAGTTGACGACATGTGGGCAGCTCTACAATGTCTTGCGTAAATTCATTTTCAACAATCTATTGAAAGTCGGCGCTATCATGAGGGCGCGGTACCGTTTCACTGGCCCGACTTCTCAGATGGGGAAAATTTTGAATGGTTTGACAGGGAATGAACGATTATTCCGGTGAACATCAAGGGTCCTTTTTTCGAGTGACTTATCGGTTGGATTTTTTTTTTTCAATGCGACGGGGGCTATTCTTCTCCACTTCGTTTCCAATAGTTTACAAAGAAGCAACGCTTGTGAGTAACCCATGTCTTCTATCAGACTGCCTGAGCTAACTAAATCTTTTCATGTGGACCACACGCTATTGAAAGACTATGTAGTCCTTGACCGCTGTGGTTCTCAAGTGTCCACAAAGCTCAAACGTTCATTGTGTCCCGGTGATTTATGTCAACGCATCCGGTGAATAAACGCTCGTCCCTCTTCATTATCCGAGAGCACAGGTTGGACAGAAGTTTACATGTATTCCCATGAGAATCACTTGGCTATCGTTACCCAACAAATCTGTAAGGTATCTCACATCCTCAGGGTTAGAAGCAGAACTTGCAGGGTCTTTGTTCATTTTGCCACTTGGAGCCACTGACCGGGGCTGTTTTGCAACGCCACAGAAATTGCGCTAGTCACTGTCTATATGGTCAGAATGGATGAAACACCACAAGTGCGTAGTACATCGCGCCTTCTGCGAGAGAAACATATATTCAATCAATGTCCCAAGCATTTCCACCGTCGTTGTCCTGCTCATTAGTCAGACCCGAAACAACCAATATAAAGCTCCAAAAAACTCAATAGACCCGAGCTAGTGTCTCGTCGACATAGAGTCGATGGGCGGAGAAATACGAGTGAAGTACATCATATCCAGACTACTATTGCGACCTTGCATGTTACTGAATTTAAGCTTTAAGTTCTCTTTCGCATAGGCTCTACCGATAACTCTTATAACCGGATACTTGGCATCTATCTCTGCGGTTTGGAAAGAAGTCAAGTCATCATATCTCTTCTCACAAACGCGACACGCGACTTATACTTATTCAGAAAATATGTTATAGACTCCGCTGATAGTCGATTTTGATGTTAGCTGCTAATTTTAGTGAGCGCTGATGCACCTTTATTGGCACGTTCGTCTCAAGCGGGTCTCATTCAAAGAGCCATTTCAAGCCATTTCAAGCATGGGTTGCTTTGTAGTCCGTATGAGGTCATTCCAAGTCATCCTTTGATCTCGGAAACAAAAAAACAAATTGAAAAATAAGAGTATAGGCTATGTTCTGCACATGGTCGGTCGCATACGGCCAAGCATGGATTGCAATTCTCAGATTTTGAACTTGTCATCAATTTAGGTGCTCAACATCGTCACTTGACAAGTACATACACATACAAGATATGTACACTTAATTCGTCTCCTTGAGACTCTCAAATTACCTCTTTTGTCGTTTGTTGTAACATGCGATAAGATCTGCCGGATTTATTTAATCATCATCATCATCGGTTTCCAAATTTCAATGATGAATTAGAGTTATACATAGTTACTTGTCGGTCCACCCAGTCCAGCCTCCCCGCCCTCCCCGCCCGACCGAATAGGGGCTCAAGGAAGTTCAATAACCGATTGGCGGAAGCTGGTCTAGGCTGAATGAATACCACTAGCATATCACCCCCGGTAACTTTGATAAGTAGCATTACTAAGGATCTGAGAGATAAAGCAGCGTAAATATTTATTACACATCTTGGTTTCGACAATTTCAGTAATGAACCTAGGCCTCGGGTGAGCTTTGACACTTGATTATCGAGTTTTTAAGGTTCGGCTTAGGAAAAGGCGCCCTTACGCCTTTTCCTAGATGGAAGACTACTATGGAACAGTGCAAGCTAGTGCAAGGCCGCGAGAGGATTCCAAGTTTCAGTGATCGCCGACCTTTAGGCGTCTCGGTTAATCGGTTAGTATACTAAGTACTACCTACACATCACGACCCTCAAAAGTATAGTATATACTGAATGACACTTCGGGTAAAAAAAAAAAAAAAGGAAGGCGT
>Ga0247779_1001209_pt1 | contig 12807 bp, 22 predicted proteins | sample UWRJL221509R5_FD_179925 | JGI IMG/M metagenome (GOLD analysis project Ga0247779, IMG submission 179925) | Plant litter microbial communities from Arlington Agricultural Research Station in Wisconsin, United States - UWRJ-L221-509R-5 | ecosystem: Environmental > Terrestrial > Plant litter >...
CTGCATACAAAATCGTGGAATGGGCCATGACTGAAGCGGCGACTCTCTTTCTCCTTCAAGAGAATCTGCTTGTTCAGGATCTGAATTATTGCTCTGGCCCCCACTATTCAATAAATCGCAGTAATCTTTCCATAGGTCTTCGAGTGGTATTCCAGTTACCTTGGCGAATATCTTTTCTTCAAAAATATCACGTAGGGAATAATTTAACTCTCTGATAACACTTTCTCCGTGCTTCGTTGCCATCCAATCTAGGAAGTGCGCTGTGGCATCATATCCTGCATCCCAATGACTAGCAGTTCGCTTCCAATGAGGAGGGCCCAACAATTCTCTCAGCCGAACATAATCTTCGTGATTCTGTTAGAGAAAAAGAGCTCTTGAAAAATCCTTCCTTACCAGCTATTCCTTCTGTCAAACCCGTCGGACAGGTTCCATTCGCAAAGTACTGAAAGCAATGGACGACTTCGTGTACGAGAACGCCCGTTATTTCGTCCGTTGCGCGATCCTGAGAGTGCACGATGTAATCCAAAGAAAGATGTATTTCCTTGTGAGTAGATCCTCCCTGGGTGTGTGCAACACCTTCCATTGGTCGAAGGACGAGAAGGATCTCTTCAAGGCTATTCGTGTTCAGCACCCATTGGCTCGATAAATACAGAACACTCAATGTACCTTGTGGGCACTGTTTCCGGTGTGTACAACCATCTAACGCTGGCATCAATAGCCCTCAATAGAACTTCTTTCGGGTCGACCGAGTTGAAGAAGATTTTGACACCCGCATGAGTGAGGTCATCGACCCTGACCTTGAGTTTTGGTATCTTGGCCGTTGATGAAGGGGTGATGGGAGGCATGGATGTGTCGATAAACGTGGGCTTGCTTTATTGAGGCCCGAGAATTTACACGGTCTGTTGCCATCAGTACAGCCCTGTCGATGCAACCAAAGTTTGATGATGACGCTGACATCACTGAAAGTGAAAACGAAATTCACGACATCTGAGAGACAAAACAAAAATTAACAGAAGAAAGTAATAGAAAAGAATCAATTGTTGGATACACAATCCTATAGGAATTCTGGCTCTGGGCCTTTCCAAGGCGGGTATAATGGTTGATACGAGTTCAGAGTCAACTTGGAGACCAGTACAAAATTGTCTGCATCAGATTCTTCCAAAGAGCTACAGTACATCTTCCAGAGTTTGCGGACCGGCCGACCTGTAAGCTCTTTGAAGATGCGACGGTGGTATTTGTTATCTTTCATCCATTCATTCAGCTCTTTGATAGTCCCATCCCCATAGCGGGTCTCGATCCAGTCCAAGAAATATGCAGTTCGTTCGTAACCGGTATCCCACTTGTCCCCGCCTGTCGGTTTCCAATGCGGCGGGGAGTAGCCTTGATGCAGACGAACGAAATCTAGTGAGGCCATCATTAGACGATATGATAGAAACAATTGTGGAATGCCTATGAATACCTGCGATTCCTTCGACCAAACCTCCTGGGCAAGTATCGCGAGCATTGTATTGAAAACAATGCACGACTTCGTGAACCAGTACACCCATGATTTCTTCGCGGGCCCTTTTGGCAGAGCGCTTAATGTGGTCCAAGGAAAAGTGTATTTCTTTATGGGACTGGGTGCCAAAAGTATAGGCAACACCATCCATTGGGCGCAGAACCAATAGAATCTGCATCACACTTGACACTTCCATCAATACACGATATCTTGAGAGCGAATTGCACGAGAGGTTCGTACTTCCGCGGTGCGGTTTCTAGGGTATAGAGCCATTGAAAGCTGGCTACGACAGCTTCATGAAGAGCGTCACTGGGGTTTACAGCATTAAGAAAGATGTCGGCGCCTTCGTGCTGGAGATCATCGATGCGAAGATGAAGTTTAGGGACTGGCCAGGGACGCGATGGTGGTGGTATTGAAGTAGGAGGCATGTGCTTTTGCGGAAATGAAGCGTCAGGTGATGCTAATTTATTCTTGTCGCGAGTCGCGGCTGCTATTTTAAAATGCAAATTTGGCAGATATTTACGCGTTACAACACTGAGGATATATGTTTGATGCTAAGGTAATTGACTATACAAATACACGGTACGTCGGTGCTTTACTTTTGGAATGATCATTTACATGTGTGAAGGTGGTATATTAGTGCAGATGGTATAAGAATGTGAGCTGAGAAAGGTCATGATGGTTGTCGAGTACCGGCCGCCGTTTCCACTCTAGCGACTTCATGGAGCAAAGCGTCTCTGCCTTCTTCAAGCCAGCGACAGTATTCCACCGCGCGGAATAATACGCCACTCTTGCCCTTGGTTTGCCCTTTCCCTCGGCTTCCGGAACCTTTTGGTCGACCCCGTGTAGGCATCGCAATGCCAGGGGCAGATCCTGCTGGCGCCATGAGTGCAATCAACTGTGCGTAACCATCGCGGATCGCGTTCCGTCGTTTTTGTTCTGACATGATGTGATTCAGGCGTTTCTGGGGTGTCGAAAGTAATGGCTTGGTGCGAACGGCAGCGGCACGCGTTGCAGGTGGATCTGCACTAGCAGAAAATGTGGGTGTGTTCGCGTTGGACGAGTCTGAGGTTGTGCTACGCGTTTGGCTGGTAGCGCGGACACCAAAATCTAGCTGTCGCTCGTCTTGTTGCATGGTACCCCTGATGGATGCATTCCGCGTCCCGCTGTTCTTTGGCCGATTAGATGTAGACGGCTCTGGCATGGTCTGCAAGTGTGGATTCGAATAAGGAGCAGAGGTGTTCGGGATATGCTCATATGTAGATGGCTCTGGCGGGAATTCGTTTGGCGGGCCATTAAAGTCCCATGCAAAATCACCAAAATTATCGAGGAAACCGAGGAGATCCGTCGTTTCTGAAGGTGAAAAGAGATCTGCAGAGGATGGTAGCGGTGGTGGGTTGGGGAAAAGATTGGACAAAGAGGGATCAAATGTGAACTCAAAGTCTGAAAAGGGAGGGGGTGGAAGGGGAGAATGGGACATTGTAGGGCAAGTTGAGGAAGGAAGAGGAGGAGGGCTGAACGGATAAGAAAGAGGAAGTACCGGCAACCGGTGTTTGGATAAGCGGAAAGAGTGACTGTTACGTCGGAGGTTGCCGGGATAGTAACGGCGGGATTTGCGGTGGTTGCCCGCAAATTGCACCTCCGTTCTCCTCCAAATGTCGGCCATCCCCACAGACGAACCGGCCCAAGACCCACCGCCGTCCATCGACGCTCAATCACTTCAACAACAACTCCATCAGCAGCAGGACAACCAGCCTCCCCAGCAGGAACCTACCAGGAAGCGTATGTCTTTATCTTTTCTTTCTTTCTTTCTCTTCTCATCTCTTTTCCATAGCCAAAGCTCCCTCCGTTCGGAGGGCTTGCATCGCATGTCACACTGGAAAGACAAGATGTAGCGAGGTCCTGCCTTGTCAGGTCTGTCATCCCTTCCTGCCCTCGTATTTTCTCATAACATTATTTCCAGAGTTGTCTCAAGCGCGGCTTGGGTGCGACTTGCGCATATCCAGATCCTGATGCTCAAGACCAGCAGTCTCACCACAGCGCGTCTGGTATGTTCATCTTATCCAAATATCATTGATGTTCTCTGATCTGTACTCACTGTAGCCTCAGCCCAGAGTGTCCAGTTTGCACCTCCTCCCATGTATGCAACCTTGCAGGGAACACCCAGCATGTCTCATCAACAATATTATGACTACAATGGCACATACACTGGCGCTTCTACCTCTACATTCCGTCCCAACAAGCGTCCCCGCAACCTCACTGAAGAGGAAGCTGCCGCCATCACTCGCAATTTCAGCCGTGGCGACTTTTTCGTTGGGACCAGCGCGCCAGTCAGGATCGATCCTCGTCTTCCAGTGAGACTTACCCTTGGCGAGGGTGACCATGTTCACTTTACCGTCGGTGAAGCCCTTGTTTGATACCATCTCTTCGGCCCTTTTGAATTTCCTTTTTACTGCTTGTTTTACCTGTAGTATTACTTTCTGCCCTGGTGCGGATACCTTTCGCCTCTTCTGTACCATATTTATGTAGTGGACTGTTATGTTTTCTTTTCGACGGTGTTATTTGTATAAATGATCAAAGGATTGTAACTGGAGTTTTGTAGTTGATACATATGTCATACTTGCAATCTTGTTGGCTCGCTGCCGGAACCAAAATTCGCTGACTTGGCCCAAGACTTCCACGTATAACACTGTTCATTTTTGGGCCGGAGCTGTGCTTCTGTCTGGAATTATCTTTTTGAGACCATGGCAGCGCAATACCATTCCTGACACTTCCCAAAAAGGCTCGAACCCCATACCTCAAGTAGGAAACGATGAGAGCGGTATTCGAACCCATAACATATTGGCCATGAAAAACGAAGAGGACACTTCTAGAGCAAAGTCCTTCAAGGCGCTTAACTATTTTCTGATGCATGGCATTTGAGCAAGATTCTTAGCAAAAAGCCGTATCATCCTTCTAGAAAAACAAAAACAAAATGACAGAATGTGGGATTCGAACCCATACTCCCCAAAATGTGATGAGAGTGGGATTCGAACCCACGCCCCGGAGGACCAGATTACGTAGTTGATTACGCAATTGATTGGACATCACATGTCCTGATCCTTAGTCTGGCGCCTTAGACCGCTCGGCCATCTCACCATGTTTGAATGGTGTCTAGGCGCAATATCGGTCTGTTGACTCCACATCCCATTTACACTGCTGAGTTGCACGACAACTTCTTTATAAACCGTTTATCTTTCCCTACTAATAAACTGCTTTCTCATATTGCGGATTTATAGTATTCTTTTGGTTTTCTTCTAAGATCGGATATACTTGTGCGCTCTCTGCCTTTGATCTGTCACGGCACGCCTTGTTCAAGATGTGCGCGAATACAAGGGCTCAACTAGTAACTGTTTCCTTTCTCGTCACAAGGAAACATGCCATATATAATCACAATCCGCAAAGAAATTCATGTACTACAAGCTCTCTCTCTCTCTCGTCCCTTTATTTCTGCTCTTACATAAAGTGCTGGTCGCTTCCCTTCCTGCCTCGCCATGTCTGTATTGCAATGGGCCTCGAATTCTTCTGGTTTCATATATTCTGCGTTTTCCCTGCATTTTAGAAACAGCAAAGAGCCAAGTCCGATAAATAAAATTTCTCCTGATCTCTGGATTGATTACATCTTCCCTTACTTTCTGGTAGAAGATCTTGTTCGCTTTCGTCAAGTGAGTGATTGAAATATTCGTCGTTGCCGAGCTAGTAAACTGATAACGCGTGGGCACATAGACGAGCAAATTTTATTACTTACTTACTCATGAACCTGCTATTTGGAAACGTTATCTGGAACGCATGCGAATTCCAGTCCAGCAGATGCGACCCACCCTTCAATACAAGGAACTCATCGCTAATTATGAGATCGAAAACTTTGTGACTTCTGCGTGTGCCCTTGATCGCTCCTGGCGCCAAGGTGAACCAGTGATCTGGAGAGAGCAGATCCATGCCTCTCAATATCGAGTCATTGACATGAAAATGGTTCCTGGCGGGAAATTTCTTGTTGCTTCTGTCCGAGACAGAAGTAACTTTCGTTTCTTCATCCTCGTCTATGCTTTGGATGTCCTCTTTGGTTCTCGCATGCTGGCTCGTGTACCGACTGGATACAAAGCTTTCAACTTGCAGGTCAAGTATATGAAGCACGAGGGCACTGACGGAATGATGATATCATTCATACGAAGGCGATTCAGGGACGGTGTACCGCTAAGGTCTGTTAGATTCGCCTGTCATTCTCGCCACTTCTGATATTTATGCACCCCTTAGGGCACGGGATAATATAAACAACTTCTACCATGAAACGCCTATCTCTTTGCCATATTCCGTTATATATGAGGCTTGCTCCATCCACATGCGTTTGGACTCTGTCGAAATATTGATAAGTCCAGCTGCAGAACCACAAAAAAAGGGGAAATATACTGGGATTGCCCGCGAGCTCGAGGCGCCCTTTAGAGATGTATACAGTTACGAGACACCCTGTGAAATCCACTCCCTCAGTCTTTTCCATGTGGAAGGGATGCCTTGTATGGCCTTTGTGGAAGAGCAAGCATTGCAGTCGGTGATCCACATTCGGCCCCTTGACAGCGAATCCGTCGCCATACTGGATTGTATAGATTTTGTCCCTGGTGCAGTGAGTTATTTTCCATAGGCTGTGATGATACCATGTTAATCAACACATCTTCATGCAGCCTCATAGAATTAGGTCAATACGTTATCTCCCCAGCCAGAAAGGATTTCTTGTCGTTCGAACCGTCAGGCAACTACTCAACACACCCGATATCATCCTTTTCGAGATATATGACCTCCCTTCACTGCAAGGCAAACAAACAGTAACACCAATTGCACGCTGGGATTATTTCGATACTTGGTATCTGTCTGGTGAATTCATTGTTTCTGATGCAGAGACCAAAAAAACATCGGAGGACCACCCTGACATCCTCAAAGAAGAAGAAGGCCCACCGACAATCTGGGCATTTGCACCCTCTGATCAAGGATGTTTATTCTGGTGGTTTAGGGCCGCCCCTGCCCCTGAAGCACGGGGAGAATTTCGATACCAGTATCATGGCGGCGGCTTTCATCAGAACGACTATTATAGCGAAACGGCCTTCCCTGGAGTAGAGCGTACTCTATTCCTCGAGTTTGAGAAAGGGATCAAAGAAATGAAAAAGCTGCACAGAATCCGCAGGTTCAATTGGCCGTCACACCGTTTTCCAGTGCGGCATCTTGTCCCAGACGATGGAATTCCGGTAACTGAACGCGCGGAAGAAAAAAACTTATGCCTCGTCAACATCGCCTGCTCCGAACATATTGGGGGCATTATCAACGATTCCGGAGGTTTAATAGCGATGGCTTGGGATGAGACCAGTGGAAAGATTTGCCTTGCAGGAGAGAGAGACGAACATATTAGGATATTAGACATGGCCCCAATCGCTGAGACGCACAAAAAATTAGCCTTCGGGTGGGCGAAGAGCATGTTGCTACCTTCTGATACCTAAGAAAATTTCCTTACCTTTCACTCTTCTAATGTTCTCTTTGGTTCGGACGCTAATATGAATTTTGTTGTACAATGCGTGTCATGCAGTATGTGTTATCTTCGTTATGAAACGATTAAACCTGTTATAAATTAATAACGTAGTAAGTCATTCTCTTAGAGATGATGATATGTTCTCGAGTCCATGGGTACAAGTGAAAGTTGCCTGTGGTTAGGCAATGATGATAGAAGTAATAAATATCAACTTCTGATGAAAGCGCTGGGGGAAGTCCTATCCCTTTCTCGTTCTCGAAGGCGGTCTTTTTCTCGATCCTTATCTTTCTCCTTGTCCCTCCTTCCAAAGCCTAGCATTGGAGCTGTCAGGCTCAGTTTACGAGTCGCTCTTCGCAAGTTAGAGCTTGCTGAATTTCCACTCCCCGTGCTGTTATTTGCTCCCATAGAGCTCGACAACGATAAGGGGGGCGCCGATAATTGGGTGCCAGAACGAGGGATGTTTCCTGGATGAGGATCGCTGACTTCATGTTCCGTGGAACGCCCTTTTCCCTTTAAATATGTATCCGATTCACTCGCGTAGACATTCCCATTACTGGCTTGCGAGCGATGTAATCCACGATGCTTAGGGGTTGCAGGCAGCGGAGGAAGGTCAACATATCTATTTGCTGACGATGAGAAAGAATGTTGGGCCGATGATGCGCTGGCCAGTTGGGGAACGTTCGGCTCTCCTTCGAATTTATGTTCTCCTGTCGCTTGCGGCCAATCTGCAGAAATTGGCACCAATGATGACTTTCTCGCAGGTGGAAATTCCAAATGAACTCCTGATGTAGTAGATGACGTCGACGGTCTTGTCCCCGAGCCTCCAGCATGTATAGGAGGGTGATTCAAAAATGAATTTGTACCGGGTGATGAGGAGGCTGACCCAGGTTGATGATTTTGATCGAAGCCATTGACTTTGTGGGGTCCCTTATTTTCATGAGGTATAGGAACACCGTTTTCGGATGGTATTCGCTGTGGTTTCGACGTCGCAGCAGTATTTGATGGGGGCTTGAACCAACCTGTCTGCGATAAGTCTTCCGCTTGTGGTACTGGAGAAGGTGGAATATCTCGAGGCAAAGAGCTATCTGTTGTTGTTTTCGCAGTTGCTTTCAAGCTCTTCCTCTTTTTAAACCAATTTCCTGGAGATTTGGATTTTTCCTTCTCTTTCTCGATCCTCTCCGTTTCAGCTTGGGGTATAGACATTGAAGGAGTATTCACAGAACTGGAGAAAATATTAGGCGGTAAAGGAGGTAAAGGAGGTGGCGGTTCCGATGTTGAGCTATCTATAGTGGTAGAAAAGGAAGGTGTAGAGGTGGAGGGGCGTGGAGATCTGTCTGTGGTATGTCGTTGCCCATCGTGCGTGTGCCCAAGTGAATTATTAGCACCAGCTAGTGTTCCGCCACGACTAGCAGATACTGAGGGTGGCCTGCGTAGAGAACTGAAGAGTTTGTTGCCTAAACTGACAGGTGAACCAGCAACGGGAGCAGGGTTTGAGGGTTGCGGGGTGCTGTCGGAAGGTAGAACTGGCGGAATGGAAACTGCAGGTAAAACAGGATCGCCGGAACTGGGTTGTTGGGATATGGGGGGTTCAACTGGTATATGAGATGCTGTATTATCCGATTCTTTCTCCGCAGATGTTATGTTGAGGCCAGGGGGCAGAATTGGTTGTTGTTGGTAGTGTAGAGAAGATGATCCTGGTGTAGGTAGTACTGAGTTGAGGAATATGTCGGTAGGTATGGACGCTGGCTCAGGAGGACGTAGTCCTAGAGAAACCAGGTCGATATCTGCGGCTTGATAATATAGTACATATGCAGAGCCGGAGTTAGAGTCGCCAAAATATTTTGAGATATCATTCTCTGGTATTGGATACACATTATCGTCGTCGAAAACTAACCAGGTTCCCGCGGTTTTGATTATAGAGATGTAATGTCCATGATGGGGTCCACTTCAAAAGATAGTTAGCTTCTTCTTGAAAAAGGTCGAATAAAACTGAGGAATACGCACTTGCCAATATGCACTACGATAGCGAATAAATTATACAAGCGATCTGCGTCGTCAATATCGTCTACGGTGTTGAATAATCGAAGTTCGAAGGGGAATGCTACGCGGTAAGCGAGTTTGATGTATTTTGCCACATCTTCTTGGTATTTAAACCTTTTCAAGTGCAGTGCCAACACGTTGGGCAGTTTCTTGATCTTCATTCTATTGAAACAGGGCCATGAATAAATTTATACATGATGGTTGATGTGAAAAACATACCTTTTCTCGGCTTCCTGCAAGTCGCAACAGGAATCACAAAAGAATTTATTCTTTTGGCAAAGCATTTCACTTGCGCTGAATTGTCGGAGACAAGCCGTAACACTGGAATTTTGCTCAATATCAATGGAAAGATCAAGGAATGATTCATCCCGTGAAGAAACCTAATGTTTTCAATCAGCTAACTTTTCTGTTGACAAAATATGACGCTCACTGTTTCACAGGTCAAGCATCGGGTCTCGCTAGTAAGAACGCCCTCGAAGAGTTTATGAACAAGGGTGGCATCCGTAGGATGAGTTCCGGAATTCGAGCTGTTCGCCGTCACGACAGTAGGCGGCGTCTTGGATCCGAGAGTCACAACAGAATTAGATACTAGAGCTAGATAAGAAGATGATAGTAAATCACAAGAAAATGTACTCACAATCTTCCCCATTGGCGCCATTCTGTAGCTGCTTCTTCTCCTCTTCAATCTCCTCCACGATCCTATTTAGAAGATAATTGAGAAATTCGTGTGCATCTTGATGCATAGTTGAGCGGAATACGTCGTTGAGTTCCTTCAACTTGTCAATGAAAGCGCGCGGTGCGACTGTCCCCTTGTCCCCAGGATTTGTGGAGATGTTGAGAAACAATGACTGAAGCGCAGAGAAAAGAGTGGCTGGGTTTGAAGGAATCGGATGAGGTGAAGTCTGCGGGGAAGTTGAAAGGACCGTTTCATTGACGTTTCCGGGTGTTGAAAGCTTTCGTTCGGGTTTCCGTCTGAGAGGCACGAGCGGGGCGGAAGACTTGGGTATTGGTCCGATTGCAGTAGAACTGTCCGGTGCTTGTGGCTCGATAGCATCTTGTAAAAGAAGAACTCGGAAAGGGGTACAGAAATATAAGGCTTGCAAGACTGAATTAGCGTAGCTGTGAATGGTCAGCCAGAATGCCCTGATAGGATTCGTAGTTTGCTTAAACTGCTCACCAAGTATTGCCGAACTGTGATGGATCAGTTAGCCACTCTTTTACAACGAATGCAGGTATAAACGCACATTCTCAAGGCCAAATTTCTTCGCATCTGCCGAAGATGGCAAGGGTAACGCAGCCGGGGTAGCTGCTGCTTTCGCCGCTCGTTCTAGTTGTTGTTGTGCTCCAAATGATATCCATTTCGACCGTGCCATACTAATGGTAATGTCGTTTTCAGCAAAAAGCCTGGATACTATCGAAGCAGGCGAGACGACGACGACGACAGGAAGATGATGATGATAGAGTGTGGTAAGTTATTGGTATTGGGATCAAGTCAGGGATCCATCAATTCCGTATGTACTGATGCAGTAAGGTACTGAGTTATCACAGTCACGTGATCATTCAGAGATTACTTTCGAATTTAATTTCTTCTTTCTTTAATTCTTTAAAAATCATCACATCGTCTATGCATGATAGTTGTAATACTTATACAATTGAATAAGAAAATATGTGCTCATGGGCAAATGAGATTTCTTTCTATAACAAGACTATGTCGTGAGCCTTGGATCCACGTTGCTTCTTTTGATGCAAAGTACAAAGTGCCTGATCATCTGCCAGAATTGACAAGTAACCGTGTTCGGCCCGGCTCAAAAACCTTATTCATATCATGTACATACATACTTGTACACGACTGTCCTGCGAATATTCAACCCCACAATTTCATTCAGCGCAGCACTCTGCTATAATATCTGAAGACGCCAATGGAGATAACCAAGGATCCACGCATAGCATCACAAGGTGGAGGTCTTTGCCAGTTAAATCATTTTCTTGACATAGACCCAATCCCCAACGTTCACAGTTCCATTTCCGCTGGGAACACCATTACACCCCACACAGGGCTTCATCTTTTCCTTTGGGTCAAGTCCAGTCCTGAACTTCATAATAACTTTGTATGGTACGGCCTTATCGCGCTCTCCCGTATCTGGATTAACATTAGGCAACTATCGAAACGACGAAGTGAGCTCTTTCAAAGTCAGCGCGTAGAGACCGTTGCATGCGTACCAGGCATCTTGTGCATTTCGATACCAGTGTAATAGTAGGTGCATCTGCAGACCCAAGGGAAATCTCTTCCCAGTCATCTTCGGCGAAGGGTCCTCCTCCGCTGAAAACAATATTGGGTCTGAATCTAATCAAGCAGACGATAGAAAAGCACGTCAGTCTCCTCTTTTCAATCAGTACATAATGGAACCGTGAGAATAATTTCCCACGATTTCTGTACATGCCTTTCAATCACCACATTGTCCTCCCTCCACCGCGCATCTATACCTTGTGTTCCAACGTATCCCCGCAAAGTCTCATCAACAGCAGCCGTGCTTTCTGCCGACAAGACTAAAAGAGGATACATGTCCTGATATTTGGCAGTGGCATCCAAGTCCGGGAAGGAAGTTGTCGCGTCTATCGCACGTGGTTGAGGTCCTTTATAAACAAGGTGGACTGGTCTTTCCATGAATTGAGAAAGACTCTGTGAAGGTCCATCTTTTGTGCCTACAGTCGATTCACAGATGTAACCGTCTACCGGAGGATGTGTAGGCCATAGGGTAATCTGAGGAAGACTGCATATACTTGTCAAGACACGCAGAAAAAAAACTCTGCACACACATACATTGTCCATTCTTTTAGATTTTCTTCCTCAGGCTTCAGAGGGACTGCAAAGTCTTTGCAGCCTGATCCCTCTGGAAATGTGACTCTGAGAGTGCCATTTGATTCGATGAACGACGTGATGAGCACCATCTAAAGCTTACATCTTCAACTTTAAAAGATTTTAAATCTTCTATTCACACTGACCTTGGGCACTTCCCTGGCCGTTAAAACTCTTAATTTAACCGCGTCGATGATACACCATATCCTATCGTTCTTCATGAAACATGTCTTGGATAAATTTATAATAATTATAAAATAGTCGAGAGCTCACCTCCAGACCTTCAGGCGTATAATTGGCCGACTGCACAGAAATACCCCTGCAACTCTAATACATAATTACACCGTGAAAAAGTAAAAAGCATAAGGTCACAAAAACAGACGATAAATTGAATTTGCCAACCTTAATTGGGTGGATCAAAATCTTGGACACGACCACATGTCCAGGAGGAGGCGCAGTTTTGACTGGAAGTGTCTCTTCGAGCATTGTATTTTGACTGAACAGTGTGTGGTTGGAAACCTTGGTAGCCCCCTTTCGGCGACGACCGCAAACGACAAGGACGAGAGAAGAAAGTAGAGCCAAAGCCGTCCATCCAAACAAGTTGTTCAGGTTATAGATTCTCGTGAGAGACCATGGATCAAAAACAGGGCTAGGTGTCATGAGGCTCGATGAGATCACGACTCGTAGCAGGTGATTATGTCGCGGGCTTATTTCTTTCGACGATCTGTCGTTTCTTGATTAATCCGGTCTTTGAGTGATATACAAAGAGGCTGAAGACTCGGCTTAGAGGATTGAGAGTGGGTGTTGAGTTGGAGGAAGCCGCAGAGTTTTTTTAAAGTGACTGCTGCGTAAATAAAATGG
>Ga0247779_1001210_pt1 | contig 12800 bp, 11 predicted proteins | sample UWRJL221509R5_FD_179925 | JGI IMG/M metagenome (GOLD analysis project Ga0247779, IMG submission 179925) | Plant litter microbial communities from Arlington Agricultural Research Station in Wisconsin, United States - UWRJ-L221-509R-5 | ecosystem: Environmental > Terrestrial > Plant litter >...
GGCCGGCGACCATCACGAGATCGACGTCTGCACGGCGAATGAGTTCGGCCAGCGGCGCCGAGTGGTTCATCCCTGCGCCAACCGCTCGCACCACGCCCTGCTCGCGCAGTTCGATGAGCGCTCCGATCCCCTCGGTCGATGCCTGCTCGAAATGGTCGTCCGGGTCGTGCAGGTACAGGATGTCGAAGCGGTCGAGTCCGGTCCGCGTCAGCGATGCCTCGACCGAGCGCAGGATGCCGTCCCGGCTGAAGTCGAAAACGCGCCTGGTGGTCGCGGGCACGGCGAAACCCTCGTCATCCGATCGATCGGCCGTCTCCGGGCTCGGGACGAGCAGTCGGCCGACCTTGGTCGAGATCACGAAGTCGTCGCGCGGCCGGTCGACGAGCATGGCGCCGATGCGCCGCTCTGACAACCCGATTCCGTAGTGCGGGGCCGTGTCGAAGTACCGGATGCCCGCCGACCACGCCGCATCGAACGCTCCGGCTGCCTCGGCATCCGTGGTCTCGCGATAGAGGTTGCCGAACTGCGCGAGCCCGAGGCCGAGTTCGGTGAGCTGCGGTCCGCCCGTGCGGGCGAGCCCGTGCCGCGATGCACGAGTGCGCATGCCAGTCCCTCCAGTGTTTACCCCAGCATAGGGCAAACATTAGATGTATTTGGCAGATTTACGGTGAAGAAACCTTTGTTCAGTCTGTAATTGGCAAATAGGTCGGTTCAATTCTCGCCCGCTGAGGCGTGAGCGCGATGCGCTATGGAGTGCGTGGCGGGGCGCTGCGCGGCGCGGTGGACTCCCTCTCGACCAGCACGGGAGCCGGATCGTCCACCACCCTGTCGGAGATCGCGCCACCCGTAATCCGCTCGACCATTGCCGTCATCGACTGCCTGCCGAGTTCGTACAGCGGCATCCGCACGGTGGTCAGCGGCGGCCAGGTGTTCTCGGCCGTCCACGCGTCGTGGATGGCGACCATGGAGAGATCATGCGGCACGTGGAGCCCGAGGATGCGCGCCTCGAGCAACGCTCCGAGCGCGGCGTTGGCGTTGGCGACGACGACCGCGGTCGGCGGCTCGGACAGGGCGGCGAGCACCCGCATCGCCTCCCGACCCTGCCGAGGTTCGTAGCCGAGGCCTGTCACGTAGTCGACCGGGACTTCGAGCCCCGCCGCCGCCATGGCAGACCGGAAGCCTGCGCCGCGGCGCTGCGCCGTGTCCGTCGTATCGAGGCCGTTGATCAGGGCGATGCGCCGATGCCCGAGCGCGACGAGGTGTTTGACCGCGATCCTCGCCCCGCTCGCATCGTCGAGGATGACGGAGCCCTGGTGCGTGCTTCTGCGCGAGTTGACCAGCACGGCGGGTACACCCCCGTCGAGGAGCGAACGCACGTCCGCCTCATCCATCGCGTCGCCGACCTGCACGAGAACGCCATCCACCCGGCCTTCGCCGATCAGCCTCGCGATCGCCTCGCTGCCCGGCTCGATGCTCTCAGCGCGGGCGAGCAGCACCATGTAGCCGAGCTCGTGGGCCCTGGTCTCGACGCCGCGCATGAGCTCGGTGAAGATCGCGTTGGTGAGGTCTGGCACGACGAGCGCGACGACGTTCGTGCGGGAGAACTTGAGGGCGCGAGCCGCAAAGTTGGGACGGTAGCCGAGCTCTGCGGCCGCATCCTGGATGCGCTGCCGCGTCTCGCCGCTGACCCGCGCGCTCGGGGCGTTGCTGAGCACCCGCGAAACGGCCGAGATCGAGACGCCGGCACGCGCGGCGACATCACTCAGCGTGGCCATTGGCCCAGTGTAGAGCGTGGCGGCGGGGGCGCAGTTCAGCCCGCTGCGTGCTTGTTGACCAGATAGAGATGAGTGAGCACGAGCACGACTTCGCCGTGCTGGTTCGCGACGGTGACGAGCTCGTGCACGTATCCGAAGTCATCCGGTCGCTTCGCGTGGTCGCTCTTCTCCGTGATCTCCGCGGTGACCGTGATGGTGTCGCCGATGAAGACGGGCTTCACGAACCGAATGCGGTCGTACCCGTAGCTCATCGCCTGCGGATTGATGTCGCCCGCGGTCATCCCCACCGCTACGGAAAGGATGAGCGTTCCGTGCGCGATGCGCTGGCCGATCGGCTGCGTCGCCGTCCACTGCGCATCCATGTGATGCGGAAAGAAGTCGCCGGTCTGCCCGGCGTGCAGCACGATGTCGGTCTCGGTGATCGTGCGACCGACGGAGGTGCGCGTCTCACCGATCTCGTAGTCGTCGTACCAGCGGTCGATCGTATTCACGGCGTGCCTCCCAGCAGTCGATGGGCGATATCGTTCAGGCGATCGACGAGCTCGCGATCGCCGAGTTCCCGGCGGAGCGCGGCCGTCACGAGGGGCGACGATTCGTCCTGCAGCTCGATGTAGTTCGCGTGTCTCGGCCGCAGGTACGCGCCATCGAGGGTCTCGCGAGTGCCGCGGAAGAAGTCGAGGCTGTCGGCGTTCGTGCGCTCGCTCTCCCACGCCACTGCGTTGCCGGGCTGGCCGCCACCGTCGTAGTACACGCCCTCCTGCACGGCTGCGGAGTCGAGCCAGAACGCGAAGTCGACGGCCGCCGGGATGTGTGCGCTCCTCGCCGAAACGGCGACGCCGGCGCCACCGAGCAGTGACCCGGCGACGCCCTGCGGACCGCGTGGAATGTCGATGTAGCGCAGCCGGGACGGGCGAAAACCTGCGCGAGAGTAGTTGGTGTATCCGAACAGCAGCGGGGAATATGCCCACCTGTCACTGGTCGCGAGCTCATCGGCGACCTGGATGGGATTCATGCCGAGGTTGTCCTCCGGCACGAGCGCCGCCAGCTCGTGCAGGAGTTCGAGGGCGGGCGAGACCTTCTCGAACGCAAGAAATCCGTCGCCCCGAAGCGGTGGTGTTCCTCGATTCGCGCAGAGGGTCACGAGGCTCGAGAAAGCGTCGATCGGCTTGGCCGGCCAGAGCACCCGCCCCTCCCGGGCGAGCTCGAGCACGGCGGGCCAGTCGCGTGGGGGCTCAGGCAGCAGGTCGGGCCGGTATGCGGCAACCTGCGCCGCCGCGTCCGTTGCGAGACCCCACTGGTGCCCGGCGTGGAAATAGCTCTCGTGCGAACGCCCGACCGATTGTGTCGCGAGCACGCCGAGCCGGTCGTCGAACCCCTGGCCGTCGAGCGGGGCGAAGAGCCCGCGCTCCGCCGCGAGTGGCACGTGCGGATGGTCGACGATGAGGAGGTCGTACGCCTCGACGAGGTCGTCGATCGGATGGTCGGCGAAGGCCTGCAGCGACCGGAATTCCCAGCGCACGTCGACATCCGGCCGTACCCTGCGGTACTCGTGCGCCGCCGCGACCACGCTGTCGTAGCCTCGCGCGTGCTCCCAGGTGATTCCGCGGAGGACGGCGGTCACGACGCGAACTCCTCGCGCACGGCTTCCGTGTGCTCCCCGAGTCGCGGAGCCGCCCGAGGGGTCAGGAGCCGTTCGCCGTCAATGCGCAGCGGGCTGCGCGTGGTCAGGAGGCTGACATCCGCAGCGCCGGGCAGCGGAGCCTCGCGCGAGACCCGCTGCGTCATCTCGATCGCCGCGAATCCCTCGTGCGCGACCAGCTCCTCGAGGGTGAGAACCGGCGCGCACCAGACGTCGGCCGCGTCGAGGATCTCGAGCCAGTGATCCGTCGTCTCGAGCGCGAAGTGGGCGGCGAGCAGATCGCCGATGCGATCCTCCTCGTCCCACCAGGACTGCGGGTCGGTGAGCTCCTCGAGCTCCCGGATGCCGAGCAGCGAGCCGATCTTCGTCACCGGGTTCATGGCGAGCGCGAGATAGCCGTCGCTCGTCGGGTACGTGCCGTATGGGGCGGAGAGGAAGGCGTGCGCAGAGTGCGGACCCTTGCGCTCGACCGTGACGGACGCGTCGTTCAGCCGGGTGCTCAGCAGCTCGAACTGCAGGTCGAGCATGGCCTCGAGGAGGCTCGTCTGCACGTGTCCGCCGACGCCGGTGCGAAAGCGTCGAACGAGGAGGGCGGTGACGCCCTGGGCGATATGCACGCTCATCAGGTGGTCGGCGATCGAGAGGCCGACCGGCGTCGGGCCGTCCTCGCGCGATCCGCTCAGCCACGGCATCCCCGAGACGGATTGGGCGAGCAGGTCCTGGCCAGGGCGATCCTTCCACGGGCCCGTGTCGCCGTAGCCGCTCGCGCTGGCGTAGACGATGGCGGGGTTGATGGCCCTGACAGAGTCGTAGTCGAGGCCGAGGCGCTCCATGACCCCCGGCCGGAAGTTCTGGATGATGACGTCGGCCTTCGAGACCAGGTGCCTCACCCAGGCGAGGTCGTCCGCGTTCTTCAGGTCGGCGGCGATCGATTCCTTGTTGCGATTCATCGCATGGAACGAGACCGTGTCGCCGTCGACGGACTTCCCGGCGAACGCGAGGGTGCGGCCGATGTCCCCACCCTGCGGGCGTTCGACCTTGATCACGCGGGCGCCGAGGTCGCCGAGGCGCATGGCTGCGACCGGACCTGCCAGGAACTGGCTGAAGTCGAGCACCAGGATGCCCTCGAGCGGGCGGGTCGTCTCGGATTCCATTGCGACCTGCTCCTGTGCGGTGGTGTGATGCCTCGATGGCCGATCGAGCGCCCCGCAGAACGGCGGACACGCGAATGGTGTCCGAAGTCCCCGGATGCTCAATCGTTTGCTCAGACTATATCCCGGCGCCGTCACGCGCGCAATTGCCGCGCCCATATTCCGGTGAGGGGCGGCGTATTGCCCCAAAAACGGACCGTTTTGGGGCAATACGCCGCCCCTCGGCACGGGTTTTTGGTTCCGCGAGGGATCGATCCACAGTCGCGCGAGGGAGAATGTTCCGATGAGCGGGTGGGACGACGACGAGTCGGTGAGCGAATGGGACGACGAGCCGGAGCTCGCCGGGTACCAGCCGCACTCCGGCCGGCCGCTTCGTTCGCGCCGCCTGCTGATGGTGATGCGGGTGTTCATCGTGCTCGGGCTCGTCTCCCTCGTGCTCCCGAGCGTCGTCATCAGTGTCACGGATGCGAGCGCCGCGGCGAAGGAGAGCTGCCGCCGCTGGGTGAAGTATGCGATGCCATCCTCGCCGGGGTCACGAGCGACGTTCGAGATCTTCGGATCGCACGGAATCGGCTGGCAGTGCTACAGCGATGACTCGTTCGGCGGCGACCAGTTCATCGCATCGCTCGGGCTGATTCCCGGCGTGCCGAACATCCCGAAGACACCGATCATCTCCGGCTGAACCAGCTGCGGTAGTTCGAGCGCGGAATCGGCCTCGATGACGCCGGGCTCTGCCGCGGTTGCTCGACCAACGAAATGGGCCTAGGCGGCGCCGTCGAACATCGACGTGACGGAACCGTCGCTGAACACCTCATTGATCGCGCTGGCGATGAGCGGCGCGATCGGCAGGATCGTCAGGCTCGGGAACCGATTCTCGACCGGGATCGGCAGGGTGTCCGTCACCACGACCGAGTCGATGAAGTCGCTCTGCAGGATGTCGCTGGCCGGGTCGGAGAAGACGGCGTGCGTCGCGGCGACGATGACGCTGGTCGCGCCGGCCTGCTTCAGCGCCTCGGCGGCCTTCACGATCGTGCCACCCGTGTCGATGATGTCGTCGACGATGAGGCAGACGCGGCCGTCGACCTGGCCGACGATCTCGTGCACCGTCACCTTGTTTGCCACCATCGGGTCGCGGCGCTTGTGGATGATGGCGAGCGGAGCACCGAGCTTGTCGCTCCAGACATCCGCCACACGTACGCGGCCCATGTCGGGCGAGACGACGGTCAGCGTCGACGGGTCGAGGCGTTCCTGGAAGTGCTTGAGCAGCACAGGCATCGCGAACAGGTGGTCGACCGGACCGTCGAAGAAGCCCTGGATCTGCGCCGCGTGCAGGTCGACGCTCATGATGCGGTCTGCGCCCGCTGCCTTGAACAGGTCTGCGACGAGCCGGGCGCTGATCGGCTCGCGTCCCCGGCCCTTCTTGTCCTGCCTGGCGTACGGGTAGTAGGGAGCGACGACCGTGATGCGCTTCGCGGATGCCCGCTTCAATGCATCGATCATGATCAGCTGTTCCATGAGCCAGTCGTTCACCGGGCGCGTGTGCGACTGGATGACGAAGGCGTCGGATCCCCGCACGCTTTCGTCGTAGCGCGCGTAGAACTCGCTCGACGCGAAGGTGCGCGCATCGGTGTGCACCAGTTCGGTCTCGAGTTCGTTCGCGACATCGATGGCAAGCTGCGGATGTGCGCGGCCCGTCACGATCACGAGCCGCTTCTTGCCGCTTGCGGTGATCTCTGCCACGTGTCCCGCTTCCTGCCGGCTGTGCCGACGGTGTCAGGCCTGGTCTGCCGCGTCGGACGCAGCAGCAGCCTTCGCCGCAGCCGTACCCGGTCGCTTGGCCTCGACCCAACCAGTCATGTTGCGCTGCGGAGCCACATTGATCGCCAGCGCGCCGGCCGGAACATCCTTGCGAACGGTCGTGCCTGCGCCTGTGTAGGCTCCGTCACCAATCCTAACGGGGGCGACGTACACGGTGTGAGAGCCTCCTTTGACGTGAGAGCCGAATGTGGTCGGATGCTTGGTGACCCCGTCGTAGTTCGAGGTGATCGTGCCCGCTCCGAGGTTGGACTCTTCCCCAACGGTGGCATCACCGATGTAGCTGAGGTGCGGCACCTTGCTTCCCGCCCCGATCTTCGAGTTCTTGGTCTCGACGAACGTGCCGATCTTGCCGTTCTCGCCGAGGTAGGTGCCCGGGCGAAGGTAGGCGAACGGCCCGACCTCGGCTCCCGCGCCGATCACCGCGAGGGTCGCATCCGTTCGTCGGATGATCGCGCCCTCACCGATCTCGCAGGCGTCGAGGCTCGTGTCCGGTCCGATCCGCGCACCCCGCTCGATGGCGGTCGGGCCGAGGATCATGGTGCCGGGCAGCAGCTCGACGTCCTCCCCGATCGTCGCCGCGAGGTCGATCCACGTGGTCTCCGGATCCAGGATGCTGACGCCGGCCAGCTGCCAGCCGCGCACGATCATGGAGTTCAGTCGTCGTGCCGCATCGGACAGCTGTGAGCGGTCATTGATGCCCCCGACGATCCAGTTCTGCTCGACGACGACCGCCGTGACCTCCGCGCCGGTTGCCCGGAGGAGGTGGATGACGTCGGTGATGTACTTCTCCCCCTGCGCGTTGTGGGTCTCAACGAGGGCAAGCTGTTCGCGGAGGGGACGAAGCTGGAACAGGTAGCTGCCCGCGTTGACCTCGTGCACCTCGAGCTCCTCCGGCGTCGCATCCTTCTGCTCCACGATGCGATCCACGGCGCCGTCGGCGGTGCGGATGATGCGGCCGTACCCTGTGGCGTCCTCCCACATCGCAGAAAGGAGGGTCGCCGCGGCGGCACCATCTCGATGGGCGTCGAGCAGGCCGCTGAGCGTCCCTGCGTCGAGGAGGGGGACGTCGCCGCTTACGATCATGACGTCACCGTCGAAGTCGGCGGGAAGCGCCCCGATACCCTGCTCGACCGCGCGACCGGTGCCGGGGATCTCATCCTGGTCGACCAGCACGGCCTCCGGCATGATCTCGGAAATCGTCGCGGCGACCGTGTCACGCTCATGGCGCACGACGACGACGATGTGCGCAGGGTCGAGTTCGCGTGCCGTCGCAAGCACGTGCCCGACGATGGGCACGCCGGCGAGCCTGTGCAGCACCTTCGGAACGGATGACTTCATCCGCGTCCCCTGGCCGGCCGCAAGAACGATGATGGCAAGTCTCGAATCCGTCATGCGACCATTCTGTCTGACCCGCTCATCCGCGGGCACGGCATCCGGCAGGTTAACGCACAACTCCCCGCGGGCGTTCGGGTCGCCTGCGGGGAGTTGTTGATCGTGCAGCGGGTTATGCGCGCCCTGCCGCCGCGCGCGAGCGGCGCGACAGCGAGTCGACGATGACCGCGAGCAACAGCACTCCACCGGTGATCATGTAGCGGATGGACGGGTCGAGCTGCAGAAGTCCGAGACCGTTCGAGATCGACCAGATCACCAGGATTCCGAGCAGCGCTGACCACGCGGATCCGCGGCCACCGAAGAGGCTCGTTCCACCGATGACCGCCGCGGCGATGGCATCGAGGTTGAAGTCGCCCGATCCGCTGTCGAGACCGGCAGAACCGAGGTGACCGGCGTAGAGCAAACCTCCGAGCGCCGCGAACATCGATGTCAGCACGAACACCTGCACGTAGACACGGTTGACGCGCAGACCGGCGCGACGGGCCGCCTCGACGCTGCCACCGACGGCGAAGACCGAACGGCCCCACCGGGTGCGCGTCAGCACGTAGTTCATGATCACGACCAGGATCACGAACAGGACGACGGAGTCGCCGATACCGGCCGTGTCGCCACCCGTGTTCAGGTAGGCGATCAACAGCCCGAGGGCAACAAGCAGCACCGCAGCCTTGATGATGATGCCGGTGCTTCCTGGCGCCGAGAGCCCCGCCTTCGTGCGCTTGCGCGAACGCGACAGTCCGGAGAGGAGGTAGCCACCGGCCGCGATGATGACGAGCGCGTAGGCGAGCCACGACGGGATGTAGTCGAGCAGCGCGAAGTTCACGAGACCGGAGCCGAAGGGGATGTTGACCGTTCCGGATGTTCCGAGGATCGCAAGCTGCGCACCGAGCAGGGCGAGCAGGCCGGCCAGGGTGATCACGAAGCTCGGCACGCCGAACCGCACGAACAGGAATCCGTAGAGGAGACCGACCAGCGCTCCGGCGGCGAGTGCCGCGACGACGATCAGCCACTCGGGCCAGTGCGCCTGGGCCAGGAGCACACCGAACATAGCCGACGACACGCCAGCCATCGATCCGACCGACAGGTCGATCTGGCCGAGCAGCAGCACGAGCACGATGCCGATCGCCGTGACGCCGATCGAGGTCGCACCGACCAGGAGGTCCGAGATGTTCTGCGGACCGAGGAATGCGCCGTTCAGGATCTGGAAGATGATGAAGATGACGACCAGGCCGATGATGACGGGCAGCGAGCCGAGGTCACCGGTGCGAACGCGCTTGATCGACGCCGTCAGGTTCTCGCGAAGCCCGGTCGGGCGGATGAGCCGCTCATCCTGCAGGTCGGAGGGCGCTGCCGTCGTGTCTGCTGGCACCGCGGGTGGCGTCTGGGTCACTTGTTCTTCTCCTCGTGCTGCGCGCGCACTGCTGCCTCGCGGCGGGTGACGACATTGTCTGTTGCGCCTGTGATGGCGGCGATGATCTCTTCGTAGCTGACATCCGCGATGCGGAACTCACCGTTGTTGCGGCCGAGGCGCAACACCACGGCGCGGTCGGCGACGGCCTGGACATCCGCCAGGTTGTGGCTGATCAGCAGGACGCCGAGGCCACGCTCGCGCAGGCGCTCGATGAGGTTCAGGACCTCGGCGGTCTGTGCGACACCGAGCGCTGCCGTCGGTTCGTCGAGGATCACGATGCTCGGCTCACCGATGAGGGAGCGGGCGATCGCCACGGTCTGGCGCTGGCCGCCCGAGAGCGATGCGACGGGGATGCGCACCGACGGAATCTTGGCGGAGAGCTGGCGGAGCAGCTCCCATGAGCGGCTCTCCATCTCGACCTCATTGAGGGCGAAGGAGCCGATCTCGCGACCGAGGAAGAGATTGGAAACGACGTCGAGATTGTCGCAGAGCGCCAGATCCTGGAAGACCGTCGCGATGCCGAGGGCGCGCGATGCGGTCGGCGACGGGATCTGCACGACCTTGTCGTGGAAGGTGATGACGCCGGAATCCTGCGGGTGTACCCCGGCGAGGATCTTCACGAGCGTCGACTTGCCCGCGCCGTTGTCGCCGACCAGGGCGACCACCTCGCCCGGGTAGATATCCAGATGGATGTCGGTCAGCGCCTGGACGGCGCCGAAGCCCTTGTTGATGCCCCGAATCGACAGAACCGGGTCAACGGCCTCGTGCTTGTCGGACGACACCTCGGAAATGAGAGTCACTGTTACTCCTTTGTGGACAGGCCGCTAACGACAGGATACGGCCGGGTTCCGCCCAAACGGGCGGACCCCGACCGATCCGTTGTGGACTATTACTGGATGCCGGCCTTGGTGCACGCTGCCGCGTACGCCGAGGTGCAGATGTCGGATGCCTTCAGGAAGTTATCCTTCACGATCGTCGACTCGATGTTGTCGACGGTCACCGCGACAGGCACCAGGAGGAACGACGGCACACCGCTGACCGTGGTCGGCGCGGTCGGCTTCTTGCCCTTGACGAGGTCAACGGCCAGCTGGGCCGCCTTCTCCGCCTCAGGCTTGATCGCCTTGTAGACCGTCATGAACTGGTCCCCCGCGAGGATCGACTGCACACCGGCGAGCGATGCGTCCTGGCCGGTGAGGGCCAGCTTCGACAGGTCGACCTTCTTGGCCTTCGCTGCCGCGATGACACCGCCTGCGGTTCCGTCGTTCGCCGCGTAGATGCCCTTGATCTGGCTTCCGAACTTGGTGAACTGGCTGGTCGCCCACGACTGCGCGTTGGCGGGCAGCCATCCGGGTGTGTCGTACTCTGCGAGCACCTTGTAGCCGCTGGCGTCGATGATCTTGTGCGCGCCCTGCTTGAACAGCGTCGCGTTGTTGTCGGTCGGTGAACCGTTGATCATCAGGATGCCGGCGCCCGACGGGACGCCCTCCTTCTTCAGCTGGTCGACGAAGGCCTGGCCCTGGAGCTCGCCAACCTTCTCGTTGTCGAAGGAGATGTAGTAGTCGGACTGGCCGCCGTTGACGAGGCGGTCGTAGTCGATGACCGGGACCTTCTTGGCCTTGGCCTGCGTGACGATGGTCGCGGCCGCTGCGCCGTCGAACGCGTCGAGAACGAGAACCTTGACGCCCTGGGCGAGCATCGACTGGGCCTGCTGCTGCTGCTTGGCCGCGCTACCCGCTGCGTTCTGGTAGAGGACCGTTGCCTTGGGGTCGAGTTTCTTGACTGCTTCCGTGAAGTACGGCTTGTCTGCTGCTGCGTAGCGAGCGGTGACATCGTCAGGAAGCAGAAGGCCGATCTTCACGGCGCCGCTTGAACCTGAGCCGCCGGTCGAAGAACCTGTGCTTGAACACGCGGTGAGCGTGCCTGCCGTGAGCAGGAGGGCGGTGGCTGCAACAACCGCTCTCTTGGTGGCGATCTTCATTGAATAACCTCCGATTCGTGACGCCGTCATTGGCGACGGGTCGAGCATGTCACCAAAAGACGATTGGCGTCAAGTCTTGAACTCAACGCTTCGATGGCGTTGTGGAATCGTTAGAAAGGCGTGACTATCCCGGCGTCTGCGAAAACGGATCGTCTGCACCGATCTCGGTCCGATCGATCGCGTACAGGATGGCGCCGACCAGCTCCGCCCGGTCGCCGAGCTGGCTCTGCACGATGTCGGCGACCTTCGCGCTGCCCATCACGACCGAGCGCTCCAGACTGTGCCTGAGCGGCCCGAGGAGAAGTTCGCCCGCCCTGGCCAGCTCGCCGCCGACGACGATGCGCTCCGGGGCGATCAGGTTGCAGACGTTGGCTGCCGCGATGCCGATGTGGCGGCCGGCATCCGCGATGGCCCTGATGCAGATCGGGTCTCCGGCGATGGCGTGGACGACGACATCCGTCAGCTTCTGCGGTCCGTTGGATTCACGCAACCCCTCGAGGATGGCCGGCCCGCCGGCAATCGCCTCGAGGCACCCCCGGTTGCCGCAGCGGCAGAGCTTGCCGCCCTCGTCGATCGTCATGTGGCCGAACTCACCTGCAGCACTCTCGAACCCGCGGAAAACCCCGCCGTTCAGGATGAGGCCAGCGCCGATGCCCTGACCGATCCGGAGGTAGATGGAGTTGGTGCGACCGCGAGATGCTCCAACGCGGAACTCGGCGAGCGCCGCAAGATTCGCCTCGTTGTCGACGAAGACCGGGCGTTTGATCCTGCGGTGCATGAGGTCGGCGATCGAGATGCCGTCCCAGCCGCGCATGAGGCCCCAGCGGGAGATCTCACCCGTTGTCACGTCGATCGGGGCCGGCACCGCGATACCGACGGCGAGGATCTCATCCATGCTCGCGTCGACCGACTCGAGCATGTCTGCGATCAGTCGGGTCGCCTTGTCGAGTTCGTTGTCCGCGCGGTGATCCTTGGCCAGCGGCATGTTGTGTTCTGCGACGACCGTGTTGGTGACATCCGACAGGGCGACGCGCATGTGCCGTGTCGAAATGTGGACGCCCGCGACGATGCCGAGCTTGCGGGCGAGGGTCACATGCTGGGCACGGCGACCGCTTCGCGTGGTCATCGTGGTGTGCAACACACCGGTGCCGGTGAGTTCCTTGACGATGTTCGACACGGTCGCGGGAGACAGACCTGTCGCCCCCGCGAGCTCGACCTGCGTCAGCCCGCCATGCCTCTTGACCGCGTCGACGATGCGGGCGCGGTTGGCTTCACGAAGTGAAGTCTGCGACCCCGGCGTCGCCTTTGTGATACTCACGGAAACAAGATACATGGATCGGAACGATCGACAAGCTGGGGGTACGCCGTGAAGCGAAGTCGGCCGGGCGTTCGTCGGCCGGGCCGGCGCGGTGCGGTGAGCTGCGATGTTGCGGTGCGGTGGGCTGTGCCGATGCGTGCGGTGTGGTGAGTTTGCGCCTGTGCTGATGCGGAGTGCTGGGCTGTGCGGAGTGAGCACTGATCTGCGGTGCGCCTCCCCGCAAAACCCGGGTGAGCGTTCGGACAGGATGCGCGGAGCAACATCGCCGGACTCGTCCTGTTGGAGCGCTCACCCGGGCAAATGGTCCTGTTGGAACGCTCA
>Ga0247779_1001211_pt1 | contig 12786 bp, 13 predicted proteins | sample UWRJL221509R5_FD_179925 | JGI IMG/M metagenome (GOLD analysis project Ga0247779, IMG submission 179925) | Plant litter microbial communities from Arlington Agricultural Research Station in Wisconsin, United States - UWRJ-L221-509R-5 | ecosystem: Environmental > Terrestrial > Plant litter >...
GCTTCACGTCTACGATGGACTGGATCAGTCTCCACCTGTGATTACGTATAATTATAATGGTATAGCAATATGTACACCACCAAGTAATAATGACTTACACTTTATGTGCAGGAACTACAATTTCAGCCCATCTACGCTCACTCACAAATGGTGACGCTGTCGGTGCTGCTTGCTATTTTGATACAAAATTTCTTCTTCCCCAGAAAGAGTTTGGTCAATTTATATGCAGCAGCATTGGTCCAGTAGAGGAAGGCGAACACAATCTGGTCGTCGTTATCCAGTCGGTCTCGAACACCGCTTTCGATTACTTTGACTACTTCACCTCGAGAGCGCCGACGTCTCCCATGGACCTAATCTTCGGTAAAAACGATGATGCTGTTCGAGATCTGGAAAAACCTGGTGATACATTGGATTTCACTTTCACAGGTATGACTGGAGCAGCCCTTTTTATCAGTATTCTAAATTTGTGGTATTTTACCATCTCTTAGGGTACTCCATGGGTGTTTATGTGTCTCGGGATCAGGATTCCCCGAAAAATGCGTCATCAAATCTAATGTTCTCAATTGACAATGGCCCCGCAGTCAACTTTACGGTCACAAATCCTGTTAACCTCACGAATGCCCTGGACGAACCGCAGCTTCTTTTACAGACGATGCAATTTCCGTCAGGAGAGCACAGATTTCATCTGGAGTTCCTGCCACCAGCTCAGGTGAATCAGACGATCATCAAGTTGCACTCTATTGTTGTCCAGAACTCGGAATCGACTTTAAAGAGGAATCTTACTGCATTTCCAGCGAACGAGACAGTACTCGTTTCTGCAGCGCCACCTTCATTGGTTCCTACTGAGATTTCCCATATATCAGCGTTGTCCAGACACGCGGAAATTTCTCTAATTGGGATAATTATCGGAAGTCTAGTTGGTGCATTCGCAGCTGTGGGTATCATCTTTTTAATCCTCCGTATTCTCTTTGGTAGACGTCGGCTAGCTTCTAGCAAAGTGTCGTCTCGCGTAGCAATTCGTCTTTCCCCTCGTAGTCAATCATTCCTCGATGAACAGGTGTGGCCCGTGACTGACAAACGATCGAGTATCACAAAGGCGCACCTGTTAGAATAAGCAATGGAGCTGTGGAAGTGTTTTGCTCAGTAGAGTCAGCGTCAATGTAGTATAGCAGTGTGTGTATGGCTTTGATTCATTATATTAATGCACATGCAGGAGTCTATGCATGACAATGACGTAACCATTTAGCTCATACAACCCTGTGGCAGTCCAGTCTTGCCGGCCGCACGATCCATGCAGCAGCTTAAATTAGATCATCCCAGACTGTATGCCCGACGCGTCCAACCAAATATATCGACCCTTGGCCGCTACCGCCATCGGGCGAGGCTGTGCGACGCGTTCTGCGGCTTAGCCATGCCAGTCCGAGCCACAGTGGACTGCACCAACACAGCCTCACGTTATTACATACATAGCGCCATATGTACTGTCTAATCCAAAGAACGTTTTTACTATTAAGCCACTCTGCACAGCCTGAAGCCCACCTATGTGCATTGTTGTACTTCCACTTAACTTCTATTTGGCCATTTACGAACAACACAAGCAAATAATTGCTCACACATATATATTGACTGTCAGTGTGTGCTATGTAAATTGTTTGAACATCCATCCTTCCTCAGACACTGCGAGATGTCAGGTTTTAATTATGCAACAAATTTTCATCTCGACAGTGGAACCTTCGTATCCGGGGATGGAGCTCCTGTAGTAGGATTGAATGGGCGTCTTATATACGAGAGTTTTACTGGTGCAAGCGACTTCGTGATATCAGGCGGAACCTTTGTTGCTGGATTTCATGAAGGAGTCAGAAGTGGTGGGGTCGATCGTACGTACCAGCAATCATTTGGAGCTGGAGGGTATTATTCTTCAGCCAGGGACCTAGGCTCAAATGGACAAGAAGATAATGCGAGTGGCACAAGATGCATGGAATCGCACTCTGCAAAAACCTCTCTGTATACGAACCTAGGTGGCTATCGAGAAACAAACCAACATCTACACGCGGAGGAGCGTACCACATCCATGAATAGCTCAGTTTCATTTTTTACCGATGCCAGAGATGCACAGATTTTCGACGGAACCTTCACCATCGCCAAAAAACCGGCAACAGAATCAAGCTTCGTTCCATTCTCAGGAATGGGATATTCCATTGGTGGGACTGAGGTACCATATTCGCGCGCTGGCGCTACTGGGTACACTGAGACAAGCGGGTTTGTCTCCATCGGTGCGTCATCGCGGGATGCGCAATATAATGGTAACATACTGCCATATCCTTACGAGGTCCTCGAACCTCGTGATCCAATGTCTCAATGTGTCTATTGGCCTACGTTCTCAAGCCGCCTCCAAGTACCGCATCCAGAGTCACCGATGGAGATCAACCAGGGCACAGAGAAAAAAACTGCCTATCCTATAACCTCTGGCAATTCCAAACGACAGTCTCGCTTGAAGGCATTGAAACATAAGAACAAATTTTTGTCTCTGAAGCTCGTTCGTTAATTGCAATCTGCAATTGCGTGTATTCCATCCACTATTTTCCACTATTTTCGACGCATTAACGATGACTCATCAATTCTTCTTGAACGATTTGGACAGACATATGTACAGAGACTCGAGAGTACTCTTTATTATTTTTATGGTCACACGGTACCTTGTAGTATATTAAATTCACAAACGTAGATTGTTCAATGTCTCAACTCTCCTCTATGCAATATAAGAGTTGCAATATACAATCCATTTCTTCGTGTTAAGAGCTAGGTTACAGGATACCCGGTGTATGTAGGGAAGGTCGGTGCGATCAAACCCTGGCAGGAAAATTCTGTCCGTCTCTGAGAGGTGAAGTATACGTGACAATAAGGATGCCGAGAAAATTACAGCGCAAGGCGAAGAAGTGTACTCTCCCTCTTTAATTAGAGCAATAAAAAAGTCGGATTAACAGGTGTATCTGACTTAATAGTAAATATTTAATATAGATTATGGTATACAAAAGGTAATTCTGCGGAATAATGCGAGGTCCTATTACTATCGCCGTAAAAGTCTCCTAACTGCCAGTCCGAGTCCATCGTCCGGCCTTGTAGTGAGTCTAATATATCCTCAGACTATGAAGCTACTGCGAAATGCAATGTGGTGTGAGCGCGGTTTGGTCGACGGCGAAATTTATTGACCGGGAGGAACGATCTGGATGGTGAACTCATTGTATGCGCCAACGATGTGGGTTTCAACGGCGTTTCCGTTGTGTTCGTTTGGGTGAGGGTTGTTCATTGGCGCGGGAGGATATGGGACTGCTGTATATTTTTCTTGAACATTGGTACTAGTGTTGTTCAAGGTAGCAGGTTGCTTTGGCGTACTTTGAATCGCCCTCTGAGAGGAGTTTAGGATGAATGATGTGTTTTTGAGATTGTAAAGGTTGGACATTGGGAGATCGTAGAGTGTGGGGGTGAAGGTATTCAGCCAACCCTTTATATGTGTGTCAGGAACCGCATTGTGAGGCCGGAAGAATATATGGGGAGGCATTGCTGTGATACGACAATGGTTGTACTAATCATAGGCGGTGCACGAACAATCATGGAAAGCGGCATTGAAATGATACCATACACAGGATCCACCTATTATAGCAATTCATAAGAAGGAAAGGCTGTGATATACATGCTTCTTATGGTCCATATTACTGCGCATTTGGGCTGAAGTCCAGGTACATAGCCTTGTTTTGTCGTGGGTTGCCAGTTAAAGCCGGTGATTTGTCACGTGGTCGTGTCCGTCCGATGCCGGATGCCGTTTCTTCCCCTTTTATAACTCCCGTCCATCCCCCGAACACGTTCGTTTCTGAATCGCTGGTACTTCTCGTGATTAATTTAACCCCTCCTGCGTACTAAATGATTGGAGATCTCAAATTCCCGATTAAAATTGCTGTACTTACTGTTATTGTTAACGCAATCAAGCCACTCAAACCTCTGTTTCATGGACGCGGACGCATTTCTGTGCATGTTCTTTAAGGTGCGCAAATTTTTTTAATCTCTATGTAACGAGACTAATAAGATTATTAGCACAGCGACTCCAAAGGAGCTAGTTACTTCTTATGGGAGCCAAAAACTCGAACCACTAACTAGGGACTAGATTCCGCACTGCTTCACGGAATATCTCGGTACTGACTGGTAAACCGCGCACCGCATGGCACAGATAAGTATGCGATGGGCATGATGAGAGTCCCCGGGTACACGAACGTGCTTAAAAATCATACTTAAAACATCGAACACATATTTCACATCAAGATAATCCAAGTGATTGCTTATTGAGTGTTTATATAGAACTCAATGATTAATCGTTCGGAAGTTGAAGGTGAAGACGCGTTCGAGGTCAAAGCAGAAGATAAAGCACAACTGTGATGGATGGGATGGGATGGGATGGGATGGGATGGCAACTACTGGGCGTACACCTTTTCCTTGCGTGTCGCATTCTCTGCTACACAAGAGGCAACCAAATGGAGTTCACGGACAAGGGCTTGCAGGTGACTATTCAATGATCTTTGAGCTCACCAATGACCTATTTTATAGGCAACCGTTCTGTGCCACTCGTTATATTTCCGGGTCCTACGACGTACCTTTTTTGTTTCAAAGAGGATCACACTCACATGACAACTTTACAGAAGATAATAAAACGATGTCGGTAATTAAGCGAGTCCTGCTTTCGTTATTGTTAGGCGGAGGTAAACTGTTTTTGGGATGCAGGTGAGCGCACCTGTCTGATTTATATCTTTTTGTTACAGAATTTCGGTTCTTATTCAAGCTGATTGATTATCGATTCGGCTTATCGATTTGAGAAAGGTATTCATTACGGTAGCATGCGTACTATTCATCAAAGCGGTGCATTTTACGATAATTAATCCCTTTTGATCCAAACCTCCGCTTCCTTCTTATGGAATAACAGTTTTTCAATCAGGTCGCATGCATTTACGTTACAGAATTGTTGGTGCTACATAGCAGGGCTCTTGCGCATATAGGGACACGCAGAAATAATTTCCGCAATCCGCGTGATGGTTTATCGGTGTTTCCATGGCTTCTATAATCTTGAAGTCTGCGTAATATCCAGAAGCTTGCGGAATGTATGCAGCAGGAAGAATTCGAGGACATAGATCAATTGAAATCGGATAAGGCTGTGTTATGACACAACCAACAAACACCTTCTTGTACTGCTCATCTCTGTTTGCCGGACATCGAAGAAGAGTATCATATGGGTGGACGCATCTCTTGAGTAAAACTTTCTTGAGTGAATCCTTCTTCTGGTCCGAGGTACAGTTCGTGCTTGAACTCTGAGATAACTTCCTTCTCGCTGAGTTCTGAAGAGCTGACTGGAGGAGCTCCGACGGTTGAGGTATTCTTATCCGATACCTTGCAGGCGTATGCTCAGTGCACAGCAACATTGGTTCTGAAGTTGGATTCCCAGTCAGCGGTAACGTGCCATTGATCCTTGAAGAAACCGCCGTCGTTATAGAAGCAGGAATACGCGGCGAATTGAAATCCATCGATAGTTTTTGCCTTTTCTCAGAGTTATCTCCTAGCGGAGTAGGTGGCGTGGTACACCAATTTGATTCTCCAGAACGCTTAGGCGGGACGAAGGTACTGCCAGGTATACGAGCAGATAAGATTTTTCTGGCGTCGCTACCCGTAAGCATGCTATAGTCATCCGGAAGCGCAGATTGATTGTTGAACTCTGGGGTATTTAAGGACGAAGCGACTGGCTCTGGTCGTCTAGATTGGTTTGAAGATGTCTGGAGTCTACGTGCCAGGTTTTTTTTAGTTGGTTCACAAGTCAGATTTTGGTACTTACAGAGTAAGCTCCTGTCTACCTCTTTTGCCCGATACAGTTCTATATGTAGGTTACTCTATTATACTCTATTCCTGAGATTAAAATAGAGACAAAAACACTGCTTACCCTATAGGATAATCGGGAATATTCATGTTTAATTGTGAAATCGTTCGTGAGGGTGTTAGCTTCAGAGCTGCCAGAGCTCCTTGGGTGCGGTCATGAACAGGAAATGTGGTAATGATAGTGGTGGTGTAAGTGGGAGGGATGCGTATAGCTCCCAACAAAGCTTTTGTTCTTCCATTCAGGTCAGAGCGTCCTTTCCTTTGTTGTTTGGTAATCACCATGCGACCGTTTTAGGCTGTGGCAAGGTGGCAACCTCGGCACGACTTTCACGTGATATTTCTTATGCCCGAGAAGGGTTCTAAAAACACTTCTGGGAACACATAGAGCGCAGAGGGCAGGGGGAGAGCTGAAAAATGAAAATCGATGTTCAACGTCAAAAAAAATATGACTGCAGTTCAAAGCACCAACAAGGACGAGAAATAACCAATTTTGTCGCTTTACATGCCGGCTTACAGTGATGGACGTCGCGCATTCCATTTTTAAATTGTTTTCACTACTACAGGAACATGTACTAGATAATAATACATGGTCTAGAAGTAGCAATCACCTTTGAAGGTGTCTCCACGTAAAATCATCTGGTTCCTTCCGTAGCAAAGACCCCTGATTTTCCATCCGTGGCCCCTAGCGTGATAGCATTGAGTTCCACCAAGCCTCTCAGGGGATGCAGTGCTGCAGCTTCAGAGCGGAAGAAATATCAGTTTTATAGAATCGACGATATGCGATTGGTTAATAACGCACTCTCCATTGGGGACACGTGCGACGAGCATAGCACGGAGCTCTAATTCTGTTGTCTCACCACGAGCAGCGAGTTCTTCGTCGAGCTGGTGACGCGCAACGATGGCGTCGAGATCGTGCTAAGGATAGAATACCGTATAAATCATGAGACTATGAAACTTGCGGGAAAGGCATACCTCGTATGCAGCTAAAACGGTAGAGCTGAGGAAGAGAGCCGAAGCAGCGATGATATTGAAAGAGAACCGCATTTTGTTTTCTGGATTCATCGATATATATATTAGAAAGCCCAGGAGGCAGAGCGGTGAAAGAGCCAAAAAAGAGACAACCTACATTGGAAAAGTTGCGAGTGAAGGGCACAGCCCAAGGTTTGTCTCTGGATTGGAAGAGTAGGTTGTCGAAAAAGCACCAGGCTATTCTGAGGGATTGATAGCTAACCACCCGTTTCTTTTATACTTATTGCTCGCTTCCAGGCACTGTGGGAGTCGGGTTACATGGACTATGGGGGTCTCGCTTAAATGACCTATATTTATGCTTTGCCCATCGAAATTTGACACCATGGACTTTAATCAACGGCCGGCATGACGTTCGCATTTCTCGGGTTTTACGTCTGACATCGGCTGATATGGAACAGGGATTCGTCGTTCCTGTATCGATTTTGATATTTTCTGGAAGATAGCTAGTAGCAGATAACTCTTTTTTTTATGCTGTATCGTTGAATTAGAGAATATAAATATCGTCTAAATTTCTTATCTTATCTTGCTTGGGCAGGGCTCGAATTGCCCAGATCGTGATTCTAGAATCATATCACGGGCCATCCGCGGTTATATATTTATACGTCATCAGAAAATCCCATGATAATCATACTAAGGAGATGTCATGTTACATCAAGCTCAATAATATCCTAGGCTGTCCCATACGCGTTTTTAGTTACTAGTGTATAGATTAGATTAGATTGATCACTTACCCTTCTGCCAGCGCGACACGCTTAGCCGAATCAAATTACTCTTGTCCGCAATTGCTATCCTCCGGGGCTGCTCGACGCGTCCCCGATCACAGCTACCCTAGCTTACCGAGGCGATCCTACAGGCACTGGTGAGATTGACACTGCTTCGAAGAAATTGAATAAGACCACTTTAGCATAAGAATCGCTTGCCTAAATCCTTGGAACTCTGGGGTTCTGCCGCTGCTAGGCTGCTGCGGATGCTACGATATTTTCTGTTTGAGATTGGACATGTTGCTCGCCCGTACAAGCAAGTCGTCACTGGGATAAATCGACAAGTACTCGCTGCGAAATTAGTAACTTCCCGATGGAAATAAAAGACATACTCTGCGCCGGGGATCATTCGCTTTCGAGAGCGCGATACGCCCGCTGCGAGGTCACTATTCTTGAAATTACTCACCAAATTAAGACAGTGGTAGTGATAGTTAAATAGAGCCTGGAGTCACTGTTCTTTGTCAATTTCTTCTCTTTTTCTTCTCTTTGCAGTTGTTTTACCTTTCTTATTATTTTCCACGATGACGCCTACTGTCATTGTCAATGGGACGGGTACGTATATCAAAGTACGTATGGAACATGGGGCTCATATGAATACATCGGTGCATCATAGTCCTCTCTCCAGAGGAGATTGCGGCTCTATCATCATACCACTACATTCCTTCAAGAACTGTTGCATTTATTATGCTTGGTCTGTTTGGTCTATCTACTTGTATGTCCCCTGGGATCTCACTACTTGCGGTATTCTTAACACTAATAGAAATTGTGTAGTAATTCATTTTGGATTAGCTATCCGGCATCGTCTTTTTTGGATCTTCCCAACCATCTGCCTCTGCGGTATTGGGGAGGTCATTGGGTGGTCCGGAAGGTTATGGTCAAGTTATAATCCACTCAAATCGACGCCTTTCCAGATCCAAATTACTTGTACGATCATAGCCCCTACCCCATTTCTCGCGGCAAATTTCATCATATTTGGAAGATTGATAAGGAGCCTTGGTTATAAATACAGTCGGATAGGCCCGAAGTGGTGTAAGTTCCTTTTCGCCCTTATGTGTAACATGATGGTTATGATTCACGGATAGACACCATTATCTTCTGTACGTCTGATGTCGTATCCTTGGTCGTCCAAGCGGCTGGGGGTGGTATAGCTGCTGGATCTGATAGCAAGGCATCGTCTGACTTGGTAGGATCTTAATTTAACTATGACACTGCTATAAACTCACTTGGTCGCTCTACAATGTCCTAATAACTAGGGAACCCATGTCATGGTTGGAGGAATAACCTTCCAGATGTTCGTCATTGTCCTGTTCACGATTCTTTCTCTGGAATATTTCGTTCGTTATTATCTTGACAAGCCTGTACGAGAGCAGTGGAATAGGCTGGACTCTGGAAGCACCAGCTCAGTGACGGGTATGATGGAACACCGGCAAACCTTGGAAAAATTCAGGGGAGAAATGACAACAAAGAAAACAATAATGTCTTGTGCATTTGCGTTTACTACCACCTTGCTTTTTATTAGGTAAGTACTGAAGGGCGATTTTAACTGTCCATGCATCTGACAGATTCCGTAGGGCTACTTATCGCTTGGTAGAGCTATTGGACGGTTGGCACGGAAGAATCATTAGCAATGAGCTTTACTTCAGTGCGTTTATCCTTCGAACCTGACCGGAGTTGTAACTGCACTAAATCACCTCGCTAGACATCCTGGATGCTACCATGATTGTAATTGTCATGTTTACCATGATATTTATACATCCTGGACGCTTCCTCGCCGAGACAGACGGCGAGTTGCAGAAATATCCAATGAAGGCTCGAGAAAGATCCTAGCTTGCTAAAGTGGAGAGCAATTTTATAAATTAACTGACTCTTCCTATGTGTTAATTTGTTGTATATCTCCGTAATCACAGTAATATTTATCTCTATTGATATTTCAGAGAAAGCTATCATATCTTACATCATATTATTCGACGTGCTTTCCTTCTTCGGCTTCGGCATAGAACAAATATATGATTGCAGGATTAGTCAATATGAACGCTTCTTTAAGTACCAAATCAATCCGACAACATCGGTCGCAGAGACCTACCGTTACCCAGTTTACCTGGGGCCACAACTCCCTCGTTTTCATTAACCATTAACCATTCCACATCCCCATCCAAGGAATTCTACGAACATCATGACTAAGAACATCAACTATTTTCTCTCTCGAGACCTTCTATGGAGCATATTCGACCTCATCTCAATTGATGCAAACGATCAGATGCACGATCGGCTTCGGGCTGTCTTATGCAGTACGCATGTCTGTCGCGGGTGGAGGGAGCTTTTACTCCAATCATCATCAATCTGGGGGAGATTAGTCTTATTCAAATTCGAAGGGGTGCTGCATCACAAAGCATTATTGCTTGCAGTTATACAACGAAGCGGGTCCTCTCCATTATGGATTGAGGTGTATGGCAGACCCGCGGCAAATGATCCTCAAGACCTGTTGCGCCTTCTCCTACCCACACTCTGGTGCAAAGTTGAGCGCATCAAATTACAGGCTGAATGCCTTACCCAAAAGGCCCTGGAGGAGTATTACCTACCACTCCTTAATTACCCGGCACCTTTACTACAACAAGCTCATCTCATTTTCTATGGAAGACCTGCGTGGGCTCCACCATTCGATACTCAACCAGCGGCGTTATTCCTCAACACTGCACCTTGTCTTCTTGACTTTAGCGCAGAATGCATCCCAATTTCGATACACGCTACCTGGCTCTCTGGTTTAACATCGCTCGAAACCGGCCCTCTGAGCTCTTTCACAAAAAATGTGAGGGAGACGTTGGAAGTACTTGGAAGGATGACCCAGCTTCGCACTCTCATTTTCGATCACGATATCTCGGAAAACATACGCAGCATGGAGGAAATCTCGGCACTGCCTGCTGTTCATCTCAAACATCTGACATATATGGCTATTCGGGGGTACTCGCTGAACGGTCTTGCACTTGTGGACAGAGTAAAGCGTTCCCCGTCAGGATGCTTAGTTAATTTCGGTCTTTATACTTTGTCCTCAACACCTTCACCAGTCGCCGTTGTGACTACGCTATTCAACAATGTTTTCGCAGATAATGTGCATTATCTTTGCGGATCCCAACCTGTTGACTGGATTTCTATATGCTATAACGGCATGGACCTAATCATTGCCGATCGAAAATGCAGCCAAAACTCGATTGTCAACTATATTCCAGAAATAACGCGCACGGGAATTTACCTGAAATTCATCCTCAACACGCCTGATATCAACAGTCTCATGGCGTCAGTCATGGGTACAATTTCCAACGCGCCAACCCTCCAAGGGATCACTACGCTCCGACTGGTAGTTGCGGAACATCATCATCGGATACTCGACCCTCAGTTCCTTCTGAAATTTCCCTCAGTGGAAACGTTGGAAGCGCATTACAAAACTCTTCTCTTATTGGAAGCGTGGAGTAGCAGTGACCATGCTTTCGTTCCCTTCCCAGAATTAACAAAGCTACGCTTTCTTTCATTCGAGGATGCCATTCACCATGCAAAACCACTTATTAGCTTCCTTCGGCATAGGCTAGCTTTGAAGAAACAAATAAAGACCCTCGAGGTGGTCAATACCAACAACAGAATCCAACTTGAAAAGAAACTGCTGGAAATTCCTGCCGTAACGGCTGTCGTGTTCAGATAGGACAATCTAATCCGTGTAGTAAGACCTGTATTTTATTATTAGTGCCTTCGGTTCCCCTGAGTACCCGAGGGTTATGTATCAACGTTTAATATTTAATTTTCAACTTCAGCTTCCACAGCTAGTAAGTGTATTTTATCTTATCTACCCTGTCTAGTGCACGCCGCACAATCGGGCTTGTTCGAATTTCGCATGTGCCGGGTGGGTGCTCCCTCAGCGCTCATCAACGGTCGTTGCCAGTAAGATATTATTATCATTTAGTATTGAAGTTATGAGAAATGCAGGGTTGACAGCTCAACTTCGTTGCTCGATGTCTCTACCTGGTTTTTCCCAGCCTCGCGTAGATTTAGTATCATCCTGCTGCCTATGATGGCGTTCATTGATGCAGCTACCACACTTATCTCGTCGATAATATAACTATTCTGAATGGAAATTCATGTCAGTTTGAACTATAGAGGCACATTTCTTACGTACGGGAGCCCTGGCTAGCAGCACCACACAAGCTGTGTTTATAAGGGTGAGACTAGGTATATTTTACGGCAACATCAGTAATACATTCAAGAAAATTAATAGAGAACGAAGCTCACATTAGGAAATATATGATCGAATCGCGAATTATTAGGTTCATTAAGACAATATGTTGGTTGCCAAAGATATGCTCAGACATAAATGTTAGATAGCCTTTGTATATGACTAAGGCACATAGAATGGTCTCGAATACGAGCGATGGAATCCAGAGTGCACTGGCAGTTGCAGTTAACATTGGGAACGTGCATGATTTACCGCCGGGGATCTCGAAAGAAGTGGCTTCGTGGGTGAATCAGTGGTGGATTTTACATTCATGTTCTAAGATTAATAGTACTACTTACATTTTATCACGGACATGCTGATTCCGGCTGCGCAGACCGTCGCTGTTGTACATGAGAAGTAGGATCCTAGGAGAAATGCCAACATTCTCCGGTTGCGTGAGTACAGGGCGTAAACCCGCAATTGGAGAATTGCTATTTAACAGTAGTAAGTGAGGCATATACAGGTAACCATATGCGACTTTAGCCACCTTGCCCGAGGAAGGAGCAAAAGAATACTGTAAAGATCTCCAAGCGCACGAATATAGAGCCTGAGAGAATAGGTCAGGTCCTAGGCAAAATAGAGATGTATCAGAGACGTACATCTGTGATAAGAAAGACATGGTCGTAATATTTGTATCAAGGAATTTAGATAGAAACCGTACATCTAATTTATTGTGTGTTAGTCGCAAAGATCGTTCTCGCATTATGGCTGCCGGATTGTACATTTAATATTTTTGATATATAGATGCTAAGAACATAATTCTCTACCAAGTAGTATGAATTGTCTACCAACTTGGATGGATTGTCTACCAACTCGAAAAAATTCTCT
>Ga0247779_1001212_pt1 | contig 12785 bp, 8 predicted proteins | sample UWRJL221509R5_FD_179925 | JGI IMG/M metagenome (GOLD analysis project Ga0247779, IMG submission 179925) | Plant litter microbial communities from Arlington Agricultural Research Station in Wisconsin, United States - UWRJ-L221-509R-5 | ecosystem: Environmental > Terrestrial > Plant litter >...
CATGGCAGTGCATGGCTATGCATTGGCTGTGTTCATCAGTGATGCTTGGTTACCATCAAATGATGAATGATGAAGCCTATCTAATCAAAAGATAATCAAAGGATAATCAAGGAAAGAAGACAGATACATAAGATATCTACACAAATATAAAAGGGAAAAATGCGAAATAAATATAGAAAAATAAGGGAAACCCTGACACAGAGGATGTAAAAAAACTCTCAAGAGCAGAGAATGAGAGCAGATTTGGAAAAAAATGAAAGAAAGAAAGAAAGAAAGCTGAAGCATATTCAAGGTTTTTTTGGGGGGTTTCTTCCTTTTATGTTCAGGATGCGTTCCCGATGCACAGGGTCTGCACTAGCGTGAGATGAAGTAAATTTCTAGATCTGGACATGGAGAACATCTCTGGAACTAGCTGTTTGTTTTTCTTTGAAAGATATCTATCGAGACGATGTTGGCCTAAAAGGTGCCATGTTGCAGCCTGGTAAATGTAGGAAAGGTTAGCATGTCGAGGTTTACTTCTTGAAAACATTAATAATAATATGCATGCTTGTTGGGAACATGTCGGACTTTGGACTTTGGACGCTGCGCAACAAGATTCAGTGTACATTCCTTCAAATTCTTGCACTGTAGGAGGATTGGCACTTCAAATGGAACGGATGAATGATTCGCTCTCATTTCTCGTTTCGTCGACTGAGGTCTTGTTCAACATAACTATATATTTGCATTGCAAAGAATTCCTCAATGCATCTTCCATCCATAGCTACAACTATGAGTGGGGAAACCCAAACACATGAATAAAAGGAGGATGTGACTTCGATCCAGGCAGCCAGGCCAATATGCAGATTGTACACACTTGGGGTTTCTGTCTCCGCCTGGTCTTCTCCTTGCGAATGAAGGGATCTGCAGTTGGGTATGTAGGCGTTATTGGATACATGGCGGTTATTTCTTGTCCGCTGCGACGTTTTGGACACCCTGCAGCTATAGCATTCAGAAACACCAAACACAGTCTATATATATATGTCAACAATGAGGAGAAGGAGGAGGAGGAGGAGGAGGAGGAGGAGGAGAATGATCATGATGCTTACGATTTAGCCTGGATGTTGATCTCTACCATGGGGCATATATACACCGATGTGCGCATGCTTGTTATTCGTGGTTTTTGCTTGTCCCATTTCTGTTTCTTCCTTCCTCGGGTTTCTGCCAGTTACTCGAGAGAGAAAGACCAGACGATTGTTTAAATATTAATTTCCAACTCATAGGGATAGTTGCATAGGCATCGGGCCAAATCCCCAGTGATGAGGACATGGTTGACAGCCTAATAATGCATGAGCAACTCTGACCTTGTGAATATATACAACACTTATACCGGCATTTCCAACAGGTTGCAATCTCTTTTAATTATCGTACAAGCTGCTCGGAAATCTTCTGGGTGGCAAGAAAGGACACAACGACCGATATCAATTATTAGAACTCGTTGCTTTTCAAGTGGGTGATGGCCATGGCGTATAGAAGGACACGCGCACCCGCATGTGCGGAGATCTAGGAAGAGAACGCCTGGTAGGTTCCAGTTCGGCACATTCCAATATTCATGCTTCATGACAGAGTTTGAAAGTTGCATTCGAAAGATCTAGATCTTGTGGTGAGTGAATACATCTTTACAAAGAGGGTATTTTTTGTGAAATATTGTGAACTACAAAGCTTTGCTTACCTTATAGCTTATGTTTGGGAACCTTGATTTGTCCGTTCCAAATCCTATTGCCTTCTCCCGAGGACTGAGCCATGTACCCTGTGCTCAAAAGTGTTCTGTGGATGTTGGTTTTATGAGGGAAGGCCGCAGTTCTTCAGCTTGTGGGTCGGCTTGGAGATCTGGAGCAAGAGTATGGATCCAGAACTTCATATATATAAGTTGTTTGAGGCGCCACGGTCCTGGAGTGCGGTAATTAAACGTGGATACATTGGAGAACGTTTAAGGCGCGGAAAGTAGGGATTATGACTGTACACATCTGTGCACATTGTAGTGGAAGCGTTGGCAAGGTGCGATGCTGTATGGATGGCAAAGCAATAGGGTTCAACCTCCATCCTCGGTAGCTGGAGTTGAATTTTGATGATCATGGCCAATAACTAGAAGCCAGTGATTATTTGTAAACAACCGCATAATTCCTGTTGATTATATAGTATGATTGAGCGTAAGTAGTGAGTCAAGAGACAATATACAAAGTTGCTGCTTAGTCACGGGATGCAGTCAACTTCTCCAATAGATCTCTCTCTCCCGACCTATAGCTAGCAGTCCCACAAGGCCTCATTTTCTTGGCCAATGAGAGCTAACAAGGCACCGAATGTTGTTTATCAACTTTTTTTTGTCTCACTCGCCATTTCTACTCTTTTTTTAGGCAACATATGTCGCAGAATTGTAGATTTCCATTGCATGGCTATCAGCAGCAAGACAACTAGAGTCCAGCTCCCAACAATTGCAATCATGGCAAGCATCCAGCTACTTTATCCTTATCGCATACTCCCCAGGCACCTAATTATTCCTGTTGTGCGTTCAACTGCTAATGCCTCAAAATGCTCGAACAATGTTTTGGCGCTCGCATTAAAGGTTTCCACGACCGTTCCACCCAGTAGACAGAATACATCTATGGCACATAGCCTTCGTATAAAAGTACTCCCCAGAATATGGATAACAGTGGTTGCAGAGGAAAGGATATGGAGAAATGGAGAAACTAACCAGTAACGTGAGTCAACAAGTGCCTATCCCAGGAACTGCTCATGCGACCCTTCTCTAGACTCTACTGAACACTTGCAGTCGAAGGACGACCCCCTTCTAATTGAGTGGGTGTACATAGTGGTTCCCTGTGGCTGATGATCATGCAAAAACTTCATACGCCATAACGCGATACTACCGATAGATTTTCGTGATACATATACACCTCTGAATCAGAACTTTACTATATCAGGAACGGATATTCTTAACGCACCCGAGGAGAAATTGATATTGCAGCCAACAAAAGAAGATCTCAGAGGCTTGGTAGAATGGTGTGTACCGCTTACTATACAGGCATTTGAGTCTCATGATCGTTCCTTGTTTCCGCCCTAGAAAGGATGCATGGCCACAAATGAAGGATAAACATCCCAGCTGTCTTTACATTGATCAAATGCGAGAAGGATAAACATGGTATTCACGAATGTCAATTCGCAAATTGCATCTCCGTCGCATAATTGACAATGTCCGCTGTATCAAAATACAAAAAGATATCCTTGGATGGACTGTGTCTCTTCAGACTTCTTGCAATAATCTCTGTATGCCTTACAACTACGCTTCAATGCGAAGGAACATCTTACTCACCTATGTCTAGGTGACCTGGCAAGAAGTTTATCACTTACAGGTACTCCTTTCAGTACTTGGTGCCCTTGCAGATATAACCACGCGCGTACTCCGACATACAGTGAGGGACAAAACTGTTCGAATGTTTTTGGAATTTGAACTGTTGTTTGAATAACTCAGGACTGAATGTTCCAAACTGGCTGAAATTTCTAACCAAGGTAGATTAGGATGTTAGTAACAAGGTACAATTTATTTGATTACATAATATTGATTTATTCCCACAATATCAATATTTTACTGGTGCACATACATTTGAACAGTTTTGTCCCTTCCATATTATAATACAGTATTCTAAGTTTTTAGCACTTGGTATAATCCCCTTTGGCTTGTAACACAGCCTGGATCCTTTTAGGCATACTCTCTATCAGATTTTGACAAATAGAAGCTGGAATATTATTCTATTCCATCTGGGCCCTCTTCCACAGCTCTCCAATTCCAGAAGGTGGTCTTTCATAGCCTCCAAGTCTGGTTTTGAGGTGATGCCAAAGATGTTCAATTGGATTCAGGTCAGCTGATTGAGGGGGCCACTTTATGAGTTATAATCCACTCTCTTGGAGCTACTTCTGGGCCTTTTTGCTCTTGTGTTTGGGGTCATTGTCTTGCTGGAAAAGGACATCCTTTGGCTTTTTATTGTAATATTCAAGGCTTTGTTGAAGTTCATCTTCCAAAATGCTGACAAAAAGATCAGCATCTATCCTCACATCAATCTTGGTCCTATATCCAACTCCTTCCCAAAACATACATCCCCAGAACATCAGAGAACCTCCTCCGAACTTGACTGTTCCCTGGACCAGCCTATCATTCAAGCCCTCCCCCTCTCTTTTCCACACCCACCGCTTCCCATGTAACCCTAAACGATTGATTTTTATTTCATCTGTTTATACAACCCCTTTCCAGTCATCCACTGTCCAGTGTTGGTGTGCTTCTGCATAGTCCATCCTCATCCTCCTATGCTTTTTGGAGAGATATGGTCATTTTCGCTTTGTTACAGCCTTCATAGCCACTCCACAAAGTGCTCTGCATACTGTCTTTACAGTGAAGGATGTGTTGGTCATGTTTTGAAGTGTTTTGGTGGCATCGGTGGCATTGTCAGCCTTCTGAGAGGTGATAAGACGGATAGTGTATTGGGTATCGGTAGGAGAAAGCTTGTGTGGACGGCCACCAGTAGCTTTAGAAATTGATGATCAATGTTTGGAGAATATACCAGATATAGAACCAACACTTATACCAGTGGTGGTGGAGATAGCATGTCCAGAAAGTCTTTTGTCAAGGAGTTCAAGAACACGGTTATATTGAGCAGGAGTAAGTGATCGCATGAGAGTCTGAGAGAATATTTGATGTGGGGGATAGTCACAGCTTGTGCATAGAGTATATATACATATTTGAAGCCAGTCACATGATTTTATTTGTAGCTATTTTGCTTGATTAAACAAAATCACATGCTTAATGTATGGAAGGGACAAAACTGTTCAAATGTACTTGTACCAGTAGAATATTAATAGTGTGGGAGTAAAATAATATTATGTAATAACACACATTTTCCTTTGTCTATCACATCTTAATCTACCTTGGTTAAAAGTTTCAACCAGTTTGGATCAGCCAGTCCAGAGTTATTCAAGTAACCGTCCAAATTCAAAAAACATTTGAATGGTTTTGTCCCTCACTGTATGCTATGGCATGGGGCTGCACGGGTAAGTTGAGCAGACCGTCTCATTAAAAATACTGCTGACAATTACTCGTTGCTATTTTGACTGGACACTTCATTTCTATATTGTCGATGATGTTCCGACTGTCAGATCGCCTTTTAGCTGGTCATCTATCATGGGATGATTTTCTTGCTTACATTGCTTCAGGAGGAGCCCTTGCTGCGTTTGGGTCCTTCCTGTGGATAAGTATCAACCCTTCCATCGTTTGAGAGGTTTAATCAATCTAATGCCAATTGCAGCGTTAGAACCTTCTCATCCGAGCGAGAAAGCTATGTCTGCTGTGAGGGTGATCACATTTACGAGCACCATTTTTGTTGCATGGTTTATGTCTCATACGATCATTGCTCCATCTACATGAATTTCATTCGGAAGCAGGACCTCCAGAGCAAGTATCCTCCTCAGCATGGCCAAGGTCCTGGACCATTACACTCCGGAAAATCATACTTTAATATGACCTTTACGACGACTATCTATTGTTTTTGTGACGGACTGGTTTCTTGCGTAGTCGGGTATTTCTACGTATTCACAAAGCAGAATTCAGAGAAAGGTCGTATTATCAAAATTTTCTTGGTAACTGCATTGTTCAGTGGTATGTAAATCTGATACCTCCACCTGAAATCCATAAACTTAATGTTTATCAAGTTGAGTCCACTGTTGACTGTCTTATGATTGTTCCTCCTCGCATCAAATTTTGAGACATAGGACTCCGCCCTGTGCAGAGAATCATTGCCAATGTTGGCTTTTCTGCTGGGTATGGCTTTTGTCATGTGACATTGTAATTTATGTCTGTGTCTGGACATTGCCATCAAAGCTTCCCTATGATACATTTTTGTGTTTGTTCAATGCAACAGTTCGAGAAAATTAATGTTCAAAATACGGCTAATTAACTTTGCTGACTTTTATTAGATTATATGGCATGTATTGGTTTGCAACATATCAGTGCTAGTGGCCTACATCCATTGGCAATGCTTGGACAATCACATCTTGTTGGAGAACTTGGGGCTTAGCACTGAACCAATAGTGGCAGGAGAAACCACTCAACAAAGCTCGCTAGTTGTACCTGGGATGTAACTGTACATTTTTTGCTGCCACAGCTTTTGAGGATTTGGAAATCCTGGATGTGATGATCATGATCAAGGCCCTATATTAGCAACCTCAAATATATCTCCTCCCCCTTTCACAGCTGCCTCAAAGGATCCTAAACATCGAAACGTTCTAGCTACCGTCAAGTTGATCGTTGTTCTGCCTGACATGCATCAATATTAGAAATTTAAAGGCCATGGAACTAAACATGAATTGGAGCCGTGAATATATATAGGAGCACCACCTTTCACATCAGTTGATCATAGACAACAAAAATCATATGATTCGTATTGATAAGTGGTGGGTGTACAACAAAAGCATAGGGTAATAGAAAAAAAGGAAACAATGAAATCAGATTTGAAATGGTACTCGTATATAGGTGCATAAAAAGTAAAAAAAGTCAGGAAGGAACTTCTGAATGTGGCGCAAAACCCTAGTATTGCAAACGTGCTGATTGCAATTATATAGAGTTGCTTTACTTGCTGTAGAGGTGTGTATTGTCTGGGTCCATTGCAGTCAGCGACGAACACTGACCATGCAAGATTGCATGAATTTGAACAGGTGTTGGTATTTGAGTCGCATTGAGCACGGAAATGACATTGCATTGATGATCATCTTGATTGAGGTCATCACGATTTTCGGGGTGTCTGAATACAACTTTTATTTCTGTAGCCTCCAGCATGGTTTCTTCAGAGTTCGGGAAGTAATGGCGATACAAAAAGACTGATATGGCGGGCATACAACCCATAGCAATAGAATGACAGGCCTAAGAGAGTGGTATAAGCTTTCACTCCACAGAATTTCATGTTATACGTGCTACTTACAGAAACATTCAGCATACATATCTGCGTCCGCAAATTTGACGAAAATATTGTGATCAATAAAAGCCAGGATGGGGTCGTTATTAGCATGACCGACATAGGTCCACACAGACCGCCAACAAAAAAAAGCTTCCTTGTTGGACGAAATGAAGTGGTTAAAAAAAACCTATAGGCTGTGAAGGTAATGCATAAATCTGCGAGAATATCGCCTAATTATGCAAATAACACTTATTATTTTGTGGCTAGCTTATAAAGTCATAACAAATGATCACTCACTGGAAATCACCAAAGATACGAATGTGATAGGAAAATGTTTGAGGCCTCCTTGCTCATGTACAAGGCTGTGAATATAGATGATAGTGGCGCTTGTTGAAAACATTCTGCCTATTGAAATAAGGAGAAACGGAAAGAAAACGTGTGCAGTAATTCTGTCCATCATCACAGAAGAATATCGAAACAATGTCATGAACACGCCAGCATGCATGGTCCTGAAGCTCGGTTATAGCGAAGTAATATTCAATCAAAGCCACGGGGCGCATCATGTTGCCATGAAGTAGGAAACGATAGAACTTGAGATTAACGCAGTACTTTGTTGTTGGCCCGAGTGTATATCTGTGCAAGCATTAGTCGTTTTTTAACATTCATGGATAGCTACTCACGAGCAGATAAATTTCCTCCCATCAGGATGAGGTTGAAAAACTCAGCAGCGATGTAAAAAGGGTCATCCCACCCCATTCCGCTGACTCTAAACCTAGCAGCAAGCCGATAGATAGCGCTGCATAGCACAATGGCATTTGCCACGTATGTAAAAGCTGTAAGTTCCTTGCATCAGCATCATTACCTTGGGCCATATTGAAATCACGACGCACCGAACACCAAAAGCATGTTGAAAATTCGGTATTCTTGACATGTTTATGTATTAAAAAAAGGAATGTTGAAAAAGGGACAAAAATGCAGTCAAAATTTCAATGAGAAGCTGAGTGCCTAGGCAAAGATGAAAATTTGTGAAGGGAATGTTGGGCGTAAAATCCAACCATTCTTTTTGGGTGGCTTCTTTCGTTCCTGACGTGCAGAGCTTTCGTTAGCGTGAGATGGGAGGTTCCAACAACATGCTGCTTCTTGGCATCAAGTGAGGAGAGAAAGTTAAAAGGGATTAGTGGCCTGGTTCGAAAGAAATTGTTTGGTTCACAACTAAAAGAATGGTCCTTACTGCTCATGGGCTCCAGCCCGCCTGAGGAACACTTTACAGACCGGTAGAAGGAGAGAATTCGAAAAGGTCTCACTGGATTTTGTTGCAATTTTGACATATTCCTAGCAGGCCAGCCTTCATTCTTGAAATGTTGCTGCTTTTTCCCCCTCCACCGCAGCAATGCTGAATGTTGTAGCAGCAACTAGGGTGACGTATTGATATCATGCCTAGAAATGGTCGCAAGTCGAATTTAACACAGAGTTACGAAACAAACCGATTCATACCGCTTTCGTCTCCTGTCACTCTTGATGCTGATGGTCAATAACTCTACATTTCCAACCTCCATGTAGCTGTAATTTGTCTCAACATTGAACTCGCAGACATCGAAATCATGGGTGTGCAGTAGGCGTCTGTCTATTCCTCCAGCGGTAAGGCAAACATGCTGAGGATGCCAAATTAGCAGCAAAAGCCGGGGAATGATCATGATATGGACTCAATGATCGAGGAGGTATTGAGTGCTGGGCATCGATCTCACTGCAGACAGGAAAGTGGAGCAGCGCTGAGCTAATGTTTCAGCACATATACACGTATGCAAACGTGCAATATTGGTGAATGTAGCATTATTGGGTTAGTGGTACACTTGGCTTCGGATGTTGTATGAAGTAAGAAGAGCCGACGCCGATGTATTGTCTAGCTGTGGAAGAAGCGACTTGTTAATCTCAATGTAATGATGACTGGCTTCATAAAGAAGACCTGATTCAATCAAAATTTGGTGGGTGAGTTTGAAGTGAATCCTTAACATTAAATATACTTCACTGTCCAGGACTATGGGGCAAATTATGGGGCAAATATGCAACAGCACATAATTCTAGCTATGTATGTTGCAATTGGGATGTGCAAGGCTAAGTACAGATGTCACCTGGATATCAAAGTGAGTAATTCTTCTGTTTCGCAGATTCATGACGTGATGAGGAAATACATAGTCAATATAGGTGCATGGCTGGGTCCATATAACAGATGGATGCGTATTTGTGCACTTATGTGTGATCAAGCAATTGGTCATGAAGAATGGGTTCCAGTTCAACAAATTTTGAGTAAGTGGATTGGATTTGTTCAAGAATATCTGCAACCAATATATGGTGAGTGGCAATATAAGAACTCTGAAAGGTATATTCATGAGGAGAGGACATTGCTAAATGAACTTACCTGCCACCACCTGTCCAGCCATGGCCATGGTCAAACCAGTTTGATTCCTTGTAACTGTCTGAGAGCAACACCACACATATAAACGTTTGAACATTGTACTGTGTATCTGATGTCCATGTCTTAGAAGATTCAATTGCGCGATTTCTGGAGGGGTTGCATCTGGTAGATGTTGATGCAGCCGTATCTTGAACTTTCTTTGAGTACATTTGGCATCAGGCCCTTTCTTCTGTGTGCCGGTCCTGTGGTTACAATTAAATTGTATATAAGATATCGAAGATAAGCTGTCGATTCATAGCTATAATATTGTGCTGGGGATGAGTGGTCAGGAAGACTGGCTAGTGATGCCAAAGTGAGAGGAGCGCATGCTATTCCAACTCCTGAAGGGACAGTCAAATTTTCAAGGTTCGTCCTACACCTCCAGCAGAATGATGCATTGTATATGAATGGTTTTTATGGCCGAGCTGCATTGTTAAACAATGGTCAGTGTATTTTGCATGTAGAAGATTAAGTGATGAGATTCCTCAACGAGTGATCGCAAATTTAAAAGGTCATACATGTCCATTTATTAATCCCAGAATGCACGCCCAACTACAGCCATTACTCCACCATTCTGTTAGACTGCAAGTAACTATTGAGTAAGGTTACAGGAGGTAATTACAAGGAGGTAAACATAAGAGAGGCATTTCAAGTTCACCTTGCTTAGTCATGTGCTCAACTCTTCGACTGAGGATGCTCGAATCGTCCTTGGGTACTGGCCAGGTAGCTTAAGCTGTGCCTAATTGCTGTCCTTTGCACTATATATCTGCCCCTCCCTTCATCGAACCTTCTCTGTCCAGAAAATGGAATGATTTTCTATTTCTTCACATACTAGTCATTGGAGGTCAACACCCAAGCGACGGTGGCACACCCATGTGTGGTATATTTTGCCCTTTCTGTCCGCTATCTAGATCTTGAGCACGTACGGCTTCAAACCTCTCCTACTGTCTCTTAAAGAACGGCCAGCGCCTTTGAGACAGGGCAGGAGTATTATTTTGGCGCTCGGTCGACCACCAGCAGCAGTCCAAATTTGCGAGCTCCGTCAAGGGCCTTCAACGTACAGAACAACGGACTTGGTCAAGCAAGTGTAGAGTCCTGGAAGGAATACAATCCACAGGTCAAAAGAGAAAGGGTTGAGTCAAGCGCAGCCTGTAACATGAGTCAGTCAACAAGCACCTATATATTACCGCCTCATCCGCATGGCTATGTTGAATATAGTGCCCAAATTCATTCATGGATAGGAAAACTGAAGCGACCAAACCTATAGATGAAGGTTGACTTGGTCGTTATGAATTGATTACAAACAGCCCTCTTCGATTTGACTGGCACATACTTACCAGCAGCATTCTAGATCAAAGATTGAGTCAATGGCCATCCTCAAAGCCTCATATGAATCTATGGTTTATCTTCTTGGAGACTGTTGGCAAGGCCGAAGTATGACTACCAGAGGACCTACCAGAAGACCACTAAGTTACACACACAGGCGTTGATCATAATTACTTACTTTCATATTTCAGTAGTTTTTTATGGATTATGTTCCATTATTTTTTTGCACAGAGAGGTTACTGCCTACGGAGTTGCAGCGCTCCAGGTCCACAGTTTAGGGTACAGCAAACGTAGGCTTGGCTAGATAGCTAGTGAGTGTTTTTTTTTTCCGTTCGCGAACATCTATTATTTATTTGTTTCAATACAGCGCATGACTTTTGGTTGCATACATTAAGCTTATAAATGGTAAATCTGGTTGTCTTTGTGTCGCATATCTGTGCATCAGATTACTTTTGCGCAGAGATCTCCAGGTTCAGACGTGGGTATTATGTTAAATTTTACCTCAAAGTCTGTTGAAGTGATGCACCTATTAGAACATGAAATTCCTGGAAGTTTATTGATCAGTCCTTGATTTTACGGCCCAAATAATCAAGAATGGATCACACTTCAATGTAGCCCCTTTTTGTGGTTGTCCTAGCCAGAATAATATTGGGCAAGGTATCTGTCCTCCATCCAGATCTACGGTTAATTATTGCTGTGCTCGAACCTTGTTTCTCACGAGTAATGGTTTTCCGGCTTCCCGTTGTCGACCTTGTAAGTCTTTGGCCAGTATTATCTGACAATGCTTTTGAAACTTCAATCATATATAGGCAGTTATAATTAGCAGTCGCTCACAAGCTCCTACTCTCATTGCTCACTTTCAAATGCAAGCATTCGCTATATTTTGCTTCTTAGTTAAGCTTTCAGGATACTGATCAATCATTTCATGCGTGATTTATGTATACATGACTTTCTCGCCTTGATCAATGGTTATAACTGTTAAAATGACCACGTCTTCGAGGTCACTCGGGCTTTGGGTAGGGACCCTTGCAATCAGGCGAAGTTTATAACTCATGTAGCTACACCTTAAATACAAATTATGTAGCTACCAATATAATAAGGAGATAAACAAATAAAACAGGGGGAACAGTGGCACATAATATGAAGATGTCAAATATAAGAATGAAATGCAGATTATCTCCTTGAGATAATCTGCGGCTATCAGGTGACCACTTTTGTGGCGCGCTTGACCCAAATATTCCAACAATAACATTTCAAACGGAATTTGATTCCACTCATCTTAGGGCATTTGTGACTGGATTGCTTTTAACACTTATATCCAAGGCAGCTGTGCAATGTATCTTCCAGGAAGATGGATATATAGGAACTCATAGGCCAACGTAGTGATCTGAAGACTAACAAACATAGTGGCTCAGCTACCGCCCCAGCCAACTATATGGGCGAACCGGTTCAACTTTTAAATTTCAGCTCCGCGTTCTCGTTGTTTTCCACATGTCTGACCCTGACCGCTCCTGAAACCTTTATCCAGGCACATGTATTTTTAAGGCTCACGCCATAATTCACGGTGCAGCTTTTTTATTCTATTGGACCCAGATGTACGTGAAAAACTGATCGATTGAGTGCCTAGTTATATGGCCCATATATATGTGCAAAAATGCACTGTTGCAAATTTCAATGCCAAAAGAGCAAGACACTATTTGCTGTGATTTCTTCTATCATCTCTTTATCCATCCATAAAATGAGAGATACTACTAATACACGGCTGAGTCAGTCTATTGGGTCACCTTCCTGAAACTGCTTGTCTGCGTCCAAATACAAGGCTTGATCATGAAAACGATTATACCTGTCACCCATAGCTAGCCCCCAAGACTCAAACCCAAAACTACCTTCAGGATTACTCAAAATCTTGTTAGAAATTGACAATAGTATAAGTCAATAGTCAATAGACTAATGAATCACAATAGAGTCAAGTCTCAAATGCACAACAATGACTAGTCTGAGTAAAAATAGTATATTGCTTCTATAGATGCCAA
>Ga0247779_1001213_pt1 | contig 12779 bp, 11 predicted proteins | sample UWRJL221509R5_FD_179925 | JGI IMG/M metagenome (GOLD analysis project Ga0247779, IMG submission 179925) | Plant litter microbial communities from Arlington Agricultural Research Station in Wisconsin, United States - UWRJ-L221-509R-5 | ecosystem: Environmental > Terrestrial > Plant litter >...
AAAGTGGACAAGCCGTTTTTTTTAACGATTTGTCCAAATCAGTGATCCCGCTGGGACTCACACTAATGCATGATAAACCGCTCATACGTGCTGAAAATGCGGTTTTTATATTTCTGATCTCACCTGGTCACCAGTTAAAGGCACCAGTTATTTTGACTTGATTTGAATCGATTTAAAGAACTGGTTCGAAAATACTAAAAAGTTTGATTGTAAGCAAAAATTCGAAATCTTAAAATGCAGCTAAACACTTCCATTCCATAAGAATCCTGCTGTAAATCCTTGGTCTTCTTCGGAAAACAGTTAGGCGATTCAGTCCCAAATATTTCATACATGGGTAGTTAACCGAAATTATTTTGTTATACCAATTTGGCGGTATACGATAGATAATAAATAGTTATCTATTGTTGATAGGACTATTCATAATATGTTTGTGCTAAAAGTTACTTGTCATTTGTTACATAGATCTTACAAAAATCGTTTTGAGACCACACGGTTATAATCCTGTGCAAAGTGCTTGAACCAACTGTGGTGTTAGCTTGTTCTTAGAAGCATCTTAGCAAGCTGTTTCGATCAAACCAGAACATGACTTGCTTTGGCTGTTTTTTTAAAAATCCATGACTAATAATGTTCATTGGATATTATGGTTAGAATTGCAATGTTCTTTAGCATTATTTCGCAGATGATAAGATTCCCCAAAATCGCGTTTAAAAGTGTTAAGTTTGTTTAAATTTAGCATTTAATCGCTACTTATAATAGCAAACTAACAATTGGTGAAATGGATTTAGTTAATACTTTATGGAATTTTTGTCATACGCTTCGCCATGAAGGAGTAGATTACAGTGATTATATAGAAGAGCTTACATATTTATTATTTCTCAAAATTGCCGAAGAGCGTGGCATTGAAATTCCTGAGGGATGTACGTGGAATGATTTAACAGAACTTGGCCATGAGGAATTATTAAATGGCTATAACAATATTTTGCTTACATTAAGTAATCAGCCGAATATTCTTGGAGATATATTTAGGCAACCTATTGCAAAAATTAGAAGTTCAAATGCCCTGAAAAAACTTTTAAAGCATATAGATGGAATTAATTGGTCTGAAATAAACGAAGATGTCATGGGATCTACTTTTGAAGGCCTGCTGGAAAAAGCAGCAAGTGAAAGTAAAAAAGGGGCAGGACAATACTTTACACCTCGCCCATTAATTGAATGTATAGTGTCGGTAATGAAACCTGACCCGTTCGAAACCTCCGATTTTAATATTTCAGATGTAGCATGTGGTACATCAGGTTTTATAATTTCCAGTTTTGAATGGTTTAAAAAGGGACATGGTGTAAAAAAACTTTCGGAATCTAAAAAAAACAAATTATTTCAAGAAACTTACTATGGCCAAGAGTTAGTTGTAAGGCCAAGAAGAATGGCACAAATGAATTTATATTTACATGGTATTAATCCTGCGAATATAAAACTCGGAGACACAATCTATGAAGATTTGGATAACCGTAGATTTTCATGCATCCTCACCAACCCGCCTTTTGGAAATAGAGGTGCGAATGAAATTCCATCTAGGGAGGATTTCTTAATTAAGACCAGTAATAAGCAGTTAAATTTTGTACAACATATCTTTAGTTGCCTTAAAGACACCGGCCGAGCTGCAATAGTATTGCCCGACAACGTATTATTTGAAGAGAAAGCTACTGAAGTATGGCGAAATTTAATGAACAGTTGTAACCTTCACACGATTTTGAAACTCCCAAATGGAACGTTTGCGCCTTACGCACAAGGCGTCAAGGCAAATGTGATTTTTCTTCAAAAAGGGTCTCCGACGACAGAAACTTGGATATATGATGCAAGATTTGGAACAGAAGGAGTGACAAAAATTGATAGGCCCCTTACCAATGATCATTTCCAAGACTTCATTACTTCATTCGGGACCGAACCTAATGGTAATGATAAGAATCGGACAGTTGGCCCAAGATTTCGCAAATTTACAATTGCTGAGATTGAAGCAAACGGCTACAAATTGGACTTCAGCTGGTTAAAAGGAAAAAACCCTTATGAAAGTTACCAAGAGAACACAATTGAGGACGTATTAAATGATGCAATTGCTAATGTGCAAAGTATGTTGAAGGATTTAAAAAGTGTTTTAAAAAGTATAGAGGAATAATATGCCTAACGTGTTAAATTCCACGACTAAACATTGGCAGTTCGTGAATTTGAATGAAGTGTTAATTTCATTGGAAAGCGGATCGAGACCAAAGGGAGGCGTAAAAAATATTAAAGAAGGCATCCCAAGTATTGGAGCAGAGCATTTGGACTCAAACGGTGGGTTCAATTTTCAAAATACAAAATATGTTCCCATGCAGTTCGCTAAAAATATGCAGCGTGGACGATTAATGCATAATGATATTCTCATAGTAAAAGATGGAGCGACAACTGGAAGAGTTTCATTTGTCGACAAAAATTTTCCATTTGATGAGGCCTACGTAAATGAGCATGTTTTTATTTGCCGTCCATCTTCAAGTATCAATAGTAGATTTCTATTTTGGTTTCTTTGGAGTGACCAAGGACGCGCAAATATTCTTCAAAATTTTAAAGGTACCGCACAAGGTGGAATTAACACTCTATTCGCTAATAATTGTATAATTCCCCTTCCCCCAATAAATGAGCAAAATGTAATCGCCGAGAAATTGGACGAAGTATTTATTAGTCTTAAAAACGTAAGGAAAGTAATTAATTTAATACCGAACCAGATAGTCAACGCTACTCAAAAAATTTTATCTGCTGCTGTAAACGGCCAATTAACAGCTAAATGGAGAAAAGCAGAAAAACTTAAAAAAAATTGGACCACTAATAATCTTGAAACTTTCATTAATTCTATTGAATCAGGTAAAAGTGTCAAATGTTTTGAGCGTCCGCCAATAGAAGACGAGGTAGGAATTGTCAAAGTGAGTTCGGTATCATGGGGGGAGTTTCTAGAAGAAGAAAGTAAGACGATCACGCATTCAAAATTTATCAACGATAAGTATTTCATACACAAAGATGATTTCTTAATGAGTCGGGCTAATACAACTGAATTAGTGGGGTCCTGTGTGATTGTACGAAAGATAACCAAAAGGTTAATGCTTAGCGATAAAATTCTGCGATTGAAATTTAATGGTATAAATAAAGAGTGGGTTCTTTTATATTTAAAAAGTTCAGAAGGTCGAAATCAAATTGAAGAGATGGCCAGCGGTAGTCAACAACACATGAAAAATATTAGCCAGGGAAAAATTAAGAATATAATGATTAGTGTGCCATCGACCAAAGAGCAGCAAATGATAATAAATATTGCAAATAATTTGTTCGGGAAAATCGATAAAATAGGTGAAAAAAATGCCAAACTAAGGGTTAGTCTTAACTTGAGTCAACGTCAAATTTTATCTTCAGCTTTTGATGGTAAATTGATCGCCAATAATGTTAAAAATAACAGCACTCCAATATCATTGAACGAAATAACAGCTGAAAAAGACAAATATCAGGAAGAACAAATAAAATTACGAGTTATGTCCAAATCCCAAAATGGCACGGTAAGTTCAAAGAAAACTAAAACCTTATCCTCCATAATACTTAATGAATTAAAAGACAACACCTTCGCGTTTTCTGATATTAAAAAGTATTTTAACTTGTCAGAATATGATAATTTAAAAGAAGAGTTTGTTAGTTTAATAAAATCGGAAAAAATATCCATGAAATACGACGAAGGCTCGAAAACCTACAACTTTACCTTAAATCAATAATTTAAATGAAACTTATAAGCTTATGTTTAAAAGATGACTTCAATAGTTTGAGGCCTTTTGAGCCTATTGACATAACTCATACTGATAGGGAGGATGGTAAAATAGATCCACTATGCCTAATAGGCACAAATGGGTCTGGCAAATCGAATCTTTTAGAATTAATTGCAGAAGCTTTCTATTGTTTCGAACTTAATCATCGGTTTGAAATCGATAAACGGGTTAAAAAAAAGGCCTCTCGACAATTAGAATTAATATATAGTTTAACAAAGCATAACGGTAAGAGAATCAAAATCAATACTTATACTAATCTCATACCCAAAATATACTTAGAAGAAAATCCTGATCAGTGGGTGGAAATCATTGATAGTTTTGACGTTTTGGATTACTTGCCTGTCAAAATAATTGGTTATACCTCCGGAATGAATGAAACATTAAGTTTTCGATTCAATCAACTAGACAGTTTATACTCGGATGATGTTTTATTAAACGCTAAAGCGAAGTCTGAAGAAATATTACCGGAAAATCGCCTCGTTTTTTTAGATAATGAGTCAAACCAAGCTATAGTAATTTCGAACTTTTTATTTAAAAATTCCGATCAGCTTAAAATTTTTAAAGACTTACTGCGAATTACAGGGCTGGATACCTTCAAAATCATTATAGATTTAAAAAGAAAGCGTAGTAATGAATACGTTATTCTATCTCGAGAGCACTTGGATTACATAGAGAAATTTAAATTATGCAGCGTATGTTATCGAGATGAACCATTGAAATATTACGAATTTGATTTTGTAGTAAATCCGGCTACTAAAGCAGCATTTTTAGAGCATTTTGTAACTATCGATAAGTTATTCATGGCTTTCCAAAAATTTAAATTACTTAACCCAATAAATCTTGATAAGCCACTTAGAAAGGTAAAATCTGAAGACGACCTTCTTGATAATAAGCCAACTCTTGCAAAGTCCGATAAAGTGTTTCGTTTTGAGGAGTTGAACCTATTGATTACAAATCCTAACAAATCAATTCCATATATAGGAATAAGTGATGGGGAACATCAATTTTTACAAATTGTTGGGTCTGCTATGATATTTGAGCAAGACGATGAATTATTCTTGTTTGATGAGCCTGAAACACATTTTAATCCTTCTTGGCGAACGCAGTTTATCCAAGTGTTGAATGCCATCTTAAAAGGTAGAGATCAGGATATTGTAATTACTACTCATTCGCCATTCATCGTTTCAGATTGTAAAGGTTACAGGGTATATAAATTCATGCGAATCGAAGGGAATTCGTATTTCGAAAAAATTGGTATTGAAACTTTTGGGACTTCGTTTGATGTGATTCTAAAAAAAGCATTTAATGTGGACAATAACATATCGCAAGAGGCTAATCAAGAAATAATTTCACTTCTTACTAGTAGTGACACTGGTAAGATCCAAGATTTTATCGATGAGTCTGGTCCTTCATTTGAAAAACTTGCTTTACTAAAGCATTTGAAAACTTTGAAAAGTAATTGATATGCGATTTAGCTCCATTTTTGTTCCCGATCATGGATTGTATCGCTTAAATGACGATGTTGTGCGATTCTTTGTTCGAGCTGCCAGTCTACGGACTTTTCGAACTAATTCGCTCTTTACTCCGAGCCTCCTAAATGTTGTAAACGATTCTGACGACCTTGAAAATAAATTTCGAGCAGTATTCAGTAACCTCAACGCTGCTGGGATTAATAAAACTTTTGTATCAAGTGTTATTGCACATAATAATCAAATAAATCAACTTCTTACAGATACTTTATTCCCAATTGAAGTTTTACCATCGCCTTTGTATAACGTTTTAAATGTATCAATTAGGAATTTATACTCACATCTTTGGAGTTCTACAATAAAGACTCAAACATGTATAAATAATTACGGAAGTATAATTGAACACTATACATTATTCGATCAAATTAATCGTAACACTGCAGATCGTATATGTTGTTTTTGCGGACTTGAAAAACTAACTAATCCGAAAGAAAAACGTAACGAATATGATCATTACTTAAATAAAGATAGTTATCCGTACTCGGCAATTAACTTCAGAAATTTAGTCCCAATGTGTGATACTTGTAATAAATCGCCAAATAAGGGGCCAAAAAATATGATAATAAATGAGAACACACATGCGCGAAGAATTGCCTATGACCCTTATTCGCCAGTTGAAGTTTTCGAAGTTAGTTTAGCTAGTATGGATTTGTTCGGCGCACAATGTGAATGGCAAGCTCAAGCAGTCTGTCTTAACAATAATCAGGCATTTGACACATGGAAATTGATATTTAACATTGATTTTAGATATTCAAACCATGTTGATTCGAGTTATGAAAGGTGGCTTAAGAATTTTAACGCATATTTCCATAGGCAAACCCCTAATGATTTAATCGAGTTGAGAAGTAGAATTGATTCGTATTTGACTTTTAAAAATGATTGCGCATTAGAAGAAGGCGATTTTATAGAAAAGAAATTTTGGGAGCATTTTCATGATGTTTCTGATGAAGATTTATCATTATTCATTGACTACTTGCAGGAGACAAACGATTATTTAAATAATTAATTTTTATACCTATGACCTTGAAAGAATCAGTTCTCAAAAGCTTGGAAGACATCAATGATGTGACCAATTATTTGGCTGTCTACAATAATATTATGGAAAAAAAATATTATGACTTCGGCGCGGCTAAGACACCAGGTTCGACTATTTCCGCAGTACTTGGAGATTTAATCCGAGGTGGTGACACTAGGGTAAAAAGAATAAAACAAGATGGCGGTACTTATTTATATTATCTGACTAAAAACGAACAGAACATAGGAATAGAAATATTAAGTGGTAATACAACCAGTTCACAATCAAGTTCCATCAAGCCTATCAAATCAAAAACATATGATGAAAGGGATCTTCATAAGTTATTAAGCAGTTATCTAAAAAATACAGCCATATATTCAAAGACTATCTTTCATGAACAGTCGACATTCGGAAAAGATAGCAATCAAATATGGACTCATCCAGATATGGTTGGAATAAGATTTCTAAACCTGCAAACTAAGGCTAGTCAGACTTTCATCAAATCCATAAATAGGGTTGATACTTTTAAGCTCAGCTCCTATGAATTAAAACGTGAAATAAACAGTGATGCAGAATTAAAAAAAGCTTTTTTTCAAGCGGTATCAAATTCCAGTTGGGCAAATTACGGCTATTTAGTTGCGTTTGAATTTAGTGATAGTTTAACTGAGGAAATGGAGCGACTGAATCAGTCATTTGGAATAGGAATAATCGAGTTGAATGCAAATCCGTACAAAAGCAAAATTCTTTTCCAAGCTATATACAGAGATTTAGATTTTAAAACTATTGACAAACTTTGTAAGATTAACAAAGACTTTGAAAAGTTTATCGAACAAACTGAAAAATTAATGACTGCAGAAGAAAGGTATTATAAATCTACAGAAAAAGAGTTAACGGAATTTTGTGACGATTTTTTTCAAAGTGATTCAGAAATTGAAATTTACTGCAACGACAAATTTATCCCACTTGAGAGTGAAAAATAAATAATTTAATCTTCTTCTTCCTACGGAATTTTTCCCAAAATCGCTTACCTGTATGTTTTCGAATTGAGTAGAATAACGTGCAACATCGAAAAAGACTACAACCTATCCAACAGTGCGACGTAAAACCTAATTTTTAAGGTTGAATTTCTTCGATGTTGAAGCGTTGGGTGACTATCGCGATTCACAAAAAAATCATTTTCACTATTGTTAGCGACAACGACTTGATTTACTAGCTTATAAATCGTTTGATACCCTAAATTGCTGTATTGGTTGTTTTGAATTATGTACAGCTGTGGACCAAACTATAAATGATGGAATATATTCCCAAGCTCCTCAAAATGGGGCTCAACCCGTTTGTGATTATTGCATTTGATATCGGAAAATTCAACACGGCGATTTCCAATTTTACGCATCTTTACTATCAACAACGGATAACTGAACATTATGGTTATTACATTAGGTCCAATTTATTACTTCAAAGTTAAACGGTCACCCAACGATTAAGTGTATCATTTGAATTGCAAATTGCCAACTTCGCAATCATATTCCTTTCTAAAAAGCATATTGAGTTATTCAATAAGTCTTCAATCTACCTAATAAATTATCATTACAAATTACATTGACGACTAGAGAATAAATATCTCCCTGCTCAAAAAAATCATCAATTGAATCAAATGAGTTGCGGTATTCCAGTTATTTCCGATAAGATGCCCAGCTGATAGAAAGCTTGGAAACTATAAGCTTATCATTGCCCTTCAAAATTGGAATAATAAACGCAATAGTGTCGTTATGTACTGATTTGATATATCCTAAAGCGTTGGAATTTGCTAGTTGGTTCGGGGGACTTTCTCCATTCTTGAGTTGTCAACTTTACTTTCGATTGCATTTTTGAGGGCCTTCATGTCTTGGCTTACTTTTTTTTCTTTAACTTTTGAATAGATCTGAGTTGTAGCCATTTTAGCATGTCCGACGATCTTACTAACTGTCTCAATTTTTGTGCGATTGTTTATCTATAGTTAACGTTGTCGATATATATCCTATGTCCTTGTTAGACAATAGAAAAAAGAGAACTTAAAGATTTGATCTTTTGTTGTTAATCGTAAAAGCAACAAAACAATGGGTATTAAAACAAAAATATTATGCGACCATTCAGCTAACCGATATTCGAACTCTCTTATTGATATCATCAAAAGCATTTAAAACTTTATCTAAGTGCTCCTTGGTATGCGTTGCCATCAGACTTGTCCTTATTCTGGCATCCTTACGACTTACACCCGGGTACACAATTGTATTTGCGTAAACTCCGGCTTCAAGTAGCAAGCGCCCAACTTCTCCGGTTTTGTGGGCATCGCCAATTTTTATTGGGATAATTGGAGATTGCGTTGTTCCAATATTGAATTTTAAATCAAGTAGTCCCTTTTTAAAATATGCAACATTATCCTCCAGTTGCCTGCGCCACTGTGGTTCTTCATCGATCAATCCAAGCGCCTTGATTAGGCCAGCGGCGGCCGGAGTAGAAGTGGATGAAAATACCTGTTGACGAGATTGAAATTTAAGGAAATTAATAATGTGTGGTTTTGCGACAATGAAGCCTCCAATGTGACCGAGCGCTTTGCTAAGCGTACCAGAAATAATATCGACATGTTCCAAAAGGTCAAACATTTCAATTACGCCACGACCATTTTTACCCATTACACCAATACCATGAGCATCATCTACCATTAGGTATCCTCCATATTTTTTGGTCAAGGCGTAGATCTCATCCATTTTTGCCAAATCGCCATCCTGGGAATAAACGCCGTCGATAATAACCAACTTTGTATTATATTTTTTCTCGATAGCTTCAATTAGAAGTCGCTCTAACCTTTCCATATTATTATGATAAAAGGTCAATGTATTCGTGGAGGCTAACCCTTCATAAACACTGGCGTGAGCAGCCATATCTACAATAGCAACATCATTTTGCTTTAATAAGGCTAAAAGGGAAGCAGAATTGGTTGTATAACCGGTAGTAAAAACTAAGGCTGACTCCTTGTCCCTTCCAAAGAACTCAGCCAATTTGGTTTGTAACTGTTCATGGTATTCATGGTGCCCACCAATTAGAGGCGATGCTCCCGCACCGGTACCATATTTAATAATACCATCGATGGCCGCTTGTTTGATCGCGGGATGCTGCGTGAAGTTTAGGTAATCGTTGGAAACCAGACTAACGCACTTCTTTGGCGTAGAGTTGTACGGGGAGGTTACCCACATTTCCGGGCTGCTACCATTTTCGCTGGTCATAAACCTGAAGTTCATTTGGCCGTTTTCAACCATATAGTCCGTGAATTTCTGGAAGACCTCCGCACGCTCAAAGGCGTCCAACCCTTCAATGTTCTCAAAATTTTTGAAGCTTGCGGTAGCAAAATCGATATTATTTTTCATAGTGTTGAGATTTAGATGAGCTGAAAATTACCCATTTAATATTTCCTCAAAAACACCTCTTAGGAATACGCAAGTGGCGTTACAATTGCATGACAAGGTTATTATTATATATCAACTATAAGCATGATATATATCAACTTACTTATAATTCGACAATGCTTCATGATTATATATTCAAGAAATTGCCGGTTTAAATCGGGTGAAATTGATCATTCTCTTTTTTGAATAATTATTGATTCCCTGTATTCAAGTGGCGTGCAATTCATGTGTCGCTTAAAAAAATTGCTAAAATGTGAAGGGTCTGAAAAATAAAGTCCAAAAGAAATTTGTTTTATGGATAGTTCATCGACCTTTAGTGCTTCCATAGCGACACTTAGTATTTTGATCCTGACCCAATGGCAGACAGTTTCACCTGTAAACCTTTTAATAACGTTGCTTAGGTAATTGGGGTGCAGATTAAGATAAGATGCGAAATATTTAATTTGAACCGTGGGGACGTTTATTCGTTGATCTGTTAATTGAGTTAGGTTGACGCTCTTTTCAAGGATATTGAAGAAATCACGCACGACCTGGTCAGGCCGATTAACTTTGTTGGCTTCAATTGTCATAGGGATAAGATTGGTAAGCGGAAGTAAGAGAGCCCACCAGTTGGGAGCAAGCCTGCTCGCCGGACCATAAATTTAGCTTAGGTAAATAGTTTAGGTGTTTATTAATTAAATAAAATGCCAAAAACAAAATAGGCTGTAGCCTACATAATCTGGCATCAAAGTAATCATCCGCAAATTTTATTGGAAAACAATTACATAGATGAACAGCTCGATTTCAGATAAAAATGGCGGCCTCAATATCGACCGCCATAATGAATTAACTATAACTGATCATTTTTCCGAAATGAAAAACGGTAAAGAACGAAAGATTTATAAATACCGCATCGCCACATCTTTGTGTACTATTGAATTAATGCGGAGAGCTTTTCGGTCAAATCTGAACCATGGATATCTTTGGCAATTATCTTACCGTTAGGGTCTACGAGGAAATTCTGTGGTATTGCACTTATTCCATACAGTTTTGCAGTTTCGCTCTTAAAACCTTTGAGGTCGGATACTTGTATCCAGGTCGTTTTATCCGCTTTAATGGCATTTAACCATGCGGCTTTGTAGGTATCCAATGATATGCCTACAACCTCTAAGTTTTTATTTTTTAGAGCAGTATAGGCTTTGCGCACGTCTGGTATTTCAGCCCGGCAAGGAACGCACCAGCTAGCCCAGAAATCAACAAAAACGTATTTTCCCCGGAGCGAGGACAGCGTAAATGGCTTGCCATTTGCATCGGGCTGTGTAAAGTCTGTCACTTTTGCACCGGCCTGGCTGCGTTTTTCTACAACAATGCTTTCGACAATACTTTTCCCAAGGTCTGACGATTGTAAGGCAGGTGAAAATTTGTGGAACATTGGCTCGATCACAGTCGGATCGAACCGGTACGCCATTATGTAGTGCTTGAAAGCATATAGGCCCATAAATGAGTTGAAATGATTTTCCACGAATTTTTGTTGAATCGCGTTTACGCTGGTGATATAAAACCGCATACTATCTGAAGCCATTTTTTTCGCTTCCGGCGTCTCTTTTGCCGCATCTGGGTTGTGATTGCCGAAGCGCTTGTTTATATACACCTCTTTTAATAGGAAAGGTTTTTCTGCTGCTTCCAACTCTTCTTTTTCCCGTTCAGAAACCGAACCGCTGATTTTACTGTGTTTAATTGAATCGTCAGCTACAATGTTAACCTTGGAATTTTCTAAGAAAAAATTGAGCAAATCGGGCTTTCTTGGGTTTTCCGCTTGTCCCAACCGCTTTAATTGTAAAAGCACTTGTTCCGGATCTTTCAAGTTTCCACTAAAACGAAACATACCATCCTTGACGTTTGCAGAATCCACATATTTCCAGGCATTATTTTCTATTCGCGAAAGATAAACGGTTGCAGGACTTTTTAATCCGGAAATTTTACCGGATACAGTGTAACCGCTTTGCGCGCATGCTGCAATGGGTATAAGGCAAATAATGCCAAAAAATAATCTTCTCATGATGATTGGATAAAATCGTAATATTTAACAAATGGGCAGCCGCGTCAAATGACGCGACTGGTACCCATTGGTTGTTTAATTGGTATTTTTTACGGATTTTGAACCATACCCGGATTTTGATCGATCAACTTTTGTGGAATTTGTAAGGTCAATCTAACCGCTGGTAGCGGGTATTGAGTAATTGCGCCGGTTGCTGAATAAAGTGGGTGTGTAAAAGTTATGCCTTGGAACAATGGGTCTACAGATAACCTGCGCATATCGAACCAACGTTCTCCTTCTGCGGCATATTCCCGGATACGCTCATTAAGTATAAACTGAAGCAATAACATTTTATCAGCTGATGTAGCAGCGGGCACGGAAGCATCGGCAGCAGGCATTCTCTTAACCCGCAGGGTTTCTACATCGGCCTTTGCGCCTGGAAGATCGCCGGTGCGGCACTTAGCCTCCGCCCGCAACAAATACAAATCGGGCACCAACACACCGATCGGCACCTGAGAGCTACCCCACTTACGCATAAGCCCCGCGACAGGGTAAGGAGTCATAGTAGAGAAAGTAGCCGGTGTAAAAAACTTTAACCTTAGGTCAGTTGAGCCATATAACGCTGCTGTCTGAGGTGAAATAACGATCTCATTAGCGGTATACGTCCAAGGGATAGTTATAGATTTGGCGTAAACACTTTGAACATTATTGGGCAATAAGATTGCCGGTGGGCCAAAAATCGGACTCACTGGGTTAAAAACACCTCCGGCGGCAAATTCGACATTGTAGTCATAAAGCCGGGCGGGGATAGATAAGTTAGCCATATCTGTTATCGACGCATTAAGCATATTCAATGCATCAGCATACCGCCCCATGAACATATAAACCTTTCCTAAAATAGCTTCAGCTGCTGATTTGGACATTAACATCCGGTTGGAAACT
>Ga0247779_1001214_pt1 | contig 12772 bp, 10 predicted proteins | sample UWRJL221509R5_FD_179925 | JGI IMG/M metagenome (GOLD analysis project Ga0247779, IMG submission 179925) | Plant litter microbial communities from Arlington Agricultural Research Station in Wisconsin, United States - UWRJ-L221-509R-5 | ecosystem: Environmental > Terrestrial > Plant litter >...
GGCGGCGCTACGGGCTCTGCCGGGGCGGTCTGCTGCGCCAGCAGCGAGGTGGCGGGCAGCAGAATGGCCGCAAGCGCAAGAGTTTGTTTGGTTTTGCTCTTCAACGTGCTCAATTGCCTCATGGCGTTGTTCAGGTTATTCGATTCCAACCGGACGATTGCGGTTGCGGAAACTTTGCCCTGTTTCCTTGGCGACCCGTTTCGGCAGAGACGTTCCGCCCGGCGCAACGTCTAGAATGAGATAGACGAGCCCGGGCCGGTAGCGCCCGTGCCGGGAGCCTTCATGCCGAACCGCCGTACGCTTTCCGCCCTGCTGGCCGCTGGCCTGTTCCTGACCGGTGCCTCTGCCCACGCCCAGTTCGCCGGCACCGCCGCCCCCTCCACCTTCCGCGACACCTCCATGCTGAAGCCGCCCGCCGGCCAGAAAGTCGCTATCATCGAGTTTGTCGACCTGGAGTGCCCCGCCTGCGCCAATGCGCACCCCATCATCCAGAAGGCCGCTGCGCAGTACCACGTACCCATCGTGCGCTATGACTTCCCGCTGCAAATGCACGTGTGGAGCAAGGACGCCGCTATCTTCGCGCGCTACCTGCAGGACAAGGTGAACCCCGGCCTGGCCGACCAGTACCGCACCGACGTATTTGCGCACCAGGCGCAGATCAACAGCAAGGACGACCTGCGCAACTACACCGGCAAGTGGATGCAGCAGCACGGCCAGATGATGCCGTTCGTCATCGATCCGCAGGGCAAGTTTGCCAGTGAAGTGCAGGCTGACTACAACCTGGGTCTGAAGCTGAACGTAACCCGCACACCCACCATCGTGGTGGCTACGGCGAACAAGTGGCAGATCGTCAGCGGCAGCGAAAGCGGATCGAACGACCCCAACAGCGTGTACTCGATTCTGGAAGGCGCCGAGAAGCAGGCCGGCAGTGGCGCTGTCGCAACGGCAGCCGCGCACCCGGTCGCACACAAAAAGTAAGCCAATCTCGGACACAAAAAGGGCGCAGCCGCCATGGCTGCGCCCTTCGTCTTTGCGACCGAGTGATTAGCGGTTCGGAGTCTTGCTGGCTTCCTGATCGGCCTTGTCCTGCGAGCGCGCGGCATCCTTCACCTTGTCGCTCTTCAGGGCTTTATTGGCCTTCTTGTCGGCCTTTGCCTGCGCCTTGTCGGCCTTGTGGTCCTGCTTGGTCTGCGCCTGCGCGTCCTTGCGGTCCTGTTCGTTGGTCTGCTGTGCGAAGCAGGTGCCTGCCAGCGAAAGGCTGAGTGCGAGTGCTGCTGTCGTGACGAGTTTCATGGTCATTCACCTCACCAGTCCTTTAGGATGCGTGAGATGGCCGACGCGTTTAGCCCACGGCCGCTGATATGGCCTGTCCAACGCAAGCCAAAGAGGACGCATCCCACGACCGACTCCGTGAAAACACTCACCAAACAGCGGAAGGTTTTGCTGGCGCTGACCGCCGCTGCTGCGTTGTGCCTGCAACCTGTCCAGGCGCACGCCTACTCCGTGATGACGCATGAAGAAGTGGTGGACATGGCGTGGCTGCCGCACATGGTGCCGCTGCTGAAGGCGCGCTTTCCCGGCCTGACCGACGACCAGCTTCGCGAAGCGCACGCCTTTGCCTACGGCGGCTGCGTCATCCAGGACATTGGCTACTACCCCAAGGGCAGCAAGTTCTTCAGCGACCTGACGCATTACGTGCGCAGTGGCGACTTTGTGCTGGCCCTGCTGAACGACGCGACGACACCGGACGAGCTTGCTTTCGCGCTGGGAGCGCTGGCGCACTACACCTCCGACGAGATCGGCCATCCGTTCGTGAACATCGTGGAGGCGCAGGAATTTCCGCGCCTGGCGAAGAAGTTCAACAACCAGGTCACGTACGAGAAGAGCCCCACACACCATCTGCGTACGGAGTTCGGCTTTGATGTCGTCGGCGTCTCACGCGGCAAATACGCGCAGGAAGACTATCGCAACTTCATCGGCTTCCAGGTGGCAAAACCGCTGGTGGAACGCGCCTTTGAAGAGACCTACGGCCTGAAGCTGAAGGACGTCATCGGCAACATGGACAGCTCCATCGGTTCATGCCGTTGGGCCGTGCACACACTGATTCCGAAGATGACGAAGGTCGCACTGCTCAGCTATCACGACAACATTGAGCATGCGAACCCGGGCGTGGCGCGCGACAAGTTCCTCTTCCGCATGAACCGCACCGAGTACCAGAAGAGCTGGGGCAAGGACTACAAGAAGCCGGGCATCGGTTCGCATATTCTTGCGGCCATCATCCATATCCTGCCGAAGGTTGGGCCGCTGAAAGATCTGGATTTGAAGCTGCCCAACGGCGACCAGCAGACGCTTTACATCCAGAGCGTGAACGAGACCGTCGATAAGCTGAACCGCCGTCTGGACAAGATGCGCGCCGTCGCCACGCCTGCTCCTATGCCAACGGTGGCGCAGAGCAACGGCAAGGATCCCGATGCGGGCACCGTCGCGGCCGTTGCGAAAGACACACAGCAGGCGGCCAACAACAAAGGCGAAACGCAGGGCGCGGGAGCCATAACCGCTTCACCGAACGGCTACGGTCTTGCAGCCAGCGACGTTGCACAACCTGTGGGCGATGTACCGCTGAACCTTACGTCGGTTGATCTGGACACGGGCAAAGCAACGGCTCCGGGGGAATACGGGCTTGCCGATGCCACCTACGCCGACTTGCTGAAGAAGGTCGCCGACACGCCGCCAACTCCCGATACACCCGCTGTGCGTAACGATCTGCTGCTGTACTTCGGCACAGACCACGATGCGCAGAACACGCTGTCTTCCAAAACAAAAGACTGGAAGAAAGTGCAGGCATCGCTGGTGAAACTGAAGGCTGCGCCGACTGCGGCTAACGCGCCTGCGACCGGCGACTGACATTAGCTACGCCTAGCTGATTTGTACGAGGTCGCCGTGGCCGCTGTGCGCGGTGGGCGGTGTCACGCTGTTGCTCTGCGGGGCGCGCCAGTGGTCGATGTAGCTGACCTGGTGTACGCAGGAGATCGTGCAGTTCGGCGCACAGCTCTTTTCCGTCAGGAACTCGCGCTTCACATCCGCCGTCGTGTACTCGGCCAGCGGGGTCGCGGGATAGCCACGCTGCTGGCTGCAGTAGTGCACCAGCCCGTTCTCGCAGACGTACAGGTAACGCCCGCCCGCACGGCAGCGCCAGTCATTCGGCTGGCCGTTCGCGATGGCTTCCTGGAAATGGTTGAAGCGCGAATAGCTACGGCGCGTCAGCTTGCGAACGCGCTCCCACACGGTGCGCTCTTCGCCGCCCAGCGGCTTCAACTGGCCGCTTCCGTCGTGAATGATGCCGATCGTCGACGAGAAGCCAAGCCCCAGCGCGCGCGTGGACACGGTAAACGCATCCTGCGGATTCGCTACACCGCCGCCCACCACGGAATTGATGTTGACGTGGAAGTCTGCGAACTCGGCCAGCCACAGCAGGCGCTGGTCCAGCACCTTCAAACTCTTCTTCGACACGGCATCCGGCATCACGTTGTCGATCGAGATCTGCATGTGATCGAGCCCGGCCCTGTTCAGGCGCTCAATGCGTTCCTTGTTCAGGTAGTAGCCGTTGGTGATCATGCCGGCAATCGCGCCGGTCTTGCGGATGCGCTTGATGATCTCGTCCAGATCGGGGTGCATCAGCGGCTCGCCGCCCGAAATCGTAATCACCGACGTACCCAGCCGCCCCAGGTGGTCGATGCGTCGCAGCATCTCGTCCAACGGCGTGGGGTCGCTGTGGTCGTCGTACTCGTTGCAGTAGGTGCACGCCAGGTTGCAGCGGCGCATGGGCACAATCTGCGCCATGTACGGGTGGCCGGTCGACAACACGGCCGAAGCAATGGAGCCAAGCTCGCGCAAACGAAGCGTCGCCAGCTTCACGCGACGACGGAGCGGCATAGGCCGATGGCCCGGCTTCAACTCAATCGCCGGCTTGGGTGCAACTGCAGTGGACATACTGCTTTAGATTCTACCGGAGTCCGATGGACTCTGAAGGACTCTCTTCCGCCGCACCTTCTCACCCCTCGTTGCCCTTCTGGAAGCAAATGAAGCACAACCGGGTCGCGCGAAGCGCGATTTCTTTCGGAAGGGCACGGCTTCAGCCGTGCCGTTAAAGCCTCTTACAGAAACCAGCGCGGCCCACAACAACAAACAGGAGCAACACCCACGCGCCGTGCCCACAAACTCTAGTCGCCCTGCGCCTCAGAGCAACGGCATCACTTCGCTGTTTGGACGGTGCAGTCGGCGAGCTTGTAGTGCCATTTTTCATGGTGACTCTCGCGGTTGATCGCTACCTCTTCCGGCAGCTGAAATCCGCCGACCTTTTGATAGGAGTAATCGAGAACGATCCGATTCCCCGGCTTGAAATCCCCATCCTCGCCCTGCCTGAACGAGGCAAGAAGGAAACCTTGCGATCCTGCACGAAAATCTGTTTCACGTGTGTCAGAGACAGATCCCTTCACGCCCTCGCTTCGCAGGCGCATATCACTCGTGAAGACCATCTCTACATCAAAGGTCTGGATTTTGAGATTTAGTTTGTAACCCGAAGGGGCCGACACAACCTGAACAGGCGTGTTCTCTGGTGGAAGTAGGGCGCTACCGTTGGCACTCAACCAGTTGTTCAGGCTGAACTGCACAGCATGTTCAAGAAGGCCCTCCGCCATACCACTGTGAGGAAGCTTGTCGACTTCCTCCTTAGGGATTCCGGCTGAAACCAGAGCACCCTGGCGGGTGACCGTCACACGGTTGCGGAGAGGTTGAACGAACTTTGCGATCTCTTCATCGGTTCCTTCGTCGCCCAACCGAACAACTTCGGTGAAGTGCCGTTTCCAATCAAACTCCACGGCGCAGGTAAAGGATTGAAGGTTCCTGTCAAAAGGAGCGTCATATTTCGCTCGGGCCTGCTTGAGAAACGTCGTCCCGTCAATTGTTGCTTGGGCAGAACAACAAACTGCAGAGAAGCAGACCACCAAAGCGGGGTATTTAAATCGCATGGCGCATCGTAAATCAACAACGCGCCCCAAGCGACCAAGAGAAACAACGCGCCAACGTGCCGCGCTCCATTCCGGCACATCGCGCCTCAATCGTCGAACGAGCATCACACCACCATGGCCACCAAAACCAAACCGCCCGTCATGACCGAATGCGAGGTCAAAGTCCGCGGCCGCTGGTTGCCCTGCACCCTTTATGAAGCCCTGACTGAGCGCACGGAAACAATGCGTTGCAAGTACTGCCACGGCCCGGTGCAGGCGCTGAAGGAATCAAGCACCGGCGCACGTGCCCACATCGAACACCTGCAACGCCACACCGGCTGCCGCTTTCCGGTCGGCACGTTCTGCGGCGTGGAATCGAAACATCCACTTGCATTGAAATAGATCTTCCGAGGTCTTTTGGAAACACGGCTGCGGGCCATGGCATTTCCCGCCTTTTGCGCACCAGCGCGTCCCGAAAAGCACATAGACATCAAGGACAACGCACCACGCTCTGCCGCGCGTTGCAGGGCTCGTCAATCGTCTAACTCCATCGGCACATACGGTGGCTCGTTCGCGTCGATCGCGCGAAGTTCCTCCGCCGATAACGGCAACTGGTGGAAGGCGGCAACCGCTTTTGTCGGGGTGAAGTCCGTCCAGGCGCCGTCGCTGCCGTAGAGGATGCGCTGAATGCCTATCGCGCGGATGCGTTGTGCAAGAAGCTCCTTCTTCCCCTTCCACTGGCCCACGCCCGCAACTCCACTGATGTCAACGTAGAGATTGCGTACGGCGGCATCATGCGCGGCAATCGCCTGCACGAAGACGGACAGCGCCTGATCATCCGCTGGGTCGTCATACCCGCCGGCTCCGGCAAGATGTGCGATCTGGATGACAACGTGCGGAGCAGACGGCATGACCTGCTTCAGGAAGACACGGGCCTCGGTCGCACCATACGCCTTGTGGTGGTCCACATTGGCATGCAGATGCACGACGATCGCCATGCCATGCCGATCAGCCGCGGCAAACACCTTTCGCAGCTTCGCCACATGCTCCGGGTTATCCAGGTCGACGTCCGAGTTTCCAAAGTGCAGCTTCAGCCCGGTCTTCAAATCCGGGGATGCCGCACAGCGATCGACCTCGGCGACCGCGTAGTCGCGCAACGGATTGACACCGCAGAACGCCACCAGCCGATCCGGATACACGGCAGCCTGAGCCGCCGTCCAGTCATTCTCGGCTTTCACCTTCACGTACTCGTCCGCAACCGGCTGCTTGTATGGATTCCCATATTGGTACGCCAGCGACAGCAGAACTGCACGTCGTACATGCGCCTGGTCCAGCAGCGGAATCAGATCCGCGGCCATGAATGGCTTCGGCGCTTTGAGAAACGCGGTCATCGCCGGGCTGAGCAGATGTTGGTGGTAATCCCCCGTAGGAAAAGAAGGCCCCACAGCATGAACCTGGCGGCGTGGCATGCCGAGGTATCCCACAGCGATGCGCGCCAGATAGAACAGAAGGACGCCATTGCAAACCAGGTAAACGGCACATGCGATGATGCCTGCGATGGCCCCCTTCACCCACCACCCGCGTGCTGCTGCCGTCATACTTCCATCCTCCACGGGATAGACGTCACGTTCTCCTACTGGAAAGATCAAATCACCTATCGCGAACGGCCATGTAGCCTACCGGAAACGCACCGTTTTCCTACAAGAATCAGGTTTTCACCTAAAACGGACGCACCTAATAGACCCAGCTCTTCACATCTGCACCAGCCGGAGCTGTTTTGATCATGTGTTCGGTCATCAGCGGCAACAGCCGCTGTGGCCAGCTGGCGCTGTTCTGCTGCATCGTGTACTCGGCGGGGCCGCCGGTGTAGCAATGCGGCATGCCGGGGCCGTACTGGAACTCCGCGTCAGAGTGCGGATTGCGCGTGCTTTGTAGCTGCTTGTCGAGGATGTGGACGGCGTTGTTGAGGAAGTAGGTGTCGCCGTCGCCTACTGGAATGTGCAACTTACCCTCCAACTTTGGCCCAAGGGTCGGCCAATCGCGCTTCAGTACGGCGGCGATGTCCCAGTGGTCCTGCCAGTACTTCACCACGTCCTTGTGGATCTCTCCGGTAAGCGAATCAAGCACTTCCGCGGGATAGCCATCCGCCCCTTGCGGCGAAAAGACTGCCTGCCAGATCATCCATTGTTCGGTCGAGCGGCCATGCGTGCCGAGCACGTATTCAAAGGCAAACTCATCGCCGGTAGTAGCCAGGATCGACCCGTCGGGCTTGCGGTCTGCCGGAATCGGCACGCTGCCGAAGTCGGCTTTGCGGACGAAGGCGTTCGTATCGTTATACAAATCGATGTTTTGGTAGGCGTGGAAGTCCACCGGATCGGGGCATGCGCCCCATGCGCCGTTGTAGTTGTCCGGGTAGAAGACCTGCGTTGCAATCGCCTCCCAGCCGCCCGTCGAGCCACCAGCCGTAGCCCGCGCCCAGCCTGCGCCGATGCCGCGATACTGCTTCTCAACGGCGGGGATCAGTTCGTCGTTGATGGCCGAGCCGTAGGGGCCTACGTTCTCCGAATCAACGTCGTAACTGTCGTCGTAATAGGGGTTTGCGTTCTGCACGTACAACATGATGACGTGCGGCAGACGGCCGGTCGTCCAGTCCTGAAAGAAGCGGTAGCCACTGTCTCCGCGACGTCCGTTGCCGCCGGGTGTAGGCACAAATGCAGGCTGCATGCCGGCGCTGTAGTGGCCCTGCCACATGACCAGCGGGTACTTCGCGTCGGGATGGGTGTCGAAGCCGTCAGGCAGGAGAACCCACGCGCCGAGATAGGTGTCGCGGCCCCAGAACTTCGAAAGCTTCTCGGACTTGAAGCGCATGTACTTGAGCCACTTGGACGTAGCAGGGTTGGCGGCGATCATTTCGGGCTCCTGCGGCGTGCCCTTGATCGGCTCGATCACCTGATCAAGCGTGAGCTTGATTGGCTCCTTGGCCTTTGGGTCAAAGTGGATCTTGATTGGCTTCGAATACGGATTGCCCGGCTTCCTGTTCCAGTGCTGGCCCTCGCCCTGATCAGGCGGCAGCCACGGCGACTTGCCGTTGGCGAGGTGGTATTGCTCGTAGACGTTGAAGACGCCCTGCACGAAGTAGTCGCCGGCTGGAATGTCTGCCAGCGAATGCAGCGGGTAACCTAACGTCTTTGCATCCACCGTGAGCAACTTCGGTGCGACGGCACCGTCGATCCCCGCGTCCACACCGAAGCCCTGCGCGGAGTTGTACTGCTCCTGCATCTGCATGCGAGGCTCGCTCTTGTTGTCTTTGCTGAAGATGACGACAAGGTGTCCGTGCAGCGGTGCGGTCGACGGAACAGTGACTTCGATCTTCTGCGCGAACACAGTGGAGGACGCGGCAAACACGAGGGCGGCAGTAGCGAGGAAGGTCTTGATCATGGCAGCGATGTGATCACTGTATCGCGAGCGGCCCGCACCGGCGACGCCAATCAACGGGGCGAGTGCACCTGCGGAGCGGCGCACCGCATTATCGATAATGAGTAGACTAGAAGATGCGATCTGCGGCGGAATGCGCCGCTCCGAACCACACTTCCCAACGAAGAGAGAGTTTCAGTGCAGACCAGCTACAACGGCATCGACCTGCCCATCCACGGCAAAGCTATTACTTATGAGAACGGTGCTTTTGTCGTTCCAGACAAGCCCATCATTCCCTTTATTGAAGGCGATGGCGCTGGCCGCGACATCTGGAAGAACGCTCGCCTGGTGCTGGATGCCGCAGTGAAGAAGGCCTACAACGGCGCGAAGCATGTGGAGTGGTACGAGATTCTTGCAGGCGAAAAAGCCTACCGCCTACACAACGATTGGCTGCCGCAGGACAGCGTGCAGGCCTGCATCGACTTTCGCGTTTCCATCAAAGGACCGCTTACAACACCGATTGGCGGGGGTATTCGCAGCCTGAATGTGACGCTGCGCCAGACGATGGATCTATACCAGTGCGTGCGTCCAGTGAAGCACTACCCCGGTGTGCCCAGCCCCGTGAACAACGCCGACGATGTGGATGTTGTGATCTTCCGCGAGAACACCGAGGACATTTACGCGGGCATTGAGTTCAAGGCGGGTTCGCTTGAGAACCAGAAGCTGCGCGACTTTGTAAACACAGAACTGCTTGGCAACACGAAGAAGCAGCTTCGCGGCGATGCCGGCTTTGGCATTAAACCCATCAGTGAGATGGCCTCCAAGCGCCTTGTCCGCGCGGCAATCCAGTATGCCGTGGATCACGGCCGCAAAGTGATGACGATCGTCCACAAAGGCAACATCCAGAAGTTTACGGAAGGCGCTTTCCGCGAGTGGGGCTATGAAGTTGCCGCGACGGAGTTCCGCGACAAAATCGTGACCGAGCGTGAGAGCTGGATGCTGGGTGCGCTAGATAAGGACGCCAATGCCACACCGGAAGCCATCGCGAAGCTGGTGGAGCCGGGCCTCGACTTCGCACCCGCAGCCTTCGGCGAGAAGATTGTGGCCGAAGTGAAGTCCGTGCTCGCAGCGATCGGCGAGACGCACGGTGGCGGCAAGTGGAAGAACATGATCGTGGTGAACGACCGCATCTGCGATGCCATGTTCCAGGACCTGCTGCTGCGCCCCGCGGAATACGACGTGCTGGCAACCACGAACCTTAATGGCGACTATCTGTCCGACGCCGCAGCCGCGCAGGTTGGCGGTCTTGGCATTGCGCCGGGTTCCAACATTGGTGACGGCTACGCCGTGTTCGAGGCGACGCATGGGACCGCGCCGCGCCTCGCCGATCAGGACGTCGTTAATCCGGGCTCGGTCATTCTTTCGGGAGCGATGCTGCTCCGCCTGATTGGCTGGACAGAAGCTGCGGACCTTGTGGAGAAGGCCATGGAAGAGACCATTCGCCAGAAGTACGTGACGGTGGACTTCGCAAAGAACATGCCTGGCTCCACGCAGGTGGGAACGAGCGCGTTTGCCGCCCGCGTGATCGAAAACATGTAGGTTCTGCAGAAATGAACACATGCGCCGGGATGTTTCCCGGCGCCTTTTCCTTTTGTCGAATCGACCTTGCCCGATTACCGGCCACCCTTTTGAAAGGCTCGTGAAGCCTCTCGCGTCTTGTAGTGGCCGCGGTATAGAGTGGCGACGTTGCGCACCGACGCTGCAACAGCGACATCCATTTCCATCTATTTCAACGGAGAACGCAGTCATGCAAGCGAGCTACAACGGTATCGCCGTTCCCACCGAAGGCAAGGCAATTGAGTACGCAAACGGCAAGTACAACGTGCCGGATAACCCGATCATTCCCTACATTGAAGGCGATGGCACGGGCCGCGATATCTGGAAGGCTTCGCAGCGCGTGTTCGATGCGGCGGTCGAGAAGGCCTACGGCGGCAAGAAGAAGGTCTACTGGCTGGAAGTGCTGGCCGGTGAAAAGAGCTACCGCAAGACCCAGGACTGGCTGCCGGAAGACACCGTAAAGGCCACCATGGACTTCCGCGTGAGCATCAAGGGACCACTGACGACGCCCGTGGGCGGCGGCATCCGTTCGTTGAACGTGGCTCTTCGCCAGTTGATGGACCTGTACCAGTGCGTGCGCCCGGTGAAGTACTACGCTGGCGTGCCCAGCCCGGTGAAGCATCCGGAGAAGCTGGACATTGTGTTGTTCCGCGAGAACACCGAGGACATCTATGCGGGCATCGAGTTCCGCGAGGGCACGCCGGAAGCTGCGAAGTTCATCGACTTCGTGAACAACACGATGCTGGCCGGCGGCAAGAAGAAGGTCCGCCTAGACTCGGGCGTGGGCGTGAAACCGATCTCGATCACGGGCTCCAAGCGCCTGGTGCGTGCGGCGATCCAGTATGCGATCGACCACAACCGCAAGAGCGTGACGCTGGTGCACAAGGGCAATATCCAGAAGTTCACCGAAGGCGCATTCCGCGAGTGGGGCTACGAAGTGGCCACGCAGGAGTTCCGCGACAAGACTGTGACTGAGCGTGAGAGCTGGATCCTTGGCAACCTGGAAGCAAACCCCGGCATTTCGGCACGTGACAACGCTGCGATGATTGAACCTGGCATTGAGTACGCGCCGAAGGAATTTGGCGACAGCGTGATCAAAGAAGTGGAAGACGTGCTTGCCGCCATTGGCGAGACGCACGGCGGGGGCAAGTGGAAGAGCAAGATCCTGATCACGGACCGTATTGCTGACTCGATCTTCCAACAAATCATCATCCGGCCTTCGGACTACTCTGTCCTCGCTACGACCAACCTGAACGGTGACTACATCTCGGACGCGGCTGCGGCACAGGTCGGCGGTCTGGGCATCGCTCCGGGCGCGAACATTGGTGACGGCTATGCGTGCTTTGAGGCGACGCACGGCACGGCGCCGAAGTACGCGGACACCGACGTGATCAACCCCGGTTCGGTCATGCTGAGCGGTGTGATGATGTTCGACTTCCTGGGCTGGACCGAGGCTGCACGCCTGATCGAGAACAGCATGGAAAAGACCATCCAGCAGAAGTTCGTGACCTACGACTTCGAGCGCCAGATGCAGGGCGCGACGAAGGTGAAGACCAGCGAATTCGCGAGCAAGATGATCGAGAACATGTAGTCCTTCAGCTCCACCGGACAAGGGAAACGCCGCGGCCCTGGCCGCGGCGTTTCAGCGTTTACCGGCGCGTAACGTGGAATCTGACCGATGCGATAGACTAGATAGGATGTGCGCGGAGCCGTTTTTGGCTTGCCTGTGCGCGTTCCTCTGCCAGATCACGCTGCCCGCTTTCCGCTGGTGCCATGTGTCTGCAAGATCCAAGTCCACGCCGAGCGCGGACACGTTAGGAAACCTGAGTTTTGAGCACACCGATTCGCAACATCGCCATCATCGCGCACGTCGATCACGGCAAGACCACCCTCGTCGATGCCATGCTGCGGCAGAGCGGCACGTTCCGTGCCAATGAAGCTGTGACCGACCGCGTCATGGACTCGAATGACCTGGAACGCGAGCGCGGCATTACGATTCTGGCCAAGAACACGGCCGTGTACTACGGCGAAGGCAAGATCAACATCGTCGATACGCCAGGCCACGCCGACTTCGGTGGCGAAGTGGAACGCGCACTGAAGATGGTCGACGGCGTGGTGATGCTGGTCGATGCTTCGGAAGGTCCGCTGCCGCAGACCCGCTTTGTGCTGGGCAAGGCGCTTGCTGCCGGCCTGAAGCCCGTTGTTGTGGTCAACAAGATCGATCGTCCGGACGCGCGTCCGCAGGAAGTGCTGAACGAGGTCTATGACCTGTTTATCGACCTGGACGCCGAAGAAGATCAGCTTGATTTCCCTGTTGTGTACACGAACGGTAAGGCTGGTACGGCGACGATGGCGCTGGAGAATCCCGGCACCGATCTGCAGCCACTGTTCGAGACGATTGTGAAGACCATTCCGCCTGCCAGCGGCGATGCAGAAGGTGCGTTGCAGATCCTGGTGGCGAACCTGGATTACTCGGACTATCTTGGCCGTCTTGGTATTGCGCGCGTGTTCAACGGCACGCTGAAGACCGGCGACCAAGTGAACATCGCCAAGCTTGATGGCTCGCTGATGCCGGTGAAGATCACGAAGCTGTTCAGCTTCAGCGGTTTGAAGCGGACGGACATCGAAGAGACCCAGATCGGCGACATCGTTGCTGTTGCCGGTGTTGCGGGCCTGACCATTGGCGAGACGATCACGTCGCTGGAAAACCCTGCGCCGCTGCCGCCGATCGTGAT
>Ga0247779_1001215_pt1 | contig 12761 bp, 8 predicted proteins | sample UWRJL221509R5_FD_179925 | JGI IMG/M metagenome (GOLD analysis project Ga0247779, IMG submission 179925) | Plant litter microbial communities from Arlington Agricultural Research Station in Wisconsin, United States - UWRJ-L221-509R-5 | ecosystem: Environmental > Terrestrial > Plant litter >...
AAATCCTCGAGCATCTTTGGTGAATAATCTTTCTCCCTGCTCGTAGCATGGTTCCTCCAACCCCATGCAGGAAACGAGTGAGGGTTGACATGCCACTTTCGGAATTCCTCTCGGCTGGCCTCCAGGTTTTTGGATGCCCGCGTACCTAGTCTAGCATCCAAGGAAAGCTCGATCCACAGACGAAAATTTTCCTCGTCTTCTAACGCACCATAGCACATCGCGATAGCATGCGCATGTCGCACGACATTACGCAAACCACAACTCGTGCGTAGGGGAAGCCGAGAAGAAGATTTGAAAGAAAAATTATACGTATCAAGAACTTCTAATCCTTCACTCTGAATGAGGTTCAAAGCGTTTTTATGAGCCTCAATCAGCGTGCCGGAGGGAATGGATGAGTCGTCGCACCATTTCTTGAACGATGGCAACTTACCGTCTCCGTCATCCCAAAAACGAGCGAGATAATTTCTGGCAGCGTCGCTCGTCTCGATACTCTGATTTGCCGACTCTTCATTCGCATCCTTGGAGCGAAAACTCTGAAAATAGAGACAGCGGGGACAGAGACATTCGAAACCGTGAACTTCCTTTAATAAAATCCGCCTCTCTGCAAACGAAAGAAACGGTTGCACATAGGCGATGAAAATTTGTTCACCCTCTGCTATGTCTCGTACACTCCATAGCTTGAAGGTAAATGTGTTCGCGTCCCATTCCCATCTCGCGTTAGGACTACAACTAGATAGAAGAAGAAGTTAGCAAGAGCGCAAATCAAAACAAAAAAAAAATATGACCGACCTATGATTGAGCATGCCGGCATTGACAAATAGCGCCCGGTAAGTAGACAACTCGGCATTGTCAATGCTTCTGTTAGGATCCAATAGGGGGAGGTGGATAGGGAGAGCGTTGGTGCACATAATCCGCTCGCATAAGCTCCTGCCTCTGTCTTTCGTATTGCCGCAAAGGTTCCTAATAGCCCGTTGGTTGTCCGCTCCCAGTTCCTCGAATATAAGGCTATAAACATCGCGTAACGAAGTTGAAACCTCTATTTCAACGTGCGGCATAATAATCACTGGGTACTCGACATCTATGAGTTCGTTGTGGGAGATGTTAACGCTGGCAAACATCCCAACCCCCATGGAAAGGTCCTTTGTCTCTCTGAGAGCGAACAAGGATTCTGCTTTCGGATGGTGTAGCGACGGTGGAGGTAGTAAAGGAAGTTGCGACGAAAAAAGGTCTTCAACTCTCGAGTCGAGTAATGAAACACAGGTATGGCGAGCAGCAAAGGTTAATTTCTTCAACAAGTACGTCCTGTGCTGGATATGGTCCACGAAATCAGATATTTTAGCCTCTTTGAAAACGGATGAAGGTGGCTCTCCGTATGAAGAAAATGTTGCCGTTATTTCCACCGATAAAGATGATACTGATACCCTCTCCAGGGCCCGAGGTAGTGGTGACTCGACCAGAGTCGACGAAGAGGAGGCGGAACTTCCTGTAGACGTAACGTATCCACAACCTCTTCCATCTCCCGGAATCGAAATAGCACTAGAAGAAGAAGAAAGTTTTTTCTTGATAGCCTGAGGGTCTCTACCTCGAGGATGAACAGTACCACCATAGGCAGTCGTTCGCGGGGGAGAAGGACGAAACGCAAGTCGTCTCTTAAGGTCCGACGAGAAGACTCTTGATATGTTGCTGGGGGATTCGTGGGTAGGAATAGGGTATATCACATCGTCGGTATCGCTGAAAGTGACGCTTTTCTTTGGAGTGCTTTTGGTGAAAGGCAAAGTCCGTTCGTAGTCCTCGATGTCTTCGGGGTCAACGACTATGGTGCTCGTTTCGCTCTCATCCGTTGTCGAAACAAAAGAAACTGTCGATACAGAAGCAAACGACACAGTATGTCCCCTTCTAGGAAGCAAAGGAATCGTGGACGGAGGCGCCTGCGCCTGAATTGAAGGAAAATAATATGAATTGCGATTTGCCATCTAGGCAGAATTCAAACGGAAAGCAGGAGGATTCGGATAGGATTTACAGGACATCGGTCCATCTTTAAATATGTTCCAGTCGTAATATACAGTGTCACCCGATCGCCACACAGTAGCCCAAAGCTTGCAAAACATCATCATCCATCATCAAGAGCGCGGTATACGTGGACAAAGCGACTGAACGATAACAGAGTCGTGGTAAGCACCGGGAAGTGATTCAGACCTCGACAAACTGCGGTTACAGTGTAACATCAAAGGCCTGCCTGGTTATCAAGTTCAACGTAATAAATGGGAGGTCTTTGGCCCTTTGTGGATGGTGGCATACTCAACGAGATGAGGAGTGTCGCAGGTGGAAGCCTTCAAGGAGGAAATTTTTGCCAAGGGGTAACCTGGTTAACAATTTTGTCACCAGCTGCGCGTCCAAATGAAAAGTTCACCAATTACCTGGGCCAGAGCTACAGGTCAAATGAGGGAACTTTTCAAAAGAAAGCAGGACAAACCTAGTAATTTCCGCGCCCTTCTCAACTAGATCCGCCCAACCGCTTCCCTCTGGCTGTCCGATTCATTATGTGTATAATCTCTCCGGCACTTCGAGCAATGTCGAAGTTGGCATCGCCACTTCATTTGAAGAATTGTGGGGGGAATTGAATCCATCCTTTTGCTGCCTGATTCGGAGAATGAAGTTGAGGCATTACGTAGTGTGCAGTACACGATAGCCTTTCCTTGAGATATAAACTTATACGATGGGTTTACGGATTTCTGTTGGATGTATCGGCAAGTTCAAAAGCATACAGGATACATGGCGTCGCGTATTTTCGTGTGTGGAAGATGTACAGAATTTGGATGCACCGGCTAACGAAAATCCCGGCAACAGCATCGGCAAATGCCGACATACTCGACAGGGGCTACAGTCCTAGTAAATGCGCGCCTGACGCGTCCGTAATTGCAACCTAATTGCAAAGCGTGTAATCACACGCCTTCTGTAATGAATCTCACCATAATTCTTCAGAAGTAAGCGGACGCAAGGGATATTGAAATTTTTGGTTATACTACAGTTTTACAAATATAAGTATGTAAGTTATAATTGTACAATTACCAGGGAGGATACCGTATTAGTATAGTAAAGAGGACCGAGGTGAATGTGAGAAAGAGAATACTTCTGCACTATGACAGATGATCACAGTCCAGCATTGTATATCCTACAAAAATATTTTAGAAACGGATCACTCGACTTGTTCGGAAACATTCTCACCAGAAAGATATCGTTGAGCATGGGCCACGGCCTGCGCTGACTTCCAAATCATGTCTTCTCGATGAGAATGGGCATAGCTGTATCTAAACGGCTGCTTCTCCCATGCAAAAACTAGCCGCTGGTCAAAGACCCCGTCTTGATCTTCCCTGGTGTCCATGGCGCTGGTGTCCTGTAACGACGACAGAGAGCGTGTGATATGCTTCGCAGCATACGATGGGTCCCTATCCGACCGCAAAAGAAGCACACAAACTTGGAGTGTGCGATGACTGCCGAGAACATCTCCTATGGCGTTGGACACTCGATATATTTTATTCTTCCAGTGGTTCATCGCGTCCGACGACGAACATTGTTGGAAGCCGTATTCCGAGTCGCTAGATGGTGGGGGTGGAGAGTTGCCAGTGACAATTTCGAGCCAATTTGCGCGAGTGTGTACATTTTCGTGGGGTGGCGCAGGGCCCACACTCATATCCAATTTAAGGTGTGTCAATTGTGGCATGCTTTCGCTGTTAATCTCTCCGCCCGCCCACGAGCTCCAATCTTGCCATTTGTTCAGGATCGACAGATGGGTTACGTTGTCAAAGAACGACGACACCCGCAGCGTCGGCCTGAAAACATAAATCGGATGCAGCTCATGGAAGAGGAGAGAAAGTCGCCGAGGACAAATGTAATTTAGATTTTGCTGGCCGAAGGCATCGCCCGCATGTTGCACGCTGAGATACTTGTGTGGATCGGCGGCAAAAGGAGGCGCTCCGTGATAACGGTCTACGTCGACGCGTGGTGGACTTGATGGCCAGTACGAAAGGTTTTGGATTCCAGAGCATGCAGATAATATCGGCACGATGCACTTCAACTCGATATCCGAGTACATGAATATGGATTGCACGGTTGTCGCTAGAAACGCCCGGCGTGTGGGACTTGCGTTCACGACGGAGCGAAGAAATGCCCGCGCAGAGCGTTGGTTCTTTAGTATGACATCTTTATAGATAACTTGGCTAGTCCTGTGAGATAATGAATTAATCGGCGTGAGTTAAGAGCACAAAAAGAAGACCATACCATCGGTGGATTGGTTTACAAACAAGAGCAAGATTTACAGCGGTTCGCGGGTAGGTATATACAGCCGCCTCGAGGAGTTGTAAAAGAATGTCGTCGGGGAGCGATGATATAGTCATTTTTCGTTCACAGATAGGTCGAATCCTTTAGTAAAGAGTTAAACTGCGCCACTGACAGAGTATGCTAGTTGCAGAGGGAGTCGTTAAAGCAAACCGAGGGAGGAAAAGGATGACAGTGACAGGCTAGAGTGCAGAGCAATCTCGAGTTTTATATCCGGATCCGAAAATCAAACCAGATTATGCAGCCCCTTCTGAGCACTCCAAGTATTTTTGCCATTTCCAATACAATTGTCATAGGATGATATGGCAGAAACAGGGCCTCCTTAGCATTCTTTTCGCCGTATTCTATGAACCGAAACTTCATTTCCCTACGTTCTTAGACAAGTTTTGAGGTTGGCGACCCGAGGAGAACATGGCAGTGGTATACCATGTAATTGGATCCAGAGAGTTACGTTGACCGGCGTAACAAGTCCAAACTTCCTAATCGCGCCAAGGTCCCATGCGTCACCGGCATCTTTCTTGTTTTTTTGTGGGCGCAAGTAACCGAGAGATAAAACCGGTAGGTTCTATATCTATAGAAGGATAACGTTAGACCTGATTGCGTATTATACATGATCTATTGTACAATTTTCGTTGGTCATGTTAAACCACAGAAAAGTTTGCGCCGCGGTTTTTCCATGTCACGTCGCGAGATACAATTACTGAATGCGCCAAGCTTAGCTGGATTGCTGCACGCACCTAATGTCTTCTAGATTCCAGGTAAAGTGCAGTATGATTATAGTACAAGAAGAGAAATATTGACACTCTTAGAAACTACCTTGAAGCTACCGGTATTAGTTTTCTTCATGTCATTTTGGTTTCGCAGAAAATCCGACTAGGTCGCGAGTCAGGAAGTAAGTAAATAATAGTTTTTCACAGTGTGTTATCTTGTATTGCTAAGTTTTTGCGACGATCAATGTCCTCGGATTGATGGGAGATGCATGGAAGTGTACTTTTGTCTCCGAGGAAGTACGGAATGTAAGGTGATGACAAATAGCATTGAAATCGACTTGTGTCAGTACATAGTTGCTGTAAACCCAGGTTATGAATCCAAAGTACCCTGTAATGCACCGTAGCGTAGCACAAGTCGCTCGAATATATCCGCGGATGTACGAACTCTATCGGAATTGAGCATACATGTCCTAGGAGGTCCTATGATCTGGGTTAAGTCACCGACATCACCTCATTTAGATAGCATCGTATGAAACGGATACAGAGCAAATATTGCTATCTAAATTACAAATGTAACTTTATAAGCTGCTTTATCTCATTCATATAAGTTCAAAATTCGACTTATTGACGCTCGATAAGCGCTCTGCCAAGAACCACGCGCTTTCTTGGCATCTTTATAGTTGAGGATTCTTCTGATTATCACGATATACGCGCTCGAGGCTTTCAGAGAAAAAGAGGACCAATATGATATATCCAATTTCCAGCTACTACTGCCATGAACGCACTCTCCTGACAGAAACCTGTGCATGGTGTCAACGCGTTGCCATAAGTAGTTTAACCTCGGCGCCGGGCGGTCTCATCCAGATAATCTATAAATAGAATTATATGTATTTTTATCAAAGGATTTCCGAGGTATTGAGGAGGTAGCTTCCTCCCTGTACCGACAATATGCGATTATCCTCGGAATATATTCCCATTTCTGGCCCTGCATTAAGTACTTTGAAGTTTGCATGTATACAAGTCAAAATTCCCAAATTTGGGAAATACCATTATCCGTGGGATCTCTAAATGCCCGGCGTTGTCTGGTCAAAACAGTAAACTTAGACCCTGACCGGGCATTTTGGACTAAATACGACTGGTCCCCTCGTGATATGGACGGTGATTGTCGGTCAACGGTCCAAAGCAAGCTAACACTCCACTTTACATGTTCTTTTCTTGCGAACTGATAGGAGACTCACTTTGTTCAAGTGCGTCGAAGCCGCAGCCAGAGAGTGATTTAAACAGGTTGCAAGACTTACGAGAAACGGAAACTTGACTTCTTTAAGCACGCATATCTCCACCTTACCATGACTCCTAATTTGTGTAGAAACGTCTTAAGACCTCAACGACATATCACAACAATTAGAATTCCGTCATACTTACTTTCTGTTCATCAATAAGAAGAGATGCGAAGTGCGAAGTACTAGGAAGTGGAGATCATTCCTTCCAATTTCTTATTTCAGCTGTTGAAACGGTTAATAAGCAGAAATTAATAGCATATCTTTGGTTCAATGTTTCCTTATACTATTGCAATCAGTCATTGGACTTGCATTGGACATATCACAAGGTCTCTTGCCAGATTCCCACTGCTTCCCATGTTCCAACACCATGGGAGCAATCAATGAGACTATACCCCGGAACAGGAACAAAGAAAACGTTCGCGGGTAGAGTATGTCATCTAGAATATGTAAGGACTTTACGTCAGCTCAACAACGTTGAACGAAAGATGAATTTTTACATAGGTAAGCAATTAGATCTGGGGTGCTCAATGATTCGTAATTTACTATGCTCTTCATTACAGAGACTAGTATTGCGTTGGAGATGACTCCAATCCATTATATATTACAATTTACAGCAATCAAGGGTTGAACAATGTTACCATGGCTCGGAAGGCGACTACGATTGTGACGTGAAAAAAATACAAATGTCCATCAGAACACAGAAATTAAAAGTAATACTGTGCAGGAACGCCGCTCACACATCAGGAGGCTTATGTTTAGGTCAAAGGCTCGCGGATAGAAGATGGCACCTGAAATAACGACTTTACGTCAAGTTGTCATCAACGGAAACGATCAAGTCTTGCGAAATTAAAAGGTCCTCCGCAGGGCCACTTGTCGGCTGAGAAAAGGCCAGCTCGCTGGGTGAAGCTGGTCACTGCATGCCGCAGTGCCAGAAATAGCGGAAAGCAGAAAAAACAGAAGTGAGCTCAAGTTTAACGTTCAATACTGTCCTCATCCTTCCGACGTGCCGAGGTCTTTTCTGCGCAGGATGAAAGTCGGGGTGATCGCGTACAAGTCGCGTGACGTCATTTTCCAGATCGACCGACTTTTTCTAAATTAAGGTCGATCCCGCCTTCTTGTGCAAACCACCTCGCACTGGGTCCCAAGCCAGATGAGCCAGTGAGCGCAAAAATTGTCGGTTCAGCTGTGAGATAGAACCAGCCCACGAACTGGTTGGACGCCCTGCATAACACCCTCTCGATCCCCAATCCTTAATCTCTGTGCTTCTTCTCTCTTCTTCTTCCTCATTCATTACCAATTTGTGCAACTTTAGCAGCTAGCTGATGCCTTAATAGCTCCTTGGAATTCCAGATATTAAATTGCACTGGGTCTAAAATTACTTATCTGAGAAAGACACCTATAAAATCAATCATGGCTAGTTAGCGTATGGTAACGTCCTTTTTTTCCCCTTTCCCTGAGCGTCAGTCGTATCAGTTAGGTCTTCCGCTTGAATCCAGTACTTGACGTTAATTTCACAATAAAAACCTAGTTCAACGTCGAAAATTATTGTAGGTATATTGAACTACTCGGTGATTGTAATCTACTTAGCTTTAAAGGTTCCAGAGATCATTACAACAACATTGCTAGAAAGGCGACTATCATCGTCCAAATAAAAGTTCGTGAGAACACAGAACATAAATGTGTCACACGCACACACAACAGGGAGTAGGAAAAAAAGGAATAAAAACGTGCAAAAAAAAAGTTCACCCAAGAAGAAGAATTAAAGGACACAAGCCGCAGTCAAGGCTACAGCAATAACTGACAACCAGACCGGGTTCGAAAATTTGGTAGCGGAATTTTGACCTTGCGAGCCAGCCTCGACCCATTCCCTATATACCGCATGGAGTTGGACGACAAATGCTTGGCCTTCAGCACTCTGGTTTCCTTCCACCCCGTACGAATGCGGGTTGACGACTGGCCTGAGCCAGCCATCTTCTGTGAAATGCGCGAATCCATCCAACGTAGAGGTCGTGTTGGACGAGGCAGGCGAAGAGGTCGTGTTGAACAACGCTAGGCGGGAGCGTTCCGCGAAGGGGACGTACGTGAACTCGTTCGTCATCAGCGCAGCACGATACACCGTGCTAGCGAGCAGGGCAGTCGACGCTGCGTCGTAAAAGTTTCCAGGGGCAGTAGGCGGCTGATCTGCGTAGTTTGTAAAAACATTTGTGTTGTCCTGGATTAGCCGAAGGAACAGGGTCAGAAAGAAGCATTTATGATTATCGCTGACGTCAATGAGGCACTTACGAGATGAGGATAAATTCCGGCGTGAATCTCTCTGACCCAAGCTGCCAAATCATTTTGCTCGTTCTTGAAGGTGTTGGCGTATTCCGAGTTTCTCATTGTAGCCAAAACACGAAGTGAGCCCGCTGCCGCCCAACCATTGCCTGTATGCCAAAGCGATGTTAACTTAAGGATCATACGTAACTGCACTGAGCTCACCAGTCGACCAAAAGCCTGGATCATTACCAGCTGAGCCCAATAAGACGTGTTTCCACATCCCTTGTTTGGGATCTCTAAGGTAATTCCTATACAGCTTGATCTGGTTGTACGCCTCCGCAACGAGGGTACGGTTCCTCGTGAGAACACCATAATAGGCGAGGAATGGGGGAACCATGTAAACGAAATCATTCCTGAGTAAAGAAGTCAGATGAAAAAGGAAGGCAAGAAGGGAATCTTTCTTTACGTACCAGAGCTGCACCTCCGACACGCGATGCGATATAGCTCCGTCACTCGTCTTGGGCACCACCTCGAACAAGAAATCGAGTTGATCTTTGGCCGCGCCCGCATAGTCGATGCTGCCTGAATCTTGCCCAGTCCAGTTCGCCAATAGTACGGCGACTCCTATCGAGGCAGGGTCTGCAGCGCTGCCATCCTGGATTAATGGTTGGGGGCCAACGGTATTGTTATTCGACTTTGCGCGACCGGAAACGATCTTGTTAGCGATCGCAAAGAATGGGTCCAATGCTCCCGAGTCAGATAACGATGACGGAATGGTTGAAGGAGGAGGAAGAGAATTCGATGAAAAGACAGAGTATTCCGTTGCGTTAAGCTCTAGTATCGTCTGCGCTCGTGTACCGAATTCCCAACTATTTGCAGAGTTTAAGTCAGTCAAACACCCACCGCTACAACTCAAGAGACAAGGAACCCGAAGTCAAGCTTACGTACCTCTGTTGCGCAGCTTCCGCTAGGCGAGCACTAACAGTGTCAACTTGCCCATCGGTAAGGGTTTGTGCGCTTCCAAGCCTCGAGAGCGTTAGTATCGCTGCAGCCCATCCCAGCCACGACGTCCTTCTCCTGCAATGCGTGAGATATCGCCAGCTCATGGATGTCCACGACAAAGGAGTGGTTCCTGGATATGTTTATCTATGACAAGCGTATATGTTGCCCCAAATACGTTATGATTGCAACTTTTCTCGGGTCGGTCGGCGAATCTTCGTCAGGCCTGCAGGAATGCACAGTTTTTGCTGCCACCACCACGTCGGAGAATGTAGCCCGCCAGGTAGGTATTGAGTCGTCCTTTCGATGAGAAAAAAGATAAACAGGAATAGACCTTTAGCCACCGCATCTTTTTCTGCGACTTGAACTTTCAGGTTATTATTCAATTTGTTCCACTTGGGTTCCACTCCACCTTGCATGTATTCTGACCTAAGATTCCGCTTAAATCTCTTTGCCGTCATGCATCATGCCGAGACGCATGCAGTCGCCGCGTGCCTTGCTGGATTCGCGAGAGCTGGAAAGACGTCTGTGCCTCATTTTCTCCTTTCTTCAATAGATATATGCGTAGAACTTGGGCTGCTTAGGTGTTTTCAAGAGAAAAATAAGCAGTTTGAAAGATAATAAAAAATGTTGAATAGGAGTTTCGCTACAGCACCGGTTGGGTTTGACCCTTGGCCGACCTTGGCAACAAGAATTTACAAATATCATCGGCTATTAGAGGGATCTGGCAGTGGCATTTTCGTACTTAAATAATTACATAGTTACCCAGGGTTACTGCAGAGAACAAAAAATAGTCCTGAATACATTAAATTAGCGCCGCCGGGCGTCTATAGCCTACTTGGAATTAGAGTATCCATGAGAATCTTGCGATTTAAAAGATGTAATAACCAATAATGAATATTCTGGACGCGGCCTGACGATTAGTGTAGGATTCAATAGTTAGAGACGCATTGATATCTCCACAGATGGTCACTTTGACTTGGACAGTTGGCGTGGAGATTGCAAGGTGGTATGTACACTGCAATTTATATTCGCAGATTGTCATGCAATCCTAAAAACAGTCACACTATCAGGACGGATACATTGCACAGCACTTCATAGTAAACATTGATTTTCAGCTACAACATGATCAGATGTATATTGGACTTTGCGTACTAAGATGATAACGGATGGCATCAACTATACAAAGATAAATATGGTGTAAGACAGAAAAAAAGACATATTCATCAAACTAACAAATATAATGCTGCGATCACTCAGAAGTGACGAGTTTCTCCGATTTCGCACACAGTAAAATCACCTTCCGGAATCCCAATCTTCTTGCACTCTTCTGCGAGCCGTCGAGGCGGCTCAGTGACGTCTTCTGCTGTCAAAATCCATGTGCTGTATTTATGCATCAAGATCACGTCAGACTCGGAGAAAATACTAACACACTCACCCCCAATGCATACCGAGAGCTTTCCTCGCTTTCAGGTCTTTGAATAGGCGTACGCTATCTTGGGGAGCACAGTGAATAGGAGACATGAATTGCCTCGGCAGGTAAGCGCTATCAGATTTAAAATTATGAGCAATCCATCACGGTCTGGAAGAAAGAAATTAAATACTAACCCAATTGGAATTAAAGCAAGGTCGAAGCCTCCAAAGACTTTGCCGATCGTCTCAAAGGCAGGGCAAACAGGCACCTCATCCTCTTTTTCACCGTCCATGACCGAACGATACCCGGTATCACCGCCGAAATATACTTTGGTAGGCTGTCGACCAGCTGTATTATTGTCTGTTACTTCTTCAATGACCCATCCTGCCCAAAGCGTTTTGAAGGTGTCAGTCAACGAACGACCCGTAAAGTGCTGACCGGGCGTGCACGTGATATCAATAGACGCCTTCTTGTCGTCGGAGCCGGTGATCGTAAGGCGTTTCGAGTCCCACCAGTCGAGGGTATGTGTATGTGACGTGGGGACTCCCAGTGACTTGAACCACGATGCATTACCGATTGGCGCAAAGAAGTGAGGCGTTCGTGAGGTTCGCTTCAGTAATGTACGGATCGTATGTGTATCTAGGCTGATCCATGATTAATAATCACAATATGGAAGAATTATCTAAGTTAACTTACTGGTCATAATGGTTATGCTAAACGGACAGATGAACATTTAGCTTGTCAAAAGGACTCGATATTACTCACTGAGATTACTACTGCGTCAACCTCTGGGATATCCTCGATCTTGCAAGGCGGTGCTATTAAATATGGAAGATAAGACCAGAAGAGCATCCAACATCTGTGGTGGACGCACGTGTAAACCTTTTAGGACCCATCCATTGACTAGGCGAGCACCTGTCGCTGAAAACGGGATCGAACAATACGCGTACTCCGCGGCCATGTTGAGCACCTCCAAAACGTGATGGCAGCTCAACGAGGAAGCAGGCATGCCCAAGCCATGTCGCCTTTATTTCCTCGCTTTCTTTCGCGTCTGAAGGAGCCTCTTTAACCGTAGTGGTCTTACCCCACGTAGGGGTGTGTATAGGCATCACCTCTGCGACATTTTTCGGAGGAGAAGGGAATGTTGAAGCGGCACGAACAAGCTAAGAGGTAGTTATAGTTGGAAAAGCAGGTTTTTAAAGAGAAATATACATACACCGATCCTTTCCATTGTTGTGTGTGGGCGGAAACTCTTCCAAGGATTCAAGAACAACTTGCCAGCAGGATCAGACCAATGTGCTGGCTTTGTTCCTTGTGGCAACGGGTCTGGATTTTTGCTTTCATTTTGGGAGATCTTTAGAGAGTATGTCATCGAGTCTGTCATGTTGAGCACTGCGTAAGAAAAAGGTGGGTAGAAACAAAGGAATTGCAATGCAACCCAAATGACAGCCCAAATATAACGCATAACCTAATTTCACACGCCCCTAACTCGGCGGCCCGCAGCTCCGCGCAGTATGCCGACGAGATTCGTCTGCTCTGAACTTGGCTCTTCCGACTGGTATCCTCGCTTTCATATGGGCTAATACTCAAAGGTCTTGTACATAGCAAATGTTTCATCAAGTATATTGAAACAATGATGCTAGTATGTGTTCCACGTACTAATCAAACAATTAGAGAAGTACTTGAGGAGCATATTTCGACAGCAACGCGCGTATATCCTGCCGACTTGCGCCCTCCGCATCCCATGCATCTGCAAATTGCTTTTTA
>Ga0247779_1001216_pt1 | contig 12761 bp, 7 predicted proteins | sample UWRJL221509R5_FD_179925 | JGI IMG/M metagenome (GOLD analysis project Ga0247779, IMG submission 179925) | Plant litter microbial communities from Arlington Agricultural Research Station in Wisconsin, United States - UWRJ-L221-509R-5 | ecosystem: Environmental > Terrestrial > Plant litter >...
GCAACTTGTGAATAACAGCTTCAAACTGCATGATAGCGGATTCGGGTGAAGAGAAATATACTACGAAGTTGGCGGAGAATACTCTGGACATGCAGTATCTACACTCCGTATACCAAGACCCGATCCTCCAAAGGAGCAAAGGGCTTATCAACACCTCCTCGCGGTGGTCCAGTTGGGGTACCAAAGACGAGCTCCGCACGGAGTGACCAGCTCTCAGGAAGTTTCCACGCCTCGATGACCTCCTTATTAGGCTGGTAATGCTGCAAGCTGCACCCGAGACCTTCGGCGGCTAATGCGGTCCAGGCGATATATTGGTTCATCCCTTGCGAGTGCTCGTACCCTGTATATGTGAACAAAGCATATAATCAAAATAAAATCTTAAAAAGTAGGCATGAACACCAGCGAAGCCTTACAGTCAGGAAACATATCAAATATGCCTTGAAATGTTTCGGGGAGCTTCTTTACAGCAGCGGAGTCTTCAAAGAACAACACCTGTATGGAGTAATAATCTCAAAAATTATCCTATTAGACCGTTTCTCGACATTTAAGCGCACCGTTCCGTAGCTAGCACGATGTCCCTGGATCTTTTCTTCGACAGTGGCATAAACAGGAGGAGGTATCGTGTCTTTGGAGTGCTTCAGGGTGATATCCCACAATTTTTCGTGCTCGTCACCGAACAGAACGACGGCGCGGCAGGAATCGACGCTGAACGCAGATGGTGCATGTTTTATGGCGTCTTGAACGATCGATACGATGCGTTCGTTTGTAATTGGAGAAGTCTTGTTGACCGCCACGATGGAACGACGAAGTTTGACGGCGTCGAGGAACGAGGCTTGGTCTACAGATGGCATAGCTTTATGGATGTATAGAGAAAACAAGTAAATGTTGTGAGAAGAGAAAGTTGATTTCAGATGATTCTGAATATTATCCTCAACGCCAATTGATCTCTGCTTTTATATGATTCGTACGTCAAAATTTCGATGTATTACAAACTAGTGGCTATCTACGTAACATCTTGACATACATTCTGTGGATTTAGCTTGAAAGTGCTATGTAAGCTACCCCTTATAGAAGTCATGTTAGCGCAATAAGTGTTCAATGCCTCGATCTTTACATACCTACTAAACGTTTAAACGTGGCCGATTATGACATAAGAGTGAGAGAGTAAGGATTTTATCGTACAATCAGTCCATGACGCGCCCAGGATGATTCATCTCAGGGTCCGTGCGGTATGTATTGGGTATTACGAATCATGATAGTTACGGCGACGATCCCTCGTACATGAGAAAGATTGGTCAGAAGTATGTTGAAAATGGTCCCAAAGTATATCTATATCAAGGAAACACAACGCGACAAGTGGTGAGATGGATAGTTGATTCCGTGAAAGGAATTATGCTATATGGCGGGCTCCGAACTTGTTCTATGTAAGACCAATCAGAACAATAGGGGGTTTTACGTTGGCGATTTCGAGATGATGTCGGCGTGATTTTCAATTGGTTTTTCGGCTTGATTTTTGCACCGCCACATCGTTTTGCGAAAATCGTGTCTCGATTTTCAAGTATGCAAACGCAGCGTGGGGGTCTCTTTTGCACCGATTTCCACCTAACTTTAAGCCCGATTTTCGAATTCCTGTTCATCAGATGGGCGGTAGGGGTTTCACGTTGGGCCGATTTCGAGTCTTTTTTTGGTCTTTTTTTCTGAAATTCAGACCGAAAAAAAACCTCGAAATCACGTCGAAATCAGTTCCAAATCGCCAAAGTGAAACCCCCTAATATTTATACCGCACGTGTAGTAGTTAACGTTGGTGACTGGTATATCTACGGCCACCCTCGTCGAAGATAATGAATAATTACCTATCTCGATTTTAATACCCTATGAGACTTGTTTGGAGTAGTGCTCGGTGGACTATTTATGCCAATCCCTATTAAAACGAGAAAGAGGTTGACCAGGGTAATGACCGGCTATGGCGAAGAGAATACTCGAGGGGCTTCTGGATCTGGTCGCATGGCACATGATTGACTTCGGGTGGCGGATATCGGAGCTGAATAAAAGTAACAGAATATATTTTCATGGGAAATTGATGGGTCGACACAAGCACTATCATATTGTGTCTTATATAACGTAGACTCCCTAATAATTGGAATCCATGTGAGGTACGTACATCATTGGAGAGTCGTACTTGCGTATGGAATTATAAATGAGCGCATACAACGTATGTATCCATCACTTGCTTCCCATCTATGTCGAGTGGCTTGATATAGTGTGGGGGCCGAGTAAGGTGCCCAATTAACCAGGTATAGCACAAATTTTACATAAATGTGAACGGTAGAGGAGTTAGACCACCAAATGACGTGGTAGTAGCTAGAAACTGGAAATTTTTAACAGCTAATAGTTGTTTATTTAGTAGTGAAGTCGAGAAAGACGTTCTTTGGCAAGAAAGCTATACCAAAGAAATGAGTTTCGACGAATCAGGGCATCAAGTAAAACACTACAGAGAACTTGCGGAGAGCAAAAGAGACGAGAAACAAGCAGAGGGCGGTAAGTAGACTGGATTCCTGAGTGATTTGAATCTGGATTGTCCTCTGATCATGAGCGAGCGTAAAGTATAGTTATTGTGTGGTTTCCCAAGGTTACAAGGAGGAGATTGATCATTCACTCTGATTTCAAGTTTGACGAATGGGGAATATGTAAAATCTCAGAGCAAGAAAATAGGGCGGAATAACTTTCCGTAGACATCTTTATAGTGAGTTGAGCGACCAGGACCTGAAATTTCAAATCTGATCTATCCCAAATAAATGTTCTTAAAATAGACTGTCATCTGTACCGCGTCATTCCCACGTGAGATTAGGCACATATTCACCAATTCCAAAGGCTTCATCAGCGTAAACATCATCCAAACATGGTGCAAATAGCTCATTTGCTGTTCTTGGTTTCTTCACTCGGCTTGGTTTCTTGCCTTTCGTCTACTCACTTGTTACTTAGGAACTAATTGACCATCATCCATGTCTTCATATCGCTATTCGTATTGTGAGATTTTTTCCTTACATGCGGCTACTACGAATTGGAATCCGACGGCCGGCATAAGTACAAATACAAGCATTCATATACACGTGCACAGGACTAAGAAGAATGAGAGTGAAAGGCATAACTCCAACACTGACACCTCAATAATTCACAGCCTTACCAGTAATTTCAACGATACTAACAACATCAACAAAATGACACCAGATACAAGACGGCGAGATATGTATGAACGCTTGAATCTCACATCGAGAGAAGTTGCGCTATGGTTGTTATCCATGGAGGATAGTAGCGCTCATGTAAACATCGGCTGGAGCGTGGAAATGGCTATGGTGGAGGCCGCTTTGGGAGTCTATTCGTCGAGTACGGGGAGAGAGTGTACCGCTGGCAGGAATAGCAGCGGCAGCAGCAGCGTCGGCGTCCTTGATGCAGCATCATACGTCGCAAACGAAAGAGACGGCAACACCAGACTCTGCAACGTCATCAGCGACATTGGATCCAATACTAACAACTTCACCTGTTCAGCATGAAAATGAAAATCAAGTTCTTGTAAAGTCAGTTCTATCGGTAGTTGTAAATGTGAATGCCTTTACTACAACGAGCGTACATATTGACATGTATTGAAGAGCTGTGAATGCAAGTTTGGTATGAACTGAGTATTGAGATATCATTAAGTGCTGTCGTATTGGGCCATTGGTTTCCACCATAGTAAAGCACAACTCATACGTTCTGGTCAACATCACATGACCGTTATTTTGTGTGACCGGACTTGGCCGATTCGCGCTGCCTACGCAGAAAAACATTGCGATAGTACATACCACAGAGATTTACTTTACATTTACATGTAAAACCTGTACACTGATACTGGAATAAAAGAAAATCTATACAATATTGGCCTTTTTGAGGTCCTGAAGGGTAGTTTCGGGAATTTGTTTGTCTGATTTCTTGAAGTGGTTGCCGGGGTTCTTCGTGCTTTTTTGCTTTTTTTTAAAAAAGAAAAATCAGAACTGAGAGATCTCCTATCGGGTTGTATTTTCTTTTTATAGGCATGTTTAAAGTAACACGATAAAACAAAGGGATATGTGAAGGGAGCCACGTCGACGCGTCCGTAATTAGCAATACTGCGTCAGAACGCATACAAATCGGACCCCATCTCATAGTCGCTCAGAGCCCTTTTTGGAAAATCGGTTCGCAACAAAAGTTTTGTATCCAAATTATCTACATTTTGTTGCGAAGGAATTTTGTATTTACACCGAATTGCAAATGCTACGCAGGAATTGGTACTTTTCCCCCGCCAAATTGAGGCAAAATGTCACGCTGGTGACAATTTTGATCATGTGATGTTGACCAGAACGTATGAGTTGTGCTTTATGGGTGAAGTACAAAGTAAAAAACGCCCACAGTGGAGGTAACTGTTAGCGCTGCAACGCCTCCGTCTTAAAGGATAAGTAATATGAATAATTTTCGAACTATACCAACGAATATGGGGGTGGATCATTCAATACTATTTATGCTCAATGCAACCAATACCACAGTCAAAAACGGGAAAACCTCTGGAAGCAACCCAATTTGCATCTCAAGTGCGCCGACGCTGGCGCAGTTTGATCCCGGTTCCCACCGATCTGGGCGAAAACACCTATATAATCAATGAGCGCTAATTAACATGGTAACATCCAGTATACGTATGGGACTCAATGTGGGATATTATATGTATGTTCATATTGCATCAAAGGATTCTAACATCTCGCGGTACCCCATTTCTCTAACATATTCCTTCATCTCTTCCTTCACTCGTCCCCATCACCCTCAAACCTTTCATAGAATCCAGGAAATCTGATTCGGAGTTCATATATATTTCGGGTTAATTTAGCACTCTTGAAAGTGCCAGTACTGGGATCCAGGCCCCATCGAGCCTGCGTGATAAATAAGTCCAAATCCAGTGAGTGCATCGTGGTTTGTGACAAGCTGAAAAATCATAGGACTAGTATATTATGTTTTCTCATGAATTTGCTTTTTTCAAGAAGAGTAAAATATAAGCTGGCATATTAACGTAGTCCGCACGGCGGCAGGGCCAATGGAGGACTGGAAAAATAATGTTAGATATCTGATTCCCAACGCGAACTCTGTTGGAGCCTAGCTGTACGGATCGTTCCTATTAGTAGCGTATGTCCATATATCGGACAGGTTCAAAGTCCTCGAACTGAATACCGTGCACAAGTACTATGGGGCTGGGTAGTGTATTCTTGATTTTCGTTGGTGAGGATATCATCCACACGACGTAGTACGTATACTTTAACAATGAGAATGGAGTCTCCGAAAACTAATACGTCTCAGGGAAGACTAAAAACTGTTACGCCAAGAACATAAGATACGGTGATGTACTTTCTCAACGACGGAGTGACATATTCGGAAGTCTTGTGCGGCATTATTTCACACTTTACAACATATACTTCTCACTACTCCGTATAAATATGAAATAGCAGAGTACTTGTACACCAACTCTCTTGAAATCCACCCAATCTTCAATTAACCTAGTCAGCAATGAAGATCGATCGTAACAACACAGTCGAGGATATCAACCCTGAGTGGTTATCTACGCCGAACCAGGAGATCTCATCGTTTCAGATGCACTCACTTCTCAATTTTTGTGAAAGCAGAAGAATGACATGTTTGCTTGAGCTGAAGAGAGAAGATCCCACCAGGCGCCTTTTGTGCCACCCAAGCCTGCCGAAAGGAATACAGCTACCAACCTATTGAATGGGCCAAAAATTCAGAGAAAGTCCCATGCTGGGTTTTTGTTCGAAACAAGACCATTATTCCTGGTCCCGAGGTGTGATGAATATCTGTACAACCAAAAAATTGACCTACATTAACCCATCATTCACTTTGAAAGCTCAAGCGTACTTTAGCAGAACCCTGGCAGACAAGTTGTTCAGTGAAGAAGCCGCGGCTTATATCGACAGTCTCATCGCACAGATTGTTTGACAATATATTTTTTTTGCCAAAGGAGTAAAAGAGAATGCGGTGGAAATAGTGACTGAATCCTTGATGTGGTCTATGTAGTGGAGATTCGAGAAGGGCGTTGACAAGTTGCGCAAAACTACGTCTGATTCAGGAGTAAGCAATTTGGAAGCGATTTGGAAATAGGTTGCAATACGAAAAAGGTGAGAGGAACGGATAGAGATTAAACGTACGTTCAATATCGTTGCTGAGTTGAGTGAACAGAACGTGAAAAAAGGTCAGCCGCCGAAGATCCCGAAAATCTATGCCTGAAATAGATTCGGTATCTTGAAACCCGATTATGCACCTAGGTTCGGTCATATTGCCTTACGTTATTCACACGTGAATGAAACATTGACTTTGTATGTACATGTATATTCTGCTAAAGCTTTACACATTAGCATAAACAGAATCCAAACATTCGGGGACGGAGTAGGGGAGAGTAGTAGGTAAGCAGTAAGCGACTGACGTTCCCCCTCTTTGTATTTTCTTTTTCTTCTGCGTTGTTTTCCCTCTCCGAGTTGGTTTCGCTTTTTCTTTGATTTCTTTTCCTCCGTTGACCCCCTCTAATCATACCACTCTCCTCGCTCCTAATCGACTCTTCGTTTACCCAGCAAACAACCAACCATCCATGTCTGTGCATCGCCGCTGATACTTTGCTGATTTTATTTTATTTCTTTCAAAGAGATAGCGAACCAAAACATCAGACAATACCGCATACGCAAGCATACGCACGCAGGAGGCTCATCAATACCCGACAGAAGGGATTGAAAGGATAGGTTGAGACGATCGAAATTACAGACCCTGAGTAACAAGCAAATAGGAAGGCGAAGGCGACGAAGACGAAGACGACGCACGAAGGACAATAACACCACTGGAGACACCGACATTCAATATTAACAAGAAGACAGACAGCCGAGCGGACGATTCGAAAATCGATAATTCGCACTCGCAACTCTGCAGGAACAGTGGCAGGAGCAGCAGCGACAACACACCGCATACACGACCACGAAGTTGAAGGCGGGCGATATGAACCTCGATGCGAGAGAAGCTGCGCTAGGGCTGTTATCCATGGGACTGGGACAGCATGAGGGTGGTGGTGGCGGTGATGTGAAAGTGCAGAAACAGAAACTCGGGCGGCGCAAGGGTTCAGATGATAGAGACGTCGGCATGGACGGTGATGGAGACGTCGATATGGATATGGGTATTGATGGACGGGCGTTCATTAGCGGCGGAGCCCGTGGTGGAAGTACCAGCAGTTCTTCGAGCACGACGAGCACAGATACGACGAGCACGAGCAGCAGCGTCGTCGTTGCCGGCCTCCATGGGAAGACTCCCGGTGCAAATGGTACCACTGGCACGCATACGACGACAGCAATAATCACGAATGGAGGAGGGGGTAGCAGCAATGGCAGGCCAAGGACGGCAACACCGGGCTCGGCGACATCGTCAGCGACGTTGAACTCGATATTAACAACAACCGTACCTTCACCGCTGCCGAGCATCCCCAATATTCCAGGTATAACCACGCTCCCATCGTCAAACCTGCCCCCATCACCGAATGCACCGAACACCACAACGGGGGTCAGTCATTCTACGACATCATCCCCTGTAGTGCCCATGAAGCGCAAAGTGGGTGCAGCAGGACTCGACGAGGGTATCGTCAACGGTGACTCGGATATGGAGAAGAGGAAGCAGCGCGAGCGGGAGGCACAGCGAGAAAGAGATTTGGAGGCGAGGCGAAGGGAGAGAGAAAGGCAGCGAGAGGAGGCGGCGGCGTATAGGGAGTTGTTTACTAGACCGTCGAGTTTTGCGGCTGGGTCTTCTGGGAAGGAGGGATATGGACACGGGCATGGTCATGGACATCAACAACATCAACAGCAGCAACCGACGCCCACGACGCCCACGACGACGATTCCAGGCGGAAAACTCAAGGTATGTTGCGATTGGTTTTTTCCCCTGTTTTGATATTGATTATTTAAAATAACATCAACAGCAACACCGCGTGAATGGGTTCGCTACGATGGATACGTCGAATTCATATAATATCAATACCAACGCTGCCATCGCTTCTGGATCAACGTCGAGGAACGAATTTGGACATACGGGTGCGAATTCCAGAGTCGATGATCAACATAAGACACCAACATCCAGCTTTACCTCTAAACCGCCAACATCTTCCGACAGCAACCGTACTTTATCATTGTCCTCCTCCAATCCAACGTCTTCAAACACAACAACAACAGCAGCAGCCACAGGAGACATATCAACCGAACCCATCGACTGCATCTGCGGTTCCACATACGACGATGGTTTTTCAATCGCATGCGATAGATGCGGGCGGTGGTGTCATTACGTGTGTTTTGGGATCAGGCCGGGGAGCACTGTGCCAGAAGATCTAGATTTTCTGTGTTGGGTGTGCTTACCTCGCAACGAAGAGTTCAAGGAACGTGCGAGAGCCCTGCAGATGGGCGCTGCGATGCAGAGAGAGGCAGGTGTTGTTAGCAAGCCTGGTTTGGCAACTTTAGGTTCAGGCGGCAAGCTGAGTCCTCGTCCAGGCGATGGAGTAGGAAATGGAATGGAATTTCTTGGCATGGCTAGTGATGATTCGAGGGATGCTGGAGGCGGTGGTGGTGGGAGGAGAGGAAGGAGGCAGTATAGTCCGGGTAATGAGAGGAAGAGGAGGTCGAGTGCAGTTCATGTGGACCATGGCTTGGGTGCGGGTTTGGGTGTTGGGAGTACATCTGGAACTGGAACTGGGAAGAGAAAGAGGAGAGGGTCCGTTGCTCAACATAATCAGCAGCAGCAGCAGGTACCGCCTTCGCCACTGGCGCCCCCGCCTTTATCGATGGTGTTGTCGAGCCCTGGAGCAGGCTCGAGCATTGGGAACCTAGGCGCTAATGGGACCATAGGCGCTAGTAGCACAGCCACACAACCGAACAAGGAAGAGGAGCAGCAACAGCAGCATGTCGATGTTGACAACAGCAACGAAAAACCATGGCAGGAGACGTATGTCCAAGTATCAGAAGACATTATTCCAAGTGATGAGACGAGGATGAAGTTGAGGAGACAGGCTCAGAATTGGAGGGGTGTTACTGCTGTCTTACCTTCCTCTTCTCCGAACCCCAGTGCATCATCATCATCATCATCTGCTCCAAATCCTCTTCCTCCTGCGCATCCAATAACGATCAAACAAATCCCACCCCACGCAGCATACAACCCACTCCTCGCGCACCACACGAACCCTGACGTCCTTCCACCGACCTACAGCGTGCACACGACATTGCCAATACCGAAACATGATCTCATTACACCATTCGTATCGTCAATTACACCATCGTCGAAATACATCCTCGATCCGCTAAACGCGTATGCGCATCTCGGGATGCCGAAGCCTTATGTACATCTCGTCGGTCGCCCGTTGGACGTTGCGCTTGATGCGAGGGGTGTCGGGAACGAAGGCAGGTTTGTAAGAAGTGGGTGCAGGCCGAATGCGGTTCTAAGACCGGTTTTGTGCAAAGGAAAGGGAAATAATGGGAGGAGGAATAAGGCAGCGAAGAGCAAGGTGGTTAGGGAGGGAGATTTGGAAGGGAAGAATGGGAAAGGGAAGGAGAAGGAGAATGAGGTCAAGGAGGTTAAAGAGGAGAAGACCGCCAAAGAAGAGGACGAGGACGAGCGCATGTTGTCGTTTGGGGTTTTTGCGCTGAGGGATTTGAAGGCTAATGAAGAGGTTGTGCTTGGGTGGGAATGGGACGATGGGAATGCGGTCCATTGCTTGCCTGCGTTGTTGAGTACGCCTGAGATGTTTCCGTGAGTCCCTTTTTCTTTTTCTTTCTTTCGCTTTTCGATTCGGTTTTGTTTTGGATTTCACTATCGTTTTCGATCTTTTCACTTTCTTCGTTTAACAACCTTTTATTTATTTATTTTTCTGTGCTTTTATTACCTGTGGTTTACCGACGCTCTAGTTCATCTCGACCTGCCCATTTTTCATCGTCAACCTCAACCTCACATTCAAACTCTTACTTCAACCACAACGCACATCATCCGCAACCCTTCCCAACAAACCCCACAATACCAACTAAACCCAAAATGAAATCTAAATCCACAACCAGTCCACGTGAACTCCAACATCTTCGGAATCAGATGAACAATATTTTGCACGCGCTCTCGTCAACGTTCACGACGTGTGCGTGTGGAGCCCGCGCCAGGAACTGTGCGTTAACCCAGATGGCAGCGTTTGTTGATCGGTTGGAGGGTGTTAAAGGCGGAAGCAGAGAGAAGGACCACGAGGAGCCGCCGGTGGATTTGGGGCCATTGATTGGCGCGAAAAGGGGGTTTAGGACGAAGGAGAGGATTGGGGGCAGTGGTGGGATTGGTGGGATGGTGGTTGATGATGATAATCAGGAGGATGAGAGCGAACGAGAAGGTGGAGAGACCATGAAGAAAACGAACAGGAAAGGAAGAATGAACGGAGTCAACGGACATGCGAGTACGAGTAAGACGAGCACGAATACGACTACACCGAAGAGAGGTCCGCAGCCGGGGATTTTTGTGCGTCGGCCTGAGTCTCCTTCGTCTATGCCTTCGCCTGCTGTGGCTGCCATGAATACGGCTGTGGTTGGGTACGGCAGGAATAAGAGGAAGGATAAAGGCAAGCAGAAGGCGTTGCCTTTGGAGGATGGCGAGAATGGGGTTGTGGATGATGGAACGGGTATGTTGATATTCATAATATTTTTATTCGCGATTTTTTCCTTTTTCCTTTTGCTTTCATACCCTTTTTTCTGTTTCTTTCCTTCTTTTTTCCCCTACTTTAATCGTGATTCTCATACATCCCCCGCATCTTCTCGGATTCGAATGTGATAAAATCAATTTCTAATCATTTTTTTCCATATGATATATAGATCTAAGGGCCTCCAACTCCCATAACTTCAAGTCAACCCTCGCTCAAGACTCATTATCACCATCAATATCTCGAATTCACTCCAGATCTTCGAGAACGACGAGGATAAATCTCGAACCGAGGCCGCCCGATCCCGATCCTCCGCCTCGAGCTGGTGTTGATGATAATGCCGGAGATCCTGGTATCACCATCGAAATCGAAATGGAGAAGGAGGTTATCGTCAACAATGACGATGTGGAAATGGGCGCGGTCGAGCAGCCAACGCCGATGGACGAAGATAGGATGCCGCCGAAGATGAGAAAGAGGTGGATGCATAGGGAGGTGGAGGCGCTTGGGTTGGGAGCTGGTGGTGGTGTACAGGAAGCAGGTACCAGTTCTGGTCATGTTGATCATGCAGAGGAAGAAAGAGAAGCGGGTGGAGGGCTAGTTGGGCTTGGTATACGGTTTGAGGAACCTCCTCCTGGTCGTGGTAAGCCTTTTTTGCTAATATGGGTGTTGGCTTTTTCTAACGACACGGAATGCGCAGGTACATCAAACTATGGTCTTTTACTTTCACCTTCTGCCGCCCCTGCCAGCTCGCAACATACATCGTCGACGTCGACTTCGTCGGTACCTGCACCCACAACGTCAACGACGCTCGATCAATTCATGGCTTTTAGTTCTTCAACTTGTAGTTCTTCAGACATGCGAACAGGAGTGTCCTCGCCACCACGACTTGGGTTGGCGGATTTATTATCGTTAGGGCCCGTCTCCCAAATTGGCGTGTCCGATAAGGGGCATAAAGAAGAAACGGAGATTTCAAGCAAAACAGGGACGACGCCCAAAGAACTCGCATATCCATACCCTTCCCCGCCTATACCGACACCGACGCTGGCTATGGGTTCGAAACTTTCTGCCCTGGAGAAGGCCATTGGGCACGATAAGCCGGAAAAACAGGCAGATGGAGAACCCAAAGTAGGCGAGCATGACGAGAAAGATCCTGTACCGCATGATCCGCCTCAATCTTCTCCAACTTCGTCCGTGTCGTCTTGGTCTTCGTCGTCGTTATCATCACAATGGGTTGACTCAGACTCGGAACAACCTCCGCCTCAACAACCCTCGTTATCAGCTGGATGGAGTCCGCTGAAGAGGTTGAGTGCTGTCGCTGCATCTGCGGATCCTCTCCCTCTGCCTATACCTGCTTCACGGTTGTTTGCTGTGGACAAAGATGGCATAAACGACCAGAAGGCCGATTCGACTGCGTCTACGCCCCAAGTCATTAATAATGACCTTCCTCCTGCTGTTGCTAATGAAGTCGATAACGGCGGTGTGGAGATGGAGATGAGTGGTTCAAGTCCGAGAAGGTTGTTGATGCGGTCGCCTTCACGATCGAGGTCTAGGTCGAGGACACGCTCGGTGTCGCTATCTGCGGATGTAAATGTGGATGTAAATGTGGACGTGGACGTGGATCACTCGCATTCAAAATTCAACAAACAGAACGTCGAGGATAGGGAAGATAGGGATGTACGAATGGCAAGTCCTACTGCGTCTCGACACCTAACGACTTCCCCGCCTAAACAAATTACTAATCCCGAGTGGGCTATTGTTACGCCTGTGGATAACCGCCAGCAAGCTATGGACGAGGAGGACCGTACTGGCGAGCGAGGAGAGAAGGCTGTGATGCGTGTCACGGTCGTCACTGCGTCACCCCAATTGCGTCCAATTTCTCCAATACAAACGCCTGCACCATCAGACTTGGATAAAACTTCTGTACCTCCTGAGGGTGTTGATGGTCGAGAGAAATCGGCCAACGGACAGTTATCAGCAGCGGAAGAGCCTCACACTGTCGCAGCGCCGACGA
>Ga0247779_1001218_pt1 | contig 12752 bp, 12 predicted proteins | sample UWRJL221509R5_FD_179925 | JGI IMG/M metagenome (GOLD analysis project Ga0247779, IMG submission 179925) | Plant litter microbial communities from Arlington Agricultural Research Station in Wisconsin, United States - UWRJ-L221-509R-5 | ecosystem: Environmental > Terrestrial > Plant litter >...
GTTATTTAGAAAAATTATCTCAAAATACTCTCTAATTCTACGTACTAGCTGTTCAACAAGTGAAAGGGTTGCAAAGTAGTATTATGCCTTTAAAAGACTGTCTTGCCCAAGCGATGAATTCTGATATTTTACTTACTTTCTGGACGGCAATTCATATATTTGGTATGACACTTACTAGCTTGTAGTGATAACAGGATTGTCATCGGACAAACATTTGGATTCAACTTGACATCATACTCCAGAGCTATACTTTTACGCGCGGATTTAAACCATAACTGAAATTGCAGAATGAAGCTAGAGAATAAATTGAAATCGAAGACAGATTATATATATGTAGCAGGTGCGATAGAAAGGAAGGTGAAACGTCGATTATTCTTTGTCCAAAAGAGCCGGATATCGTCAATAGATTTACAGAAACCTGAGCAAGATGAATGAATAAATAGAGAAGGCAAGGAGGGTAAGGCATGCAAATAAATCAAGAAGACAAAACTAAAAAAGGGGGAATGTTTAGAAAGCGCCAACGACGGATCTCCCAATGTAGCTATCGAGAACCTGATAGAGTAAAAAGATCAGTCAAATGTGTAGACACACTCAAAATACCTTACTGACCTTGTCCATTTCCTCCAACTGCTTGAATCCGGCAGCATATATATCGCGTACTTGAGGGTGTAATGATTCCAAGTCTAGGGGTGTCCCGAACAATAATTCGTCTACAGGGTCTACCTTGGGAGTGGGTTTCTTTGGTGCGGAAGCCAAAGCTTTGTATTCGATGATAGCCATCATGCTAGAGTGTCCGAAATCGTCCTTGGGTATAACTAAACGGCGTTGCTGCTGGCTTCGCGGGGTATCTCGGGATCTTTCTTCGGCGACACGAGAGAGATTGGATTGTGCAGTAGGTGTGCCACGATCAGGTGCGCCACGATCAGAGTAATCAGACATGACCGAAGCAATAGATGGATTTCTACGGCTATGGGGGGCTACTGGGGTTGGACTAGTCCTGGAGCCAGCAGTAGGTGTAGTAGTGCCAGGCCGGCTAACATTCCTCTCATCGGAAATGGGATTAGAGATGGGGGTGCTCCGTACGATAGTGTCTTCAGTATCTGGGATCATTTTGCCATTGAGAGGTGCAGAGCTAGGCGTCACAGAACGGGACCCGTCAATATCAGTATCACCCACGGAGTACTCTGATGCGGAAAGTGTCGACACGGGGCGAGTATTACTGTCCGCACTAGACACGGAGGACAAAGACGAATAGTCTCTTTCTTTGCCCTTGCCCTTTCTGATCTTGTTAAGGACACGATCGAGCTTCTCTCCGATACCATCCTTATTGCGAATAAAGACACCTTCGAGCAGGTCGTTTTTGTTGTTGTTGCTAATCTCCCTCCACTCTTCTTCAATTATGTCGCTAACGTCATAGGTCTCGCCGTCCGGCTCGACATACGAGTACCGCATTCGATCGCCAACTTCATACCGGGAGCTGCGCAGCATCGCATTTCCGGGCAAAAGTACGTCCATACCCCGTACCGAATTGGAGGATGCGGAAACGATTGCGCGTTGTGTCGCACGAGTGGCTGCCCGTTGAGCTGCGATAATCTCTTGTCGTGAAGGTTGCTTGAGCTTGCTCTGATTTTCCTCGATAGGACTTTGTGCTTCGGAATTATAGCTTGACGTCGACTCTCTATGCAAATGCTGCAGAGCGATCTCATCTAAAGGCGCCGAAAAGCGTTTGCGGGAGGTCGAGTTGCGGTAAGATGTAGCACGACGGAGCACAAAGACCGGATCATCAGGCCGAATATCATCCAAAGATCCTAGCAAATGGGATGAATCAAGCGATCTGCGCTTATTAGCTTGCAACTGCCTTTCAGGTGCCTTGAGCTGAGGTGGTTTCGGGAATGCATCAATCAACTTGCTCGAAGGGGCCAATTCTTTCTCTACAAATAAAGCGAGTAGAATACAAGTCAGTTTTCGATTCATCTCATGCACACGAAAAAATCAAAAACCTCCAGACATACCATGCCCATCTATGCTGGCCATCAACCCATATCTAACCCTAAGACCACTCCTGCGTTTTGTTGTCTTATCTTCTACTTCATCACCTCCATCGATAACACCATCTTGTATTCCAAATCTTTCCAAGCTGGTTTCAGTCACTTCAGCAACTGTAACATTCTTCGGGAACATGAAAATTTTACGCCTTAAATTCGGTGAGACGAGAATGGGGGCATTAGGGTCCGTAAGAGAGCTCTTGAGAACGATGGCTTCAGTTTGAGGATGGAATTGCATATCATCCGGCAGGTCCTCAGCGTAGATGACAAGTTGAATCGCAAAACGGGCAGAAGGCGATGAGAATCGTTCGTTTGTTCCAGAAAGGAATTGGCCTCTCGTAGGACTGGTCAAATTGTGTCCATAATCAGATTCACTAAGGGTCGTGTTTGCAATCAAGGTGTCATCCCCTTCGTGTCCATTAGAGCTTGTGTCGACATTGCCTTCGCTCTTTCGGTTCAAATAAAATTTGACCGCAGAATCATCGGTAAAATCATTCATGGGCAATTTCTTGATGGCAGGGTGCATGGAAAGGTTACTTGAAACCGAACTAATGCTACCCACACTACTGCGTTTGACCTTGGGAAGTTCCATTGACTCCACTACCAAAGTTTCGAACACCACCAATGGATTTTCGGTAGGTTGCAGAATTGTCGACGCCCCGCCTTCGACTTGTTTCACAGTCAAATAATAGTCATTTTCGTCCTCACCAGCGGGCAACCTGAAGCGTTGGATAGCTTGCCGGACTAAGTCTGATGCCGTGGTGGAGGGGTTCAACAAGACTGTCTTGAACGAAGCCTCCGTTGGTACATGCTTTCCTGCAAAAACGCGGATGACACTTAAGCTGCCTTGAATATCATTGGAAGAAGGACTAGTAAGAATTAATGATCCTGGACGTGGGCGCGCGACTGGTGGTCCCAATCCAGAACTAGAAGATGGTGAGCTGAGCATAACAGCCGAGGCTGATTGAAGTCCGTAACTGGGCTGAGCTTCAGGTGGAGAAGAAGGAGATCGATTGAGATATTCCTTGTATAGAGACATGTGTTGCTGATCTCGTTGTCTGAGTTGATTGGCATGTTCAGAAACTTGGGGATTGGTGATGGTGCTACGCTCAGGCGTGGATGGGGCGGATTGGTTCTGACTAGACCGAACGTCAGAGACAACAGTTCTAAGATTGGTTGCCATAGCTTGCTGTTGCTGCTGCTGAGCTGCAGAAGTGATTGGTGAGTTTGAACCATCTAAAGGTGCTGCCGCGAGAGTAGGTCGGTGTCCAGATGACCGGCCGCTCTCTTCTGAACCTCGCCCAAGATACTCGGTACTTTCAATCGAACCGATCGAAGGACTCTTATCTTTGCCCTTTTCCTTCTTGTTGCGTGTAAATAGTGCTCCAAACACTCCCTTCTTCTTCTTGTCCTTGCCGTCATCTTCTGTGTCTGTGTTCTTGTCTTTTTCCTTCGAAGGCTCCTTACGCAACTTTCCTGAGGTTGGTTTGTTGTAAGTGGCAGAACTGACGGGCGCAGCCATCTTGTCTTTCCCTTTCACCCTCTTCTTGGATGAATCATCCGACGATGTAGTGGATGCATCGTCGTCTCGCATTCTCTTTCTTTGTTCATCCTCCACGATGATGCTAGGCAGATATGGTTGGCCGCCAGGACGATCTTCTGCATCTCTTGCAATGGTGGGCGTTGCAGTCATCTTACGAGTTTCAGTTGCTTCGAGTGGATCGATCCGTCGTGGTCCCTGAGCCTGAGCTGCAGCATCTTGGGCGAGCTGCTCTCGAGAACCAGCCGTTCGCAGAGATTGTTGCTGCAATAATTGCTGTTGCTGGGCTTGGGCAGCCTGCTGAGAAGCCTGTTGTTGCGCAAGCGCTTGTTGCTGCTCTTGCTGCTGTTGGAGTTGAAGCTGCTGCTGCTGCTGCTGTAAACGGAATTGTTCCTCGCTCTGCTGGAGCTGTTCCTGTTGCTGTGCTCGTAGCCTTTGCTGCTCTTGATAAGCCCGCATAGATCCAGGCTGCAAGCTATCTGGTATCGGTGCCCCATTGGCTTGAGCGATAGCAGCTTGCTGCCTCAACTGAACTTCTTCCGCCGTGATATCATCCCATTGTATAGAAGATTCATCTTCATCTATGCCGATATAGCCTTCGTCCTCTCCCTCCATACTCTCCATGTACATTAGCTCATTTGCCAAATCAATGTCCTCATCCTCAAAACCCTCCGTATTCCATTCGTCCTCTTCATCTTCTATCTCGCCATCCCTGAGGGCGGGAGGGTATCGGTGTTGTGATCGTACATAATTAAAGTGCACGCTGCGACGATTATTAGCGCGGCTGCCGCTATCACTTCTCCCAGCGTTAGCGCTTCCACTTGGACCGCGGGATGGGAGAGGTGAGGGGGTTGAACCTTGCTGGAACTGGACATTATGGCGAAGACGCTCGTGAACAAGTGCTGCCTCTTCTTGCTCGGCTTGAGTCGGAATTGCAAGCTATTCAGTTATATGGTTCATTAGTCAAAGTAGGATAAGAACAGAAAGGAAAAGGGCAAAGGTAGTTTACGTACATCAATGTTACGATGCTTATTTAGCCTTGCAAGGCGTTCAAATGGTGTTTCAATATTCTCTGCTGGGATATATCCAACCTCCTGCGTCTTCAACACCCTAACTAACCACCAATAGCTGTTGCTATCATCCATCAAATACAAACTGTCTCCTTTGACGACATTCGCCTGGCCTTCAACAGTCGCTGCGAAACTGTGCAATGCATACACCATGTCAAAGTCTATACTTTCATTTGGAATGGAGAGCGTGGAGGAGCCTTCGTCCTCATAGTTTTCGTCGATATCCTGGCCGTGTTCATCTTCCAACTCTGAGTCGTTATCCATATCCATGTCGTCGTCAAGAATGGAGTGCTCCTCGTCGGAGGTCATGTATTGGTTCTGATGATGATGCAGAGCCGCTGCATCCGCGTGAGCTTGCAAATGTTGGCTACTATCAGGGTCACTGTCCGTATGGATCTGGTCACGAAGGTTGAACGTATCCTGCCTCTGAGGTTGAGGTCTTCTCGGCTCGTTACTCATACTGGAGGAGGTAGGGTATTATATGCAAAAGAAGATGAAGAGGCGGATACACCACAAAAGTAGGTGTATTTAAGTAAGAATCAGAGATGGTCCACTGTGCGAAGGGCCTGCTTCGACCAGGAAATAATGTATAGAGTAACGAGGACTGTTACCCCTTGGGTTCCTCGAGTGTGGGTGCCGTATGCCTCCTGGACTTTTGACTTTATGAAATCCGGCTCTGCTGGGCTCTGCAGTGGATGTGTGGGCAATGCAGGTACAGGAACCGGAACTTTTGTTAGTAATATTAGGTAATAGGTAAGTATTAAGTCTATATTTGTATAACTGGTAATTACATAATAATTGCAACTTATATAAGCTCCGAATCAGAAAAATTGAACGCGTCGCGTTTTCTTTTGTGCTTCCATCATCCACAGCGCTTTCGGCGTATACTCCCTGATTTAATATGGTGAGCTCTCTTTCTGCACTTCTTACTTGATGATACAAAGGAATTACCGCCTGATGCACTCTCTACGCGGAGGATGCGCTTGACGACAATTCCATGGCTGTATTATTATAATATCCTGATCCTTTCTTCTATCATCATTCTCATCTTCATGATACTGACGAACAAACCCTCAGGAGCTTGCTGCAAGTTAAGAATATCCATGAAAATGGACACGACTACGATCAAAGGATAACGGGAGTCAGATGGTTAGTTTTCCTTTCCTTTTTTTACAAGTGATGTTTTATCACGACGGTCTTCGTACTATCCATGCACGAAAATGCCCGCCACAGCTCAATTCTTCGGGCAACCCCTTCTGATTCCTTTCTTACTCTCTCTTCAACTTGTCATACTAATATAAATTTATCAGTTACACCCATCATCACTAGGCTTCCTTCTGATTGGTTCAGGTGCGCTGGCTTGAGATCTTTTTGTTTCCTTCCGTCTTCTATAGCCGTTGCATATGTTTTATGTCGTTCATCGTCCGATTCGACGGAGTGTCGAAGCAATATATCCTCAGCAGTATGAACGCACGAGTTGGTCACCCGCAAAATCATAAAATTTAAATGTCCTCCGAAGATTCGCTTCGCCATCCTAGCAGGAGCGCGTTGTACATGCAAGTCGGCATTCAGATCTTGAGGTTTCGACTCTCAGCTCGTGGCGAGCACTGGCCGTACAAGCGTTCTGGCTTGAGAGTCCAAATGAAGGGAAAATGTTCCTAGCTCTTACATAACTATGAAATCCTGTTATCTTATCAATTACATCTTGAGAGAACGAGAATTGGAGCTGTTACTAAATGAGTCCGTGTTCTCCCGAAAGTTGTAAAAACCTTGTAGAGAAGCGCGGAAAGTCGCATTGTTTGTAGTGTACATAAACTATGGTGGCTCTATGATATACTTCTAAGCTCAGAGGCACGAACTACAGAGGAATTGCTCAAACAAAAAAAAGTCAAGAAGTGCTCGACAGGATGCCTCATACTGCAGAATTGTTCGCTACGCTCACAATAAGCTTTTTGCACTGTGAGATGTTTATTCGCCCGCGCTGGACGCAGGTAAAATTTTCATTACTAGTACAGCACTTGGAGACGGTGCTCTCAAGTGTCAAATTTCATGTTTTGGTCAAATAAAATGAATCCCATATCGCACTGGACCCAGGTGTATTTTCCTGTGCGTTTAGCGTCTGCGTTCTATTACGAAATTCCCTTGCAGACAAATGCCATTTTTCACTGTTGCACGGTACACAAGCCATCTGTCTTTGGTGATGAACGGGTCTGAATCATTACCACGAAAGATGAATTCGATTCGTGCTAAGGGCAGAGTTAGGAAAGAGGGTTATATATATTAGTTCAAGTGTATTTTACTACACTAAACGATGGGCGTTAGCAGTCCTGCGGGGGAGGCTATATACACCTAAACAACCCGCTCATCAACTATCTGAGCAAACCGTTTATCCGTCCTCAACCGCTAAGCCTCAGGATCTGGGGGGTCACCAGACGCCGTCAGTGTGGTACGCCGAAGCTCCCGATCTGTCAATGACCTTAATTCCAACGGGAATTGGACGTGCGAAAAGAAATCGCATGTAAAGTACCCAAATCATATCATTTCTATCCGAACGGCGAAAATCAATCTCTAACGCGACGCGTTCTGCGCACGTGCCACATTGTTCAATCTTGGCCAGTGCAGTGGCCACTACGCCTGAAAGTCTTTTTCTTTCCAGCCACGACCATACCGAGAACTATTCCAGCAATACTACCGCTTAACGACCTTGGAACGAAAAAAGAAACCACTAACATACCTTAACTACGACAATGTCTACAAAAATCAGCACGACCCTTTCGTCTGTTTCCAATAAACTCAAGTCACATAAAGCGGAGGCTTTGCAGAGAATACGCTTGAATACCGCCTGTTTAGTGACCACACTGGTTATATCATATCTTCTACCCTTGCCTTCTATTCCATCTGCTATGAAAATTCTGGTGTTCAACAGATCGAGCCATAACGCCGCGTGGTCTGCCGAGTGGATTTGGGAGAGGGTGTGCGTTTTAGGTGCGTGGCCATGTTTTCTAGTGAAGAATGACCGCTTACCTGATATTCTTCAGAAATGGCGTTGGTGTCTTTGTGGGCTTACAATATCATTGAGGCCTTATACGCTATCAAGTACCCCAGATCGCCTTTGCCTGCAGTCACATCTCCGGCTTCAAAGAAGTCTCTGAAATCAGCAATAGCCCCGTCAACTTCTGTAACCCCAAAGAGAGCCTTCAAAGTACTTTCACCCAATGTAAGAATTTGAACTTGTATAAAAATCCCTTTGAAATTTTCCTAATCCAATATATGTCACAGACAAGCCCCCAACCTCAACGGCCATTTGCGTCAGCCTCTACCTCCTTAGCTTCTGTATCGATGGCTCTGCACTCGCTTTCAGCCTCTACAGGAGCAGGATACCCCCCATCTCCTGTATCGACACCAAGCAGGGTCCTCCACTATACCCCACCACCGTCATCAAGTACAAATACGCCCCATGCATCGTCGACAAGTTCCGACTATCTTGCCACTCCCAGTCCAGTTATTTCGGCTTACAGGGGCAAACATATGGGTGGGGATGTTGGGCGTGAGTACCCTTTTTTTCCTGTCTCGGCTCTCGAGGGTTTTACTGATGAACCTGTAGGTGCTTTGGACGGTTCATTCCTGTCCAGAATTATGCAAGAGGAAGACATTCTAGACGACTAAATAGAAAGGGAAGCATGTAGAACGATCTTATATGTTTATTGTTATAAAAAATCGTATTTCCATCTTACAGCATGCAATATAAGATTTCAAAAGGTACAAATTACCAGTTACATCCCAATTTAACTTTCCAACCTTCATGTTAAACTAACTTGTCGGCGCCCATCTGGAAGGACTGGAGGACAATGCTCGCTTTCCTTGCTTTCTTGTCCTCATCTTCTTCAGGTTCTAATTCTCCTTCAACACCGTACTTTGCCAATCTTCTCCTCCTGTGACTTCGTCGTCCGTAGCTGTACTCGTCTTCGTCTTCATCCTCCTTGACAGCAACCTTTTCGAGCGTCGCGTTCACGGAAGCCTGCACGTCCAGGACGTGGATGAGTTGCCGTGGCATTTCAGCTGAGAGTGCGGCAACAGCGTCTTTGATGATTTTGTATGTCTTGGAAAGATCACCATTTTCACTGGGATATAAAGTCGCGTTATCCTCGCGGAAATGCGTTTGTTGCTTTTTCTTTTCGGCTGCTTCTTCTTGTTCTCGTTTTTCCTGTCGAGCCTTGAAAACTTTCGCTTTTTCAACAGTTCGCTCAATCCATCGCAGCATGACGTCCGCTTTAATCTTCCTTGCAATCCTTTCGTCCTTGGCTAACCTTTGCACGACATCTTTCATCATCAAAAGGGGTTCTTCCTTCGGTCCGTGAAACACATAGCTGTGGTTATCGAGCAGTGAATTCGGTCGAATCGTTTCTAGCGAGTACCCCCACATGTTGTCAACCTGTGTTTTGTAATCCCCGAATTGTTTTGTAAATTGCGCCAGTCTAACAATTTCAAAAGGACTGTGTCCAACGGCGTCTTCCATGAACAAAATTTCTGGTGGGGATGCAACAATGAGCTGTTGTGTGATATCAGAGAGCTGGAGTTTAGCGGCACAGTGCAAGGGCGTTTTGCCATCTATATCTCGCATGAGAACAGTGGACTTTGAATATGCGAGGAGAGTCTTGACGAGAGCTTTGTGACCGTGTTTGATAGCGACATGAAGTGGCTGTATACAAATGATCAGCATTAGAAACTGAAGGCAGGAACCTACGAGTATCGACTCACAGTATTAAGCCTAGGTTTCGATTGTTGCGACAACAGTTCTTCATTGACTTCTCTAGGAAGCTTCTGCAAGAAGTAACCCAGCAGTTTTCCGTTGTTCAGGTCGCATATGTGGTGATAGATATTCCAACTGAAATAGGCGATCAACATCATATACCAGAAACGAGGAGATCATAATGCACACCTTTTGTTGGTATCCCGATCAGCTGGGGAAAGTTTCCTCGATAATAGGTATTCGATGATATCGGTCTGGGCCTGAACGCGTACTGCGAAGAAAAGGGGGTTAACGCCGATGAATTTGAGCCTGCAGGATGGTGTGAGCAAAGGCAACGGGAATATTGCAGAGATACATACTTTGTCTGCAAGCTTTCAGCGAATAGAGCTGGCTTCAGCTTTGCCAGAAGCTTTATGGTGTTGAGATCATGCGATAGGATTCCAGCGAATAGAGGGGATTCACCCAACGAATTTATGGTCCAGCCCAGCCATTCCGATATCTTCTGTTCGGGATCAACGGCTGTACTGGGAAGTGATTGATTGGCGCTCAAAAGTCGCCTAAGCCAAATGGCCTTGGCGCTGGAATTAGATATAGAGTAATATTTGTATGCTGCCGGAGGCTGATTGGTAGAGAGATACTTCAGTATTCCAGCAGACTTCTTGCGAATGGCGTCCCAAACGAGAGGAATTTCCTCTTGGCTAGTATTGGTAACTGCGGCATCAGGGTCATTCTTTTTGGCCAGATCCATTCGCTTCTTTCCATGCACGTTTAGACCAAGGTATATCTTGTTCTGGTCGTTGACTATTGCTGGTATCGCGGAACCTTCCCCCTCCTTATTGACTTGGGCTACATTTATACCAGCACCTGTTCTCCGAATGTATTCATCCAATATGTCGGGTTGATCATGATCGAGGATGACGTTGAATATGTCTTTCCCTATCTCTAATGGTTGGGGAAGTGCATTGTACAAGTCGCCGATATGTTTAAATGCGTCTAGATCGTGATCCATGACGGCTTTGGAAAGGAGGGTGGCTTGACGGGCCGTAAGGCTGTCCGTCGCTCTCCAAGAAACCGGTACATCTTGCAGCATCACTTTAGGATGAATCTGTGACTGGACGGCTGACGACCTGGTAGCAATGTCAACAAACTTGATTTCTTTCTGCTCGACCGTGGCATTTGAATCATCCGAGTCGTATTCTTCGTTGTCCGAGTCTGAATCTAGATCGTGACAGTCGAGCAAAGTGAGAATCTTCAACTACAAAGCAACCAGCCAAGTTACAACACACCTATATCAATGTCGGCATCAAATTTGATCTTGTCCTTTTCATTGGCTGGATGATACTGCGCTGTGGCAATAGCTAGAATAAGTTTGGCTGTTGACCAGCGGCGTGCAGCAATAGCAGCAAAAAGGGGCGTATATCCTATATAATCAAGTCAGTCCAGTCTGATTGCGAACGAGAGCAGAAGAGAAAGACTGCACCAGTAGCATCGTATCGACTCGTACCCGGATCCACTAGTTTGACTGAGATGTTCAAAGGGATTAATTTTAAGTTCGCCAGTGTTTCTTGGTCGTTCTTCGGTAAGCACAGTCTTTTGATAGTGTCATGGTCGCCTGTATAACATGCTTCAAACAATTCGTCATATGCACTCGTCAAGTGCTGAGCAACATTCTGTTGATCGTAGGAGTAAGAAGGGCTGAGGAGAACGTATCTGAAAGAACTCTTTGCTGGAGTGTCGTGGCCACCACTTCCATATCTGTGAACGGGGAAGTTGCCCGTAAAGTCACTTTCAGAATCAGGATACACTTCTTTCCAGCTCTTGGCATCCCTGGCCACAAGCATATCTCGGAGTTCACTCAAAAACTCTCTGGTGTCTTCTAGGAATTCAATACCTTGACGCCTCAGTCTGTTTGTCGTATCAAATATAGCAGCAGAGTCAGAGCTCTTCGGTGAACGTTTAGCCAAATGTGCACGATAACTTGCATGGAAACTCTTCCATCCTGATGCTGGCGTTGTGGCCGTGTCGCTTTCTGGCTCTGACATAGACGCGTCAACAACAACTGAGTCATCTTTCTCCAACTCTCTGTCAATAGACGCCCACGCAGCTTGAACCCATTGGCCTATTGTTTGTCGATCACGGGCACTTGTGTATCGCGAAAGGCTTTGCAAAAGGCCTACGTTGACAGAAGCCCCCAAACTGACGAGAAGTTTACTCAAGTCATCTGTACGTCGGATAGCAACTTCCAGAGGTTGATAGGCGAGATCGACATAGTTCTTTGCTTGCCCATACATTGTTAGCTGACGTCTAGTTTCTGGAGGGCTATTCATAAGAACGCAGTCAGCCGCTGGATCCATGTCCAAAAGAATCGCCGACGACTTACGCTGCTTCTTGAGCGCGACTGATATCTTCTTCTTCAAACTCCAACCTGGCGTCGTGAGCCAGAAGAATGGCAAGGAGTCCATAGTGCTTCTTGTTGATAGCCGTTACGATGGGGAAAATAACGTTTTGTCTGAGAATAGCAGGGAAGTTGACTGCAGTTGCAGCATTTGGATCGTGTCGCAAGAAGGTCTCTACAAGCTTGGTCCTACCGGCATAAACAGCTGCATGAAAAATAGTGCGCACGTTTTCATTTGCAGTGGTGGAAGAAGCTCCTGCCTTCAACAAGCGCTCAGCAATTTGGCATGCTGCGTCTTCGTCTTCTCTGACAATAGTTAGAGATAACGGGTGTAGGGCTGGTCCATTGGTAGATTTCATAACAGCCTTGACGTCTGAACCGGCATCCAGGAATGCATCCACAGTTGGAAGGGAGGCAAAAAGAATGGCAAATCCAAGAGCGCTGAGACCAAAATCCCAATCAGACTCGTCAATGGTAATGATATCAGGCTGGTCCTCTTCCTCTTCAGGGATGTCTCCAGTGTCTCCGTTGGTCTTGTGTTGTGGTTCTTCTGCTCCTTTGTCTTTGCGTCTGCGCTTGCCCCTCTCATCCTCATCCTCATCACTATCTTCTTCCTCTTCCTCTTCGTCGTCCACATCGCTCATGACAACATCTTCCTCATCATGTGAGCTCCAATCGTCTTCAGAAGATGGACGATCGGGAACTTCTTCTTCCATGGCATCATCATCTTTCATCCTACCATTCTTCTTCTCTGCTTCCTCCGCATTTTTCTTGCTCTTCTCCAAAAGTTTATGAACGACGGATACTTGGCCATATTGCGCGGCTAGATGCAAAGGTGCCCGACCATCAGCAAGACGGGCAGTGATTCGTGCTCCTGCTTCTATGAGATCTCCAGCGATATCTACAGCTTTGGAAATTATAGCAACGTGAAGAGATGTACGACCAACATGGT
>Ga0247779_1001219_pt1 | contig 12749 bp, 23 predicted proteins | sample UWRJL221509R5_FD_179925 | JGI IMG/M metagenome (GOLD analysis project Ga0247779, IMG submission 179925) | Plant litter microbial communities from Arlington Agricultural Research Station in Wisconsin, United States - UWRJ-L221-509R-5 | ecosystem: Environmental > Terrestrial > Plant litter >...
CGCATGAAAAGGGCTAAGAACACACTGACAGGGCTAGTACTTTGCGATCTAATTGCCGATGAGGTACGCCGACTGAATTACTAGGCGAATCAAAGGGAAAAAAGAAAATTACTAACCGGGGATATGTATCTGGCGCCCCGTGCATAACTGGGATTGCGCCTGATTGCACATCGAGAAATACTATAACGATGAAAAAAAGACTGTCGAACAAAGCTAAATATTGTCTTGAGGATATAGTTACTGTCGAATTTACGACCTAAAAATTAAGCGCGAAAAATTCAAGGTCTCCGACCGATTTTTGAGAGTCGCTCTCACAAAGTTATGTTTAATTCTAATAGGACACAAAGGATCAGCTGGAATAGGAAAAAGCAATACAGTGGCCCGGCGATTGGCTCACCTGGATATCTTCTCATCTGTATATTATACCAACCTTCAAGGAAACTACGGAGCCATTGAGAAAAGGTAGTCTGCGTTTGATCGTCTCCGTTTGGTGCACTTTTGTATTTGTTTGACCGCGCGACAACGACGGAAAAAATAAGAAATTGGGTCAAATCAGGCGTATGCGTTTTGTTCGAAAAGCGTAGTGTAATATGGCAGTATGGGAAATATAGAACATGAGGCGTTATAAAAGTGGGAATAGACGATTGGACAGATGAACCATTTTGAAACCATGTATAAGCCGAACCCGGGCTTGTTTGGATCCGGCGACTTCCCTCATAACCACCAAGATCCCTCGTCCGTTCATACCTCTGTACTGCCTTCATCTTCAGCTTACCGCCGGTCGCTAAATCAAGGAAGATATCGAGGTGGTGAGTGTATATTCCAGGACGCGGTGATGTCCCGGTTAACGCTAGTGCGGTACTGACAAATCAGGTTCGCTAGGCTCCCCGATGTCAACCAGGCAAAACAAGAAACAGCGAAAGGTGCGCAAAGACGCCAACGCTCGCGAAAGGACTGTCACCACACTCACTGAGGACCCAAATACCCCTTATCTCGTCCCTACACCGAGCGAAGAACCGCCTGCTTCTATGTCTGTGCCGTACGGTGGGAATGTGGGCGCTGGCAATGGCATTGGTCCAAAAATGCACGGCATGTCTATGGGTCCACCAGCGGGCTATCAAATGCAAAACAACAATTATGGGTATAGTGGATTCTCCGCGCCTTTCTCACCTATGCAGAGCATGCAGCAGCAACAGCAACAGCAGTTTTTCTCTTCTACTCAGTCTCGCACCCAGCAAGTGCCAGTTCCTGATGGTATCCGGCCAAAGGTTCCCTTACCGCCAGGCCAGAACGATCTAGAAATTCTCAAGAACCTTAAGAAACTCATCTTGGACAACCAGCATCCTTTCTACAAAGCTATCCCTAAACCTGAAGCTCTTGCGAAGTTCTACAAGGGAAAGGCTGCTACATCGCAGCAACAAAGCTGGGCACGAAGCACTGATGATACCGGATCTGTACCCTCCGGCAACATGGCACCTCCTGGCTCTCATCAACCACCTGAAAGGCAACAACGAGGGCAAGGCAAAGATAGAAGATTGGGAGGATCAAATGTGACATTCACTTCTGTATTTTCTGTCTTGCAGCGCTAATAACCCTCATATACTTTTCAGTTCAACCAAGGCAATCGTAACGCTGGGGCTAACGTTGGAAGTCTTGATATTGCCAATCTCAAAATCACCAAAGGACCTCCTTCTACTGGAGCAGCGTCTGAGGCTCCTTTGTCTGCTGGAAGTCGTGCTGTCAATTCTGGTTACGATTCAAGAGACTCAGATATGCATGGCGTCGAGGAGGAAACTCCTCAGGGAAGCCGGCCTCGCAGAGACTCTGACGTCCGGGAATATAATTCTGCTAATGGTCCATCTACTGCTGCTCCACCTTCCTCTACAGGATACAACAGAGATCGACCTCGTACAGATGACTGGAATGACCGGGGCTATGATCAAAGATCAATTGACTCGCGCAGTTACTCTAAGGCAGAACATGGACCGCCGCCTGTGGCTAGAGAATTACCTCCAGTGGAAGCAAATGTAACCGTTGATGCATCACGTCATGTTTCTGATGTTTTTCCTTCTGTTGAAATCCGGCCTCCTGTTGACTCTAGATCTCTTCCTTCGCCTGATATTCGTGGAGGACAGCCTGCTCCTGTAAATATCCCACTGGGTCCTGTTGTAGAAGTCAAGCAAGAACCTCAAGCACCTTCTGACGTCCTTGCAGAGCTAACGACTCCTCCGGGCCTTTTTCTTGCACCTGCACCTGCACCTGCAGGTGGTTCAGTTTCTGACCCCTCTTCTGCACGCCCCTCTCTGAAAGATCGCATCAATCCGCCTGTTCGTCAAATTACTCCTACCGCCGTTGGTAGTGATCAGCACCAAGACCGCTCCAAGAGACCTAACCCCAAGTTTCAGAAGGGAAGTAACTCGAGCTATAACGGGCCCCCTCATGATGCTCCTCCAAGACCAAATGATCGTGGCTTTGACCGATCTTCTCCTGTTGGATATGGCCCTTCTACAAATTACCGTAGCTCATCTCTACCAAGAGCTGGCTCGGGTGGTCAGCCAACTGGATACCGTCGCTCTCCCTCTCGTGATGGTGCTTATGGTGGCCCACCTCGAGGTTACGATCCTCGTTCTCCAGCTTTAGATGTTCGCCCAAAGATTGCGCCTCCAGGTCCATCACCAGGCTCACGTGATACTCGTGACTATCGTGGTCCGCCTCGTGACGATGGTCCCAGAGGCCGACCTGGCTCATACCGAGACTCTTGGACTGATTCCTACCCTGGTGGTATGGATGCTCGGTACGATGATAGACGCTATCGGGAATATTCTCCTGGTCGTGGTCCTCCTCCCCCTTCTGGCGGTCGTGACCCTATTCCACCTGATGGTCCTCCAGGACGTGGTGACTATCATCAGTACCCGCCGAGTAGCGCTCGGTCTGACTGGGAAGATGATTACTACAAGTCTCGAAGCTGGGATGGACCTCCTCCAAGATCATCTGAAGGATATGACCGTGATTATCCTTCTAGGCATCCTGGTTATAATTCTCGACCTGACCGTGATTACGTGGCAAGAGGTGAAGATATCACTCTTTTTTTCTGAATCTCATCACTGACTGATTCTCTTACGTTTAGATGGCTATGCAGGCCGACCTCCGGCACCACCAATTGACGATAGGTATCCTCCAGGCCCTCCTGGCAGAGATGGAGACAGACGACCTCCGCCACCAGGCGGATACAGCGGGCCGCCGTATAGTGGTCGTGTTCGTCCTCGTAGCCCAAGTCCTAGACGTGGTCCTTCAGGCCCCGACGATTCGCGTCCTCCTTTGAAGAGGCCGAGAGATGATGACTATTATCCTCCTGCGCGCAATGATAGCATACGTCGACCTCCAGGCGACTATCCTCATGGTCCCCCACCTCGTTCCGGGAGCACAGGGCCACCGCCAGTATCTTCTGCTCCGTCTGCTTGGGGTCCACCACCCCCTTCTGCCTCTGGTGCTCCTGCTGCTGCCGGTGCTGGTCCGCCTCTGGATCGTGATCGTGACTATCGTATGAGTGGGACGAGAGATTCGATGGACTATCCACCGACTGGTGGTTATCGTCCGAGGTCCCCCCTTCCGCCTGCTGCTGATGGTCGTGGACCATACCCAAGTCGTGGTGGGTATGGACGTGGTGCCGGAGAACCTCGTGATAGAGGTGGATATGGGCCACCGCGCCCGTAAAAAAACTAGACTAGAGCGAAATTAATGCTCGAAGATTTCATCATATGATGAAAATGACTTTCTCTTTTTTTCTTTTTCTCTCCCTCTCTAATTGTGCTCCATCTGACTGGATGATCTATTAAGCTTGGATTTAAATTTTTCTCTCAAGTACTGACATGATATCTTTCTGGATTTATACATGCTCTCGAGTTAGCGATATAAAAAAAGTATCCTTTGCATATATTTGTGTTCCTTCATGTTTGTATGTACGTTTCCCGGATCCACTGTAATCATGGACGAAAATATACGAATCTTATACTATGTTGTCGTGACTACTTGAATCTTTAGTTCGTGCCATTTGAACTTGTGAACATGGAAACAGATCTAGTTTTATAAGCAAGTATCTCACGGTTCATTACATTCACTGACATTCCGACGGACCTATTCGTCGTTCGAACTTTTCTCTGCTCCCTCCATGGTTGTACTTACAACCTTCTACAATCATCACTAACTTCCCGAAGACTTTGGCCCAACATGGGGAAACACGGCCAGCGTATTAAAGCACTATCCAAGATTCGCGTCTTCAGCGGGGATCTCGTATCACCGGTTTCTCATTTGTTGGGTACGAATTATACTCCCACTGAGGAAGAGGCCTCTTTAATCAAAGAGACACTCACCGTGGCATACAAGCGCGAAAAAAATCTTCTTAACAAACTTGCCATCCGCCATCCAACTCGAAATCCATTTCCTGCTGTCTCACGGATGCAAACCAAGCGCAAACTTCGCGTTGTCCAGGATTACATATTCGACCATTTAGCTATAATTTCCTCTTTTCGACGACTTCCCGTCGAAATACTGCAAATAATCTTTGAATATTGGCAGTATACACCCAACCCAATCGAAAATTACTGGAATATAAACGTGTTTAGTGAAGAAGGCCCCAACCCATATTTACCATGGCGTTTATCGCATGTCTGCAGGTTTTGGAGAAACATAATCCTGTCTTCACCAAAATTATGGGGGTATCTGTCTTATATTTACCCTAGCTTGAACAGACCCGTCAAAGGCCCCTATTTCGACTGCCTTAGTGAAATACTTGAACGATCGCGGGGTTCCACAGTCGACTTCGATTTATTTTTCAGTGACAATATGCATAGCGAAGGCCCGGGACCACATCCTCTTCTTACTCTGCTGATGAATCATTGCGAAAGATGGAACGATATCAAAATCTCAGGTCCATCACACGTGTCGGGCAGTGAGCTGGCCCCCATCAGAGGACGTCTGTCATCCTTGAAGAAACTAAGCTTCAAAATAGGATACTACGCAGACAAGGGTGAAGCAATCGATCTATTCTCTTCTGCAAATAATCTGGAGGAACTGGATATATCGAACTTCAAAGGGGCCTTGCTTCTACCGAGCATTAAGTTGCGTACACTTAAATGTTCAACTTCGTGGCCAGGCTTCACCAATGTAGTTCCAGGGTCAGGCGGTTTGACATTCAGCCACCTGACGCATTTGACTCTGGCAATAAATAGCTCTAGTCGCATTTCCCCTGGAACCACATTTCCAAAGCTGATTGATATGCAACTTACTTTTCACCCGTCTTCCGATCTGTCGATTCATAACTTGTTCCTTAACAATGTTGTGGTACCGTCTCTTGAGAATCTTTCGATAATATCATCAGATCGTTGGAAAAGGCCAGACGTTACAAAGGCATTATGGAGAATGCTCCGCCGCTCTGGAATGCCATCCTTGTATTTCCTCAGTCTGGATATCGCACATAAATTCCCAGGGTCCTTATCATCACTTCTATCATTAACTGTATCGCTCAAACATCTTAAGACTTCGTTACCTCACCACAAGGACATACAATCCCTCGCAAGTGTTGATGATATGCTTGTGCCTTTCCTCGAGACATGCAGGTTCGAAGTTGATACCGCGATGGGAGAAGTATTATCGCAAGCGAGGCTAGCACTTCAGACATTAGGCAAAAATCGATGTAAACAAAGCATACCGTTGGGTTCAGCCACTCATCCAGGGAATGGCAAACGCTCATATGCACATTTATGTGATTTGCATTTGAACTTTAAAGATGGGCTTACTGCTGCTCGACACCAATGTATCTTCCAGGGATGGGGAGGGACTACGGTCTCCCGAGAACTCGAGGCAGCCAACGCTCGTCTACTGAAAATATTTCCGGAAATCTTGGAGAAGGGTCGTGATCCATTTTATTTATTACATCTGAATTGTTGGAGAAGTAACGCTATAGAAGCCCATGAGATCCTGAATAATATCCACAATCTTGAAATTTTCCATGGATCTGACATTGCGGTTCGTTATCCTTGGTTTCTGCACTGATATACTTGATTTACCGCTATTTGAGCAGATATCTCGAATTCTCGTTTCTCTTACTTCCATTTCGCAATGCTGGATGCTGGACAACAAATTTCCGTTTGGGGAAATCGCAACACGGATTATTAAGAAATGGCTCCCACTTATGCAAGAGTGTGTACAGACTCTCAGATGGTCGTCTTATTTTAGTGAGTTAGGATATATGGTCGACGGGCAGGGTGTGTATTTTCAATAATTCTACTGCTCTCTTTCGTTGCTCTTATGCAACTACGCTTTTCCAGTTCCCAAAAAGTCACCGGGTACTATTTACTGGAAGCAACCAGGTCTCTATGAAGTCTGGTATGACTTCGAGTGTTTGTCTCCTTTTATGTATAGTTTAGGGATTTAGTATGCGTCATTGGGCTCCTAACCTTGATAGCTAGGCGATTGACATCTGTATTATGTATATTATGTGCTACTGTCCCCCTGTTTTATTGTTTATCTCTTTATTACTTTTGTAGCTACATATCTTGTATTTAAAGTGTAGCTACGTGAAATACAAACCTCGCCTGATTGCGAGGGTCCTTATCCAAAGCCGAGTGACCTCGAAGACCCGGTCATTTTAACACCTATGTGCCGCAATGTCCATCAGTCGCCTCAACTTTAACGCGTTTACTAAATTGCTGATCACGCTATTACAATTTGCACATGACTGTGACATATCGCGTTTTGGTTCAAGTTGCAGTCACAACCTTTAATTTCGTTTGCCTCTGCGTCTGCGTCTGCGTCTGCTTCTCTCTCTTTCTTCTTTTAAATAATTTGTATATCCAATGCTCAGCTCACGTCCAATCCAATTAAACAGCGATGGAGTACACTTTCCAACTAGAACTCCAGGGCGAGCACTCAAAAATCGTGCAGAAAATGCTTACGCGGGGATGGGCTCGGCAATGGCAGTCCAGGGGAAAGGAAAAAACGCAAATATGCCACCTAAAACACCCTTTCAACCCGCGTCGGCACGTAAGTTTTTATCTTGAAATAGATGAGAAACACACTGACAAGGAACTTCAGAACCTCGCCTGTTCAAAGATCATCAAAAAACGATTCTATCAACCATCGGAAGGCCGCTAGGGGACAAAACGCCACTTCCCAATCGTATAAACGCAGTTCTGTTCAAAACGCCTCTTCCAGGGGGCACAAAGCTCTCGAAACTGCTGCGAGATGAAGAAGAAGGAACTCCAGAGTCGGCGCAGCGTGCGAGCTCGATGCGGAAGCACATAAAGCACCCTCGCTTTTCTGGAGGTAAACCACTCGAGACACCAGCGAACAATGGACAACATTGGGAAGAAGTCGATGATGGCGAACTCGCCATGCCTGAAGTTCAATCTGTAACTCAAGAGACGGTTTTAGAGGATGGAGATGACTCGGATGAGCTCGAGTATGGACCACCGAACACTCTAGGTTAGTCCTGACATCGTTCTGTGTAGGTTGTCTGACATCATTGTCCATAGATTTGCCATATGACCCACCGTTTGATTTTCAACTTCCAAATTATGCAGACGTCGGCAAGAGTCTGTTCCATTTGGCGCACTCTATTCCCATCGACGATACTCCTCCCCCGGTCGAAATTGATATCGCCCCCTCCGATATCGAGATGGCCCAATACGACCTGAATCCCCTACCTGAACATGGTAAGTATGCCGAAACTATATCTCTTGTCCTCATCTAACTCTCGCTCCTAGAATCTGATGACCCTTTCGATATAGCACGGGCAGAATTAGCAGCTGCCAAATCGGTCAAACCAGCAGCAGTTAGACGACCCCCTGTTCTCACTGTCATTAAACAAAGACCGCAATCTTCCATGGCCCGAACTGCGACCATTAACACCGCCACCCGCCCTACTAGTCGGGTAGGCATCACCGCAGCCAGAAAACCAGTTGCAGCAGCCGCTGTTCCCGCCAATCCTGGTTCAATTGCGCCTAGGCTGAAGTCGCGAACGGCTAGTGCAGTTTCAAACATCACGTCCACCAAGAAAGATGTGACTTCGACTGTCAAGCCCCGAGTACCTAGCTCGAGCATTAAATCTCGTGTTGATACTGGATTAAGACGACCTCATACGGCGTTAGCTGTACCACAGAGGTCTGCACCGAAGTCGGGGGCACAGGCGAACCAGAAAAACGTCATTAGTAGCTCTGCCTCAATAACGGACATGTTGATCAAACATCTGAGCGACAACTTGGAAGAGGAATTGGATTTCAGGTTTGAACTTTGAAATTGATTGAGCGCCCATTTGTATGTATGAATGCCTTGCAAGTGTATCATTAGTTGTACAGCAATGTTCATTTATGATAAATGGTCATGCAACCAGGTAAGCGCCGTCTCATCCTTTGCCAGAGAAAAGAGTTGTTCTTTCCATCTACCCCATAACTGAAACCATGTTTCATAGTACTCATCTTTAAATTCGACCACTATTGAAGTCATTGCGAATTAACTTGCGCACGACACGTAAAAAACCAAAAAAAAAAAACATACCTTTTCTAGCACGGGAGATTTGAGTTGCACATGCCCACATATTATTTTGTGTTCCCTTTGCTGTTTCTTCCCAGCCTTCTACAGTATAACGTTGAATGGCCATTCGAACGAAACGGTGATCGCGAATATTAGGCAAACGGTCTGTGGAGTGGATTGGCCACCTCGGGAGCAGGAGTACCTCCAATTTCTTACACCTCTTCAAAATTAATTGCATTGCCGAATCGAATCCTTCAATGTGCCCATTCACTGCGACATGAGTGAGTTGTGGGATGTGCTGAAGCCAGCCCCATCGCTCCCAGGATCCTCCAAATTCCGTTATATCGAGATGAGTGATGTAAACAAAGGCGGAACCCTTGAAATGCTCTTCGTTCAAGGAACTCAAGTTGGTGAATAACCTTTGAAGTTTAAGCTTTTCCAGAAGATCGATGCACTCTATCGTTTGGTGTGTAGAAAGAAATGCGAAATCGATCAGGTTTGGGCAGCAGATAAGTACCTTTCGGACAGCATCGACGTTGTACGTCGTTCCTCCGATGTAAAGGTGTTTGACAAAAGGACCGAGACGTTCCAAGTTCTCTGGGGATAAGAACTGCCTTGTTCTCGGATAATGTTGATTTGGAAGAGGTGAATGTATAGATATTCGATATAATAACGGTGCCAACCTTGATTGCTAAGAGATTAGACGATAACCTCGAAACGTCGATGTTGAAAAGGATGAAGGACTCACCACTGACGTACGCGGTGGCAAACGAGCAATAGATTTACAACGGACGGTAGAGATTGATCTGCTTCACATAACCAATATGTCTCCTCGAATATCTTCCTTTCCAAGTCCATAGGTAAAGCTGGGGTGATTGTCGACATTATTACAGCCCTTCTGAGAAAGGAAATATCCTCCAGGAAAGACCATGGGCGCGCAAAGCAAAGAATGGGAGAAGTAGACCTGTCAAAACTCCTTGATCAAAATGTAAATATATTGCACACTATGATAGATCAATAATTCCAAATTTAAAGTACCCCACCAAACCAGTGACCTTTCGGCGCATTCCAGGCATAGTCGGTGAGACTTGTTCCTTGTATTAGAGTTTATGAAGGACAAAATACATATAAAGAGAAGTCATCCGCAAGACCCAAAGTATGGTTTGAGGTACTTCAGCAACCACTCAACTAGGTAGATGAGTTCGCACGGATATCGACACTCGGGCCGGGTTTGACGGAGAAAAATGTCGTTTTTTTTCTTGTATTTGCCGACGTCACCCGTATTTGAGAAGATACGCTAAAAGCACTGAGGCATGCATTCTTCATGGGATTATACGCATTTAATATGCTTTCAATCTAATTATTTGTGTTTTTATTTTGAGAATGAAGTGCAGGACAAACGCACTTGAAACTAGATTATTCGGGCCACGAGACGCTTATGGGCGCCAAATAGGTGGCTGACAGAGGAACTGTGGGAGAGAAAAGGCCTTCCATAGAAACCAGCTACCCTGGGTATAGTAACAAATTGCACGGTTTCAACAGCTTCAGGATGGTGACCGACGGTCGCACAAGCGGGTCGTCTGCTCGCTATCCCTGTATCAGCCTGTGCAGCTCGAGGTGGGGTCCAGCATCCTGGGTCTTGACTGAATCTCTGATTGTGTGTCGTTTGAGAGCTCAAAGCTGAGCAAAGTAAAAGCTATAACCTGGGATCATGAATGATATAGTAGTGACAAGTGTATAAAAAGTTATTTGAAGTTTGAACACACCCAGGAACCGACATTTTATCCACGTGACGATGATTAAAATTTGTAGTTGTTGAATCGGCAGGCCAACGTCGACCGACGACGTAGAGTATATAGAAAAAGGATTCGAAGGAACTTCACTGATTTTGAAGCCGCAGGTACCTAATGACTCTGTTGGGCACATATACACTAAAACTTTTCGGACATCTTTTTTTGGGGATTCATAATATGGACGCCAGCCTCTACCGAAAGGAAATACCAAGCGTGGAAAAAATGCATGACTGCAACGAGGACTACATGACGTACCCATTTACACAAGCGAATACATCTCATGTCTCTACCGTGTCTTAGTGCAGATCCTTACTCCGGTGAATCTGCGATCTTGACTCTGCCAAACGAGCTATTGTCCAGAATCATCGAACGCGTCAATCGCGATGATATCTTGCGAATTCGACAGGTATGTCATGGTCATATTCTTGATGATGCCTGTAATTCATACTGCAGTACTAATCCTGGGCGCGTTAGGTATGCAAAAGGTTTTTTCAAGTGACGAAATCTAGACAGTTTTGGATCAACGTATTTCACAATTTACGATGGTGTATGAACCCTCTTCCTTCCCTATCCAAGCCAATCGATCCACACTTCAGTCTATACTCGGACTCAGAGCTGGAGAACCTCGTGATACGGAGCACAAAGGCATTTCACCAGTTGGAATCACGTCCAATGCAATATAAATCCACGTCAAGGACCTTGAGTCTCATCGACACACCATGCCAGGACGTCCAATACGTGCCCGGTGGACGTTGGGTGGTAGTAGCAAGCCACACCGATGTCTATTATTATGACACGAAATCAGGATCGGATATGGCGCGTATTTTAATACCTAAATATGCAATCGCTGGCACTGGTCGCGCGATAAAGACTGCCTTAGACATCGACGTCGGTGCTGATTATCTGACATTTAACTACGCCATACATCTCCGCCTATATACGTGTGAGTAACGTTCTGTCTTCACTCACAACCGACGTTTTGGAACCAACCTTGGTCTTTCCTATAAGGGAGAGCTCTCATTGCAAGCTATGAATCCGACACCCACCTCGTACCAGCTAATATCATTCAAGTCTGGCGTGTGACTTCACGTTTCAACAAAAAGGGTGACGTAGTTGGACTTTCAGCTAAACGACTTGCCTATATTCGTCGGGAGATTCATAAGCCGGACGAAAATGTTCGTTGTATCTCTCTACGAGGGCGGTATTTGGCCTCTTTAATCGTATCAGGTGAACATCCATTCCCACCCTTTGATCCCGCTACGCACATGGACTATATCAGCATAGTCGATTGGTCTAGTAAGACAGATGAAAACACTAAAAGTCTGCCTCCTCTGGGAAAAAAGCACGAGCAAAAGGTGATATTTATAAACGGTCAAAGTGCTGTAAGATAATCTTGTCGCTTGAAATGAAAAAAAAAACGAAAACTGATGCTGTCTTTTTTTTCAGCTGGATTTATGCTTGATTTCAGAGACCACTCTGTTACTTGGTGGATATCCGTGGAAATTAGACGACGACGATCAGCAACCCTTAACCATTTTGCTTGCCTTCGATCTTCCGTCAATTGATGCATTCAAGGATGATATTACTTCTGACTTTCCACGTCAACCTACGCCATATGCTTTCAAAATGCGATTGACAAACACTTTGGCTACTGACTGCCTAAGGTATCCATATTTCTGTCCTGTCGGCGATAGCGTAAGGTTTATACTTCCTGCCAACTTTGGAATCCTCCAAGGTCTTATTGTGCCTTTCTCAACACGAATAAACTCAAATAACCCGCCGACCGTCATCTCATTTGACGATAAAACATCGCAGGGAACATCCCCAGTCCCATTCTCCACCATACGGATATCGTGCTATTATAGCACACGAGAGTTTCGCACTACTTGCATACCGCCGATAATGCAAACTGAAAGGCTGACGCAACATACCTGGCCAGACGCAGCAGACTCGGAAGATACAGACATTCGTGTTATAGTTAATGCCGAGCAAGACACAGACGAATTCTACGGTGAAACGAAGATTGATGAACTTTCTGGGCGACTTTTCCGGATACTTGCTGTCGGTGGTGGAAGCTCTATCGAAATCATGGAGACCTTTTAATAAGAACTAGAAGAAATTAGAAGAAATACACCGTATATATATGTATCTAGCTGGTTTCTTGTTATTATCTCAGCAAGGTCAAATTTAGTGCCTTTGAGGCTAGCGACTGCACCGAAATTCGTGCTAAACAAAGCTATATATTACATTTGTGATTCAGATTCATATTTCACTGTTTGCTATTTATATTTATTCGTATAAATTCCTAAAGCGGCAAGATATATCCAGCAATCCCTTCCTGCGAATACCCAAGATTGTTACTTGCGTTGTCCCTCTCTGCTGCGCTCGTAGTGTAGAAATGGTCAGCTTGACCTAGACTGTATTCGC
>Ga0247779_1001220_pt1 | contig 12739 bp, 6 predicted proteins | sample UWRJL221509R5_FD_179925 | JGI IMG/M metagenome (GOLD analysis project Ga0247779, IMG submission 179925) | Plant litter microbial communities from Arlington Agricultural Research Station in Wisconsin, United States - UWRJ-L221-509R-5 | ecosystem: Environmental > Terrestrial > Plant litter >...
CGAATGTCGACGCGCGCCAAAGTCGAACGCCCTGTCTCGAGTCGTCGCGGTTTACTCATCGCCGGGGCGGTGGCGAGCGTGGGCGGCGTGTTCGCAGTACGCGGCGCGTTCAGCCGCTCAGCGCACGAGCCCTCGCGCACGGGGCCTGGTGCTGGAGCTCCGCGAACCGGCGGGGAGCTGCTGGTCGCTTTCGACGGCGCCGCTGTCGCAACTTTCGCCCTCGATCCGCACAACTCCGGCTTCGCGCCGCACAACCGCGTGATCCGTTCGATCTTCGACAACCTCACCCGCCTACTGCCCGATCAAACCGTCGCTCCGTGGTTGGCCGAGTCGTGGACGGTTTCGAGCGACCGCAAGACATTCGAGTTCAAGCTGCGCCGCGGCGTGAACTTTCACGACGGAACGCCGTTCGACGCGGCGGCGCTCAAAGCCAATTTCGAACGCCTGAGCCTAGCGACCAACGCGCTGACGTCGCGCTCCAGCCTCGGTCCGTACCAGGACTCCGAGATCCTCGCGGACGACCGGCTGAGGGTCAGGCTTTCCGAGCCTTTTGCGCCCTTCTTGCGCAATCTTTCGATGACCAAGCTTGCGATCGTTTCGCCTGCTGCGGTCGCAAAGCACGGTCAAGTGTTCGCGCAGAACCCCGTCGGCACTGGCCCGTTCCGCTTCGCGGGGCTTCTAGCCGGCACGGAGATTCGGCTGGAACGCAATCCCGACTACGACTGGGCTCCGCCGAACGCCGCGCACTCCGGTCCGGCGCGCCTCGAAAAGCTGACATTCAAGAACGTCCCAGAGGAGTCCACTCGTGTCGCGGTCTTACAGGGCGGGCAAGTACACGCGTCCGATCTGATTCCGCCTCAGAATTTGGCCACGCTCAAGAATGACGCCAGGTTCACCGTGCTCGAGCAAGAGCTGCTCAACACCAACTACGCGCTCGGTTTGAACGTAACCAAGGCTCCCTGGGACGACGAGGAGATCCGCCTCGCCGTCAGGCTGTCACTCGACATCGACGCGCTCGTGCGCGTGATTTACCTCGGCACCTTTCCGCGAGCTTGGTCTCCCCTGTCGCCATCCATGTTCGGCTCCGCGGAGAAGGATCTGACCGACTCTTGGCGCCCGGACCCAGCTCGTGCCCGAGAAATTCTCACGCGCAAAGGCTGGAAACCAGGCGCGGACGGCGTGCGCGAGAAAGACGGCAAGCGGCTGAGCATCAAGTTCGTCGATTCGCAGGGTAACCGCGAGAAGCGGCTGGATGTCGTTCAGCTCGTGCGTCGCCAACTCGCGAGCAGTGGCATCACGCTCAGCATCGACAGCCAGCCAGCCGGAGTCACCTCCAGCAAGCTTGCCACGAATGAATTCGACCTATACGGCGGCGCCAGCTTCCATGGCGATCCGGACATCCTGAGGCAAAGCTACGTGCCATCGGTGCGCAGCAACATCTCGGGCAACAAGGTGGTCGACTCCGAGCTAACCGAGTGGCTCACGCAAGCTGCAGGCGAGGACGATCTGGCCAAACGGAGCGAACTTTATCGGCGCGCACAACGAAAGATCATCGACAAGACGTATTCGATCCCCATCTACGTGCTCTTGTACAACGTGGGGGTCTCGAAACGCGCTCATGGCATCAGCATCGACGCCCACGGCTTCCCCGAGTTCTACGCCGCTTGGCTCGACTCCTGAGCCCGCTCGACGACGCTAACCGCAGGCGCGACTTCTACTTTACGGGACCAGCAGGCTCGAGGCAGGGCTCCCGCCGCATTTCAGCGGAGATTTTCAATATGAGGCGTCTCCCATCCGAGACTTCTGTCCAAATTGACCTTGATCCGGGTTCGCCAGCCAGGCATAGCAGGGCAGGTTGCGAACACGGCAGGGAGATGGCTCCGCTGCCTACGGACCCGCAACGAGGAGCCTGCTTTTCATTATGCGAAACACACTTACCGCGGCGGCGTTTACGCTGGCCGCTCTTTTACCGCTCGAGTCCCGCGCGGACGTGATCACCGACTGGAACCAAACGACCGTCGCTGAAATCCGCAAGCTCGGGCTCGGTCCGAACCCCGCGTCCCGAACGCTCGCGATCGCCCACATCGCGGCCTACGAGGCCGTGAACACACTGAACAAGACTCACGATCCATATCGTGCAGCGTTGCCGGTCACCCTACCCGCGTCGGTCGATGCCGCAGCGGTAAGCGCGTTCCACCTGGCATTGGTTTTGCTACTTCCCGCAGAAAAGACTGCGCTGGACGCAGCCTATGAGCAGAGCCTGGCCACGATTCCGGACGGAGCCGCGCGCGTGAACGGGATTCAGCTCGGAGAAGCCTCCGCAGTCGCGATTTACACGGCGCGCATCGGTGACGGCTCCGCAGCAACTGCTACCTACCCGGGTTCTACCGATCCGGGCAAGTGGCGCCCGACGCCTTCGCTGCTGCAAGCTGCGCTCGAGCCGGCCTGGCGCTTCGTAAAGCCGTTCGCCCTGAACAAACCCGAGCATTTTCGGCCGGCGCCACCGCCAGCCATCACCAGCCCAGAATTTGCGACCGCGTACCTGGAAACCCAGAGCCTCGGTAAGAGCGACAGCAGCACACGCAGCATCGAACAGACCAACATCGCCAACTTTTGGAAACAAGCCACACACGTGCCGCTGAACGCCATTGCGCGCAGCGTAGCCAAGGCCAAGCAGCTGACGCTGGCTGAGAACGCGCGCTTGTTCGCGCTGTTGAACATCACCATTGCCGACACGCGCATCGCGGTCTGGGACGCCAAGTACGAATATGGCTTCTGGCGGCCGATCACGGCCATCAACACCACGACCGACTACGGCAACGCTGCTGCGCTACCAGACGCCAGCTGGTCCCCGCTGCTAGAAACACCGAATCACCCAGAGTACCCGAGCGGGCACAGCATCACCGGTGGTGGCGGCCTACGTGCCTTGGCCAGCTTCTTTGGTAGCGATGCCGTTGGCTTCGCCGTTGCTTCCGACAGCGCGCCGGGCGTCACGCGCGGCTTCGAGAAGTTCAGCGATGCAGAACAAGAAAATGCCAATAGCCGCATCTACGGCGGGATCCACTATCGATTCAGCAACGAGACCGGGATCGCGGTCGGTCATCAGATCGCCGACTATGTCGTTTCCAACTACCTCAAGGAACTGCCAGCGCCTGCAGAGGGAAGCGCGGGCGCCGCTGGCCAGGGCCCGGGCAATGAGGAAGCGGGCGCAGCCGGCGCAGATTCGAGCACTGCCGGGGGCGGCAGCGCAGCGGGCGGTGACAGCGGAGGCGAGCTCGGCGGCACGGGCGGCTCCAGCACAGCGACCGGCGGCACGGCTGGCGGCGGTGGCAAGGCTGGCGGCGGCGGAAAGGGTGGAGGCGCGCCCTCGGCATCCGGCGCTCCCAACCTGCCCGACCCCGGTACCGCTCAAAGCGACGCCTGCTCCATCGGTGGCCCCAGCGGTCCGTTGGGGATTTTCGGCTCGACACTCGCACTAGCCGCCGCGTTGCTCACGGCCCGGCGTCGGCGTTCGCGCTGATCAGCCCGACCGAGAACTGGCTGCACGCTTCGAGCGCGTGCAGCCGCCGGCTTTGATGGGGGCCTATCGAGCGGCGCGAGTCAAGGGCCCACGCGGACCGTCATGCCCTCCGAAATGTCGGGACCGGGACTTGCGATTACGGTGTCCGATTCGGAGAGCCCCTCGCTGATCTCGACCTGCGCGCCACTGTCTCGTTCGATTCGCACTTTAGCCCAGTGCACGATGCCACCAGCGCCAACCAGCGCGACGCGAACGCCTTCTTTCGTCGCGGCAATGGCCGATCCTGGCAGCACCAGTGTGGGCTGCGTCGAGGCGAGCTGCAGCGTTACCTCTGCGTACATTCCAGGCAATAGTCGATGCTCCGGATTGGGCACGCGGACTTCAGCGCTCATCGTACGCGAGGACGGGTCGAGCGCAGAGGCCAGGCGTGCGACCTTGCCTTCCCAAACGGTACCTCGTTGCTGCGCGACTCGGACTTGCGCAGGCAGCCCTTGCTCGAGACTGGCCAGCAGGCTCTGCGGAACCTGCACGAACGCGCGCACCGGATCGAGCACGGCAAGCTTGAACAGATGCTGCCCCGTGCCGGCGGCCACGAGCTTGCCCCGCACCACGTTTCTCTCGGTGATCGTCCCCGCAAACGGCGCCACCACGCGCGCAAATAACTTGAGCTGTTGCAGGCGGTGCAGGTTGGCGAGCTGCGAGCTGCGTTCGGCTCGGACCACCGTCAAGTGTGCCGCGTCGATGTTGGACTGGGACAGCTTCTGCTCCAACTCCTGTTGCGAGGCGATGCCCTGGGGCGCAAGCTCGCGGTAGCGAGCCAGGACTGACAGTGAATACTCGTGTGTCGCCGACGCCTCCGAGATGGCCGCGTCGCTCTGCGCGAGACGGGCACGCGCTTGCTCGAGCTCGCGGTCGAGCTCGGGCGTGTCGAGCTCTGCCAGTAGTTGGCCCGCGACGACCGAGTCGCCCAAGTCGACCAGCCAACTCCGAACGTAGCCGTTCGCGCGAGCATCGATCTCGGTCTGTTCCAAGCCTTCCAGGGACGCGGGTAGGCTGAGCGTACGTTCGTTCTTGCTCCGCTGTGGTCTAACGGTGAGCACGCGCCGCACGCTACTGGCTGCGCTCGCCGTGTCCGTGGCCAAGAGCGCGACCTCTCGATGCTTTTGCCAATAAGCAGTGCCGAACAACAAGCCCAGCGCCACCAGACCGCCGCCTCCAAAGCCAAGCAAGCGCGGCCGGCCGGCGCCCGCTTTTGCTGCGATCGCGCTGGGACTACCCGAAAGAGCGATGCTCGGTTGATCGACCAAAGGTTCATCGGCGGTGCTAGCGGGTAGCGTCATGTGACATCTCCAAGCGCGGCGCCTCGGGGCGGCTTCCTGCGCAAAACGCCGTACACAGTGGGCACGAAGAACAGGGTCGACACGGTGGCCAGCAACAGGCCTCCGATCACCGCGCGCCCGAGCGGCGCGTTTTGCTCGGCACCTTCGCCCAAGCCGAGCGACATCGGCAGCATGCCGACGATCATCGCGAACGCAGTCATCAAGACTGGGCGCAAACGGGTGCTACCTGCGACCAACGCCGCGCGAGCGGCTTCGCGATCGGCAGGGTTCGCTGCCGCGCGCCGATGTTCGTTGGCGAAGGTCACGATCAGGATGCTGTTCGCCGTCGCCACGCCCACGCACATGATCGCGCCCATCAGCGCGGGCACGGACAGCGTGGTGCGCGACAGGAACAGCATCCAGGCGATGCCGGACAGCGCACCCGGGAGCGCGGTCAGGATCAGAAAAGGATCGAGCCAGGACTGAAAGTTCACCACCATCAGCAAATAGACCAACAACACTGCGAAAATCAGGCCGTAGCCCAGGCCTGCGAACGAGGACTCCATACTCTCGATCTGGCCTTTGAGCTTGACCGTGGTGCCGCGTGGCAGCTGCGCGCTGAGCTCGGCAATGGTTTGCTGCAGGCGCTTCGACATCGTCCCCAAATCGGTGCGCTCGACGTTCGCCAGGATGTCGAAAGTCGGCAAAGAATTGAAATGGCTGATGTTGGTCGCGCCCACCGTGCGTGAGATCTGGGCCAGGTTGGTCAGTAGCTGCGGCTTACCCCCAGGCGTGCCAATGGGCGTCGCTTCCAGCGCGGCCAGGCTGTCCAAGCGATGCTGCGGCGTCTGCACGGCCACCCAATATTGAATCCCCCGCTTGGGATCGAGCCAGTAGGTCGGCGTCGTCTGGCCGCTGGAAGCGAGCGAGACGAGTAAATCGCTGGCGACATCGCGCTGACTGAGACCGAACTGGCTCGCCGATTCGCGGTTCACATCCACCAAAAGCTGCGGCGTCTCGGGCACCTGATGGAGACGCACGTCGACTGCGCCCGGCAGCTTGCGAATCGAGCGCAACAAGCCCCGAGCGAGCTCCAGGTTCGCGGCCAGATTCGCTGGAGGGCCGCTGATTTGCACGTCGATTGGCGCTGAGACGCCGAAATTCAAGACTTGGGTGGAGATGTCCGGCGGTAAGAAAAAGAACGTGGTGTCGGGGAAGTCCTGAGCCAAGCGGCGTCGCAGCGAGCGCACGTAGTCCGCGGTGGGGCGATGCTGCTCCTTGAGCGCGATCAGGATCTCCCCGTCTGCCGATGAGATCATGGTGCCGTCGCTCATCGATAGATTGATTGCGCTGACCGCGACGCCAATGTTGCTGATCAAGTTCTCCAGCTCCGACTCGGGGATCACAGCCTGAATCGCCCGCGAAAATTCCGTAAACTGTCGTTCCGTCTCTTCGATGCGCGTGCCCGCGGCCACGCGAGCGTGCAGCCGAATCAGGCCGGCATCGACGCTGGGAAAGAAATCCCGACCAATCAGCGGGAACAGCGCGAGCGAGCTCATGGCGAACAGCAAAAAGCCGGCAATCGTGAGCTTGGCGTGGGCCAGGGCCACACCCAAAAGCTCGCTGTACGCGCTCCGCAGCCGCTCGAAGCCGCGCTCGAACGCGAGGTGAATTCGGCTCCACGCGCGCGTCGCAGCTTGCGGCTGCCCACGCTGGTCGGCATGCGCCTCGAACTTCAGCAAATAGCTGACCAGGGTCGGCACCAAGGTGCGCGACAGAAAATAGGAAGTGAGCATCGCGAACACCACCGCAAGTGCAAGTGGCAAGAACAGCGAGCGAGCAGGTCCGGTGAGGAAGGCAACCGGCACGAACACGATGCAAATGCACAACGTGGAAACGAAGGCCGGCACGGCAATCTCGCGCGCACCATCCAAGATCGCCTGCAGTGGCGGCTTGTGCTGTGAAAGATTGCGATGAATGTTCTCGAGCTCTACCGTGGCGTCATCGACCAGGATGCCGACGGCCAGCGACATACCGCCGAGCGTCATCAAGTTCAGGCTCTGCCCGATCAAGCTCAAGGCAACGATGGCGACGGAGATCGACAACGGGATCGAGACCAGCACCACCAACGTGCTGCGCCAGCTGCCCAGGAATAGCAGCATCATCAGCGCTGTGAGCCCGCCGGCCACGAGGGCCTCACGCACCACGCCATCGATCGCCGCGCGCACGAACACCGACTGATCGAAGAGCGGCGACACCTTCAGCTCCTTCGGCACCGTCGTCAGCACTGCCGGCAACGCGTCCCGGATGCGCTTCACGACGTCCAACGTGCTCGCGCCCGCCGACTTGAGGATCGGCATGATCACCGCCCGCCGACCGTGGGCATGCACGATGCTGCTCTGGGGAGCGAAACCGTCGCGCACACTGGCCACGTCACGCAAGAAGACTGTCGTGCCTCGCACCGTGCGGAGGGGAATGTCGTTCAGCTCCTCGAGCGACTCGGGGCTGCCGTTGAGCAGGACCGGATACTCCTGGCTACCGAGCTTGACCGAGCCGGTGGGCAGCGTCAGGTTCTGCGCGCTGACTGCGTTGATCACGTCGCGCGGCGACAAGCCCCAGGCGTAAAGCTTCGACAAGTCGAGGTCGACCATGACTTGTCGCTGCTTGCCCCCGTATGGGAAGGGAAAGCCCGCGCCCTGCACGGTGGAGATGCCGGCGCGCACGAAATTCACGCCATAGTCGAAGAGCTGCTGCTCGCTCAACTGCTCGCTCTCGATGGCGAGCTGCATCACCGGCGCGTTCGAGGCGCTGTAGCGCAAGATCAGCGGCGAGCTCGCGCCAGGCGGCAAAGAACGCAGTGCCTGCTGGGAGACCGCCGTGATCTGCGCCGTCGCAGCCTCTACCTTGGCGCCCGGGTGGAAGAAGATTTTGATCACCGAGACGCCGGTCAGGGTTTGGCTCTCGGTGTGCTCGATGTCACTGACCGTCGTGCTGAGTTGGCGCTCGAAGCCGGTGACAACCCGCCTCTCCATCTCGTCGGGCGGTAGGCCGCCGTACTGCCAAACCACCGCCACCACGGGGATGTCGATTTCCGGCAGAATATCGCTGGGCATGCGCTGGATGGCAATCGCGCCCAAGAGTACAATCAGCACCGCCATCACGACGAACGTGTAGGGGCGGTTTAGGGCAACGCGCACTAGCCACATGAGAAGACTGTCGTCTATTGTAGCAGACGCCAGATTGCAAGCGGCGAGTGCTCAGGGGCCCACCCCGCCTTCGCCGCCGTCGCTCGGCGCACCGGCCTCGCCCGCAGCTCCGGCTTTGGCTCCGCCCGTGCCGCTCGTGCCGCTTGCGCCGCCTGCACCACCTGCGCTCTTTCCGCCGGAACCTCCTCTACCGCCGTAGCCGCTCTCGTCGTAGTTGGGTAGCCAGGGCGGCGTGGGCACGTCGTTGTCGCAGCCCCCGAGCAGCAACGAGGCCGCGAGGCCCGCGGAAATCAAAGTACCGATCAGAACAATACGCCAAGTAGTCGTCATGAAATTCTCTCTAATCGAGCGCCGAGCTGGCACCGCTTCTCAGATCTTTCCGAGATTGACAAAAAAGTTGATGAAGCGTGGCGGGTTGTAGCCGGCGTACCACAACGGATCCGCGCCTGCGTTCACCGGACTGTAGCCTCCCGTCTGGCGGCGGCGCGTATTGGCCAAGTTGCTCACCGAGACACCCGCGGACCAGCTCTCGTCTTCGGATGTATAGTTGAAGGTGCCGTTGAGGAACGCCTGCGTAGCCACTTGAGTCTGAGATGTATTGTAGATGTCCGTGAAATAGTGGGCCTGAATCGGCACGTCGCCACCGATGCGCCAGGTGCCCGGCATGGGCAGCGGCAGCTTGTAGTTGGCGTTGATGTTGCCTTGCCAGGTCGGCGAAAGCGGAAATTCGAGCCCCACCAGCGTGGTGCGCCCAGCCACGTTGGCTGGCAATTGGGCGGTGAAGGTGTCGTATGCGGTCTTCAGGTAGGCAAGCGAGCCGCCGAAGGTAAAGCCCTTTGCTGGATTCGTGTTGAGCTCGAGCTCACCGCCATAGGTGTGAGCATCGCCCGCGTTGATCAACGAGCTGACCGGCGTGCCGAGCGCGCCGCCGCTGGTCGCTCGAACCTGAAAGTCGGTGATCTGATTGTAGAACGCGGCAAGGTTGGCGGTCACGCGATGGTCGAAAAAAGCGGACTTCCAGCCGAGCTCGTAGGCGTTGGTGTATTGCGGCTTGTAGGGCGTGAGCGAGGCATTCTCGGAGGTCGCGCGCAAATCGTAACCGCCGCTCTTGAAACCGCGCGAGTAGCTCGCGTAGGTCAGGATGTCTTTCGCAATCTGGTAACTCAGCCCTGCTTTGGGCGTCAGCGCCGAGTAGTTCTTGGGCGTGGCATAGGCGTCGAACACCGTGGCCTTCGCACCGAAAATCGTGTCGAACAAGGCCGGATCGTTGTTGCCGGGCAACGGATAAATGAGCGGCGAATTGCTCTGCACGTGGCCATGGTTTTCGAAGCCGCGATGGTCGAGCGTATAGCGCAGGCCTCCGGTCACGGTGAGTGCGCGTGTTAGCTTGTAGTCCGCATTGGCGAAGACCGCGTAGCTCTGCGTCTTGAGATAGCTGTTCGCGTGCGTTTGCACGCCCACGTTGTCGACCGGACCGCTGGCAGACTGACCCAAGCGGTCGTTGTGGAAGAACTCATTGAAGTAGAACAACCCGCCGACGAAGTTCAGCTTCTCGTAGTCGCCGTTGAGCAGAAACTCTTGCGTCTCGTAGTTCTGATTGAAGCCTGCGTAGCTGTCGCCCTTGATTTGAGTGACGCCGTCATTGTCGTAGTAGATCGGACCGTGCATGCCGCGCACGGCCGTCACCGACTTCAGGCTGAGGTTGTCGTTGAGGTCGTACTTGAAGGTGAGCGAACCGCCGTACACCGTCGTCTTGTTGAGCGGGATCGTGTTCGACCAGGTCTGATCCGGATTGGCCGGCTGTCCGCTGTAGTCGCCATTGGGTTGGTAGACCGGGGTGTAGTAGCTGGCAGTCGAACGATCGAGCATGATGTCGCCAGCTAGGGTCACGCTCAGCCGCTCGCTGAGCTGCGATTTGACCTTGCTGCGCAGAGCCCAGATGTCCAAATCGTTCACCCACTGCGCGAGCGGGATGGCGTACGTCCAACCACGACGCTGGTGGCGAACCGCCGAGACAGATACGTTCAGTTTGTCGTCAGGCAGAATACCGCCCGAGAGGCGAGCCTTGAGTAACACGTTGTTGTAGTTGCCGAGCGTCACGCTCAAGCCCGCGGTGCGTTGGGCCTTCGGCTCTTTGGTAATGAACCGGATCGCACCGGCGGCAGAGTTTCGCCCGTACAGCGTGCCCTGTGGTCCGCGCAGCACTTCTACCCGTTCCAGATCCGGCGTGTCGTAGATCGAGCCGACCGAACGCGCGATGTAAACGTCGTCGACGTACAGCGCGACCGATGGTTCCGGATAGGTATCGGTCTCACCGATGCCACGAATCGAGAACGTTTGCGTCGTATATGCGGTGGAGCGCAGCGGCAAAGTGAGGCCGGGAACGCGCCCGGACAGGTCACGAAAGTCTGCGATTTTCTTCTGCTGGATCGCGTCTTCGCCGAAGGCAGTGATCGAAATCGGCGTTTTCTGCACGGTGTTCTCGCGCCGCTGAGCGGTCACCGTCACGGTGGCGAGGTCGCTTTGAGGCTCCGCTTCGGTGGACGAAGCTGCCGCTTGCGCTGCGCCATCGGCGGGCAGGTTGGGATCCGCAGAGGGTGCAGCCGACGGGGCTTCTCCTGGAGCGGCGGCGACCGGAGCAGCGCTTCCCTCGGGGGCAACCGGCGGCGCTGGAGCGTCATTGGCGCCTGCAGCGGCAGGCGGTGCAGCAGCAGCAGGCGGTGCAGCAGCAGGCGGCGCAGCGGCAGGCGGCGCAGCGGCAGGCGGCGCAGCGGCAGGCGGCGCAGCGGCAGGCGGCGCAGCGGCAGGCGGCGCAGCGGCAGGCGGCGCAGCGGGGGCCGCTGCTGGGGGCGCGGGTCGCGGCTCTGCAGTGGCCTGCGCTCGAGCGCTGGAAGCCTGCCACGCGATCATGGAGCCTGTGCCCAGACTCAAGGCAAGCAAGTGAGAGCGAACGCGAAACGTCATCATGCTAAGTCTCTTTTCGACGCAGGTTCGCAGCCACGAGAGCAGAACGATCTCGTGCCTGACCCGTCCGCTGTGGGGGACAGCGCAAGTTCTATTGCAGTTTTGTGTTACAGAATGTGGCCCCTTGTACGTCGCTCGCATTTCTACCGTCAAGGACAATTGTCCTCTGCAAGGGATAGCGAGACCGCAGCTCCTGCGGTCAGGTCTTGCATAGTAGAATTTTGCCCCGGGCACCGGCCGCTCACGAACCACGGTTTGCCCGCTCGACGCTACCAGGAAACACCAATAAAATCAGACACCTACGCAATAGGCGCTGAACCCCGCGGGCATCAGCCATCGGCCGCAACGATCTGGCATAAGCGCTAGGTGATTTCCGCTTCTTCCGTGCGTCGCGAGCTCGGGCCGACGCTCGCGCTGGCATTGCCGATTACGGTGGGACAGGTCAGCCAGATGTTGATCGGGTTTACGGACACCGCCTTCATCGCCCGCCTGGGCGCGGTGCCGCTCGCCGCCGCCGCCTTCACTCAGGGGCTGTTCAACGTGTTCTACGTGGTGTGTGTGGGTCTGCTGTCGGGACCAGGGGTGTTCGCGTCCCGCGATCACGGCGCGGGCAACGACGTGGGCTGCGCCTCCTGGCTCCGGCACGGACGTGCGCTAGCCTTGGTCGTCGCGCTGAGTGCCTTCGCAATCCTGGCGCTCGCGTCGACACAATTCGAAAAGCTCGGTCAGCCGCCCGAGGTCATAGCCATCGTACGCCCCTTTTTCCTGTTGGTCTCGGCGTCGCTCGTGCCCGCCTTGACCTTCCAGGTGCAACGACAATTCGCCGAATCGGTCGGCCGCGCTTGGGGCCCGATGCTGATCATCGTGCTCGATGTGGCATTGAATGCTCTGTGCAACTGGGTGCTCGTGTTTGGACACTTCGGATTTCCAGCGCTCGGTCTAGTCGGCTCGGGTTGGGCGACGCTGCTCGCGCGCCTGTTCGCGGTGCTGGCCGTGGCGCTTTGGCTGGGTTTTTCGCCGCATTTTGCGAGCGTCCGCGACGCGCCCTGGTCGGGCTGGGAGCGCGCGCGTTTCCTGCGCTTGATGCGCCTGGGCGGCCCTGCTGGGGGGATGCTGCTCTTCGAAACGGGAGCGTTCGGCGCGACGGCGCTGATGATGGGCTGGCTCGGTGCGGTGCCGCTCGCCGCGCATCAGCTCGCCTTGAGTTTCTGCGCGCTGACCTTCATGGTGCCGCTGGGACTTTCATTGGCGGTAAGTTTGCGCATCAGTCGTGCCCACGGTGAGGGTCGAACTGCAGCGGCACGAGCCATCGCTTTGGGCGCGCTCCTCACCGGGCTAGTCGTCATGCTCAGCTTTGCAGGGCTGTACGTGTTCGCGGGAGAGCTAATCACGACCACGTTCACGAACATCCGAGAGGTGTCGACGTTGGCCAGCGAGCTTCTGCTCGTGGCGGCCATTTTTCAGGTCTTCGATGGTGCTCAGGTGATTGGCGTTGGGGCGCTCCGTGGCCTGACCGACGTGCGCGTGCCCGCGGCGCTCACCTTCGCCGCGTACTGGCTTTTGGCACTGCCGCTCGGCTACGGCCTGGCATTCCACACGCGCCTCGGTCCACGCGGGCTTTGGGTCGGGCTCGCCGCCGGCTTGGCCGCTGCGGCGATCTCGCTCGTCTGGCGCTTGTGGCACAAGACCCGCGTCCCCCGGCTTCCCTGAGTCGCGCTCAAGTTGTATTG
>Ga0247779_1001221_pt1 | contig 12737 bp, 9 predicted proteins | sample UWRJL221509R5_FD_179925 | JGI IMG/M metagenome (GOLD analysis project Ga0247779, IMG submission 179925) | Plant litter microbial communities from Arlington Agricultural Research Station in Wisconsin, United States - UWRJ-L221-509R-5 | ecosystem: Environmental > Terrestrial > Plant litter >...
GTTACATCCAACGTCGTCTTGTAAAAGCTTTGGAAGACGTTATGGTGTGTTATGATGGCACTGTACGAAACTCATTGGGCGATTTGATCCAATTTGTATACGGCGAAGACGGAATGGACGGAGCCTTTATTGAAAAGCAGACCATTGAGACTTTCGGTCTCAGTGACAAGGAGTTTGAACACAGCTACCGCGTCGATGTCACCGATCCTTCTGGCGGATTCCTACCTGGTGTGCTACAAGTCGGTATTGACGACAGTTCACTGGAGCTACAAGCGAAGCTGGATGAAGAGTATGCTCGTCTAGTGGAAGACCGAAAACTTCTCCGCAACTTTATCTTCCCAAGAACATCTACCAATCAACCACACTACTTGCCTGTCAACCTCCATCGCATTGTCCAAAACGCCATCCAAATCTTTCATATCGACCGACGTAAGCCAAGTGACCTTGACCCTGCGCATATCATCGATGCCGTGAACGAGTTGGGCACACGTTTGATCGTCGTACGCGGCAGCGACCCTCTTAGTATCGAAGCCCAGAACAACGCTACCCTAACGTTCAAGATGCATTTGCGAGCCACCTTTGCCTCGCGACGTGTTTTGGAGAAATATCATCTCACCAGGGAAGCCTTTGACTGGGTTTTGGGTGAAATTGACACCAAATTCCATCAATCGGTCGCTCATCCGGGAGAAATGTGCGGAACACTCGCTGCGCAGTCTATCGGAGAACCCGCTACCCAAATGACCCTTAACACGTTCCATTATGCTGGTGTTTCTAGTAAGAACGTTACCCTTGGTGTGCCGCGTTTGAAGGAAATCATCAACGTCGCTACGAATATCAAGACCCCTTCGTTAACTGTATACCTGGATGCGGAGAAATCTCGCTCATCTACTCTAGCTAAAAATGTTCAGCAAGAGCTTGCATATACCTCTCTTCGCACTGTCACCGCCGCCGTCGAGATTTGGTATGACCCAGATCCGACATCTACCATCATCGAAGAGGATGCCATCTTCGTGGAGTCATTCTTCGCTATTCCCGACGAGGAAGTCGAGTCCAAGTTGCACCTGCAATCTCCATGGCTCCTTCGTCTTGAGCTCGACCGTGCGAAAATGATTGATCGCAAGTTAACCATGCACTACGTAGCGGGTCGTATCGCAGAGAGCTTCAAAACAGATCTCTTCGTCATCTGGAGCGAAGATAACTCTGAGAAACTCGTCATACGTTGTCGTGTATTGGGCAGTCCCGATAAGGAAGAGGATGGTTTGGAGTCGGTTGAAGAGGATATCTTCCTGCGACAACTGGAGAACACGATGTTGAATTCTGTCAGCCTTCGTGGTGTGAAGGGTATCAACCGTGTCTTCTTGACCGAGCAGGACAAGATTACCATTTCTAACGATGGAAGTATCCTTTCAGGGAAGGAGAAAGAGTGGGTGTTGGAAACCGATGGTATTAACTTGAAGACTGTCATGTGCATTGACGGTGTCGACTTCCGAAGGACATATTCCAACAGTTGCGTCGAAGTCTTCAACGTTCTAGGTATCGAGGCTGCTCGTGCAGCAATCATGAGGGAACTGCGTGGAGTCATCGAGTTCGATGGCTCATATGTCAATTACCGTCACCTTGCTCTTCTTTGCGACCTTATGACCCATCGCGGAACCCTCATGGCAATCACGCGGCATGGCATCAATCGCGCCGACACAGGGGCTTTGATGAGGTGTTCGTTCGAGGAGACAGTTGAAATCCTGATGGAGGCTGCGGCCGTTGGTGAGAAGGATGATTGCCACGGTATCGCAGAGAACGTAATGTTTGGCCAAATGGCTCCTATGGGCACTGGCGCTTTCGAAGTCGCTTTGGACATTGATATGTTGAAGGATGCCATTGTTGACCATCGACTACCCGTTCAATCTATGATGGCTGCTCAAATCGACGGCGGAATGACTCCCGGACAAGTCGCTATGACACCATATGATACCAATTCCCCAATGCATTGGCAAGACGGTGGATTGTTCAAGGGAGATGCTGCCTCTGCGTCGTTCTCTCCTTTGGCTTCCAACAGCGGCGAAGATGCTTCCAGCTTCCAGTTCATGCCTTATGGACAGAGCCCACTGGGGGCAGGAGGGATGTCACCCGGAGGAGGTTACAGCCCAAGTTCGCCAAATGCATACACACCCACATCCCCCAGCTTCGTACCCCAATCACCTTACAGTGGAGGTGCTTCACCTTTTGGAGCTTCTCCGTATGCGTCTTCTCCTATGTACAGTCGTGGGGGTGGAGCAACTTCTCCCACTTATTCGCCTACTTCGCCTGCTCTCAACCTTACGTCGCCTGGGTACTCACCTACCAGTCCACGTTATTCGCCAACCTCACCTTCCTTCTCGCCCACGTCGCCGCGGTATAGCCCTCAATCGCCATCGTTTAGCCCTACTTCGCCTCGTTATTCACCGACAAGTCCGTCCTTCAGCCCTGCTTCCCCACGATGTATGTCTTCTAGTCATTGCAATTTTCATTAGAAATTTACTGACATATTTTTTCAGACTCTCCTAGTAAGTCCAAAATGGATACGTACCCATCAAATTACATTGCTAACTATTTTATCCAACTTCTTATCAAACCATAGCCTGTAAGTTCAACAGTAATCCTGTTTGATGCAAATGAGTCTGACCTATCGTCTAGCCCCTGCTCATATGTCGCCCTCTTCACCCAAATATTCGCCTACATCCCCTTTGGGGTCGCCCTCATCCCCTAAATATTGTATGTTTGCTAATAAAAAATTTATCTATTTTTCGCCTCTGACATCGTTTTGACAGCTCCAACATCGCCTGCCTATTCTCCAGCTTGTGAGTTTCTTATCATCTCCTTCGTACATTAAACTAATATATTATTTGCACCAGCCCCATCATACTGTGAGTATCATTTCTCTTTTCCATTTACTTAATCTGCTTGCTAATTACCGTCAACACAGCACCTGCCTCACCTTCATACAGCCCAACATCTCCAGTGACTTGGTCTACATCTCCCAGTAGCCCTTCCCGTAATCAGAACGGTGCTTCGCGCAGCCATTCATACCAGGCGAGCCCCTCATGGGACGACTGAGAAGGCTGCTGAATCCAGTACCTTTCATTTGTTTCTTTTTACCATTACATGCATAATTATCTACTTTTGTCGGCCTTTCTTGTAGAATATGTTTAACTACCTCAGATGATACTATATGGGTTTTATAACCGGATTTACGTTCAGTGAATTTTATATGTGCATCCAAGAATAAAAAGTGACGGACTGATCGTCGATGCATCATTTATTGTTTTGGAGTGAATCGGCCATTTCCGTTTTCCAGCCGAATCTCAGGATTACATTTGTCACACTATCTCTATCCTCTCTAGGTGTGGCATCTTGCAGGCGAAGGCAACACGTCCGAGTATGTTATCCCTCATATCGCAGTTCTTTAAAGTCAAGGGCCGACGCAGTATCATCAGAACTTGTAATGAACAGCAATATTAACGATGACCTGTCGTTGCCTTGCTTACCGGAAGGAATCACAACCAAAGATGCCTTTGATGTTCTCGACGAGGAGGTCTTGAAGCATCAAATGCACATATTGAACCTCAAAAATCGCAGGAATACATATGCTCCTGTATCCCAACTTCCTCCCGAAATCATTATCAAGATCTTTGAACTCGTCAAACAGGAGTACGAATCTTTGAAATGGATTACAGTCAGCCATGTATGTCGCTCATGGCGAGATATAATGCTCGATACCGCATCTTTTTGGACAACTCTTCCTCTTGGATCCCCAGACCTCACGGCAGCAATGATTGCTCGTTCAAAATCTGCTCGATTGAATGTACGCGTCAACTTTTGCCAGTTCTCTAGGCCCATCCAGATGAGCACGGCACTCGCTGCTATACGGCTCTTACCAAGGATACAGAAATTGGCCATAGAATGTTACGAAAATCACAAGGATAGCATGCAAGCGATTCTCGATGATCTACCAAAAGAGGCGCCAGCATTGGAGTCATTGATAATCAAGTTGTACGACGATTTGACGGAATTGGATTCCGTCACGCTCCCCGACCTATCCCTTTGCGACATGGAACTTCTCGAACGACTCGAAGCCGTCAACTGCCGGCTCAATTGGGGGTCGCATCTTCACAACAAGCCGTTTCTGAAGTACCTCAAATTACAAGACGTGTCGTACTGTGCTCGACCGGCCTTCAGTCAATTCTGGAATTCGTTGAAGGAGATGCCAGCTTTGGAATTTCTTTTTCTAGATAATGTTTTCTCTGATTGTGACAGCTTCCCTGATACCATCCACTTAGCTAACCTGCAGTGCTTGGTCTTAAATGCTCCATCCAACCAGGTAGCGCTTTTCTTAGAAACGGTGACATTTCCTCCAGCCATTCCCGTGGAGCTAACCTGCCGCGGGCGCGATGTCCCGGCTTGCAAGCGCGTCCTTCGTGCACTTTCATCGACCATTTTATCAGGGTCATTAAACGAAACCGAGATCCAGGGCCTTGAACTTTCTCAAATATCATATGAACATGAATTCGCGTTAGACGCCTATTATCCACCCCTCTCCGAATGGGAAACTTACGAAGTTCATGGGCACAGAATAAATTCCAGCCTGCGAGTCTTATTCCCCACTGAGCCTGACGATACACCTGGCATTTCAGCGGCAACGCTCTGGGAGCCCATTTTCTCAGATTTGCCTTTAGCAGGCGTCCGCACTGTATCGCTGAAGCTATGGCAAACGATAAGCGCTCCCAGCAAAATTATTAAAACCCTCAGCAGGCTGCCATATCTTCAGTCAATAGATATGCACAGTTGCAGACAGGTTGTTAGGGACATCATCGTTGCACTCCAGAAACCTTCCTCGACCAACTCGAATTCTCCATCTTTCCCCAGCCTTACAGAACTTACAATGAGATGTATTCATTTTGACGAGGTTCAGCACGAAGATTCCGCTTTGACGGTTGAAATGTTGCTTGACTGTTTGATCTGGAGATATGAATGTGGGGTGGAAGTGGAGAGATTGGCCATTTTCTACTGTCCCGGCCTTGAAGGCGATAACATCGCTCTAGTCGAAGAGGTGGTCACAGATGTCAAATGGGACGGAAGTTACTTGGATGATGACTTTTACGACGACGAGGACGATTACGAAGATTACGAAGGCGATGAAGACGACTATAATTATGACTGGGGCAGCGACCACGGATACCGCTACACCGGGAACAGGTTTTATGAATACGCAAGTGATTTCAGTGACCCCGAGTTTTCTACCTTTGACTATTGACTCATGTATTGCTTCTCGAATTATCTTTATTTCTCGTTCACATGTTTCCCTTGTTGATTCCTTCTCCTTACCCGTCGTCATTGGGAGTTGAAGATGTAATTATCACTATGCTCTTTCTGTGCTCTCACATCAGGTTCGCTCAATTAACCTCTATTGCTTGCCTTGTCTAAGAAAGGCTCGTTTGCTCCCCTCCTAACAAAAGCTAACAAAAATAAATGCCGCTAACAGACGGTACTTCCTTTTTTGGCATGTTATTTTAGACTTCCCCGGGCCATTGTTTTCAGTTCGGTTGTTTAGTAACGCAATCTTCTCAACCATTTGACAAAAGATGAATCCAAGAACTAGAGATATGACTTTAAAAAAGCTTATTATGTATACTTTTCGTCGCAACAAATTCACAACTCATAATTAAACACAGGTTTTGCGACGTAGGCAGACATACCAACGGTCAAGCATGTCGAACCTCTCGAGGTGGTTACCGTTTGATGTCTTAGCTTCATGCTTTTTGTTTTCTATTTTCAATCACGTCCGCTACTAATTAACGTACAGGAATATATAATGCCCACACAATGTTCTTCAGGGCGACATAAACCAATTCCCATCGGCGTAGTAAACCTCTTACACATATATCTTCTTCGAGATGTCCCCTCGTAGAAACAACAAGCGAAAGCATAGCACCAGAAGCTCTGCCCCTCCATCTTTCTCAACAGATAAAGTCAAAATATCGTCTTCTACACTGGCAGAGCTCAAATTACCGACTACTGTACCCGAAGAATCTGGCACAGAAACCTACCTAGACAATATTCGGAAATTCTTGAACGGAAAACTTCCTCCCTTTAAAAAAAGTAATCACATCAAGTCAGACCATACTCGATCTCCTGCATTTTTTGATATGCACTTACATAAAGACCTGCGTTTGGAGAAGATTGTGTTTCTTCGCCATCTACCAAAGGTTCTCTCGGAGGTATGTGACGAAATGCTCCAGAATATCCCGGAAGACGATCCCAGGGAGGCACCTTGTCATGTAATGCCTCAAAAAGTACGAAAGGTCAAGCATGAAAATGCCCTTGCCGCGGAGTACAATAAGGTTGTCAAACCGCACCAAGTCGTTGCCTCGCAACTTCTATTCAATACAACAGGCGAAGATAAAATTCTCGTCATGAAGGTCAACTCCCAGGACAAGAAGCAAACTTCGGCCATTGCAGATAGCTTCGTGTATCTCAATCCACCACAAAATGGATCTCTGACAAAGGAACATCAAGATAATATAGATTTGCTCGAGAAACATCAACTTCAAAATATCCTGGTGTACGAGTTCAAGAGCCTTGAATGTGGGCCGGGTATAATGAAGGCTCTCAAAACCTTCGGTGGAGATTTTACATGGACTACGTGCCAGGAGCGATGCTCTGAAGATGAACCATCTTCACGCTGTTCCAGCAAAAACCACCGAATTGATGGGCGGCCTATGGTCACTGGAAGGAAAACTGGCCCAGATTCTGCTGCGACGAAGGATATTATTGCGGAATGCATGCGAAGGGAATCTCACGACCATGGTGAACAAGAACAACATATGTCAGAGCCTGACTCGGACTCGGAAGGAGAAGGATCTCTGGAGAAACGCCCAAGAATTTCGGAGGAGGCAACATCAAACAATGACACGCGAAAGGAAAAAAAGGAGAAAAAGAAGATAGGCGATGCAAAAAAACTTATGCAACAGGTATGCCGATAATTTGTCTTGGACGTTCTCTAGCTTATGGGCTATCCTGAAGACTTGGACTGAAGCTGTTGCTGAAGATGCTACTTTTATGATCATAAGCTACGGGAAAAAGGAATGTGTTGCAATTCGTAGCAGAGAATTTAGGACACTTTATATCTCGGAACCTTTGACAACGAGCACTGCTAAATCTCCGCCTCATGCTAAACTCTTAGTATCCACCTTTATCCACTCCTATAGAGATGCTTGCGCTCGTGTACGAGAAATGGAGCGCTGCCTAAATCCTATTGGGAACGCTGCAGCGATATCACAGCGTCATGCAGATATACTGGGGCCCTTGTATAATCTGCACATCGATAAAGAAAATAAACCAACCACGAGAAATTCGAAGGCGTCAAAAACAAGAAAACCTGCAGAAAAGTCAGTTCTAAATGAACAGAGCAGAGAATTACAGGACAAGGTGTGTGCTTCTCGTCTGAGAACTGGATCCTTATTGCCCAAACAAAAAGCTTACTTGAATTGTTGCTTTAGAGAGTATTGGAGGTTTTGAAGAAGAGCAATATAATTTCTCTCCGATTTCACGAGACCAAGCTTTTAGTCAACTCGAACAACCCAAATACCTGGAGATTGACGCGTACAGAGCCTTTGACACCTACAGGCCTTCCACCCAAAAACTCAAATGAATTTTTATTTCTGGATATCGAAGAAAAAATCACCGAGCGGGTTTATGAGTCCTATCTTTGCTTATTTGACAGGTTTTCAAACCGCTCGATATTTTATTCCAGCCCTGTGTACATCAAGCTTGGTCGCAAGGAGTCGGAGTCAAAGAAACTATTGACAGAATACGATATGTATCAAACCCTTAACGCTACTGAGGGTAACCCGGTGCCGGACAACCTTGGACTCTTCTCGTACCGACCCCTTGATTGTGATAGTGCTAGATGGCATTTTCTTCTTCTAGATAATGCGGGAACGTCGTTTCTCGATCGGTTTGGGAGAAAGACTCCAGAGGATACTACAAACATCGCGCGACACGTGCGGATGTATCAGTAAGCGATATATTTTCTGTGTTATTTTTTCCCCTCGTCGTGACATATCTCTTTCAAAACCTTTGTAGGAACATTTACCGCGAAAATATGGAGTTTCTTCATAGTTTAAATTTTTCCCACAACGATATCGACGCCCGGCATGTCATGCTTCGGGTGGATAGTAAGAAAGCAGGCCTGATTAGTTTATCGAATTGCGCCGCCTTGACTGAAGCGAGTAAAAATGGTGATATCAAAGGCTTGGAAGGTCTTTTTTCTTCATAACCAAATGATGACGGTGGTCTGACTTCAGAAGAAATGAACAAGTTGTAAATAATAAGTTGTCGTTTGGTTGTCGTGTGTACATGTAATAGTTGGCCACCGAGGGAGACCGTGCGAAATACGTTTCCTAATATTTGATGTTGGATGTTGGAAATGGCAATAAGCACCTTTTTGACAATTGGTATTTTGAAGTTGAACTTCGGAATCCTCCATCTCATTTTTTTTTCGTTTACATCATCCTTGCCTATTCCGACTGTACAAAAAGGGGAGAGCCTGCACATCCGGATGCCTCATCTAGACGATCTTTTCTGTAATCTCAAAGGTATTTTGGAGGCAAATTACCACCTCGAGATTCTTAAAAGAGAAGAATCTATCAGTAACGAAGCTGACAGCGAAACCAATACTCAAATCAGCTTGGACGCGGAATCGGAAGACGAATCGACGCGGAACCTTCCACGGCATCCACTCTCCTTTTACGACCGACACGTCGCGTCGAATCTGACGTTGAAGAACGTCAAATATTTACCTTCTATTACCCATTCGCTATCAAAAATATGCGATAAGGCGATCGAAGAACTTTCGCAGAAGACTTATGTGCTGTCCAGTAATTTTCCCTTTTTCCTGCGTATACCAGAAATTCATGCTCGCGACGCCTTTTCGGTCAGAGAATACTATTACGACAATGTAGGAGAAATAGCTCATGCTGTTGCAACTAAGCTCTTAATACATTTTCGCCACAAATCATGGGACTCTGCTTTCGACTTACGCCTCGACCAGCACGATAAAGATTTTTCTGTCGGACTCGTACTGGATTTCCTTCATGACGATGAAACTGGACATAATTTACAGCAAATAATCTATGAGCATTTGCCAGACGATGTCAAGGAGACATTTCTTTCCCTTTCTGACAAATACCCTTCACTCGGAGCATGGCATTTTTTTCCGATGGCTGATGTCGTGGCGAAGATGTTTGGCACATTTACGAAGAGTTCCCCATTTCATTGGGAGACTTCACGGACTTCAGGCCGCAAGAATAAATCTTGTTCTCCGTTACCACCTGATGCCAGCATTGGAAACATAACTCCGGCTTCTAGAACAACAAAGCCTGGCTCGTCAACTACCAGCAAAGATGAAATACAAACACGTGTGGCTAAGCACATTCTGCCTGTCAGTACACCGCGAAGTTATATGCGCTCCCTTGCAGGTTTCGGACCGTACATTCAGCGTGTACGTTTGTTCCCCTCTAATGTTAATTAATATGGTTCTCATTCAGTCTAGGCATGGAGGGACGCTGTTATTCACGATGCCACGTTTCTTGTTCTCAATTGTGGTAGATACGAGCGTATAGGATTTCGTCACAGAGGAACCCAAACTCTATATATTTCTGGGCTCATTGATCCCGCTCATGCTGAGCGTCCCCATTACAGACAACTTCACGTTGGCCTCTATACTGCCATAATTCAGGACGCTCTCAGCAGACAAGAAGCGACGACTGTACCTGGCAAGTCTAGTCGCAAGAGGTCTGCAGAACATCTCGACGATGGTTATGAGCAAGTAACAAAACGTCTGAAACGTGTAGTCGAGAGTCTCAGTGATTACCAACGAGTAAGTGGTTTAAGACCTTTTACATGCTCAGAGTATGAACTGAGGAAGCGCAGATAAATGAAGAAATCTCCAAAAGAAAGTTAGCATTGGTGGAACTAAGATACGATATCTACTGTTCCCCGGTTCCATCATCTTTTCTTCGAGTTGTGGAAGGCGAATCATATTTTCAAAGGCGCCATCGTAAACATGAATATTTTTTGCTTACTTTGGGAGAGGTGTTTGGAAGTGGTTCCATAGGTAACGTCCACTTAGCTGACCTTGAAGTCATACTAGAGTCCGGAGAAATCCTCCATCGCTCGAACTTGGCCATGAAACTTGCCTTTTCCGAAGACCAGCGTCGAAAGCTGCGCAATGAATATAACATTTACTGTCATCTCTCAAAACACAATGTTCAGGGACTAGTCCAAATTCACGGCTTGTTCGAAGATGCCGAGTCGAAGACTCTTGGAATGTTGATGGACCATTGCGGTGATAACCTACGTATACGCCAGCATAGACTTGGAAAACGACTTCGCGGTGATCGAGTACATACCACAGACGCTGAAAAGTGGGTGTGCTTCGTCCTTCTCCGATTGCATAATTACCCTGACATTTCTATACCCATGTAGAGAAATGTTCCAGAAAATATTGCAAAGTATACATGATGCTGGCGTTCTACATGGTGACATTCGGCCTGAGAACATGCTCGTCGGACCTGAACACAAATTATTTATCATTGATTTTGATCGTGCTAGATTCACAGAAGATGTAGCCCGTGTGGAGGACGAACTCGAGACGGAGAGAGGCACTTTGTACGAACTTATCGATCCTTGATCATGAAAGGTTTTTCTCGGAAGTGATTACTTGGTTTACCCAAATTTGACGGCCTTGTGCTAAATTATTTTCTTCGCTTTTCTTAAATACCCCCCTGCCCTTGTACATACCCCGTAATGTGTATCTTTTGTGTATAGTGGATCATAAGAGCAGCGCGCGAGCGTTTCTTTTACTTGCTCGGAATATAAATTTTATCGCTCTTTTATGGATGCAGTCAAGATGGCAATTTGCAGATGTGCATAAAACGAGTTTAGGACCGTTTCAATTTGATGTACAAGTTCATACAATTCAATGCACAACAAGCATCTCAACATAAAAGTAAATCGGTTTACAAATTTCCTATATTAATGGACCCCCCTACTAGCCCAAATCCCTTTAGAGTTGGAAACTGTCAAGCAACGAAGGAGAAACTGACACCAGCAATGTCAACTTAAAATCTAAGGAACAGAGGTGACTAGCTAGTAATATATATCTTGATACCAGTAGGTTTCTTCTAGGATATCGTTCATGGCTCTCAGTTCGAGAGCAAGTCTATTCCATCGGTCTGGCATATATTCTTGACGAAAATTAATGGCGAGGTCAAAGTCAATGATGAACACTTTACCTTCAGGATCAACGATCAGGTTGGGCGGCCGGATACCCCCACAAAAAATGCCAGCGTAGTGGATACTCTGCAAAGCATCTCTGAATGCCTCTCTAAGGAATGCTAGTAAGGAACTTGTTTTGAGATTTTGCATAATCAACTTCTCTTCTTTGCTCGTATACACCTGATCATACGGAAGCCCTCCTGACCGATATTGCCCGAGTATCCGAAAGATACTCCCCGCCGTGATCCATGACCATGACAAGAGCTCCAGATTCCGGGCCTGGGAATACTAATCCATGGATAGAAAGGATTGATTTGACACACAATTAACGAGGCGGGTGTACATTTCATAGTCATGACGAATTCGCTTTTTCTGAAACTCGGTAAAATCCAGTTTGAGTGCCAAATATGCGCTGAGGGTTGCACCAGACGATAGCTGGAGCGAGAGGGAGGCAGGGTGCACGACGCCATCGGCTCCAGATCCCAGGGGCTGGCCCAAGGTCAGCAAAGCGTACTCATGAGCTTCGTGACGTTTTTCAAGGGGAAATTCTGCGGAAACAGGGTCGACTAGAAGGATTAGTACTGGCCAAACATGGAGGTTCTAAGCGAAGAAAGGTTGAAGGATTGGGTGAGCAGTGCACTCCATGATCGAGATCAACTAACATCAAATTCATTTGCGCTAGTTCTCGAAAGACCTGCACAATGAAATATATCAGTTGCCTTGAAGACAGAAAGAAGGAGAAGCAGTACCTCAGCCGAAGGGATGGACTGCTGCGCAGCAATCTTTCGTCGTTTCTTTGTCTGTTTTCCCTCGAAACCACCCGCCGGCCTCTTTTTACCAACCACAACCCCATTGCCTCTTTTCTTCACCAGACCTTTGCCGAGTTCGTGTCTCCGCAATATGTCCTTCAAGAGCTCGATATAAAGACCAACGTGGAGTTTCCCATACCGAGGTTGTTGAATGTTGACGGTGTCTGTTACGTCGGAGAGGTAAAGAGTTTGGCATCCTCGATTGCGCAGTACAATGCGGTCGTATCCCCCGCAGTTCATAACGAAGAAATTGGTGTCATGTTCAACCAATTTTACCCAGGCATTGTTATTGTCGTCTAAATTGCAAGCTCATCGGACGGCACCATGCTTTGAGTAGAAAAGATAGGATTTTAGAGAATGTTGCCGTCTTCATTTTCTGCCTTTTAAATTTTGAGTTTGGCGTTTTGTTAGTCGATCTGGATTATGGCGTATATTGCTCGCCTGCTCCTGCAACATTTCTTCGAATAAGGTCTGCATGTCTCGCCGGTACACTGTGGATAGCATCGGCGGTATTATTTACTGCCCTTAAAGCAGTCTTATATAGTAGTAAACACCCACTATCGAGCTTTACTGTTTAGCACTAACTATCAAACTTCACTACTTTTTGCGGAAGTC
>Ga0247779_1001222_pt1 | contig 12728 bp, 12 predicted proteins | sample UWRJL221509R5_FD_179925 | JGI IMG/M metagenome (GOLD analysis project Ga0247779, IMG submission 179925) | Plant litter microbial communities from Arlington Agricultural Research Station in Wisconsin, United States - UWRJ-L221-509R-5 | ecosystem: Environmental > Terrestrial > Plant litter >...
CGACGGGATGCGCGGCCGCGACCTCCGCACCAAAGGCGCGTTGATAAAAGTCGGCAGCCTTCATCGCACCGTCGACTTGCAGATAGGTGACAAGGCCGCCTTTTGTTGGGGGATTCGCCGTCATGGCCGTTGTCCTCTTTGGGAGCGATGAGTCTATTTGCTAAGGTGCGTTCTACCGAAGGGCTCGAAAAACGTTAGTGCCGCGACGGCACTCTAGACTTGAAACATATCAGGCAAGCGAAGGGCGCGTCTCAAGTGACCATTACCATCTACGGCATCAAGAACTGCGATACGATGAAGAAGGCCCGCGCCTGGCTCGATAAGCACGGCATCGACTACAGCTTTCATGATTACAAAGCTGTGGGCATCGAGAAGGAACGTCTTGCAACATGGAGCAAGGAAGTCGGTTGGGAAGCACTGCTCAACCGGACAGGAACGACCTTTCGCAAACTTCCCGATGACCAGAAGGAAGGCCTCACCGAGAAGAAGGCGCTGGCGCTGATGCTTGCACAACCCTCCATAATCAAGCGTCCGGTCCTCGATCTCGGCCGCGGTCGTTTGCTGGTCGGGTTCAAGCCGGAAATCTACGAGAAGACGGTCGCAAAGTAGCCGCCGCGGCTTTACCGGAGAATGGGCGGGGTGTGATGGTTTGTCGCATCTCGATATTGCGTTCGGCGGGGGCTGCTTAAGCAATTCTTTGAGACAGCCAATCAGTGTGTTGCCGGTGGCGTGCAGCCATTAGTTGTGCCCGGCAATATCAAGGATTGGTGTGCCATGAATATCTTTACGAACCGTGCTTTCGCTGGTGTCTGGTGGATGCCACCGCAATCTCCCGAAGCGCCTAAGTTTCTCCAGGCGGCCCCTGTGACGTCGCAGGAGGCAACTGCTGCCGCCATTCTTGGTATAGCCACTGGGCCAGCTCCTGCGAAAAACAGCATCGGTCAATCGCCAGTCGTGCAGTCGTTTCTGATGCGCCTGCAAGAATTCGGCATGTCGCATATCCAGGGGACGGACGGTAACGACAGATTGTCGGGCTGGAGCGGAAGTCTTGTCGACAGTGGCGACGGCAACGACGTCATCAATGTCTGGTCTGGTAGCGTTGTCGACAGCGGAGCAGGAAATGACTCCATCAAAGCATGGTCAGGGTCCGGCGTTTACGCAGGTGCTGGTAACGATCGGGTCGATGTCTGGTCAGACAGCGTTGTGGAAGGTGCCGACGGCGACGATATGATCCGGGCCTGGAGCAACACTGTCAGCAGTGGCGGCAGCGGTAACGACATCATTAGTGCCTGGTCCGATAGTCAGGTCAGCGGCGGCGCCGGCGATGATGTGATCAGAGCATGGTCCGACACCCGTGTTGACGGTGGTGACGGCAACGACGCCATCAACGCCTGGTCTAACAGTCAGGTCAGCGGTGGGGCTGGCGATGACAAGATCAGCGCTTGGTCCGATAGCCTCGTAGACGGTGGCGACGGCAATGACACCATCAGCGTGTGGAGCAATGGCAAGGCCAGCGGCGGAAATGGAGATGACACTATTTCAGCTACAGTAGGCGGCTTTGTCGATGGCGGCGCGGGCAATGATACGATCATTGCGGACAATGGAACGGTCGCGGTTGGGGGCGCTGGCGACGATGTCATTCGGGCGAACCGCGGATCGACCGTCATTTTCAACGCTGGTGACGGCAAAGACACCATTTACGCAGGACTTGATACCACGGTTCAGCTCGGTGCCGGTTTAACCGCCGACAAGATGCAGGTCTCCGTGTCGGACGGCGTTGCGACGCTTTCCTTTAACGACGGAGCAGATCAGCTCGCACTGAATATCGGTTTCGGCTACGGGCCCGTCACTCTGACGTTCGCGGACGGTACCAACATGCAGGTCGGTGCTAACGCGTTTAAAGCACAGTCACCTGGTTCCCCAGCTCCGCAATCAGCCACTGTCGTCAAGACCGCGTAATAGCCTGTGTCAGCGGATGGAGGATCCACGCCGCTGCTTTTACAGATAGATCTAAATAGAAACGGCTCTGGACACGTCTGGGGCCGTTTTCGGTCAGAAAAACCTGTAGTGAGCAATTCGCCTGCGTGGGGCGCCTTGCACGAAGGAGCGTGGCATCGTGCGCATTTGCCGTGTGCGCTGGAAGGCCGCTACCGGCCAGCGCGCCGGTGTCCTGAAACCATCGAGGGCGGTTTGGGGCGCGTTATCGGTCGCAAAATACCGATTTCACACGATTTTTTCTTGAGCGTTGCGACAATTTGGCGCAATTTCGCCAACCTGTGTATCTCCCTGACATTCATTCTTTCTGATCAAGGCCCTTCTCAATGACCGTGACTGCCACCGCGCCTGCGCAAACGTCTGCGCGCTCCCCCTGGTATAGTGTCCTTTATGTCCAGGTGCTGATCGCCATCGCCCTCGGTGTCCTCGTCGGTCACTTGTATCCGGGGACAGGAAAGGCTCTGAAGCCGCTCGGCGACGGTTTTATCGCGCTGATCAAGATGATGATCGCCCCCGTTATCTTCTGCACGGTGGTGCATGGCATTTCCTCCATGGGCGATCTCAAGCGCGTCGGCCGCGTCGGCATCAAGACGCTCTTCTATTTCGAAGTTGTCTCAACGGTTGCGCTGCTGATCGGCCTTTTGGTTGGTGAACTCATTCAACCGGGAAGCGGATTCAATATTGATCCGGCCACACTCGATCCGAAGGCTGTCGCGACCTACGTCACCAAGGCCCAGCAGGACGGCATTGTCGCACATCTGATGGCGATCATTCCCGAGAGCTATTTCGGCGCGCTGGCGAAGGGGGACCTTTTGCAGGTGCTGCTGGTGTCGATCCTCTCCGGCTTTGCTATTGCCTTTATGGGCCCTGCGGGTGAGCCGATTTCGAAAGCCATCGACATGGCGGCGAAGGTGTTCTTCGGCGTCATCCGTATTGTGGTGCGCGCGGCCCCCGTCGGCGCATTCGGCGCGATGGCCTTTACGGTCGGCGCCTATGGTCTTGGTTCGTTGGTTAATCTCGCTGCGCTGATCGGCACATTCTATCTGACAAGCGTTCTATTTGTCCTGCTCGTGCTCGGTGCGATCGCGCGCTTCTCCGGCTTCTCGATCCTTCGCTTCATCGGCTACATCAAGGATGAATTGCTGATCGTCCTCGGCACCAGTTCCTCTGAGACTGTGCTGCCGCAGATGATTCAGAAGATGGAGCGGCTTGGCGCGTCGCGTGGTGTGGTTGGTCTTGTCATTCCGACCGGCTATAGCTTCAACCTCGACGGCACCAACATCTATATGACGCTGGCGACGCTTTTCCTTGCGCAGGCGACGAATACGCATCTGACGATCTGGCAGGAACTTGGCATTCTTGGCGTTGCGATCATCACGTCGAAGGGCGCGTCAGGCGTCACAGGCGCCGGATTCATCACGTTGGCCGCGACGCTTGCGATCGTGCCGGATATTCCGATTTCGTCTCTGGCGATCCTCGTCGGCATCGACAAGTTCATGAGCGAATGCCGCGCACTCACCAATCTCATCGGCAATGGCGTCGCAACAATCGTGATCAGCCGCTGGGAAGGCGAACTAGACAAGGACAAGCTGCACGAGGCGATGGCGCATCCCATCGAGCTCGGCGAGGAAATGGAGCATATCCGCGCCTGACGCGCGGATATCTACCCTCAAACAAACTCGATAACATCGCCAGGCGCGATCCGGCCCGGCCTCTTGTGAAAGAGGTCGCGGTCGATGACTGAGCGAAGCTGATAAATCGGCAGTACGTTGCTCGCACGCATGAGATTGCGGATTTCAAATCCGCCATCGTCGCAGATCGCTTTCAGCGATGCGACAATATGCGTGACGTCTTCGTTGACTGAGAACGGCAGCAACAGGCGTTCATAGTCGACCTTCCGTCCGTAAAGATCTTCAACCTTGGAGACCGTAAAGACGGGAAGCCGCCGGTGAACACATTCCTGATAAATCGGGATGACAATCGGCGCGAGCTTGGCGCCGACATATTCATCGAGGTAACGGCCTTTGCCGGTTGTGCCATAAGCGTCCGAAAAGCGAGTGCCGTCGCTCTCGATAAGGAAACGCGTTACGCCGTCGTCACGGATGGCGGTGTAAAAAACGAGATCGTCGATTTCGTCAGCAATGCGCTCCGGCTGATACTCGGACAATTCCGGAATGCGTTCGTTCCTGGCGTAAAGCCGCAGCCAGGTATTCAAAAGGTCGCGTTGCTTGATCGATCTCACGATCGCCGGGCCGGCACTTTCGAATTCCATGAACGATATCCTGAAAAATGGCACGTGCTTGGAAATACCTGGTCACCATTCATCCGCGTTATGTTGAAATTTTCCGTGAAAAGAGTGTGTGGCAGAAGAATAGGCTTAACGGTCTCTTTCCAACCGTTGCTGCACGCGCTAACAGCGGTGATGCATGTCACGGTCGGTATTGGGCTTTTTGCTTAGATGAAGCTTTTCGCTGAGCAGCATTGCATCTTGCGCAACGCTTGCAATTCGCTGCATATTCCCGCCCAGAGATCTCCGGCCGGGTGCGCTTTCATCAAAGCGGACGGCCTTGGTACAGCGACAAAAATTCGGTCACACGCGGCAGCATGCGTGAAGGCTGACGGGGGAAATTTGCTTGTCTGATGAGTTCATCCTTGAAACCCACGGGTTGACAAAGGAATTCGCGGGCTTTGTGGCCGTGAGTGATGTCAGCCTCCGGGTGCGACGCGGAAGCATTCACGCGCTGATCGGTCCGAACGGGGCCGGGAAGACCACGTGCTTCAATCTGTTGACCAAGTTCCTGCAGCCGTCTCGCGGGCAGATCCTTTATAAAGGCAAGGATATCACTGCGATGGCGCCGGCCGATGTCGCGCGGCTTGGTTTGGTCAGATCGTTCCAGATCTCGGCGGTGTTTCCGCACCTCACTGCGCTCGAGAATGTGCGTGTTGCGCTGCAGCGTCAGCACGGCAGTTCGTTCGATTTCTGGCGCTCGAAATCGGTTCTCAACCGCTTCAATGACCGGGCGCGCGAATTGCTCAACGACGTCGGGCTGAGCGAGTTCGCCAACACGCCCGCGGTGGAAATGGCGTATGGTCGCAAGCGCGCCCTCGAAATCGCGACGACACTGGCGCTCGACCCGGAGATGATGCTGCTCGACGAGCCGATGGCCGGTATGGGCCACGAGGACATCGACAAGGTGGCTGCGCTCATCAAGCGCATTTCGGCGAAGTATACGATCCTGATGGTCGAACATAATTTGAACGTCGTGGCCAATCTGTCGGACACGATCACGGTGCTGACGCGAGGCAAGGTGCTGGCGGAAGGCAACTACGCGACGCTGACCAAGGACCCGCGGGTTAAGGAAGCTTATTTGGGAGCTGGCCATGAGTGACGCGGCAACTCCCGTGCTGTCCGTTCAGAATCTCCAAGCCTGGTACGGCGAGTCGCACATTTTGCACGGCATCAATTTTGATGTGCGTCCTGGCGAGGTTGTAACGCTGCTCGGCCGCAACGGCGCGGGCAAGACGACCACGCTGAAGTCGGTGATGGGCATCATCGGCAAGCGCAGCGGCTCGGTGATGTTCGAGGGCAAGGATCTCATCCGCTTGCCTTCAGAGAAGATCGCACGCCTAGGGGTCGCATTCTGCCCGGAAGAACGCGGCATTTTCTCGAGCCTCGACGTCAAGGAAAACCTGATGCTGCCGCCCACCATTCGCAGCGGGGGCATGTCGATCGAGCAAATCTTTGAGTTGTTCCCGAACCTCAAGGAGCGGCTGAACAGTCAGGGCACCAAGCTCTCCGGCGGTGAACAGCAGATGCTTGCGATTGCCCGCATCCTGCGCACTGGGGCGCGGTTCCTGATGCTCGATGAGCCGACCGAAGGCCTGGCGCCGGTCATCATCCAGCAAATCGGGCGTATGATTTCGCGTCTGAAGTCGGAAGGCTTCACGATCCTGCTGGTGGAGCAGAACTTCAGATGGGCGTCGACGCTCGCCGACCGCTTCTACATCGTGGAGCACGGCAAGGTCATTGACGCGTTCTCGAATTCCGAGCTTCAGGCAAACACGGATAAGCTGCACACCTATCTCGGCGTGTAGTGGCACGAGAGAAAGCGATCGGGACTTAAAAAGAATCGCTCAATCACAGGCAAAGGGAGGAACTCATGAGAAAAACAGTTTCGACTTTGATGATGAGCGCTGCTTTGGTGTTCGGCGCAGGGCAGTCGGCTTTTGCGTTGGACAAGGTTGCAAAGATCGGCGTGCTGAACGACCAGTCCGGTTTGTATGCCGACGTCACCGGACCGGGATCGACCCTTGCCGCGCAAATGGCGGTCGAGGATTCTGGTCTGCTTGCGAAGGGATGGAAGATCGACATTGTTGTCGGCGATCATCTTCACAAACCAGACGTCGGTGTGAACATCGCGCGTCAGTGGTTCGATCGCGACAAGGTCGATGTCATCGTTGATGTGCCGACATCATCCGTTGGTCTCGCCGTCAATAATGTGGTCAAGGAAAAGAACGGCGTCTATCTGAACTCGGGATCGGGAACGTCTGATCTCTCCAACGCTCAGTGCTCGCCCAATACCATTCATTGGGCTTACGACACCTACCAGCTTGCGAACGGCACCGGCTCGGCGATGGTCAAGAGTGGGGGAGACACCTGGTTCTTCCTCACCGCCGACTACGCTTTCGGTTCGGCATTGGAGCGCGATACGACCAATGCTGTCAGCGCGATGGGTGGAAAGAGTATTGGCAGCGTCCGGCATCCTCTGAATACGTCGGACTTCTCCTCTTTCCTGCTGCAGGCGCAGGCGTCAAAGGCGAAGGTGATCGGTCTCGCCAACGCAGGCGGTGACACCATCAATGCCATCAAGCAGGCTTCTGAATTCGGAATCGTGAAGGGCGGGCAAAAGCTCGCAGGGCTCTTGATGTTCGTATCCGACGTGCATGCGCTCGGACTGAATGTTGCAAACGGCCTCAATTTTACTGAGACCTTCTATTGGGATCTGAACGACAATACGCGCGCGTTCTCGAAGCGCTTCCAGGAGCGTTCAAAGAACAAGAGCATGCCGACGACAGTGCAGGCGGGGGTCTACTCGTCACTCATCCATTACTTCAAGGTGCTGGATGCCATGGGCGGAAACTCCCATGACGGCCTGAAGGTCGTGGAGAAGATGAAGGCGACCCCGACAGATGATATCATCTTCGGCAAGGGAACCATCCAGCCAAACGGCCGCAAGCTTCACCCGGCTTACCTGTTCGAGGTGAAGAAGCCTTCGGAATCGAAGGGGCCGTGGGACTACTACAAGCTGATTGCGACCATTCCGGCTGATCAGGCGTTTACGCCGCTTGATAAGAGTTCCTGTCCGCTGTTGAAGAGCTGAATTTCCACGGCGGTTTTCCGCCGGGGCTGAATATGAAGGTTTACTAAGGCGCCCTCGTTCCTGGGCCGCGAGAAGTGGTCCAGGAACGAGTTTATAAGTCGATGGAGGAGTTATGAATAAACGTGTTTCTGCGCTGTTGCTTGGCACCGCTCTGGTGCTGGGTATGGCCACTGGCGCCTCGGCGCAAACCATGGACAAGAACGTCAAGATCGGCTCGCTCAGCGATCAGTCGAGCTTGTACGCTGACGTAGGCGGCCCTGGCTCGACGGTCGCCGCCGAAATGGCCGTTGAGGATTCCGGCCTGCGCAAGGAAGGCTGGACGATCGACGTTGTGTCCGGCGATCACCAGAACAAGCCTGACGTCGGCGTCAACGTTGCCCGTCAGTGGTATGACGTCGATAAGGTCGACGTCATCGTCGACGTGCCGAATTCCGGCGTGGCGTTGGCTGTCAGCAACCTGACCAAGGAAAAGAACAAGATTTTCCTGAATTCGGGCGCAGGTACGTCCGATCTCACGAACAAGCAGTGCACGCCCAACACCATTCACTGGACGTACGACACCTACAACCTGGCGCATGGCACCGGCGGTGCGATGACCAAGGCAGGTGGCGACACCTGGTTCTTCCTGACCGCGGATTATGCGTTCGGCGCTGCGCTCGAACGTGACACGTCCGAAGTGGTCAAGGATGCGGGAGGTAAAGTTCTTGGCTCCGTCAAGCATCCGCTGAACACGTCTGACTTCTCGTCCTTCCTGCTGCAGGCGCAAGCCTCGAAGGCGAAGGTCATTGGTCTTGCGAACGCCGGCGGTGACACTACCAACGCCATTAAGCAGGCGGCAGAGTTCGGCATCGTGTCAGGCGGCCAGAAGCTGGCCGGTCTTCTGGTCTTCATCAGCGACATCAATGCGCTCGGTCTGAACGCTGCGCAGGGGCTGAACCTGACCGAGACCTTCTACTGGGATATGAACGACCAGACCCGCGCCTTCAGCAAGCGCTTCTCGGAGAAGATGAAGAACAAGGCAATGCCGACCATGGTTCATGCCGGCGTCTATTCCGCCGTGACCCACTATCTGAAGGTGCTCAAGGCCCAGGGCGGCAATTCCCACGACGGCGCCAAGATCGTCGAGGCGATGAAGGCCATGCCTACGGACGATCCGCTGTTCGGCAAGGGAACGATCCAGCCGAACGGTCGCAAGATCCATCCCGCCTACCTGTTCGAGGTGAAGAAGCCTTCCGAGTCCAAGGGACCTTGGGACTATTACAAGCTGGTCGCCACTATTCCTGCCGATCAGGTTTTCACCCCACTCGACAAGAGCACGTGTCCCTTGCTGAAGAAGTAATCATCATGAGCGCCCGGCGGTTCGCCGCCGGGCAGCTTCTCGCTACCATGTGAAACTGAGCGCGAAAGACCGAATACGATGCAAGCTCTCTACGCCCAGCTTTTGGTCGGATTGATCAATGGCTCCTTTTACGCGCTGCTCAGTCTGGGGCTTGCCGTGATTTTCGGCATGCTCAACATCATCAATTTCGCGCACGGCGCGCTCTACATGATGGGCGCGTTCTGTGCGTACTTCCTGCTGACTTATGGCGGGATTAACTACTGGTGGGCGCTGATACTTGCGCCGGTCATTGTCGGCGGGTTCGGCATCTTGCTGGAGCGCACGATGCTGCAGTGGCTGACCGGGCTCGATCACCTTTACGGATTGCTGCTGACATTCGGTCTCGCGCTCATCATCCAGGGCGTGTTCCAGAATTATTTCGGATCGTCGGGTCTGCCTTACGCGATCCCCGATCTGCTCAAGGGTGGCGTCAATCTCGGCTTCATGTATCTGCCGATCTATCGCGGCTGGGTGGTTATCTTCTCGCTCGCGGTGTGTATTGCCACCTGGTACTTGATTGAGAAGACCCGGCTCGGCGCCTATCTGCGTGCTGCGACGGAAAATCCGACGCTGGTGCGCGCCTTTGGTATCAACGTGCCGCGCATGATCACGCTGACCTACGGTCTGGGCGTCGGTCTTGCTGCGTTGGCCGGTGTGCTCTCGGCGCCGATCAACCAGGTGCGTCCACTCATGGGCGCCGACCTCATCATCGTCGTGTTTGCGGTGGTGGTGATCGGCGGTATGGGGTCGATCATGGGATCGATCATCACTGGCTTTGCCCTTGGCGTGATCGAGGGATTGACCAAATATTTCTATCCGGAAGCCTCCAACACCGTCGTTTTCGTTTTGATGGTGCTGGTGTTGCTTGTGAAGCCGACGGGACTGACGGGACGGGCAAATTAATATGACCACAATCTCTGAAAATGCCGTTCCAGCAACGGGCCGTTCCACCAGCGACGAAATGATCGCTTTCGTCATCATGGCGGTTCTGCTTGCCGCCGTGCCGCTGACGCCGATCTATCCGTACTTCGTGATGCAGGCGCTGTGCTTTGCGCTGTTCGCCTGTGCTTTCAACCTGCTGATCGGCTACGGCGGTCTGCTCTCGTTCGGCCACGCCATGTTCTTAGGAACAGCCGGCTACGCGACGGCGCATGCGGTGAAAGAGTGGGGCTTCCGCCCGGAGTTCGGAATTCTGTTCGGCATGCTTGCCGCCGCTGCCATGAGCGTGGTCACGGGCCTGATCGCGATCCGGCGTCAGGGCATTTACTTCGCGATGATCACCCTGGCGCTGTCGCAGTTGATCTACTTCCTCTACCTGCAGACGCCGTTCACGCACGGTGAAGACGGCATACAGGGCATTCCGCAGGGCATCATGCTCGGCCTGTTCGATCTGTCCAAGCCGATCACGCTCTACTACGTCGTGCTGGCGATCTTCCTGGCGGCCTTCCTGCTGATCCACCGCACTATCAATTCGCCGTTCGGCGAGGTGCTTAAATCGATCCGCGAGAATGAGCAGCGTGCGATTTCACTTGGTTACAAGACTGATCAGTACAAGCTGCTGGCCTTCATCCTGTCAGGAACGCTGGCCGGGCTCGCCGGCGCGGTGAAGGTGTTCGTGGCGCAGAATGCGTCATTGACGGACGTGCACTGGAGTATGTCGGGTGAGGTGGTGCTGATGACCCTGGTCGGCGGCCTCGGCACCGTGTTCGGGCCGGTGGTCGGTGCTTTCGTCATTATCGCCATGCAGCAGTATCTGGCCGGCTTCGGGCAGTGGGTGCAGGTGATTCAGGGTGCGATTTTCGTCATCTGCGTGCTGACCTTCCGGCGCGGCGTCATCGGCGAAATCGCCCATTTCTTCAAGCGGTCGCTCTAATTCACTGATTCATAGAGCTTTCTCGGCCGAATAAACCGGTGGATGACCGCCCAAGAGAACTTGGGCGGGGTCGGTTGGCGTGCGAAACGGTTTGTGACAGATAGATGACAAAATCTGTCCTTCCGGAGAATGTTCATGCTTGGCTGGTTTCGCGCTCTCTTGCCGAAGGAGGAGAGGTTCTTTGACCTGTTTGCCAAGCATTCCCAGGCGGTCCTGAAGGGTGCAGAGGCGCTCGAGGAAATGATGCGCGGGGGCGAAGAGACCCCGGTTTATTGCCAGCGCGTCAGCCAGTTTGAGAACGACGCCGATCAGGTCACCCGCGAGGTGCTGATGGCCGTCCGCCGTACCTTCATTACCCCGTTCGACCGCGGCGATATCAAGAACCTGATCACGGCGATGGATGACGCCATCGACCAGATGCAGCAGACGGCCAAGGCCGTCATCCTGTTCGAGGTGCGGACGTTTGAGCCGCCGATGCGTGAGATTGGAACCATCCTGGTCCAATGTGCAAACCTCGTGGGTCGTTGCATTCCGCTGATGCAGTCGATGGGCGAGAACGTTGTGACGCTCACGGCGCTGACGGAAGAAATCACCCGGTTAGAGGGCCGCGTCGATGATCTGAACGACATTGGTCTCCGGGAGCTGTTTCTGAAGCATCGTGACGGCAACACGATGGACTTCGTGGTCGGCACCGAAATCTACAAGCATCTCGAAAAGGTGGCGGATCGGTTCGACGATGTGGCGAACGAGATCAACAGCATCGTGATCGAGCAGGTCTAGGCCGTGGATGCTTCACTGGCTTTTCCGGTCCTGGTTGGGTTGATCGCGGTTGCATTGCTGTTCGACTTTCTTAACGGACTGCACGACGCGGCAAATTCGATCGCGACTATCGTGTCCACCCGCGTGCTGCGGCCGCAATATGCGGTGGCGTGGGCGGCCTTCTTCAACTTCATCGCATTTGCCGTGTTCGGGCTGCACGTTGCACAGACGATCGGTACAGGCATCATCCATCCTGAGGTTATCGACGCGCAGGTGATCTTTGCTGCGTTGATGGGGGCCATTGTATGGAACGTGATCACGTGGGCGCTCGGTATGCCCTCGAGCAGCTCGCATGCGCTGATTGGCGGACTGCTTGGCGCAGGCGTCGCCAAGGCTGGAATTTCAGTCGCCGTATGGAGCGGGCTGTCGAAGGCGCTGCTCGCTATCGTGCTGTCGCCGCTGGTTGGATTTTTGCTTGCCCTGTTGCTGACGGCGATCGTGTCGTGGGCATCTGTGCGCTCCACGCCGTTTGCCGTCGATCGTGCGTTCCGGATTCTCCAATTCGCGTCCGCCTCGCTGTATTCCCTTGGGCATGGCGGCAATGACGCCCAGAAGACCATGGGCATTATCGCAGTCCTGCTGTACTCGCAGGGCTATCTTGGAACCGAATTCAGCGTGCCGTTCTGGGTCGTCCTGTCATGTCAGGCCGCGATGGCGCTGGGCACGCTCATGGGCGGCTGGAAGATCGTCCGCACCATGGGCCTGCGCATCACCAAATTGACGCCGATGCAGGGCTTTTGCGCGGAGACCGGCGGCGCTGCCACGCTCTTCATGGCGACCTTCCTTGGCGTGCCAGTCTCCACGACGCACACGATTACGGGCGCCATCGTCGGTGTCGGCGCCGCCCGCCGCATGTCGGCCGTGCGCTGGAACGTGGCGAGCTCTATCGTTATCGCCTGGATCTTCACAATCCCAGCATCGGCTCTCGTGGCCGGGGCAACCTACGCGATCGTCTCGCTGTTTGTCCGCTGACCGCGTCAGGTAACGAATTTCAGTCCCGCGATCCCGGCGACGATCAAGCCGATGCAGGCGAGGCGGATGGCGGTGGCGGGTTCGCCGAACAGCCAGATGCCCAGCAGGGCGGTTCCCACCGTGCCGATGCCGGTCCAGACCGCATAGGCGGTGCCAACGGGGAGAGTTTTGAGCGATAGGCCAAGCAGGACGACGCTGGCGACCATGCTGACCAGCGTGAAAACCGAGGGCATGAGGCGCGTAAAACCGTCAGTGTATTTGAGGCCAATAGCCCAGCCGATTTCCATCAGCCCGGCGATGAACAGTATTC
>Ga0247779_1001223_pt1 | contig 12715 bp, 12 predicted proteins | sample UWRJL221509R5_FD_179925 | JGI IMG/M metagenome (GOLD analysis project Ga0247779, IMG submission 179925) | Plant litter microbial communities from Arlington Agricultural Research Station in Wisconsin, United States - UWRJ-L221-509R-5 | ecosystem: Environmental > Terrestrial > Plant litter >...
GGTATAAAAGACCCCCAAAATCCTGAACAAAAAAAAAAGAGCAATTTATTTTCCCTCTCTCTTTCTCTCTCTCTCTCAAACACTAGGCAGCGTTGCCAGTGTAGTTCTGTCTCTATCTTCAAGTTGTACCGAATGCAAGTTTGAAATATATACCGAATTTATCTCAGTCTACCGTACCGTACCGAAGCTATCTAAGTCAGTTATACCAAAGTTATCTACGTCCGTCAAGTTATCTACATCCATCAAGTTATTTACGCCCGTCAAGTTATCTATGTCCGCCATACCAAGTTATCTACATCAGTCATACCAAAACTATCTACGCCACCAAGGTTATCTACGTCCATCGTACCGAAGCCATCTACACTTGCCTTAACGCACCCAACACTATTACACACCAAGTAAGTACAAATCAACCACTGTTAATATTTACAAGATTCCTACCCACAGATATCAGACGTTCCAACACAACTTTCCATACAATACTACCGAGTCACGCATAGCACTACCTCTACAATTACGATATTGTATTCATCGTCAGATTGTTAGAGTAGTTAATATCACAATATTTGTTGATCTATGATATCCGTTCAGCAGAGAACATTTGTCGTTTACATCATATTTCACAGATTATCGACTGTAATTGGAACCTCCTGAACAAACTGGATTATCCTGAAGTAGATTCCTTCCGGAGAAACCCAGGTGAAACATAATTCATGTTGACACCGGTTTTCCATAGGTATAAATCCAGAAGGACTTTGTCAATGAAGCATCTGCAGTCAAGATGGGTTTCTGGATCAACTTCGTCAAAGTCGGTGGTTCCTTCCACAGCATAAGTTCCACAACCATCAACAATCTTGCAGCCTGTGCTTCAGCGATGGAAGTGACACCTCATGTTGCCCTGGATGTCGAGGTGTACCAGCATGGTGAATTGACAGTCGATGTATGCTGCTTCAGGAATGTACTTCGGAAACTGCATAATCCATTTCCGCACAAACCTACAGACTTTGGCAGGATCTCTCGTCTCTAGGAAATCCGCCATTTGATGACAACCTTCCTCTGATTACTGGTGAGTAACATGAAATATCGCGACAAGACAGAATGCTTACTTTGCAGTGCCTTGGCCTCCTCTTCCGTGCAGTTGGGCAACAGCAACTTTTTGTCATCAATAGGACCTTCTTTGCTGGACTCCATTAATTTCAACCACCTTGTGAACTTTCCACTGAAGAAAGATAGACACACCATCGTCAGGCGATCATCATCGTCATACTCAAGGCCGGTCACTTGTGCCTTGGATTCTGGGTCTGATTCATGTTCTGGCTCGGTCTCGGTATTGCTACTGTCAGCATGCCCAGGATGGTTGGGATTATGTCCCTTTGGCTGCGACTGGGCTCCTTTGCTCCCGCTCTCTGGTCCCTTTGATTGCGACTGGGCTGCCTTGGTTCTGCTCTCGGATGCCTTTGGTTGCGAATGGGTTCCCTTTGACCCGCTAGCCTTGTTCTCTCATGCTCCCTCCACATCCTTTGCCTTCTTAGCTTTGTGCTTTGCGGCTGCTCTTGCTTTTGGCTTTTGAATGGGCATAGATTCAGTGTCAGCTTTGTTGTTGGTGTTGGTGTTGGCATCCACAGATTCTTCCCCCTTTTTTGGTTTACGACCTATTCTCTGCTTCGTGGGCTTGCTGCTAGTGTCTGCAGAGTTTCCGGGGATTGCAACCTTCGCTGACTTTGAAGGCTTTGAATGTGAGTCATCTTCGCCGTTCATATTTCTGTTCTTGGTGTCAGAGACAGGGGACTCTGCGACGGAACTAGCGAGCCCTTCAAGCTCCCGTTGATATTCTTCCATGAGTTTGAGAACAGATTTGTCGACTGACTTATCTCCATCCATATCCGACCCATCTCCATTCACAGCTGAACCATCTTTGTCGACGATTGAGACAAGCCATTCCAAGAGCTGGATTTTCTCTTTCAGGTGCGTAATGCGTTGGAGCGACCATTCATGACGATAGGATCAGTTAGCATCACCATATTCCCTCTGCGCTTTTTCGAGCTCATATGTACGCTCTTCATGTTGGGATTTGATTAATGAGACGGAATGGATCATTTCTTGAAGAGTGACTTCACCATTCTTCACTTTCTTGTACGTTGCTGCAACGGATGCATCCAGTGCGTCAATAGAATCTTGAGTGTTGGCACATAGGATGGAGAGATGATTAACTTCCTGACAAAATTTTAGCGTTGACAGTGATTCGACGTATTCCTTGGTATGGGATATGGTTGGGCATTTTGTAAGCATGATATTGGAGGGAGGCTGTCTGCCATCGTGAGTTGGAGATGCTCCTGCATTATTGCAAGTCAGAGCCGAGCCCTGAGGGGGCATGGGGCTATGTTGATCATTCAGGTCGGTTACTGATAATGTTTCCTGCGCTTTCTGTGAAATGCCGGGAGAAAGTACCGGATTATGTTGAAGATTCTCGTTTGGGGGAAGGATATAAGTGCTCCGACTCATCGTATGATGATGATAAGTGTCCATGTCGTTCAAAGACAAAGAAACACACATTTGATGTGAGCTGCCAGAACCAGGTAAGGCTTGAGAAGGTTGGAACTCTTGGAATACAAAATCCTCCCATGAAAGTCCAAACTTGAGTGGGGGGGAACTTCGCCCTGGTTAGGCTTACGCATCTCTCTGTTTTCTCCAAAGACTCCAAGCAGTTGCATAACCAAATCAGAGAAATGATACTGGGGATGTTGGAAGAGGTTGGTTTCTGAGCCATGTCTATCTTGCCAGAGGTCAATCCCAGAGCCTCCCATGTCAAGTGATGGCATATTTGGATCGGTAAGAGAGTAAAACAATATGAAGTCGTTTGAGCTCATATGAACAGGTGAGACAAGTCGGAATCGTCTCGGGGTTCTAAACCTTCGAGAAAATGTAGATTGGAAGTGTAAGGAAAAGATATGATAGGTAGGATCGAGAATAAGTTGTTCTGAATGTTATAAACAATGCAGAGAGACGTTATATGATGAAAGAAACAGAAAGGAAGTCAGGATATACGATAAGGCAATAGGATTTGGACAATGGAACTGCTTGTGAGTAGAAATGAGGCTGTATTTGACTGAAGTACATACAATTTCATGCCTGGTATTTATACCTTTTTACTGTATGTACTTTAAATGATAGAGAGTAAACAGTTAGAGAAATGTTGGGGGGGGAGACAAAGAGAAAAATCAGATATGAATGTAGAAATGGAAGTTGACAATCATTCAGACATGAAAACAAACTTGTAGATATGATGATAGAAGATTTTAAAATAAATAAACCGAAATTTGAAACACAAACCAAGGAAACTTAGGCACAGAAAATATATCAGAGGGGTAGAGCTGTAAAAAATGAAGGCTTGTGCCTGGAAGGGTGAACATTGCAATTAATGAAAATAATATTCTTCAAATTGATCGTCGGATTTGTGGATTTTCGTTGAAGTCCCTTTATTCAGCTGTTTCCGGCCATCGTTGATTTGCATCAACCGAGCACATTACACTGAATTGCGTCAAATATGGGCACGACACAGCCCTGACTTGTCATGAATTATTTCCCCTTTTGTTTGTAGATAGTGTGGAAACCTTACAAGAGGAAGGAAGATACAGCTAGATATACATGAGATTTGTAATGTAAACTTAGAAATATAATTAACACTGACCTGGCCACTGCCAGTGAAGTTCATTTCGCTAGGTTTCTCATGTGCCCTATCTTGTTCAGACTGGAATGCCGGATAAACGCTTTCAGATGCATCATACTTGTAAGGTGTTTATATCAGTACTGAGTACATAAACACCTGGTTGAACACCGTACCTGAAACGCTCCATTTAATGTTGCTGAAACTTGATTAAATTGCTGGAATGAGTCTTCTACCTCCTGTACAGATAGTCTATCCTTTGGCGGGTTGCTGCTATGCGGAGGTCCCGGAAGTTCATTCTGTGTATAAATTGTTACTATAATCAGCATCGGTAGTCGGAAAGTATGACTTACATTAACCGTGTTTGAGTGAACAGAGTCTATGTTCATAGGCGCCGGTTCAGAACATGCATTCTAGGTGTATGTTGATGATTAAAACGTACTTCTTTTTGCCTCAAGCCTCGGTTTTTTTCCAATCCTGTTTAACTTGACTTTGAGTGAGGCAGTCTTTGTCTCTGGGAAATATTTAGCTCATTGCATAGAAAGATAAATACCACTACCCGTTACACATCTAGCTCATCTTTTGTTATCTCGGTCATATTTTGCTGCTGAGAGCAAACTTCTTCGAGGACAAGGGAGAGAAAAAAGATTCAAATTCGAAAGATAGCTGGGACTGTCTGTTCTGGAGCGCAAAGGGTGGATGGGTTCCTTTTGTCAGTTTCTTTTTTCCGGGAGTGTTTAAGACGCACGAACATGGTTAAATCTCTACAATCGCTCATTTCATCTGTGGACAATCTGTATAATATTTTTACCTATGCAATGACATGGCACAAATCCTATTGAGGGTCTCAAATTTCCGAATACTAGTGAGGACAGAACACTTATTCCAGAATGCAAACAGTCGCAATCTGGCGAGTAATCGCAATGGCAACTTTTCGTAATGCATAGTGATCATAAATTTACATGACCTTTTCCAAATTTAACTAGACCCCTACATATGGCACTGTTATGTTGGTTCTAGCTCATTAAATTGCCGAGAAATAGTGAGGATGGAATACATATTCCAGAACGCGAACAGTCACAATCTGGCAAGTAATCGCAATGGCGACTTTTCATAATGCATAGCGATCATGCATTTACACGACCATTTTCCAAATTTACTCTGGACTCATACATATGGCACCGTTATTATTGGCTCTATCCAATCCCGAATCACGCACAGTATTCTTCTACTCTGAGATTGTGCTATGTCAGTCTGCAAGATATCTGTATTTTATATATTACTTTATATATATGCTCCTATAATGTCAATCTATTCTGGATACTTTTACCAACTCGACTTACATGTTGTAAACTTATGTTTAAGGGCTGCGAATATGAATGGCTTTTTGCACATTTGTTCACATGATAGGTACATGTTCTGCTGGCAGGGATACCTAAAGCCTCAGCCCGTTCCCTTCCTTAAATTTCCTATTTCTCGGATACATAATTTACTTTACACTTGCATACAGTAAGAGCATGCTAACCATTTGGGAACTCACGAGACAACAATTTGCATAAGATATCATATTTCACAAGTCGGTGATAAGTACAGCTGCACATAAGCATCGGGGCCCGGTTTCTGAGCCTGACACAATATTCATGCACTATGACAATAGTTAAACCAAGTGCGGTTATTGAATTTTGTCACAGCAGGTTACTAATATATATTTGTGGATATTTTACAAATCCTGTGCGTCTAAGACTGGTTGGACATCTCGTTTACATTTATTACAACACATAACATTACCCATAACCGTTCAGCTCCAGGATCATAAGCAGAGAAAATGAAGAGGATCGGCTCGGATGGATTGACAAAAGACCAATGCTACTATTGAAAGTAAGTGAATGCGGGTGACTATATGGTTGGAGGCTAAACATTTATCAGAAAGTGTCAAAAACTGAAAGACCTTGAGGCCACTGAAGAACTAAGATGCAGTGGAAATAAGTTGGTGATTTCGCATGTATCATAACAAATTTTGTTTCTTATCTTATCACTAGATCTGTGCTATCTAAAGACTTCGTCGAAAGTAGGATGAACATAACTCCTGGCACTAGTGCATGTGTTGCAAGTGAAGTCACTAAAACAGTATCACCCTCTGGTGCATATTCTGGTGTGTTTTATTTGCTTAGTTCCAAATAATAATATGTAAGGCAATAACACAGTTCTGAAATCGCCTCCACAACTCGAACAAACAGTCACAACTGTCAGTCATTCCTGCAAATGCTGCAGATGTGGCATTGATACAGCTCAAAATTATAGCGACAATCTGGAAGACAATGCAGGATTTCACACATTTTGGACGTCCAAGCCCACATCTAAGACTGACGTCATGATCTTACCCATTACTCAGCCAGATCCCAGGCTGGGAGAAGATGCCAAAATTTGCAAAACTTTTCAATCCGCCATTTGATGGACTTCTGCTTGGGGTGGGGTATCTAACTGGGAGGATTATCTCGAAAGCCAGTTTCAAAGTCATCTCAAGACGTCGGCATCCAATTCTGGAAAGTTCAAATCCTGGCTTATAGATATATACAAACATGCTGACAGAGGACAGAAGTTGCAAGGAAAACTAGAAGGTTTTGAACGGCGCTTACCTTCAAACGAGTACTTGATTTGCCTGCTCTGAAGAAGACAATTCAAAATTCTTACCAGGGTAATCCATGGAGTCGTCATATTGGAAACATGGCTTGGAGTCATTCACCGGCGCTTATTTTCGATTGGTCTAGGATATTTTGACTTCGAGGACATGTTGCTTGATTTTGCCCAGCGTGATGCAGACAATACGGTGATACAGAACAAGTATAATTAGTTCATATATTCCTATTTAAATCTTGTATCTTATCAAATACACCCGCCTTTATTGACATGATGGAAAAATGCCGAACATCCCTGTCAACATTCTTGAACTCAGCATAGTAAATACCAGTTGTACGAAGTTTGTATGCTGTTTAAGTTCACGTTCAGGTAACATAGTGAATAGTAATATAATATTTGCTGATTTTATGATGACAAATTGTATCAATGAGTGCTACCGGAACGTACATAGATCAATTCAAATCCAAGTTGCCATACTGTTCCCGATATTGTGTGAGTTTTTCTGCACCCCTTCTTGCTTCCTCTTCTGCAACCTTCCTAGCAGCTGTGATCTCCTCCAGTCGTTTCTGAAGTGCCACTGCATCAGATCTGCAAGCACGCAACAAGGTAGACACAACAGCATTGAAATCCGTCGCAAGTTCTCCAACTTCCACCTGCGCTTCGTGACATATCCTAGGCAAAGCATAGGACAGCACACCACATCTGGCGCTGGTATGCTGGGCACCAAAGAATAGCCATGCTCCTGTTTCCTTAGACAAGGATTCGCACTAGAAAGTCTATTAATTATATTCCATAATTGTATACAGGATGCTTACCTTCTCAATGATTTTGTTTGCCAAGCGAGAGAACCTTTGGGAAGCCTTTCTCGAGTTTTCAATGGGTTGTGGAAGGGGTTTAGTACGATATATTTCTGTAAAAACAAAGAGCTGTTGTTTTAAAATGCATATTGTGAAAGGTAGAGGGCTCACGGTAAGGATGGTTTCCTCGCTTGACACTGGCAATATAGCCATAAATTGGATTCGATCCAGTAGCCTTTACTCTTTTTTTACTCTCAATGAATGACATCGCGCCAGAGGTTGAACTTTTGGGGGAGGATCTGGGTGAGGGCAAAGAGGAGAAGACAGTAATATTTTGGTTACTATTATTATCCAACACTGATGAACTGAGTGAAGATAACAAAGAAATGACTGTGGTATCGTTATTGATATCGTTGTCCGGAAGGGGTGACAGCATTAGTCCGGGGAGCGTGAACTGATCAGAAGGTGGGTTTAGCGTCTGTCTGTCGTAGAATACGTCATCTGTAACAAGAGGATTTGTTGAAGACGAAGTTTCTATTGCATTGACAATCTAAAGGTTTAATGCCAAAGAAATTAAATTTGATGTCCAAGACCGTATGAGACTGACTCTACACACCTCTTTAGTGCTTTCAATGGCCAAATATGTTCTACCTTTGGTGGTGTGCTTGCATTGAGATCGCAGCAGTTTTTCTGGGCATATCTGACAACGCTGACCAGAAAGGGGTAGCTATAAACCATAAACCAAATCGAATTATGTCTTTGAAAGAGCACAAAATGGATACAAACTTCCTCAGTAGGATGCGCAGTCTTTTCGTTGGACTGTGGGACCTGTTTCTGGCCATGGATATCGTGAACTGTACTGAGAGATGCTATATCTGAATGAGGAGGGCCTGATCGTTGGGACCTTCTGAGTGGAGTTCGAACAGTACTTTACTCTCCCCCACCCCCAGGCTCTGGAATCCACTGGAATCTATAGATTCCATAGAATTCCATGGACATCCATAGACTCAGAAAATGCAACTTCAAAAAAATTCAAAGTTCATTTCTGAGTCTATGGAATTCCATGGAATCCATTGGACATTAATAATACTGAATGAAAAGTCACTTTACTAAGTCTCCTGTAGAATCTACTGGAATCCAGTAGATATTCACACAAATAAATAAATAAATAAAAGAGATTTATTTGTATATTTCAATACATCATCTAAATGCTCTAGATATTTATCTAATTAAAAAAAAAGAAAAAGGAGAACAGTAAAGAAAGAAAGGGGAGAGGAGAGAGGGAGAAGGGAAATAGGAGAGAAGGAGGGAACAGGGAGGGGGCAAGGAGAGGGGATGGAGGAGGGAGATGGAATGGATGGAGGAGGAGGGAGGAGGGGGGAGGAGGGGGGAGGCAGGGAGAAAGGAGAGGCAGGGAGAAAGGGAGAAAGGGAGAAAGGAGAGGCAGGGAGAAAGGGAGAAAGGGAGAAAGGAGAGGGAGGGAGGGAGAAAGGAGATGGAATGGAGGGAGAGAGGGAGGAGGAGGAGCTGGCCACTTACCCTGCCAAGGGCTATACCCTGCCTTTGGCCCGCTCCCACTGCCCTCCGTCACCCTCGTTTGCGTCCTCGTTGTGCCATGTCATGCCCACATCGTCCTTTGTCGTCCTCGTCCTCGTCGTCTGCTTCAGTCTTTGTTTTTGTTGTCGTTGTTGTTGTCGTTCTGGTTGTCGTCCTTGCTGTGTAGTGTGTGGTGGTGGTAATGATGGGGCTGGTGGGGGACGATGGTGGTTGCAGAACAACCAGTGTGATGTGTCAATGTCACACTGATGCCCACTGTTGGCCATGGCACGTGTGACATCATGGGGGTGGGGTTATAGCCTGGTTAGGTTTCTGGCCAGAAAAGCCTTGTCAAGAAGTTCTGAGATTAGGGGCAGGGGATAAGCGTTCTTGATGGTCCATTCATTTAGGTAGCAATAATCTTGGCAAGGTTGAAGCTTTTCTTGCTTCTGGGATACGAAGAAAAATGGGGATGCCATTGGTGACTTTGAAGGATGAATGTATCCTTTTGCTAATTGTTCTTCTAAAAATGAATCAAGTTCCTTGGTTTCTTCCAGTGTTAAGTTATATGTTTTGAACGATTTGGGTTCAAATCCTTCTTTCATCTCAATTTTATGATCCCAAGGTTTTGAGGTTGGGAATCGATCAGCTGCTTCTTTGTCAAAAACTTTGATAAAATTGTGAAATTGTGGTGGCACAATTTCCTCGACTGCTCTGTCTTGCTTGGGTTTTTCGTGTTGTAGGGCTAGATTTTGGGAAGCAGTGATTTTTGTTCTAATCCATTCGGGTTCTTGTTCGAATAGTTCGCCATTTATGTATCTTAGAAGAAGATCTAACTCTTCTTCTTGGTTCTCCTGTTCGACTTTCTCTTTCTTTTTCTTTTTTTGGATTTTTCGTATTTCTTGGTTCTTTGTCCTCCAAGAAACATGTCCTGTTTCCCAATCTATAATGGGATAATTTTCTCGAAACTATGGTGGGCTGAGAATGATCTGTTGTTTTCCTAGTCCAGTACAATAAAATGTTTCCCATTTGGTTCTTCCTCTAATGGTCATAAGGATTCTGACGTAATGGGTGATCGTCTCTTTCTTGTTTAGGGTTCCGTCCATGTTGTAAATGTCAATTGATTGCTTCAAAACTATTTTTGGGAGTTGGAACTTTCATGCATATGTTTTGTCAATGAATCTTCCTGATGCTCTGGTGTCGGCTAGTGCTTCTTTGTTTTCGACAGTTTGGGATGTACTGGTAGTTTTGAATGAAATTAGTGTATAAATAGATTTCTTATCAATGTGTGCTACTAGTACATGCAAAATAGATAATGAAGGGGTGACTGCCATCGATACAGGTCCCTTGTCCAAAAATCCTGGTTTTCTTCTTCTTTGGCTTCTTCATTAGTTTCTGGTCCGAAGGCAGTAAGGTAGAATTCGTGTTTTTCTTCTTTGCTCGTAGAGCGGACTTGTTGGGCAAGGTTCTTGCGATTGGAGGGAGGGTTTTGATTTATATTGTTGGGGCGGTTGGTGCTGTTATAGGAGTAGTTTGGATTGTAATTGTTGCCTCTGTAGTTGGGATTGCCTTGGGGTCGGTTGCCTCGTGGTTTGGGACATTTTTTTGTGCAAGGTGGCCTGTTTCCTTGCAGTTGAAGCATGCTTCTTTTTTCATGAGGCTGGTGTGTTCCTCTGCCTTGAGGATGTCAATGTCCATAGCATTGGGGTCCCTTTCTTGTCGATAGTTGTGTTGCGGTCAAGGGTTATAGTATTGTCAGTTTAGGTGATAATTGGTTTGTACATCTTGAGTGTATTTGAAGGTATTGGCATTTCGGCCAATGTCTTGCTTGAGTCGATGGAATCTGTTGTGTGTTTGGACAGCCTTCTCATACCAGTCTTTGAGGTCTTTGGGTTCGTCCTCGAGGTTGATTCGTTCTCTGATATGATCTGCCAGAGAGACTTCAAACTTTCGAGTGATGTCAGTTTCTTCTTTGAGTCCTGACCTAGTGACTAGAGTTTTGAATAGGGCAACATGGTCTTCTGCCGAATTGTTTTTCATGTGAAGAGGTTTAAGGTCTTGTAGAGCGTCTTTTTGAGTGTTCTGTGATTTGTCCATTTTGGCAGTGACAAACAATTTGGCCCATGTTGCTGCATCTCACTTGACTAAGTAAGAGAGGAAAAAAATGATTTTTGTTTGTTTGCTGGTGAATTGAGAAGGATTTCCGTCAATGAAGAGGTGAACTCGTTGCCAGAATTGGTTAAAGTTTTATTTATTGCCATCGTACTCTGGTGGTGGATTGATTTTGACAGTGGAGGAAGTTATTGGGGTTGTTCCAGTAGATCCCATGTTGAGTGATAATTGGTGAAGAGGTGTTAATAATTCTTCAATAGATGGTGAACTTCGTGGTGCTAGTTCTTGGACTTCAATTTGGACCGGTGTGTTTGGTTCTGAGCAATAGTTGGATGTGTCTGGTTAGAATGTCTTTCTCGGAAAGAGTTCTGTTCGTGGTTGGTTGGTATCTCCATGGTGGTATTTCTTCATAGTCAAATTTGGTGAAGAGCGAGTAAAGAGCTAGTTCTTTTGTTACGACCAAGGACGTTTCGTATGAATAACTCCCAAACAAGAGTTATCCCAAAGAAGTCCTGAAGTTGTATTGAGCAAATTTGAGAGCGAGTAAAGAAGAAGAGGAATACTAGTTTTTGCTTAAGAACTAGCTAAGGAACAAGATAGTAATTACTGAGGTTTATATAGAGAGAAACAGCACCCTTTGGTGCATATATATGTGAGGTAAAAATGAGACTATCGTGCAATGATGAAACAATTAACATGGACATGCTTAAGTCGTTTGTGTATCTGGAACCAATGTGTAGTCTAGCTGCACATAGTAAAATGTGTATCGAGAGAAGAAAAGAAAAATATCGAATCGTAACACAATATGATTAAGGAGAAAAAATGAGTGAATGATACCCTCATACCCTGATAAATAGCTTTGAGGGATGAATGGAAGCCTTGCCGGACTAGCCAAACAAGGTCATGTAATCAGGAACCCTCACTGTACCATGCCGACGCCTGAAATCAAGATCAGATTTGCACCAAATGGAAACAAGAATTGTATAAAGGGGATCATAAAGTCTCATAGGCATTTATTTGGTATTATCTGGGAGCAAAATTAATGGTTTTGAGGCTCATTTTGGTAACTGTAAACCATATATTTAGGAAATTCAACAGTATACTCAAATGGCCTATACATATACATATACATATACATATATGGTTAAAACTGTATATATACAGTAAATATACTATACAGTTGGAGCCTTAACATAAAGAGAGACTCGTAATAAAAATGAAAATAGAATAAAGCACCACAGACAATGACCCAGAAGCTTGTATCTACAATCACGAGCCAAGGCGCCAAAGAGTTGAGGTGCTAGGGACGTAGCTGAAGGACTAGAAACATAGGGTATGCACTATGATTAAGATCTTGAACGAAAGGTGATGTTGCTTTAAACCTACTGGGACCAACAAGGAGCAGTTAACTTAGACTCTGTCACATGCAAATGTTATAAAGTACCTCCCCATTGTTGTACCCAGATCTTCAACACATTTCAGAGCGCATTGAATCTCATATCAAGTCAGGAATGCGGTACCACTCGCACAATCCAGCCATGCTAGCGTGGTTCATATACAGAACTGGAGGGAAGAGGATGATCCCATTCTCATTGAGCTTTTCTGAACGAAGGGGATGTTAATCTAACTACACAAACAATTATTTTACAATTACTGTTTGGTAGGTAGTAACAATCAAATATGGGAAACTTATGGGAATAGGACAGAATGATACCTCGGAGTGACCAAGACAATGTAAAAAATGAAAAGAACCAACTGAGAAGAAAGGTTGATGGATGTAGTGGCGGGTGGTGTTACGATTTGACTCTTTTCTTTTTCTTTTTCATTCTTTCAATACACATTTTACCATGTGCAGCCTTGCTGCGCATTGAATCCTGTTTGATATACGAACGACCTATGCATGTCTCTGATACTTGTTTCAATACTGAATGATAGCCTCATTTTCACCTCACAAATATACGCACCAAAA
>Ga0247779_1001224_pt1 | contig 12706 bp, 10 predicted proteins | sample UWRJL221509R5_FD_179925 | JGI IMG/M metagenome (GOLD analysis project Ga0247779, IMG submission 179925) | Plant litter microbial communities from Arlington Agricultural Research Station in Wisconsin, United States - UWRJ-L221-509R-5 | ecosystem: Environmental > Terrestrial > Plant litter >...
AACAAGAAGCTGCGGTCAATTAACCGGAAGCAGATACCTGGAGTCCGGCAGGGACGGATATTTACGGGCCGGAATTTCTTGTTATGTCTCGGCTTAAATTTAGGTCAGCGGCTTTTGCTCCTATTTGCGGTAATTTCTACCGCTTAAGGGTAGTGGTAGTGACAACGTCTTCCTCTCGTCACCATAACTAGTAAGGAAGCAGTAGTGAATTGCTTATTTTATCAGCTAAAGATAAAGATTAATCTATGGTTAGAGATTAAACGTGGTAAAAAAGTTTTGGAAGTATACTGATAAGTAGTGAAAAAACAAAATATCAAGCCTGTCAAGTGATCGTTTAGCCCATAAAACAAGCATTTAGGTAAATGCAACTTGCTAATAGCTGTATGTTATTGACAGCGGCGAAAGTGACTATGGTGGAAATCTGCAGCAACGGGAAGGTTTCTCTCTCAGCTTTTTTAGCCCCGTTTAGTTGCGGATGCGCGTTACTGTTGTGACGTGCGGTGCCTCAAGTCGAAACTTACACGCAACTTAAACGACATGGACGGTGACGATGATGATATTGACTATCGTAACGCATAAGCCTTCGCGTATTCTCACTGTGCGATTCAAGCAATGCCGTCAATGGTGGCCTCCACAGTGTGACTGCTGCGCCCATTATAGTAGCCATTGGATACCGGTATCGCCAATGCAACTTGATTCTTGAATCACTCGGTCTCTCATTCGACTTCTACGACTACGTACGGCAAGTTATACTATTCGCAACAGGGGATAAAACTTCAATATTATTTAAACTGTTCCAAACTGGACCATGATTAGTGTTCACAGGACTTAGATGTAAAGGTACGATTCATGTGTTACAGCTTCCGAAAGGCACGCTCAAGGACCTATAATCCAGTCACTGGCAATGACGCCTACAACGAACTCTTGGACCCTTTCTGGCAATACGCACACGGGTGTTCTAGGTATAGCTAATTATTGGAAGAAAGTCGGTCAAGAGTTGCGCATTGGCATCCGTAAGCACTAGCTATCATCGGCTCAAATTCTCATACAAGATGCCAAAGAAAGCGTAAGCTCTCATGGATCCGCAGTTTCGACATTGGACCTTAGACATATTCATGTCCTTACTGGAAGGGGTAGAAAATAGCACAACCCCTGATAAGGAAACGCCTTGCATGATGATGCGGGGTTGGTTCTCACGGCTCTTTACCTCTCGATTCTACGAGCTGCAGTCCTCACAGTCTCCGCGATCTCCCCTTCCTCCTCGTCGACGACGCTAAATTTTGTAAATTATATCCATTTAACGACCTAACGACCTTAACGACTTCTGTAATAATGTATTCTGATCCAAATCTCGACGCTCCACCTCCGCGATCGCAATTTCGGAGACCTTGGTCTCCCGAACCTTTTGACCCTTATCCATCTGCCAGTGATACCTTTGGGCGACTGCAGAACGACTACTATAGTAAGACAGAACAAGGCCACGACGAACATCAGTTTCCTGGGGCTTCGTTACATCGCCAAAGACGAGAAGCCTCGGAAGTGTCTGTTGAGGCTTTAGATCTAGCCGACTATGCTAGAACGCTGCGGGTTCGACAAGCTGAAGATCCTTATCCACCATTTCAGTCTTCTATACGTCAAGACCATTATCCGCCATCCTCTTTTCCGATTGCTTCTGTTCAAAGTCAAGCCAGTCAAGATTCCTCATCGAGACTGCATCCACCCTCCCTTGTTTCAAGAGGGCCGACTCTTTCATCCCTCGCGACACATCATACATCTTCTTCCACACCTTCTCGAGGCCGTCGATCTCGTCGAACGTTTTCTGTACCGGTAACCCCATTGGCCTCGGCGCACCCCAGTTCTTCTCGTGTTCACTTCGACCCTACGTCATCCAACCGTGGTCCATTCATCGTGGAACCAGACAACCAATCTCAAGAAATCGATATTTCTCACTTCCCGAAATGGTCTAGGAATTGGTATAACACGAATAACCCACCAAACGGACGACAGAATCGCGAGGAGGACTTCGATCTGGGTCTAGAGACTGATATGTATTCCGCAATCCCTCCTTCCCGATTAAACGGCGGTCGAGGAAACTCAAAGTCAATATTTGATCCAGGCTATATATCTGGCCCATATGATAAAGTCAGCAGCGTAGACCCGCATGGTCCTTACGATCCAGCAACCCCTGCGCATTCAGCGCTAGCTCATGGTTCTAGAGATGTCCTGCCCTGGAGTATTGACCCTCCGGAATACGGGCAACCTCCCATCGACCCTATGCAGAAGGAAGAACGGTTACGAATGCTCGAGCGGGAGTTTGGTCCTAAAGCAAAGGGTAAAGGCAAAGGCAAAGAGCGTAACCTCCTCGTCGACGAGAACGGGAACCCACTAGTAGGCACGTTGGATGATAAAGGGCGTCTAGTTACCAGGGGACCGAAACGACGAGTTGCGTTTCGTGTACTGCAGATTCTACTGTCCGTTGGAGCGTCCATTCCTATTATCTATGCTGCAATCGTAAGTCATTACTTCCTTTCATAAACATAATTCACTTGATAACATTGACTCTAGGCTATCAAAGCTGTAGACCCGAAGAAACCTCCACCTCCAGCCAACAAACCACCAATATTTGTTCTCTACGTTCTTTCCGTCATAACCCTCCTTTTCCTCTTATACATGTTCGTCGTGCGACCCTGCTGCTGTGTCCGTTCCAAACAGCGAGGAGCATCGCCAAAATCACCCTTTGGTCCTGCAGGAATGATGGTGCTTCCCGTAGGCAACGGAGGGAAGAAAGACAAGAAATCCAAAGGCAAGGGTAAAAAGGGCAGAGGGAAATATGGCCCTCCGGGACAAGACGTCCAAGTCAATCTCATAGTTGATCCTACTGCGTTCCTGCCTCCAGAATCTGATTCCGAGTCTGATTCCGAAGACGATGGCATTACTGAAGCCATGATGCCTGGTACTTTCGACCATCAGAAACAACAGGCGCGACGGAAGAAAAAGAATAGGAATAGACGGAGGCGAGGTGTGTTTGAGGGTCTGGCTATGGAGGAAGATTGGAAAGCTGCTCGTGCGTGGTTGAAGAAGTTGGCTATACTCGACGTGATGGGTGTGGTGCTATGGGGTGCGACGTTCGTATTCATTATGATCGGGAAACGCTGTCCAAGTGGCGGCTTTAACGGATGGTAAGTGCTTTAATAGTGGTACTGTTTAATCGAAAAGTCTGGAATAGTTGACCCTTCTTTTTTCCTTGGCCAGGTGTAACGCATACAACGTTTCCAGCGCGTCGGCATGTTTACTTTGCGTCGCATTTGGAGTAAATATCTTCTTTGATGTTCAAGATCTACACGCGAGCAAACAGTCTCCACGAACGAGAATTAGCTGATGTTTATGGTCCAACTCGCTACCAGAGGTTATAGATACCCGCTAAATGGATAGAGAGCATTCTTTGCGATATATTCTTCACGGACAAATCATCATTTGGACCTCGGACTTTGTGACAAGATGCACGATCTTTGTTTATTTACTCATCTATCTGTAGCCAACCTCAGTATAATGCTGGGGTTTCTTGTTTATCTAGTTATTATTTTTGACGACAATTTACGACCACCCAGTGACCAGTGACTGCCAATTATTGATCTCTGATTGTGCATCCTTCCGAGTTCTCTGATGTCTCGTACTCTTTGGTCGTTCCTAACTTCCTGGAGAGTAGAAAGCATGCTACTAATTATGTGCTCCCAGCCTTTTTTCTATATTTACGGAAGGCGAGTTGGCGTCGTAAAGATTAAATTTGCATCGCTAGGTTTCCAGACGTGGAAATATCCTGTTGGTGTATGTTGCGAAGAGAGCTACATCCTTGAGAGTTCGACACATTAAAGCGAGGTTTAACAAGATTGACGTAGAGTAGCGAGGTTTCAGACAACTGGCGGGTATACAGGGCCAGTCTTGCTCTTCTCCATCTTTCCCTCAAGTAACCTTTGATGTACAGGCAAAGTGAACTTTAGCGTTTTGATGTTTCATGACCACCTCAAAGAGAGGAACCAAGTCAGTCATATCGGACCACATGATGTCTAGCGCGCTGTCCTCGAGGGCATTGCACGTCAGGGCGATATTCAGTAACGACCGCAAGTAAATGTCGAGTTTTCGGGCAATCTGATTGTTGGCAGGTAGTCCTACTAGTTTCTAATCCATGTGTCGGCGATGAGTTCTCTGGTTCCTTATTATTTTTCAAAACAAGGTCAAAGATTTGCGACTTGATTTCTGGAATCAACAAAGCGACATGCATCTAGCAAATGAGTGCGAGAAACCGACAATCTCATAATACCAGAGAGAATATAAGAAGACTATATCAGGAAACAATCTATCTCAATCTGCAAAAGATAAAGTCTACGGGCGTATCCGCGACTCATATTACGAACGCGAAACAGGCTCCATCAGGACTCCAGGCGTAGGCCTCCAAAGTTCAGCATATCGGCATTCTTTATCAAATTTGTATGTTTGATATAAGATTTTTTGTAAAATAAATGACTTTGGAGTCCATTAGTGAATATGCGCTCGAGACACGGAACACGGTAGGTTTGCGGTTAGTGGCAAGAAAAGTTGAAGAGTCAAGAAACAATCCTGACACGTGATAGCCATTGGGCAGAACCAAAATGGCATAAATTTCCACATTTAGAGTTCCGGTAATTTAGTTGCCGACCCTGCATACGTTCTAAGAGTATTGCGTCATACATGATGAATATCATGAATATCTTGACTGTCTCTGCCGGTACTATAGGTTTCTTCATTGAATATTCATGACGAAGATGAATATTTATAGAATAATACAACAATTGTATATATAATACAGTAATAATGCAAAGTTGCGTGGTAAAGTCCGTGGGAAGATTGTTGTGGTGTTTGATCATGAAAATCCAGAAAGAGAATATAGGAGTCCAGTGTTTGAACGACGATAAGATGCTAAGTAGTGGTTCTTGTCTTGAGTTCCGCTTCTTTCTTTTCCTCTTGCTTGTCGTTGTCGACGATCCATTGTCGAATGTATGTGCTGCCTAGCTTGTGTTCCTTGAGGAAATTGACATCTTGATGGTCCAAGCTAGCACTTGTCGATGAAATGACATCAATAAGAAAAGTTTGTAAGCGTGGGAGGTTTTTTTCTGCCCTGTGCTTGGCAACTAGGAGAAATATGGCAATTATTAGTTGGTAGGGGACAATAATGAATTATCCACTGTTGCGTACTGGCTTCTGCCCCACTTAAGGTCTCTTTGCTCACAACAAGAGCCTGAACGTTCGGATCCCAGCCTGTTGGTCCGTATACATCGTCGATAGGTACAATGTCGGCAACGATCTCTGGCTTGAACAGGTGCAAAAATTTGCGAACGTTTTCCTTCCTCACAGGGAAAGATTGTAGAATATGTTTATTGGATTTATTCTTCAAGAGTACGTCATCTTGAATAATTATATTAGTATTATTATTTGGCAACAAATTCACAGAGTTGAACTTCAACAGACCAGTCATCCCAACAATCAATTTCTTGCTAGTGATGTAGGCGCCCATGGATAGAAGAATTTTATGTCCTGAATGAAGGTGATCAAAAGTTCCTCCTAATGCGGTTACAGGATAGTCTGAAGGGAGAGTATGTCCGGATAGGTTGGGCGTGCCAATCGTCGAGGCAGTAGCTTCCAGTTCCTTTTCTCCTGGTCGCAGATAAGCTTGTCTCAGTAATGTTACAGATTCTGGTAGAGGGCTTGCTATCGAGTCTGGACAAAACATATGTTCAGGTAAAAGTTACAAAGTGAAGGCCCAATACGCGTACCTCCAGTGATCCGAAAGCAAATATCCATTCCCTTTCCAATTTCCGGATCTATATCTTCGTTGAATCCCTTTAGAATGACGTCAATCTCCATGAGGACGTTGTTTAAACTATAGGCGATTTCCGTAGCCTGAACATAGGTGAATGTAAGAATTCGTTGGACGGCATCCCAGCTCGCGGTCCGCGAAAGGGACTGAATTTCTGAAAAGGTGAGATAATCTTTCTTCAAGGGATCTTTTTCAGGATAGTGAACGTTGAAATGTCGAGAGAAGAGCACAATGATGAGACGTTTCCGAGCGCTTTGTGTTGCGTGTGCTATCACTGGGGCAAGAAAATGAGGCGTTCTAAGATTCGGTATGGTACTGAGGAGAATTGCATTGTCAACATTCTCTTGAGGAGAGGGGAATGAAGAATCTGGGTTTCCAAAGACGGGCATAAGTACTGGTGTAAGTCGTAAATTAAAACAGAAACCTGAAGGCTCTGGTGCTCTATCTAATCTGAGCGTGGGAACGATAGCGGCTTGTCAGAGGCAGACGGCTTTGAGCAAGTCGTGCCTTCTTCCGTTGATTTTAGTGCCCTAGCGTTTTTCTTCACAAAGGGCCATCTGTCTGCTCCTTTGCTGGCTACTTCAAACGAACATCAGGTTCTAAAACAGTAGTCAGCACTGCCTTAACGTAATACGCTTTCCCGGTACCATCAACATGTCGTCCTCAACACCACACTCTTTGAATTTTTCTCCTTCTGTTCATCAATCTCTTAATTCTAACGCCAAAAGAAATTCGCTAGGACAGTTACCTCTTCCAACTGGGCTTAATGCACCAATGACACAGCGAAACCCCGGTACAATAATCATCAACAGCGGTGCCGGTCCAAGTAGTCCTCGTGGACTCAACAAGGATTATCCGCAATCCCCTATCATGTCGAATTTCTCTTCTTTACACCACCCACCTCCCATACACACGTCCTCGACTCATGCAGGAGGCATACAGCCGTCTGCCGCCTTTTTTCGTCCCTCAAGGCCTACGTATCAACCTCAATACTCGCGTCCAGGCTCGCCTTCTTCTTTGAACAATCCTCAAGATGACGTTTACCAACTAACGCCCATCTCGAACCAACACGACTCAGAAGACTACCATGCAGGGGAGACAGGGACAGAGAGTGTGCATGATCAACCACAATTCATGTCTCTCAAACGCATCAAACAGAGTCGGGAACCTCTGCTGCCGGCTCCAGTCAGTGCAGGTTCGAAACCGTCAGGTAGTCCAATGAACTCGAGCGCGTCAGCTTCTCGACTCGTTCGAAATAGCATTGACCGAGTATTCAGCATTAGCCGTGGACTGAGTTTTGATTCCATGCGCCGATCCAGCATGGCAAGAACACCGCCTGTCGAAGCGTTTGACACCAAAATCAATGATGACGATTCTCCTACTCATTACAAGCACTTCAACGGCCAATCACTCAACGTGAGGCATTCTGCTATTCATTCGGCGCATTCACCTTCGCCTGATCCTTCTTTTATACCCACTGCACCTAAGCGCAACCCACCACTGTCTGCTATACCTGTGACCGACTCAAAAACAGGGAAGCTTGTGCGGCGGTACCAAAAACATCCGTCTAGAAACCGGTTTTTATTGAAAGGAAAATTACTCACAGGTGGAGATACTCCGTGGGCATTCGTCGCGTCGTTCGGTCTATTGCTATCCATTGCAGGCATATGGTTTGGCACGACTGCTGTCTGGTGGTGGAACAATGTCAGTCCGGCTGTCGCAGCTGTGGGCGCGTACATGACTCTTTTAACGATTTCGACTATGCTTGCTACGGCGACGACTGATCCTGGGATATTACCGCGGAATTTGGATCCTGACCCGCCTTATCCTGCGACGTCGCCTTCAGATGGAGGTGTGCGTGCGCCCATGCCTCGCGACCTCAAAGTTCGGACGGACGTGTAAAGCAATTTTGTTAATTTCTGCGATTAGCACTGAAACTGGCATGCTTAGGGTTCGTGTCAAGTATTGTCCAACGTGTAAGATTTATCGACCTCCGAGGTCAAGTCACTGTAAGATGGTATGTGTAACGCGTCCGATTATTTTATGAAACTGACCAATCGTTTCTCCATTCAATCTAGTGCGACAACTGTGTAGACGGATGTGACCATCATTGTCAGTGGGTCAACAATTGTGTTGGACGCAGGAATTACACAACGTTCTTTGCATTGCTCCTTTCAGCTGTAAGTGTTTACGTTTTTCCCCTCACATTGTATTTCTTCTTTTGTTATTTTTCCCAAGGCGTGCCCGAGGCTAAACCTTATACTGTCTTTTGTGTTACACGGTCATCTTACGTTTCTCGTCGAACTGACCGGACTTTTTCGATCCATCTTTCTCACTCAATCACGCATACTTTATCCATATCACCTATGTGCTAATATGAATTATACAGACGACGACCGCAGTTTTGATCATCGTTACGTCCGCCTTGCATTTGTATCTTCTGACGCGTAGAGAACATATCACCTTTCGACATGCGCTCAGTAAAGGTATAGGGAGCGCCATTGTATTCAGCATGACGATCTGTGTCATCTGGCCTGTGGCAGCCCTGTTGTCATATCATATGCGGGTGAGTATCGCCGTATTCCCTTTTTATTTCTTCCTTCTTTCTTGTTTCTTTTTTATTTTATTTTTGTTCTTGTTCCTACGATGACGCTATTTATGATGGTTTCTTGTTCACTTGTTGCACTGAAAGTGCGTGAATGAACACCCTTGTCCTTCCTTCTGTATGCTATTTACCGCGACTTGATCTCGGTTGCGTTGCTCGCTTTTTTCTGACCAACCCCAAGGTTTTGTCATTGCTCTCTATCATCGCTGACATTCGTTGTTTTGCGACTCCTCTTTGATATGTTGTCTCTCTCCACCTTATTTTCATTCTTATGGAAACAAATTGCTGACGTGTCCCCCGTCTCTCTCTCTGTAATTATAGCTGTTGCTCCTTAATATAACCACCATCGAACAAGTGAGTTCTCGTTTCTTTTTATGGCCTCACCTCTTGGTTACCTTCCTATTCTTCATCTGCTCTTTATCTTGAGCGACGGAGAGAAGTTAATTTTGATGCAATCCTGGAAGCCTATCTGTGTCATCTGCTCTGCCTATCATTGGCGGAACTCTTTTTCTCCTATTTCTATTTTTTTCCAGCCTATCATCTTGCGATTCTATTTCCAACTTGTGCCCGTTGACTTTGTGTCTTCAATCGGGTTCCTAGTTATTGTGTATGGAATGTCCGTGTTCGAGCTCACCCCGATCTGTCATTGTCATTATCTGCCATACGGTTGTCCCCCAAATTTTGCAAACCCGGATGGCTAACCGGATGCGGGTTCAGGCTCGGGTGGTACTCCGTCCTTCTCCTTCTGTAATTTTCCCTGAAGACCTTCCCGCGTTCTTTGTGTTGTGTTGTTCTAGAACGTTTCCTATTCTCTCTCATGATTTGGCAATTCGGAATGAAATGAACACTTACTGACGTATTTGAACTACTTTCTTAATTAAACAGATCCGAAACCAGGCGCACAAAACACTTCTTCCTGGCACTCCTCCTCCGAACCCGTTTTCGCATGGGAGCTGGAGGAGAAATGTGCTCGCTGTGCTTTGCAGACCCCAGGGGTATTCGTGGTTAGATGCAAACGGGGTGTATACAGAGGACAAGAGGGAGGTAAATCCGGGGTTTAGTAATAATGACGAAGATGGGACTACCGGGAATGGACATGCTGACGACTGGCAGGGTCGTCAGTAGCGCTGAGCTTGTGGCTGATTTATTTTACCTTTCGTGTACGTACGGGACCCACTTGTTTTGCGGGCTCGGACGAACGGTGTTCTGGTTATTCACCTTGAGTGTTTTCGGTTTCTTGGGGGGGGTTAGTTAGATCTTACACATGTATAGCTGTTTTCGCATTTTAGTTTATTCCTTACATACCATTTCTTATAGTGAATACCCATAGATTAGAGACATCCGAAGGGTGCGGGAGAGTGAATTACGAATGTCAATCTATCAGAGTGACATGAATCTTTATGTTACTCCACAGACGTGGGAGCCGGCGGTGTGATTGGGATGATGTTCGCGGGAAGAGAATTAAAGCGGCGCTTGAAAAAGAAGTTGGAGTGAGCGGCTTGTTTGCTGTCACAGTTTGTAGCGCGCAGTGAGGAGAGACATTCATTGATTGGCTTTTGACTAAGCATCCTTACTCCTCCACCGAAAAAATCTTACATATAAGCCCGGGATGCCTTCTCCTCCCGGCGACACAAGTCCCCCTGCTAATCTTCCAGTGCCGCCTCAGCCGCTCCCGCCGACTCCGATTCAGACATCAACGAAGCCGTCTTCTACCAGGAAGCCCCGGCAGCGAAAGCGCCCCGCCGACAAGAAAGACGAGCAGCCTGTTCAGTGTGAGCCATCTCTCCTTTTCCCCCCTTTGTCTCGTCTCTCATGTTTCTCTCTCAGCTCCCCCACAAGTCCAGTCTTATTCTCCTGCAAGAGGCCCCGTCTACCCCCCATATCCAGGTCCTCCATACATGATGAACCCCAACTACAATGGCGCTCCCTATGGTCAACATCCCCAGCATCCCCCTCAGCATGGTCAGCCCATGAACCCAGGAGCTCCTCCCATGCCAGGCCATCCTCAGCCCCAACCGTATCCATATCCGATGCATCCCAATCCTTATTCTCACTATGGTTATCCACCCCCGCCACAGTATCCGCCACAGATGCTCATGTATCCACCCCGACAGAATATGCCTTCTGATGCACCACACCCAGAATCCCCAGCCGCCGTTCCGAGCACAGGGGGAAAGCGCAAGCGCAAGTCGGAGGGTGGGCGAGGAAAAGCCACGGATCGAGGCTCAGATGATGAGACTGCTGCTTCGGGCAGCGATAATCCTCGTCAGACCGCTCAGCAAGCTCAGACCCAGGCCCAGGTTGATCTCAAAAAGCGCACAAAAACGGTGGGAGTTTTTTTTTCTTGTCTTGGAAAAAAGCTGACAATCCCCCCTTCTTTCCAGCAACGCGCTTGCGATTCATGTCGTGCACGAAAAATTCGTTGCGACGTTATCACTGATTCCGTATGTGACGCGTTTTTCGTACCAGCCCATCGATTAATCTTTTTTCCGCCAGGAGCCGCCCATCTGTCAACATTGCAAGCAGTATGGTTTTGAATGTACCTTCTTCCTTCCGATCACGGAGACTCGTTTCAAAAAGAAGAAACTCGAAGAAGAGGCCGCCGAAAAAGAAAAGGCCAATGCCACAGACTCATCCAAGGCAGGGCCCTCTGACGTTGCTAAACGCGACATTGGTGTTTTCGGTATGTCACACTTAACCAATCGTATTTTCTTCCTTACATGACGTCGTAGGGCCCACCTATCCTGCCCATCTATTGCACTCTCAAGCTACCATCAACCCCCGAGTCTATGAAAACTATGATATGCGCTACCAGCACACTTTCGAGGTCACCAAGTCCGGTGATGGCCTTATTCAGGTCCAGAAGCCTGCCAATGACGATCAAAACCCCGCTCATCAGAAGCAGTTGGATCTGCATATTGAACCAAGTGTAATCGAAGGTTTATTAAACGCCTACTTTGCCGATGTAGCGCCTATCCTGCCTGTTGTCACAGAAGCAGAATTCTTGGCCACTTCAAACCCCCCGCCAATCTTGGTTTATTCCATGTGCCTAGTTGCCGCCGCTAGGCGCGAAGTTCCCCAGAAAGTCTTTGATTCTATTCGCTATGCCGTCAATAGCATAATCAAGGCCGAAGATGTCTTGTCTACTGCTAGCATCGTCAATGTACAAGCTCTCCTCATCTTGTGCATGACTGGTGACTGTCATTCCCAATTCGTGCCCAATGCCTTGTCAGCATTGTGGATCCGATTAGGAACTGCTATTCGAATGGTACATACCGAAAAATATATTTGTATCTTCCCTGGCGCTAATCACCTTTCTATAGGCCCAAGACTTGGGACTACACCGTGCAGAGTCTGTAAAGCAAAACATCGAATTGAGGCGTCGCCTCTGGGGTGCTTGCCTTATTTGTGATAGATGGTAATGTGATTGTTATTATTATACGTGCAATCTTGTCTCATCTTCCAATAGGGCAAGCATTGCATACGGACACCCGTACATGATCGACATTCAAGACTGTGATGCCCGTCTCCCATCTTCTGGGGACTCCACTGATCTTTATATGGATGAGCTTGTTCGCCTGAGCATTATTTTGGGTCGCGTCCAAAAGAGCATCTATAGGTTTGTTTGACTTCTGTATCAACTACCTTCTGTCCTTCTGAATCTCTGAAACCAGTCCTTCGGGTTTAACATTCATGACGGACGAGATTCTTTATGAGCTGCTAGCGGATATGCAGCGATGGAAGGATGGATTACCCGAACAGCTGCAATTCCGAGGACCGCAGACGCCCCGTCCAGCTGGTAGGCAACTCTTCTAGTTATCTTCTTGTTTTGTTTGTCACAGAAGTTGACAATGGTATGTATTAATTTCTCACAGGTCTTCTTCACCTGCTGTACTCGTGCGTATGCATGATGTTCTGGCGCGTGTTTATGCGCATCAGCTACTCCTGCCCAGCTCACCTAAAGTTCGGCTTGACGGTGGAGCAATGGACAGTTTTGGTAAAGATGACATCCGAGTCTATTGACTGGCTCGACGCCAACGAGAAGGTCTACGACGTCTGGTTGTTGGTCGCATACGCTGCCACATCCTGTGCTCTAGTTCAGGTATTTAGTCATCTTGACACCTTTTTTTTTGTTACCCCAAAAATAAGCGAGATAGCTGACAGAGGTATTTTCGGTTTATTAATAGTACCATACCTGCATTAGGCGCAAAGACGAAGAGGCCCAGGCATCTTTACGCAAGTTACGTGAT
>Ga0247779_1001225_pt1 | contig 12705 bp, 17 predicted proteins | sample UWRJL221509R5_FD_179925 | JGI IMG/M metagenome (GOLD analysis project Ga0247779, IMG submission 179925) | Plant litter microbial communities from Arlington Agricultural Research Station in Wisconsin, United States - UWRJ-L221-509R-5 | ecosystem: Environmental > Terrestrial > Plant litter >...
ATCTTTAACCGTGGTTATTAGATAAACTAGACCGTTGGAACCGTTAGCCGGCGGTCTGGTTAAAACGGTTAATTTTTCGGTCTGGTTCATGGTTTGACCGTGACCGGACCGGACCGCGGCAACACTACCAGAATCCAAGGGGTTGCGGCCGGTTTCGGACAGTGGATGCTTTACAGACAGTATGCTTCCACATGCATCTTTTCGGAGCTGTCGAAGGAGCGCATGAAGCTTCATAAAGCCTGGACTTGCATAGCTTACTAGCTTACTCCTGTTTCCTCATCAGTGATCACCGTGAACCTCAAATGCGTGTTTCTCTCTCTTTAAATTTAACTCTTACTTGCACTCCGACAGGCCTGCAATGAGCGTAGAGTTCCCTGAGAGTCGAACGGGTATGATCCATCTTACTACCCTACCGGCACAAAGGGTTACACGCCAGTGGTGCTTGCAATGCTCCATAGAATGAAGGGCTAACCACAGGCGTTCAAACTGAAAGCCGTCTAGCATGAAGAAAGTAGATTGCTATCAAAGTGGACGGACACCAAAAAGAAAGGGAATATATTTATGAAAGCACTAATTCGTGGCGTAGAAAGTCGTACACCGGCTCCATTCAATATCAACCCCACTTCTAAAAACAAAGATGAGCACCACATAATGCAAAGAAAAAAGAAAAGACCAGTACCAGGCGATACAACACTCCCCAATTTTTGCCTGGGCTCGAACACCCTCCAGGAGTTGAACATCGCAAAGGTACATAAGCTTTTTCAACAAGAAGTCGGCATCGAAGGATTTGCGTAATCAAGGTGGTTATATATCCCGCTTTTGAGACTATTCACAAGTTCTCCTTCGTTTATTGGACGATGATATATCCTCCGAAGCTTCCTCACTACGTCTTCTCTTCAAATTGTTCTCGACAGATGCATTCCTAGTATATGAGGTCGAGCGAATACTTTCATTGAGCTCAAAACTTGGGCTTGGGCTATGAGCCGAATCGACGTCCTCATTTGCCTTGAAGAAGTATTCTGAGCCATAGCCTGGTTCCATCGACGTGATAAGAGTAGCGTCGTCGGTGAACACATGACGTTCGATTGGAGAAATTCGCAAAATGGCGTTGGAAGAGAAGGAGGGGAAATAATCAGACAGGTCGCCGGGGGGATTACCTGCGTCGAGATCTTCATTGCGTAGCTCCTGAATAGCACGTTCGAAGTATAACAGAACCTCTTCGTAGTCGTTCATGGAGCGTCGCAAAATCTCCGACCAGAGGGTGTTAATCGTCGGTGGCACATATTCGGCAAAGTATCTGAAACGGATAAAAGAACACAAATTATCCAAAAGCTTCTCGAAAATATGCCCAAAATAAGGTTTGACGTCCAAGTCTGCTTTCTCCAAAAATTCCATCTTTGATGTGAAAGCTTGTCGTACAGATTCGGGACTTGAGGTGCTCTCCAACTGCATCCATCGGAGGACAGTGGTCGAGGATTCACTTCCAGGACCAAGGAAGTTATGCGTAATATCGACGAGAACCCACACAAAAGACTCCAGATCGTCCAAGTAGGTATGAGCGAGTTTGCGCGAGTCAGAAATCCTGTTCAAAGATTCCAAGATGCGGATGGACTGGTACTGCTTAGTACCCTTGATAATAATCGTCAATTTACAAATTGAACAATGAAAATATCAATAATAAGGCATACCCCTGCGCGTTTAGCTTCTGGTAAATGTTTGTTCTTGCGGACCCATAGAGCAAGGTCGAAGTCGATCAACACCCCACGAAATCCTTCCCTACAAGACGATTTGCCTATTAATATATTGTGCAAGCTGATATCACTATCACTGTGCAATATGCCCCTTTTCCAGAGTTCCCGATGACCTAATAACACATGAAAAAACAAGCGTTAAAGCGAGTAAGTACACCAAAATTAGGTTGATGCAAACCAGCGATAGAGTCGTAAAAGGCTTGAAGCAGTTGTAGCTTGTTGCGGAAATTCATCAAAGGTTCTCCATGATCCTCCAGTATGGTCCTCGAGAAAACTCGGTTATCTTCCTTGGGTATCTTGGAGACACCGGGAATATCCATAATTGTTTGACCGTCTGTAGAGTCGACCATCTGTGAGACCCCACGAAGTCCTTTTGCTGACTTGAGAAAATTGACCTCTGATTCTCGTAGTTGGTGACGCCAAGCATCTTTGACAATAAACCGAGAGGTTGTGTCACCAGTCTCTTTGCGAACCCTCCAGCAACAGGTGCCCCGCCCCTGTACGAACTTGGACAGGAATATAGGCTCGGGGGGTACCATCGTGAATGCAGTCCATGTCGGCTCAAGGCTTCCAGGTGGAGACGTAGAAAAATGAAGTTTTCTATCAGGACCATCGAAGAAGACGTCATTGTCGATGCCGAGGAGGTCGTCTTCATAAGGATAGCACAGACACAACAGTAGGCGTAGAAAGCGGTGTGACTCAGAATGGATGTTAACAGGCTGCAGTTTATGCAATCCAGCTCGATGGAAGATATACACCTGAGCTTCGATGTTCGACACCTCAAGAACGACAAAGAATTTCCGATGTGGTTGTTTGACCAGAAGTTGCCTGAGTAGGTCGCTAGTCAGAACTCAAGCTAAGAAGGTCGAGATACACACCTTGCAAATATTCCCAGCTGGGTCCGTCTGACCACCTCTCCTATGGAAGCAACCTCTTCGGCGGAATAAACTTTGATTGGGACAATAATCTGTCTCCATTCGACATGGACCGACTCGTTCTGATTCTGCAAAGTTGGAGAGTAATCCTGGTGCGTTCCGAGGATTGCAAGGTCGGGCAAGTCGTAGAAATCCGTCTCTTCGGTAATATAATCATCTCGATAGTCCGATGTGACCCTCCTTCGGGTGGACTGTCGGGACACCAGGGTATCACGTTCTCTGTGGAGATTGAACTTTAGTATAACTTCTAAAAGCAAACCATCTAGAGCATTCAGCATATCTTCTTTGTCTGTTGTATCTCTCATGGCATCTGTCCATTGGGATATATCATGATTCGGAAATGCTGTGATGAGCTCATCTTTTGGAAAGTTTTTACTTGCGGCAAACTTGGCGAAGAAGTCGTCCAAATATCCATCGAATACATCACATGAGGCCATGTTGGAAATGCAGTCATGAGACAGCAGATAGGGACTCGAGTGAACAGACATATGGATGTCGTTGGATGGGAGAACAGTCAAAGAAAGGATTAAAGATCGTGTTTTGGCGCCGGCGCAGATCTAAGTTAAAGGGGTAGGAACCCACTAGGGGCTGCGCAGATGTAACCTGTAAAACTCGTAAAAGATCGTAAAGTCGTAAAATGACGAAAGGTAAAAGTAAAGAGAAAGACAAAAAGTGGATAACATTGGATTCCCGCCGCCTCTCATTTATACCTTCCTAGAAAAAAAGCCCAGAGAATCCGCATTATACTTCGGCTCCTTTGATAACATTTTGTTGTCCTTCCCACTACTGCAGTCGGTATGCAATATGAGTACATGTCCTCATAATACACTGGAGCTTTCCCTCAAAATAACATTCACTGGATATGACAAATCACAAGCCTTGTTTTCCACATAGGGAACATGAATTACAGGAGAATTCGAAATGAAAAAACAATGGTATGGGCGGCTGGCTATGCGAAAGTCCGTCTCGTCGCCGATTTCCAACGAGAAGAGGAGAAGATCAGAACGAGCATCATACCCCGTATCAGTTAGCAGAGGATGCCATCGCAAATGCACGCCAGTGTACGGTGTTGGCCTCTAGAAGAAGAGATGGAACGGCTTTTCGAGACGACTCGTACCCACCAAGCGCCATCTCGGGTTGATCCACCCCTCTAAGACCTAAGCCACCGCTTTTATCGTTGCCTCCATTAATAACCAAATCGACCACGTTCGAGGCGTAACAGAGAAGGATAAGGAACATCGAACTTGCAAACAATCAGAGCGAGTATCATATCCCGTAGTAGACACCAGCAGTGTGTTCCAGAAAGCATTAGAGCAGGCGCGACTTTGGAATTTTAGCATTTCTGTAGAAAATGTGATGAGAACATACTAGAAGTGCAACTCGTCGAATCAGTCATGGATGATGGTTGCTCGACAACAATGGAGAGCGCACACAGATCCTGAGGATAGTACGCTTGGCGAAAAGTTGTGGACTTGTCATGTCACACGTCTATGCCACACGTCACTAAGTAGTTCACTGGTCAACGCCTTTAAAGTTTGAACTCAACCACGCCGCCACATATCTGTATACATCAGAAGCATATGCCACATCGTTATACCCTCTTTTTTTTTTCTCTACTCGATATCACTGGCGGATTCTCTTCTCAAATGGTGCAAATCCATCATCAAATACAGATTCTAAATATACAATTCCGTAGAGCTGGTGATGATGGAGATTAGCCAGGGCAACAGATGAACAGATATCATGAATGGATGGTCATGAAAGACCTATTTAACGCATCGGAGACTGTCAACCATTTGACATTTGCTCTGAACACTTGCACGTCTCGTCTTCCTTCGCCATTTACCTTGGTGAACAGGCGCCTGTTTCACACTGCTGGGCAGCCCTACTTTTTCTGCTATTGCATCGAAGATTACCGATTATCTCTGGAAATATTAACAGTCGGCCATTACAACAACTATGAGTGCCGTTACTCCTCTTCTGATCTTTCCGGCCGGTCTTATCGTCGGTGCATTTGTCTCCAAGCTGCTCACTGCCGCTTTCTTTGCTTTGATAGGTAAGAATATAGGAGTTCAGCAAGCTGCTTATTCTGACTGTCATGATTATTATTAGTCTATGAATATGCGATTACCCTGGACGACGAGGTTCATCTCACCAGCCCTGGGCTTATATCACAACAACTGACGACTTATGTTCCTTACTTACAGGTTAGGTACTTTTGGAGAGGGCCTTTCTCAGTCACACAGGCTTTGTTTTTCTTCGTGAGTCGAGGAATATGATGCGCTGGATAAGCCCTGATTACTCTCTCAAACTCACTCTAAGAATCGATACTTTCCCATATTTTGCAACTTGTACGTGCAACTACATCTTCATTGCATGAACTTCGGGGCTAAAATTGGACTATACAGTATTTCTTTTCTTTGTGAGTCACTCACATAGTTATTACTCTTTCTCATTCTTACTTTATTAGGCCAAGTACTCGATAGTCCCTCTGACGAGGTACGTGTAAATATCAACAATTTATTTGTCAATTAATGAACGACCTGTCTGGCTTATAGTTGTGAGTATTACATCTCCATTTTATTAGTAAACATCCATGGACTTAATCGGCGATATTGAATTTTCTATGAACCAAGTTGCGAACACGGTGTCCGAGCAACATTTATACTCAACTTCATTGGCATAGCAATCATTCAAGCTATCCTTGTCACCCGCGTGTGGTTTCTCTTTCCAGGAGACAAAATAGTCCACATTGGTTTGATCATCTCGTTCATTATATCTACTTCAGTCACTCTATCCTTCTTCATCGATGCCGTCGCCGAATTGCAGTTCATCTCTCGCACTTTCTTGCAGGCAGGTTTTGGGAAGCATATACTTGGGTGTAGCGCACTTGCGTCGTCAGATTATTGGAAAAACTACCTTCCTTCCTTAGGGTTGCATGTGAGTAAGGGAGACTAATCTGGGGAAATATGCGGCATACTAATGGCCAACTTTTTTGCTATTAACGGAAAGACTGTCCTGTATGGTTTGACTGTCCACCAAGCCTTGGTCAACCCACACAATTCAAAAACTGTAGGAATACGCAGGAAGCTAATAACCGAGTGAGTATTGTCTAATCGTTAGGACGTTTTCAGTGATTTAAATCTGTTTATTTGTAGCGGAGGAGTATTTTACTTGATTGTTCTCTGTTCGTAAACGCCTTCTTTGCTGGTTGAGCTGTATAAAACTTAATGTAAATCACATCAGGCTCCGTTGGCTTGACTTCTATTGGGTCTATCCTCACAAAGCTACCTCAGGTATGGTTCCTTATATCACTCAATAGAAGCGTTCCTCTTTTTATTCAATCTATTCGCGTAGATCAGGGTACCGACAATCTTTTCGCCGTACGTAGTAATGACATCGTTATCTTCCCACATTGATCAATTAATTAAGAAATATCTTTTTTTGGTTGCTATAGAATCATTCTAACCACAACCTCTATCGCTACATCGCGTATCATGTTCAGCCTGCGATCAATCATCACAAGTGACGAAGAAAGCCTGGAATGGATTATTACCACAAACGGTCCAGCGATGCCGCTTCCTGACTCGTCATCACCTCGCGCGTCCCTTTTCAAGTGCACATTCAAAACGCTTACAGGGGCTCATAGACGTGCTCCATCGCTATGGTCGCAAGCCCAGCTCATTGTTACACCACGGCCGACATTGAAAGTGAATACTGATACTACCACGATGCAAACTAACGATGCAGTGGAGGCCTTTGAAAGCCGAAATATAATGTCGGCATTGGACAGGTACTACTCTGTACAAAGTCCTGAAGAGTTGGCGCAGGCTCGGTACGGAAGCATTTACGATGAGGAGAAGGGCCTCAACGATGCATACAAGCGCGCAATGAGGATAGGTAAAGTATTTTTTTGATAGCACAGAATAGCACGCGCTCTTGCGCCTTCACCTTCACCTGCATTGTGCAGAAAATCTGGCGTATTGTGATGCTCTTTGTGAATTTAAATGAATTTTTTTTAAAAAGAGTGCCTTTTTCAATTAACAAAAAACTTACTTTAATTTTAACCTTCGAGCTAGCCAGTTTATAGGGCCTCGATCCATGTAGGATAAGATGTTGTTTGGTTTGCTCCGTTCTGGGTTGAGAGGAAGAAATTGTTAACACACTGTGTATGGAGAACAAATTTGAGAAAGACCATGAATCCGTGTTGTTGGATAGATGGGGGGGTTGCGGAGGTCTTGGCGGCGGTGTGTGAGAGACACGTGGTAACGAAGGCACGTGATGTTTCAAAACGCGTCCCCAGACGACGCGACTCCGAAAAGAGTGCGTCGTTAGGAGCAGGCCGCCAAAAACCTGAATGTTTGGGATGCCCAAGGCGAGCCAATGCGGCTGCCCAGTGACTGTACCAAACACTGAAGAGGTGTGGGTGGGTGGGAGCAAAAAAGTTATTCCGAGAGCAAGGAATGTTCAGACAGTAAGAGTTTTGAAGACACTTTTCACTCTCAAGGAGCAGCAAAAAGCGACGAGAAGGAACTTTTTCAAAGGGGATTTTCATTATATACTTATTAACTCATTAATAAAGGGGTGAGAAGAGAAGCGCGAAGATGAAAATCCTAGGAAGGAAGGTGAACTTCGCATCCTGTACATCTTATCCTAAGATAAGGGGCCCTTCGGGCCTGCCTTATTGCGGACTTTGACCATCAGTCCTGTGGAATGTTGGCGGCAACATCAAATACACGAGTAGGAGGGTTGGACATGTGTTGCTAAATAATCCATACTCGAACACCGGAAAGTAGTAGAACAGTACCTCGTCACGACGTTGAACGACCTCCTCGGAAATTGAACGACGATGTGGTCGAGAGTTCGAACCATGAAATCCATAATATTCTTGGAATTTATTTTTGATATCGGAGGTTTTAATTCTAAAATTTTCCCGTGAGTTGGTGTTATCGAGTATTAGGTACGTTAATATTTTGTTACCAGGGGCGTAGTAGAACCGATCTGCGTGGCGGCGCTGTTTATTATCTTCGGAGAAATATTCAATGAATTGTCGCATCCGCTAGTTCGAGACATGAAACCCCCAAAAACCATTCCTCTTTATTTTGTTCCATTTGTTGAGAGTTATTTTACCTCCTTGCATCCTAATCGGCGTAGAAAACATTTTATATCCTTCAAGCTTGACACTGGGGGCTATTTTGCGAAGAGGCAGTAGGTTTAAGTACTTTATACCTTCAAATTCCTGATGATCGAACTTGGGAGATGTTCCTCACTAGTTCAAGTTGTTCTTTCGGGGCTCCCGCTAGTGGGAGCTCATGGACTCCTCTGACCTCACACGAGAGCAATTTCATAATGACTGACTGCTGGTAACTATTCCGATAACAAAAAAGAGGATACGCCAGGACGTACTATGCGTCGTCGGGTTGTTCCGAACGTCCGACTCGTCCTGTACGAGCGTGCTGGGAACACTACTTTTCTTCCCAAACTCTTGATCATCATAATCGTAATTCGTCTTTACACGTACACTTGACTCTGATTTTCCTTCAGTTAATAACTGAACGTCGAGGATTCACTTGCAGCGCAATATATTTAGGGACATAACATGTTCACATGTTCTCAGTTTCCCAATATAATGTTGCAATCGTGATGATGTTACCAGTCAACGTCAGAAACCGGACAGATGCCTACATAGCCATGCTTGCATGTAGATAAAAGCCTTGCCTACCCGGATTGTAACCCGCCGTCAGTTAATTCACACCTGGCTTGACCATTTCCCCGCTTCTCCCTTTCTTCACCCCACCGCTTAATCTTGGTGCGCAGGCGCTCGTTCGATTCTTTGTGGCTGCCGTGCAGCACCTGCCTTTTCTTCTTTATTACAGTTGAAGGATCACGAGTCAACGATGTCTGAGGTCATGACCGTCGCGCGTCTTCCCCTGCTCATTCCAATCGAGAACATTATAGGTGGAATAGCTAGCCAATACCTTACGGTGGCTTTCTTCGGCCTAATGAGTAAGCATATCTCCATAAAACTCTGCGTTTACGTGTTATCTTGACCTATAGATGTATTTAGTTTATGAATATGCGATTACTTTTGACGACGAGGTTCAGCCTCTTGCCGACTTCCAGTAATGCTGACAGCTGACGGATTATGTCCTGGATTTGTAGGTTAAGCACTTTTGGAGAGGACCTTTATCGGTTTCGCAGGCCTTGTTTTTCTTTGTGAGTCTGTGTTTTTCTTCGTTTCGACATGAACAACTAATGAGTCCTTTGCAGAATCGATATTTTCCAATCATTTCAAACTTGTGCGCATTACTGAGCTCTTGCACGAATTCATGCTGATGATTTTATTCTATACAGTCTTTCTGTTCTATGTGAGAGTAACAACAATGTGGCGCTGGAGTAGGAACTTATACCTTTTTTGACTGTGCCAGGCCTAACACTTGAGAATCCCTCGGACAAAGTACGTGCATACACAAACTCTGCGACCAGTCAACCCTAATTTTTCTTGTTGCAGTTGTAAGTACCAGATCACTGCAATCAGAAGAGACCAGTGATAGACTAATTCTACCATAAAGCTGCGAACACGGTATCAAAGCGACCTTTATACTGAATTTTCTTGGAATAGCGATCATCCAAGCCATCCTTATCACTCGCGTCTGGTTCCTTTTCCCAGGAGAAAAAACTGTACACTTCGCCTTGATCTTTTCGTTCACTATCTCTATCTGCATTTCCATCTTCTTCGTTAATGTCTCCGTTTCTCAACTAAGGGTTCTCCCTCTCGCGCCTATTCAGAAGGTCTTTGGAAATCACATCCTTGGTTGTCACGCGGCAAGGCCGGCTGATTTTTGGAGGAATTATCTTCCTTCATTGGTGCTGCATGTGAGTGAAACTCTACAGGAATTTAACGAGATGATCCTTAACCCTAGTGACTGAAGACCGGTCTTTATGGATTAACCGTTTATCAAGCCATAGCCAGTCCGCGTTTTGATAAAACCGCAGGGATGAGATGGAAGCTTCTTGCCGAGTGAGTGCATTTACCCGCATCTCTGCGTTTGGCTAGTTCCTAACCTTTGGTGCTTGTAGCGGAGGTATTTTTTACTTCATTGTTCTCTGTTCGTAACCACCTCTTTTATGCTTAAGTTTGGAGAATTCATCGACATCATTTCAGGCTCTGTTAGTTTGACTTCCATTGGATCATTCCTCGTAAATGTACCTCAGGTATGTTTCTATGTGCTAACTCCCTCCCGTGTTAAATTTTACCTGCATATATAGGTCAACGTCCCCACAATCTTCTCTCCGTATGTCAGGTTTCTCGAATCTTACGGGAATCATTTATTTAAATGACGGATACACAGAATCATTCTTACTACAACTTCCATCGCCACGTCGCGCATTATGTTTAGCTTGCGGTCTATCATCACGAGCGACGAAGATAGCTTGGGATGGGTAAACACGACCAACGGTCCAGCAATGCCTTTACCGGGTTCATCGTCATCTCCCATGTCTATATCCCTATTTAGGTCCAGGAGCAAACCCACCACCGGAGGGCACCAACGTCAAACATCGTTATGGTCCCAAAAACAGCTGATAGTTACCCCGAGGCCGACGTTAAAGTTGGACACGGATGTCATGATGAATGAGAAGAACGCTGTCATTGCGGACATGGATCTGTCTGCTGTGTCTGATAATAGATACTATGCTAGGGATGATGATAGTCCTGAACGGCTTTTGCAGGCTCGGTATGGGAGCCTGTATGATGAGGAAAAGGGACTTGACGAAGCGTATAAGAGCGCAATGAGGAATGGTAGAGTATTCTTCTGAACTGTACGATTATTTCGAGCTATCTTTGGTTTTGTGAAGAGTTTAATCTTCGCGAAAAGGACATGTAGATTATTTGGACACTCATTCGTTCACTTTCTTTACGAAATTTATATTGTTGTATGTAGCTGTAGTAGTAGTTGTGTACTGTGTAGGTATGCTTTATTCACGAATGATTTGGCTCAAGAATAGACATCAGATGGGAGGAGCTCGTACGTACTAGAGCTGCATATGTAGTCGTCTTCCACCAATCCTCGCCTGGTGAGTCCTCGTAACTAGTTAACCTGGGTGCTCCCGAATGTTAAGCTTATTCTGTGGACAGTAGTAAAAAGTAGAGTACAGTGTGTTGCATTTTGCCTCTGCGGCGCAATATAATGATTGTCCACATAAGTTTATGTTTGCACCTTGAGTCTATGTCTGTCATCTGGCTGCGCCACATATTTACATGCACTTAGAGCGAATAGTATACGAAAAGGTTAAGCCTGAGTTTTGTATGCAAAGAATGATGGTCCGTGAAAGTTAAATCGAGTCGAGTCTTATATGGTTCAAATAGCGTGGCATGTAACTTCTTGAGGAGACTTAGCGCGTTTAGCGCTTAGCCTTGAGCTTGAGCATGAATTTTTTCACAAGTGGACGTGGTCCACTCGGCAGTGACGCCGTTAGTTGGCCAGCCGGCCGGGCGTCTCCAGCGCGCGCCTAAATATATATGTAGTCCGCATCACTAAAATGGCAATCTCGGTACTTGAAATGTCCAAGGATATGCAATACTTTGCATACTTTGGCTATGTATACATGTACAAAGCTTGACATTGCATTACCATGATGTGAATTGCTGAAATGACTTCGTGAAGCATGGAGATATACGATGGATGAATGTGTACTGCCTGATTCATGGGTACAAGTTACGCCGTTTGCTTGTTGTGAAGGAGGGACTTGGTACTACGCACATGCAAGACTACCCTTCGCATTGATCAGAGGCGGAAGAAGGGACTCCGAGAGGCACTAGGAGAGCGCTCGAAGCCACTCACGACGAGGTTAAAACTTACTTACCGAGAGACGACCGGCAGTGGATGAGGCACGTTTCGAATGTCTGATCAACCTCCCTCCTGGCTCAAGTGTTCTTTGGATGTTAGTTTTGCCTTTTTCTCAGCCTTTTAATTTTCGATTTCTTTCTTCGATTTTTTTTTCTCATCGTTCGTGAGGTTCGAGCGTATATACGCTATCCGATGTCGAGCGCGTGGGGAATTTGGGTGTTTTATCTGTAAGTTCTTGTGTTTTTTGTTTTATCATTTGATGGATGGGCGTCATCCCTCGGCTGTTGTTATCGTCGTCGCTCAAGTCGTTGTGGGGTAGATACATACATACAGCCGCAGTATCAAGACGACTGCGCCCGCCGGGATCACATCGGAATTCTCAAGAACTTTTAATTATGTAGTAAGGGGCCTGTGACAAGAGACTGGCGGTAAGCGACTGGGTTATCTACGCGAGCTCCGGGTCGGAGATGACGATGCTTTAAAGTGTTGAGTATGTATTTCTCCCCGGATGCAAGGTGGACTCTCGTTCAGATGGTAGGCGTAGATATATTACTACGTGGGTTCGTTTTGGATCTCCTCGCAAACATACGGGGTCCAGGTCAACATCTATCTCGCAGAATTACACCAGTGCATACCTCGGGCTCGTGAATCTTTTCTACTATTAAGTGGGATACAACGTCATATAAGCTTACTTCTTTCTGCGCCGGTACGCGCTAGCGTGACATTTTCCCAGACGCGTCATGTTTGTATGTACCATGATACCCCTTTCCTTCTTCCTTCACGCCAAGGGTGCAGTGAGTCTTTGTCGTGATCAGTGACTCCAGGCTACTATGCCGCGTGGGGAGGTAATACATAGCCCTTAGTACGGTGCGTGGAGCTGTCGGTATGTTCGGATGATGTTCGTATATGTAGCTCGAATGGACTAGTTTATAGTAGCATGAACTTTAGTATGCGACCTTCTTCGAGTAACCTACAGTGTTCAAGTTAGTACGCTTTTTTGGACTATGAGTCCTAGTCAGGGTGGCTTAGGAAAGGGTCTGGTCGGTATGTTTATGCAGTTGGATATAAAAATGCGATAGGCAAGGAAATAAGAATGTATGTATGTACATACTCGCCGCTGCTACCAGGACTCAGTATTCGGTATTTCTGGCAGTCTCTTTGCACCTAGCA